>Ga0209640_10006439_pt1 | contig 10288 bp, 7 predicted proteins | sample RifCSP10_1_FD_184018 | JGI IMG/M metagenome (GOLD analysis project Ga0209640, IMG submission 184018) | Soil microbial communities from Rifle, Colorado - Rifle CSP2_sed 10_1 (SPAdes) (version 2) | ecosystem: Environmental > Terrestrial > Deep subsurface > Rock core/Sediment | place: Rifle... | reverse complement strand
AGGGCGCGCCCGTGCTGCGGCAGCACCTCGAGAAACTGTTTGCAATTCAGCGACTGGACACCGCCTCCCCCCACGACTGGGCGCGCCACTTCACCACGCTGCTGGACGCCATGGGCTTTCCGGGCGAGCGCAGCCTTGACTCCGGCGAGTACCAGACCCGCGCCAAGCTGAACGAAACGCTCGCCGAGCTCGCGAAGCTCGAGCGCGTAGCGCCGAAAATGAGCTTTTCCCGCGCGCTCGCGAGCCTGCGGCGGCTGTGCCTCGAGACCCTGTTCCAGCCCGAGTCACCCGACGCGCCGATCCAGGTCCTCGGCGTCATCGAGTCGCTGGGCCTCGAATTCGACGCCCTGTGGGTCGCCGGCCTCACGGACGAGACCTGGCCGATGCACGCGCGCGCGAATCCTTTCATCCCGCCGGCGCTGCAGCGGAAGGCGGGAATACGCGAAGCGTCGCCGGAGGCGACGCTCGAATGGGCGAAGCGGGCGACGGAGAACTGGTTAAGCGCGGCGAACGAGGTGGTGCTTTCGCATCCCGCCAGAGAGGACGATCGGGAGCTTCTCGCTTCTCCTCTGATCTCCGGCGTTTCCTCGCCTTTGGAAACGCCGGAGACCCTGAGCGTCGCACGCTACAGGGACTTGATCTTCGCGAGACGCGTCGTTGAGCGAGTGCCCGACGGCCAGGCGCCTGCGTTAGGAACGAAAAGCCCAAGAGGCGGGACGAGGATTCTTGCGGATCAAGCCGCCTGCCCCTTCAGGGCTTTTGCGAGGCACCGCCTGAACGCGGAAGCGCTGGAGGAGCCTGTAGAGGGTCTGGATGCGAGAGCGAGAGGCCTGCTGCTGCACACCCTGATGAAGGAGCTGTGGACCGAGCTCAAAGGCAGCCAAGGCCTGGGTAACGCGGGACCGGCGATCGACAAGGCGGCGGCAGCCGCGGTCGCGCAAGCGAAGCTCGAAGAGCCCTTCGCCGCGCTCGAACGCGCCCGCCTCGCGAAGCTCGCGCGCGAATGGCTCGACGTGGAGAAGGAACGCCCTGCCTTCACCGTCGCAGCGATGGAAGAAAAGCGCAAGCTCGCGGTCGCGGGCCTCGAGCTGAACGGCCGCATCGACCGCCTGGACCGGCTGGAGGCGGGCGGGCACGCGGTGATCGACTACAAGACCGGCCGGCCCACGCCGAACGACTGGATCGGCGAGCGGCCCGACGACCCGCAGCTTCCGCTCTACGCGCTGAATGCCAAAGAAGACATCTCCGCCGTCGCGTTCGCCAAGCTGAAGACGGGCGAGATGCGCTACATGGGGTTTTCCGACCGCAAGGAGCTCATCCCGGACGTGAAGCCGGCGAAGGACTGGGGCGCGCTGCTGGAAGGCTGGCGAAAGGAGCTCGAGGCGCTGGGGCAGGGCTTCGCCGCGGGCGACGCGCGCGTCGACCCGAAGAAGCTGCTTTCGACCTGCCGTTACTGCGACCTGCAGCCGCTGTGCCGCGTGTACGAGCGGCTGAGCGCGCTCGGCGACGAAGGGGAGGAGGAGTGAGGCTAAGCCCAGACCGGGTAGCCCTTCGCTTTGCGCGCGAGGCCGCCGTAGAGGTCGAGCATGCGCTCGCGCCAGGCATAGACCGGATCGTCGGGCTCGAGCAGGCGCTGCGGCGACACCGCGCGCGCCCACTGGAACGGGCCGAAGAGGATGTAGTCGGCGAAGCCGGGGTGCTGCCCGCAAAGGTAGGGCTCCTGCACCAGCTGCTGGCGCACCGGGAGGAGCGCGGTGCGCAGGTCCGCCACCGCCTTCTTCGGGTCGGCGCCCAGTTCCTCCAGCGTCTTGCCGAGGCGCTTCTCGCGCGACTCGCGAAAATACGCCTTGTCCTTTTCGTGCAGCGCGGCGTAGAGGTCGTTCAGGATGGCGCGCAGGACCGGCGGGTGGATCGTCGATTCGGTCCAGAACTTGAACACGTAGGCGAGCGAGCGCGCCTGCGCGCTGCCGAAGAGCGGGTTCACCGGGTATTGGTCCTCGAGGTGGCAGGCGATGGCCCAGGAGTCGTGGACTTCCCTGCCGTCGTCTACGATCACCGGCACGAGGCCCTGGCCGGAGAAGGCGATGGCGTCCTTGTCGGTGAAGCGCCAGGGGATCGTTTCTGGCTCGAGGCCCTTGTGGGCGAGCGCCAGCTTGATGCGCCAGCAGTAGGGCGAGAAGCGCCGGTCGTCCTCGGCGGCGGCGAGGTCCCAGAGCCTGACCGGCATGTTCGCGAAACCGGTAGGCTGCTAGGCCGCGACTTCGACGTACTCGACGCGGCTGCTCGGCTCCGGAATCGGCTGGCCGTCGGCGCGCATGCCCTCGAGGTGGAATTCGATCGCTTCCTGGATTTCGCGCTCGACTTCTTCGATCGTGTCGCCCGTGGCGACACAGCCTGGCAGATCGGGGACGTAGGCCCCGTAGTTGCCTTCACCCTTCTCGATCACGACGGCGTAGCGCATCGGAATCCCTACCTCTTGAGTCCGGACTGCTTAAGGATACTGTTTAACAGGCCCGGAGGTAAGTCATCGCCTGGTTTTCCCGGCACCGTGACGCGTCCGGGCTTGGCCGGGTGCTTGAACTGTCGGTGGCTGCCGCGCGTCGCAACCAAGTACCACCCGTCGCGCCGCAGGATCTCCAGGATCTCCCGAACCTTCATCGCCCGCAGGTCCCCCTTGGGGAAGAAACGGGCGACCCGTGGATTGGTTGACGTCGCATGACCGAGATCCGCGTCGCCGACCAGCCCGAGCGCCACGCGGCGCTGGACGTGACGCGCTCGTTCATCGTGCAGGCGCCCGCGGGCTCGGGGAAGACGGCGCTGCTGGTGGAGCGCTATCTCAGGCTGCTGAAGACGGTGGAGAAGCCCGAGGAGATCGTCGCCATCACCTTCACGCGCAAGGCCGCCGCCGAGATGCGCGAGCGCGTGGGCGAGCAGGTCTCGCCCGACCTCGCCACGCGCCTACGCATCCAGACGATCGACGCCTTCTGCGCCTCGTTGACCTCGCAGATGCCGGTGCTCGCGAAGTTCGGCGCGCAGCCGGGGATCGCGGAGGACGCGAGCGACCTTTATCGTGAGGCCGCGGCGCGCACTCTCGCCGAGCTGACGCCGCCGGTGGCGCGATTGCTCGCGCACCTGGACAACAACGTGGGCGAGGCGACCGCGCTCCTCGCGGAGATGCTGGCGCGGCGCGACCAGTGGCGGCGCTCCACCGGCGAGGCGCCGACGCGCGCGGAGCTGGAAGCGGCGCTCAAGGAAGAGCGTGCGCGGCTGATCGGTCGCGCGCGCGCCCTGTATCCGCAGGCCTCGCCCGAGCTCGCCCGGGAAGTGCTCACGCAGAAGGGCGAGTGGCGCAAGCGCCCCAAGCCCGCGCCGGAGGAGCTGCAGGCGATTCCGGGCCTTCAGGAAGCGCTTGCGGCGCTCCTTCTCATCCCGCCCGAAAAGTACACCGATGCCCAGTGGCAGGCGCTCGAGGCGATCCTCGCGCTTTTGAAACCCGCGGTGGCGCAGCTCCTCACTTTGTTCGGCGAGAAGGGCGAAGTGGACTTCACCCAGATCGCGCATGGCGCGCTCCTTGCGCTGGGGACGCCCGACGAGCCGACCGACCTCCTCCTTTCCATGGACGTGCGCGTCCACCACCTGCTGGTGGACGAGTTCCAGGACACCTCCAACTCGCAGTGGGAGCTGCTGGAGCGGTTGACCGCCGGCTGGGAGGAGGGCGACGGGCGCACCGTCTTCGCAGTCGGCGATCCGATGCAGTCGATCTATCGCTTCCGCGACGCGCAAGTCGGGCTTTTTCTGCACGCGCGGCGCTCGGGGCTGCCGAACGTGCGCCTCGAGCGCCTGACGCTCGCCACCAACTTCCGCTCGCAGGGCGCGATCGTGGAGTGGGTGAACCGCGTCTTTCCTTCGGTGCTGCCGTCGTACGAGGACGAGGCGGCCGGGGCGGTCGCGTATTCGCCTTCAGTGGCGTTTCATCCCGCGGACGCCGAGGGCGAGCCGGTGCTGCACACGTTTTCCGACCGCGAGGGCGAGGCGAAGCGCGTGGTCGAGCTCGTTGTCGAAGCGCGCGGCAAGACCGCGATCCTCGTCAGGAACCGCAGCCACCTCGACCACATCGTTCCAGCTTTGAAGGCCGCGGGAGTGCGCTTTCGCGCGGTGGAGATCGAGCAGCTGGGCGAGAAGCAGGTGGTGCAGGACCTCTATGCGCTGACGCGCGCCCTGACCCACCTCGCCGACCGCGTCGCCTGGCTCGCGATCCTGCGCGCGCCGTGGTGCGGGCTCACGCTGGATGAGTTGTCTTCCTTCTTCGAGGGGCGCGAGGAGACCGTCTGGGAGCTGATGCAGGCGCAGCCTCGTGTTTCGCGCATCGTCTCCGTCCTTCGTCCCGCTCTCGAGGACCGGCTGCGCGGGACGCTGCGCGATCGCGTGGAAGGCGTTTGGCTCGCTCTAGGCGGGCCGGCGTGCGTGGAGGACGCGACCGACCTCGAGGACGCCGAGACCTTCTTCGATGAGCTCGAGCGGCTTGAGGAGGCGGGCGAGCTTGCCGATTTTTCCTTGCTTGCCGAGAGCCTCGGCAAGCTCTACGCGCTGCCCGACGTAGAGGCCGGGCCCGAGGCGGCGGAGATCATGACCATCCACAAGGCCAAGGGTTTGGAGTTCGACAACGTCATCGTTCCCGGCCTCGATCGCATGCCGCGCTCTGGGCGCAAGCCCCTGTTCGCCTGGCGCGCTCTGGCTGGCGGGCGGCTGCTCCTTGCGCCGATCGACGAGACCGGCGGCGAGAAGGAGCCCTTGTATGCCTACGTCCGGGCGCTCGACCGGGAGGCGGAGGACATCGAGGCAGGGCGGCTGTTCTATGTAGCGGCGACGCGGGCGGAGTCGCGGCTGCATTTATTGGGGTGCGTGAAGGTGGATGAGGATGGGGTGGTGAAGATGCCCTCGCGGCGGTCTTTGCTGGGACTGGCCTGGGCGGCGGTGGGGGACGAGGTGAAGCTGCCCGCGGCGGTGAGCGCGGACGAAGTGCAGGAGCCGCTGCCGGCCGGAGAATTGAGGCGGCTGCCTTCAGATTTCGAGATGCCACGGGCGCCGGCGGCTGCAAAGTGGGAGGCGCCGGAGGAGGGACGGGAGGAGGAACAGATAGAGTTTTCGTGGGCGGGGGAGACGGCGAGGCATGTGGGGACGGTAGTGCATCGGTGGTTGCAGAGGATGGCGGAGGATGAGTTGCGGGGGTGGACGAAGGAGCGTGTCGAGTCGTTCGCGGCCCAGTTTGCGAGTGAACTCCAGCGGCTCGGTGTCCAGCCGTCGGATATCAAGATGGCTGAGGGCCTGGTTATGACGGCATTGGCGAACACCATTGCAGACGAGCGGGGACGATGGCTGCTTGGGCCGCACCCAGAGTCGTGGAGCGAGTATCGATTCCGAACTCGGGGTGGAAAACGGTTGGTGGCGGACCGCCGCATTCGCGAGGAGTCTGGCAAGCACTGGGTCATTGACTACAAGACGAGCCGGCACGAAGGTGCAGATATTGAAGAGTTTCTGGATCGGGAGAAGGAGCGTTACGCGCCGCAACTGAAGCAGTACTCGCAAAGGCTGGAGAACGCTCGGATGGGCCTCTACTTCCCGTTGCTCCGCGGTTGGCGGGAGTGGGAGATGTGAGTCCTTCAACGCCTCACCAGATAGAGACTGCCCGCCGTTTCGTGGCCATGGCCTGGTAGCCGGAATCTCGGCGTGGACCGACAGTGGGGGTGGTGTGTACAAGGCGCCGTTGAACGAGGCGGGGCCCGAACTGACTGCGCCGGGTGGGGTACGCACAATATGTACTTGGACCCCGAACGGAAATACGTCAACGTGCGGCGGCTCCTCATCCTCACCGAGCAGTCGATCGACAATGGAACACAATGGGTGGTATTCGAGCCGAACGGGCCGCGGCTGTGGTCGAATATCCGCCAATCCGTCGAGTAGTTCCTGCTGGCTTTTTGGCGCGACAGCGAGCTGCACGGCGAGACGCCCAAGCGGGCGTGCTTTGTGCGCTGCGACCGCACCACCATGACGCAGAACGACATCGACAACGGGCGGGTGAACATCCTGATCGGCGTTGCGCCGGTCTAGCCCGCCAAGTTCGTGATCGTCCGCATCGGTCAGTGGACTGCGGAGTCCAAGGTGTGACTGTTCGGCCTACCGTAGCGGTAATGAGAAGGTCAACACGTCGCGCAAGTTGCCTGGCATCCGCAAGTTCAACGAGGTCACTTTGAAGCGAGGGGTGACCGACGGCGAGAACTTCTTTAAGTGGATCGAAACTGTGCGTGACGGCGCCGTCGACCGACGCCAGGTGACTGCACTGTTTGCCGGGGAGGGCGGTACCGGCAAGTCGATGGCGGCGGAGGTGATCGCGCTCGAACTCCAATGCGATCGCTAACGCGTCGACTTCTTGGACGCGGTGAACAAGTACATCGGGGAGACCGGGAAGAATCCGAAGCGGGTAGTCAACACCGTGGCGGTCGGCGGCGCGAAGCTGCTGTTCGAAGAGTCGGACGCCCTGTTCGGACGGCGTAGCGAGGTGCCGGACGCCCACGACCGCCATGCCAACATGGAGATCAACTACCTGATGCAGCGGTTGGAGGGCATTGGCGGGCTAGTCATCCCCACCACCAGCCTGAAGTGCGCTACGGGCTAGGCGTTCCTACGCAGGCAGCAATTGATCGCCGAGCTTGCCGTCCCCGGGCGAGACCGGTCACGCCGGAACCGGTGTCGGCGGGGTGAAGGCGGCACGACGCTTCGGGGCAAGCAGCAGCATTACGAAACTCGCCACTCACTGATCGTGGTCTTGACGAGCTTCTGGATCTCACTGTCCGAGCCTGATGTCATTTTCCGGATATCGTCGTTATTCAGGACTCGCCGCGCGCCGCCCGGTGCCTACGTCTTCACCGTAATGACCTCGCACGGCTCGCGGCCCGCCGCGAGCGAGATGTTCCCGGTGTCGTGGAGCTCGGTTTGCGCTTCCAGCGCTTCCAGCAGCGTCCTGCGCGGCACCTCGGTCTTCTTGGCCGCCGTGCCGTGCTTGCCCTTCATCGTGGAGAGCACCGTCTGCAGCCGCCGTGCCGCGCCGCGCTTGGCGAAGTTCTCCCACAGCAGGGTCTTGGGCGTCGCGTTGCGGCTGCCGTGGTGGCCGACCTTGTAGAAGTCCACCTCGCGCAGCAGCGCCCGGGTCTGCGCGGCGTCGGGCGCGTCCTGCAGCGCCCAGCTCCAGTTCTCGATCTGCGCGTCGCCGGGGAAGAGGAGCTTCTTCGCGCCGACCTCGAAAAGCAGGATCAGGCTCGTGTTGTTCATCTGGTCGTCGAGGATGCGCACGATCTCGAGCAACTGCTCGGCGGACAGGCTGGCGATGCGGTCGCGGAACCAGCGCGCCTCGGCGGGGACCGGCTTGCCCGCATTGTCGCGCTGCGCGCCGACGGGCGCGACGCGCATGCCGCGCACGCCGCGCGCGCTGCCGAGGAGCTGCCAGAACTCGTCGGGGTGGCTCGAGCGCATCTTGCGGATCTTCTCGGTCTGCTCGAGGGTCGGCGGGCCGAGGACGCGCACCTTGACGCCGGGCAGCAGCCGCTCGAGGCCCGAAGGCGAGCCGTGGTGCGCCCACACCGATCTCGCCCCCCGGCGCTTGCCCATCGCGATCAGGTTGCCGACGGCGGATGCGTTCCTGATGTTGTCCTCGCCGAGGAAGCGCAGCTGCTTCGCCGTGGCGACGCTCATGCTCGGGGGCGGCCGCAGCGCCATCCGCCAGCTGTGCTCGGCGAGCCGGTGCATGGCCTCGAGGCTGGCGACGAAGCTCTTCGGCGAGCGGCTCGTGTCGCGCGTCGCGGTGCGGGCGTCGCGCGCCGCGTCCGGATCCTCGGTCCAGGGCTGCAGCACGACCTTCGGCCGGCACGCCGCGATGATCTTGCCCGCGCCGCCGCTCGCGCCGTCGGTGGCGAAGCCGCTGATGTGGTCGGCGTGGCGGTGGGTGGCCACCACCGCCGTGAGCCTGCCCTTGCACACGCCCTTGATGTGCTCGGCGATGCGCGGCAGGTGCGCGGAGGGCTTGACGCTCTTCGCGCCGCGCCGGGGCAGCGCCGTGGTGCCGAAGTCGATCAGCACGTGGCGCGGCGCGCCCCGCGCGTACACGAAGGAGACGAGGAAGCAGTCGCCGAAGCCGACCTGGTAGGCGCGGACCTCCACGGACGTCGGCTTCGCCATGGCTACCAGCGCTCGGCGGGAACGCGGCGCGCGCCGATGGCGCGGCTGCGGTGCAGCGCCGAGAGGCGCTCGGTGGAGAAGCGGGCGCCCTCGGCTTCCGCGCGCAGCTGTCCCACGCGCCACAGGTGGGCGAGGCGCGCGCTCTGCCGGCCGCCGAAGACGTCGTTGTGCACGTGGTACTTGAGCTTGCCGTACTCGTCGAAGATCAGCACCCCGCCGCCGTAGACCGGCGTCACCGGGTCGGTGTCCGGCGCGGGCTGCGCCTCGATCTCCTCGCCGGCGGCGCGCAGGCTTTCCTCGCGCTTGCCGCGCTTTTCGTCCCGCAGGCGCTCGAGCTCGGCGACGTACTCGGGCGGCAGGGAGATGCCCTTGTGCTTCAGCTCCGCCGGGGTGAGGCGCGCCACCTGGTAGTACTCGGCCACGGTCTCGTGCAGCGTGAAGCCGTCCACCCCTACGCGCACGCACGGGCGCACCGACAGCACCTCGGTGTACGCGCCCATGCGCAGGTTGAGGCGCTTTTCGTCCCGGTTGTCCCAGAGGAAGCGGAACACCTCGTCCTTGTCGGTGCGCATCGACTCGAAGCGCACGCGGTCGTAGCGCATGCGCTCGCGCTCGTGCGCCCAGGCGCCCGGCGCGTCGGCGCGCGTCGAGGCGGGCTCGATGCCGTACGCGGCGAAGGAGGCGAGCATGTGCCGGCGCAGCGCGAAGCGCCGGTCGTCCGGCCGCGCTTCCAGGTCCGCGGTCACCGCGGCCGAGAGCGCGTCGCCGAACTTGAGGTGCACCGGGGGCATGTAGTCGATGGCGCGGATCCACAGGGTGGCGAGCGCCGCGGCGATGTCGGCGCCCTCCTCGGCGACGCGGATGAGGGAGTGCCGCTTCTGCCCCGGCACCTTGGCGAGCTCGAGGCGCCCGGTCCACGCCTCGAGGAACCCGTTCATCACCGCGGCGACCAGGATCTCGCCGCGGCGGTGCGGCTCCTGGAACTCCGGGTCGTCCAGCCAGGCCTTGCCCGGCCGCAGCTCGGCGCTGCGGCGCAGCGCGTCGCCGCGCACCGCGTCCATCTCGGTGCCCATCTGCTCGGCGAGTCCGAAAAGCGCCGTCTTGCGCAGCGCCTCCGCGCGCACCTGCGCGTCGGTGAGCGTGTCGCCGCTGCCGGGCCCGCGCCGCAGGAGCTCCAGCACCAGCTCGACCTGCGAAAAGACCGACAGCAGCGCGATGACGTCGGCGTAGCCCTCGTGGAACGCCGCCTGGTCGGGGTCGGACGGGTCGAGGTAGCGCTCGCGCAGCGCGTCGAGCAGCGCGTGCGTGGTCTCGTGCACCACGATGTCGTGCGACAGGCAGGTATAGACCGTCTCGGTGCCGCGCCCGGGAAAGTAGCCGAAGACCAAGCCCTCGTCGGCGCGGCTGTAGAAGGCGTTGGCGTCCTGGAGGCCGTTGGGCGCCACCTTGAGCTGGTGCACGTGGAACGACCAGCCGACGCGCCGGCCGAGCGCGAGCTCGAAGCGCGCCAGCGTCTTCATGACGAGCGCATAGGTGTTCTGCGCGTGGAAGCGGAAGTCGCCGACGATCTTCGGGCTGCCCGCGGCCCAGGCCTTCGGCTCCTCGTCGAGCAAGGCGGGCAGCGCGTGTGCGCCGTTGTAGCGGCCGGTGCTCGCGTCGTAGTCCACCACCTGCACGCGGTAGCCCATCGGACCCGGGATCAGGTCCTCGGCGGGGATGTCGATCTGCGCCATCAGGATCGTGCCGTCCTTGCGCCGGATGCTCGGGTCCTGCGCGATGATGCTCATGCGGCGCGTCGCCGGCAGCGCGGCGACGCCGTCTCCGCTCGGGCGCCTGGTCGTTTCGCTCATCTCTTGCCTCGCGTGGCATTAAACAGGCTTTTCGTTTCGCGGGAAAGACATGATCATGTGGTGCGGGTGTCGCGTTACTTATCCTGCCGTCCGTATCGCGGCTGATCGGAGGATGAATTGCTAAAGCGCTTCAAGGGGTCTTCGGGGACGCTCGTCGTCCTCGAGCACGTGTCGAGGATATTGAAGGGGAATCCACTCGGGGATCCGCA
>Ga0209640_10006438_pt1 | contig 10289 bp, 7 predicted proteins | sample RifCSP10_1_FD_184018 | JGI IMG/M metagenome (GOLD analysis project Ga0209640, IMG submission 184018) | Soil microbial communities from Rifle, Colorado - Rifle CSP2_sed 10_1 (SPAdes) (version 2) | ecosystem: Environmental > Terrestrial > Deep subsurface > Rock core/Sediment | place: Rifle... | reverse complement strand
CTTCTCGCGCCCGAAGGTGGGAGATATCGGCAAGGGCCACCATCACCGAGTCCGGGTTGGCCCCCGCGGTGTTGTCGACGCATCGCGCCTGAAGCCACACCGGCCTGCCCCGGAAAGTATGGGTGAAGAACTCAAGCTCGAAGATCTCACGGCCTTGATAGAGAGCGACGAGGGCGTCGACAAAAGAGTCCATATTGCTTCGGTTGACCGAGGAGGCCTTACGGTGTCCGAGGAGGTCCTCGGGCCCGTTTGCCTCGAGGAGGTCGAGGGCTGCCTGGTTGACCCTGACGATCTGGGCCCGACTGACGGCGTTGCGCACCACTTCGGGATAGGAGAGCAGGAACTGGCGGATTCGCTCCGGGCGCCCGGCGTACTCGGACCGAACGTATGCCGCAGCCTCGGACCAGTCCTCCTCGAGGACCGCGGTCGGTGATAGGTCGAACAGGATCCTGAAACGCTCGTTATGCGCGGTCGCTGCATTGAGAACAGTGGTGAAAGCAACTGCTGTCACCGCGAAGCTCAACCCCATCACCAGACCCAACGCGAGTGCCGCTCTTAGATCGTCCGTCCACAGCTGAGGTGTGACGATCAGGAGCAGACCCACACCCAGCATCACCGAGAGCTGGTTCTGGATGACGAGAAGCATCCCGACCGAGCTGATCGCGACCAGGGCCAGAGCGGATGGAAGCAGGGTCTCGTCGAGGCCCACCAGGGCATTGGTCGCAACCAGGACGATTGCAGAAACGAGAAGCGCTGCCGACCCATCCTCGCGGTGGAGCGAGATCTGTGCGGTCATGAAGCCGGCGGCGATCATGGGGCCGACCGACTGGATGAAGAGGCCATCGTTGCCGGTGGCAAACCCCGCCAGCAGAAACACCGCGGCGCTGAACCAGGCTGTCGCGGCACCCACCCGGACCACACGGCGGTGCACCCGCGCCACGTCGGTCTGGGCGGCACGAAGGCTGCGGGAGTTCACAGTGACCATGAGGAGAGTTTTTCGGCAGAAAACTGCCCTCTGCGCACCGGCCTATCGACCTATCCAAACCGGAGCTGCCCTCTCCCTCTCGACAGTTGATATGGTCGGTTTTACGAGATCGGAGACGGAGGCCCCGCATGGCACTGAAGGTCACCTATGCGACGATGTCGGCGGACAACGAGGACTTGAACGCCTCGTTCGAGGAGGCGGTGGCGACCGCCCCTGGTCGATTGGGCGCCACCCATCCCCTGATCATCAACGGGGAACGACGCGCCACGGAGGCCACCGCCGAGGAATTCTCTCCGATCGATTCCGAGATCCTGATCGGGCGCTATTCCCTCGCCACCAACGACGACATCGACGATGCGATGGCCGCCGCCAAAGCCTTCGCCCCCGAATGGGAGGCTTGGGGCTGGAAGAGGCGGCGCGACCTCATGCTGATGGCCGCAGACATCATGGAGGCAAGGGCCTTCGAGATGGCCGCCGACATGGCCTTCGAGATCGGCAAGAACCGCCTCGAGGCGCTGGGAGACATTGCGGAGACTGTCGAGTTCTTCCGCTACTACGCCCGTCAGATCACCAAACACCACGGCTTCGTCACGCCTTTGGCGTCCTTAAGCCCCCAAGAGACGAACACTTCTGTCCTTCGCCCTTGGGGGGTGTGGGTTGTGATCTCACCCTTCAATTTCCCCATGGCCCTGGCCGCCGGCCCCTCGATCGGCGCCCTGATCACGGGCAACACCGTGGTGGCCAAGCCCTCGAGACAAGGTGCCCTGATGACACTCGAGTTCTATTCGGTGATGGAGGAGGCAGGTATTCCCCCGGGCGCATTGCACGTGGTCACCGGGGACTCCAAGGCCGGGGACTACCTGGCCCATCATCCTGATGTGGACGGGCTCACCTTCACCGGTTCCTATCCGGTGGGGATGCACCTCTACAGAACCGTCAACGAGAACCGCCCCAAGCCGGTCATCTGTGAGATGGGCGGAAAGAACCCGGTCGTGGTCACCGCTACCGCCGACCTCGACAAGGCTGCCACCGGCGTGGTGCGAAGTGCGTTCGGTCTCAGCGGTCAGAAATGCTCAGCGGCCTCCAGGGTCTATGTGGAACGATCGGTCTACGACGATTTTGTCGCCAGACTCGTGGAGAAGACGGAGCAATTGGCCGTCGGGAACCCGTTGCAGCGCGACGTGTACATGGGCCCGGTCATCGACCAGGGCGTGGTCGACAAGTTCCGCCGTGCTGTGGCCGAGGTCGAATCGTCGGGAGGCAAAATCCTGGCCGGGGGAGAGCTGATCGAAGACGATGGTCTCGACCGGGGCAACTTCGTGCAGCCGACGGTCGCCACCGCTCCCTTCGATTCATGGATCTGGAGAGAAGAGCTCTTCATGCCGTTCCTGGCGATCGGGCCCGTTGATTCCCTTGCCGAGGGCCTGGAGCGATCCAACGACACCGAGTTCGGCCTCACCGCCGGCCTGTTCGCCACCGATGAAGACGAGATCGAGCGCTGGTTCCAGGGGATCCAAGCCGGCGTCACCTATGTCAACCGTGAAGCGGGAGCCACAACCGGCGCCTGGCCCGACATCCAGTCGTTCGGAGGATGGAAGGGATCGGGGACCTCGGGGACCGGTGGTGGCGGTCCCTGGTACCTACGTCAGTACCTGCGGGAGCAGTCGCGGACACAAGTCCGTACGTAGCAAGAAGCGGGGCCGATCAGACCGCCCGCTCGAACCGAATGGTGCGGCCGTCCGGGTCCTCGACCTCGATGAAGTCGTCGGTAGCCCTGAGATCGAGACCGACACTCTCGAGATGATCACCCCATCGCGGCAGGTCCTCGACGACGAAGGTGAGAAGCCTGGGATCGATCTCGGCGCCCTCCACCAACTCCATGTGTTGGCCGCGTGACGGCTCCAGGATGGCCCCAGACACCCCGGCGGGCGACCGCTGATGCGAGAACCCGAGTTTTTCCTCGTAGAACGACAGGGACTCGGGCAAGGACTTCACTCCGATCCGAATCCGCGTCGCTTCGATGCCACCGGGGGCCCGCAACGGGCCCACCCCGGCGATCACCGACTTTGCCTCCTCCAGGGTGAACCGGCCCGCGGTCACTTCGCGCCCCACGATCACCCCCTCGAGGTGCCGGCCGGCGGCCTGGAGACGAACCAGCGTCCGGAGGTCCTCGAGGTCCCTCACCCCGCCGGCCGCGATCACCGGTTGCTCCACGGTGGCCAGGGCCTCGGCCATGATCTGCAGGTTGGGCGGGTCCTCGAGGGCGTTGCGACCGGCCTCGGATACGAGAAACGCCACCACCCCGGCCGACGACATCTCGATCAGGACCTCCTCGAGATAGCGCCCGCTGTTCTGGGTCCATCCCTTGGTGACAATCTCCTCGTCCCTGTGCACGTCGACCGAGACGGCGATCTTGTCTGGGTGGTCCCGGCACAAATCCCAGACCATGTTCTGGTTTTCGATGGCTGCCGTGCCCATGACGATGCGCCAGGCGCCGTTCTCGATGAGCCGCGCCGCCTCACCCTCGGAGCGGACTCCCCCTGCCACCTGCACCGGGACCGTGACTTCTCGCATCAGCCGATCGATGAGATCGCGGTTGCGGTAATCGCCGTAGGCGGCGGCGTCGAGATCGACGATGTGAAGGATCTCCGCCCCCTGCTCCACCCAGCTCTTGGCGCGCCCGATCGGGTCGTTGTCGAGCGCGATCGCATCGTCGAGACGCCCTCGCGGGAGGCGCACCGACAACCCGCCCAGGATGTTGATGCGGGCGTACAGATCCATCCCGGCAAGCTAGCGATCCAGGATGTCCGGTGGGCTACCGCTTACCTGAGGTACGTAGCGCCATATATGGCGCTACGTGCGCAGAGAACGGCTCAGTCACCCGATGTTCCGGCGATTCCCAGCGCCTTCTCCGCCGAATCAAGGGTCTGGTCACCGGCCAGAACCGGGGCAAAGAGGTCTCCGTACCGCTGCAAGCGGTCCCAAAGGTCGGCGATGGTGATCTCTCCGTTGCCCACCGTGCCCACCTCGTCCCACGTCAACGGAGCCGCCACCGGGGCTCCCGGTCGGGGCCGCACCGAATAGACAGACGCCACGGTCTGACCGAAGGCGTTGCGGTTGTGATCGACGAACACCCTGCCCTTACGCTTTGGTTTGTCCCATTCCATGGTGATGTCGTCAGGGTTGGCCGCGGCCAGGTAGGCGCCCACCTCCCCGACGAACCTCCGCACTCGGGCATAGTCGTGGGTCGGCTCCAAGGGGACATAGACATGGAGCCCTCGCGAACCCGAGAGTTTGGGGTATCCGACCAGCCCTAGTTGGCGCAGTGCTATCTCCAAAAGCTTGGCCGCGGCCACCACCTGGTCCCACTCCGAGCCCTCGGAGGGGTCGAAGTCGAAGATGGCGTAGCTGGGCTTGTCGAGATCGGCGGAGGTCGAGTGGAAGGGGTGGACCTCGACGCAACCCATGTTGGCGAACCACATCAGGGCCTCCCGGGATTCGGCCAGGAGGAAGTCGATGATCCCTCCCTGGGAGTCGGAGGGAACGGGAACCGTTCTCATCCACTCCGGTTGATGGCCGGGCGCCCGTTTCTCATAGAACGAAGGGCCTTCAATCCCATCCGGGTAGCGGCTCATCGAGATCGGCCGGCCGGCGAGATGAGGGAGCAGGACCGGTGCCACCGATGAGTAGTACTGGATCAGGTCCCCCTTGGTGTACCCGTCGTCTGGAAAGAACGGCTTGTCCACATTGGACAGCCGGAGGGGGCGCTCCAGCCCGACTGGCTGGAAGTGCTGGCCTTCGACCCGCACCCGGATCGGATCGGGGTACTCGATTCCCGAGGTGCTCAGATAGCGGTCGTTCCCGGTCATGGACGTCGCCCGGTCAATGACCTGTCTGGCCTCTTCCCAAATCGCCTCATGACTCTCGCTCTCTCTCGCCTCCGAGATCAGGTTCATGGAGACCCCCGCCTCGAGGGCGGCCTCGAGCAGCGGGGTCACCCGGAGCGAGCCTGAGCCGTAAGGGATATGTCGGATCTCCCCGCTCTTGCCGAATTCGTTGTCGGTGAATTGGGCGTGGAGGGGCTGGATCATCCAGCCCGGGAAGGAAGCCTTGAGAAAGGCGAACACCGAGAGGAAGGCCTCTTTCGAGGTGAGACCGCCCCCGGTGATGGCGTGGACGTGGGCCCAGTCGATCACCGGCCGCACGAAGCTGAACTCCCCCGCGAGTTGGGCGATGTCTCCCAGAGAGCCGAATGAGCGCTCGCTCCCTGCCGTTTCCAGGCCGAGGCCGACTCCGAGCGCCGCCACTTTTGGCTCAACGGCCGAGAGCCGGGCCCGAACCCGGTCCATGAGGTCGGCCGGCTCCTCACCGTGGGTGTTCCCGAGATGGGCCACGATCACCGGGGCCCTCAGCCATTTGCCGAGCTTCATCGTGTGTTCGAGGGCAGCCAGACATTGGGCCCCCTTTTCCTCCTCTTGAACGGTGAGCACCGCGAAGTAGGGGGCATGGACCGAGAGTCGGATATCACGCTCAGCAGCCAGCTCGCCGAATTGGCGGCATCGCTTCTCCTTCCAGGGAAACCCGGTGACGAAGGGAAGCTCCAGGGCGCGGTGCCCCTGCTCGACGAGACCGTCGAGAAAGGCGGGGTACTTGCCCTCGTCCGGGGGCAGGGTGGAGATACCGAATCGAATCGAGCTCACGGCGAAGAGGGTATGTCCCCCGTAACCTGGATTCATGCGTCGAGCCCCGATTCGGGTTGCCGTGGTAGTCACTCTCATCGTCGCCTGCTCGCCGGGAACCGCTTCGACCTCGACGGCCGAGGCGACAACCACCACCGTGGTGCAGGCAACCACCACTGCCGCCCCGGACACGACAACAACGTCGACCGTTGCAGTTCCGGCCGAGGAGACGATGCAGGTCTTGCTCCAGCCGTTCAGCGAGCTGGGTGGGCTTTGGTCCGAGTTGTTCATCCCCTACGGCGAGGCCGTTGACCAACTGGGCACCTCTCCCGGCGGTGATGATCTCATGCTGGGACCCGAGTTCGGGACCCAGACCCCGGACGGGAATTATTGGATCCTCGACGCCGCCAAACAGCGCGCCGCGGTGTTCTCCGCAGACGGCACTTACTTGGAGCAGGTGGTCTTCCCCGAGGAGGTCCTGGTCGACGGTCAGTACTTCCAGTATCAGATGCCCCAGGCCCTCGACGACGGATCGATCGCAGTCGGGGGGTTCCGTGGCGAAGACAGCACCGCCCTGCTTCGAATCGTCGACGGGAACGTCTCCAGCACCACCTTCGAAGGTGCGATCTCATGGGTGACCACCGATGGGGACGATCTCTACGGATTGAGCTTCGAGGATGCTCAGCCCTATCGGCTCGATCCCGACAACCCTCCCGGGGTCCCTGTCGATTGGCTGATGACCCGAGCCGGGACCCGGTTTTCGATCGTGGTCCAGGGTGACGAGATCCTGGTCCAGCTCCCCGATGCAGCCGCACCAGTGACCCGAATCCTGCAACTCCGATACTCGGAGGATCCCGAGGTGGCTGCCCACGCCGGAATCGAGGTCGAGACCGGAGTCGACGGGAGCATCTTCATCCTCTTCTATGGGGCGCCAGAATCGGACGACAGCCTGGGCATCGGGGGGTTCCTCAGGATCTCACCAGAAGGCGTCGTCAGCGATGTCGAACCGATCCGTGATCCGTTCAGCCCGGCCGATCCGGGGAGCCCGGCTCATCTCGGGGTTACCCCGCTCTCCTCGGACGCTTGGCTGGTGATGGTCGACGAGGACGGGGTCCGGATCTACACCCGCGGCCTCGTGGCGTCCTAGCCGGTCTCGCTGACCTCGAACGGGCCCGCGTAGGCGTAGATCCTGAGCCCGACCTCTTCAAGAGTCATCACGCAGACAATGCCGAATGTCCCCGCGTCGGCGGTACCTGTGATCTCCCCGGTTTCTCCGCCCTCGAACAAACTCGACTCGTTGTCGCTGGGTATGAGTGGACCGAACCAAGCCGCCGGGCCGATGAAGGGCTCGCCGGCCATGGTCAGTGCGATCTCCTCTTCCACATATTCAACAAAGTCGTCAAAGGAGTAGCCGTCGGCTAAGGGTCCCCAAACATGAGCCCCTGCTTGTCCCTCGGTTTCGTTCACAATCGTGAACACGACCTCCCCGGCGCTGAGCGGGCTCGCTGATGGTTCGAAGCTGCATCCGGACTCGGCGATTACCACGGTTCCCACATCGACTGGCGCGGCCGCAATCGTCGGTGCAGTCGTGGTAGCGGCGGGAAACGTAGTCGTGGAAGTCAATATCGTCTCCGTGGCCGGCGTGGGCGAGGTCGTGCTTTCGGCATCTCCGTTGCCACATCCAGCCAGCGTCACTATGAGCAAGGTGACTGCTGCTGCGTTCCGTGCTCGACGGGTGTCGTTCGTCACTGGCTCACATCCTTCGTTGCTTACAGATAGACGCACGTTGGGCCATTTCGTACGACACTAAATTTCAGAGCCACGCAGATCATGGAGACTCGAACACAAACGACCCGATCATGGGTTCGGCCGCAGTCAAGGCCTCCCCGAAGACCTCATCGGGAGCACGAATCATGATCGCCACCGGGCGAAGGCCGTCCGGTCCCGGGACATCGAGCAGATAGATACGCATCCGGTCTCCGTCGGTAACGCTCCACGGGTGCTCATCACCTTGCTGCATGACGCTGACCACTGGCATCCCGATGCCTGCCGAGTCGGACTCGTCTGAGCCGGGACACATCTCGGCGCTCGTGGAGGGCGCCAGGTCGAGACGAACCGCCTGGACCCCTCCCACGATTACATCTGTTGAAGCCGACACGTCCAGATCCGGATCCGACACGATTGCTGCGACCAGTTCGTCGGCTGATCCTCGTCTTGCGGTGGGAGCGCATTGCCCCTCGGGGATCCAGGGATCACCGAGGACGACGAAGTAGACCTCGGCCGCCTCCACACCACCGACCACGATCGACTCATCGCCGTCGACCACACCAAGCATCCAGGGGCTGAACCAAGGGTCGGGGACCCGCCAGGTGATCTCTCCGGCGAGGATTCCGTAGGTGAGAGCAACGGGCTCGCCGTTCTCGGTCCCTTCTCCCAGTCCGTAGTCGAGTCGAAGCTCGCCGTCCTGCTCCTGATGGATCAGAAACGCCTGCTCAACGACGACACCGCCACCTGCGCCGAGCATCCGCACGATCACCCGGTAGGTGCCATCCGGCCAGGTCGGCCCCCAGTCGACTCGAACCAGCTCGAAACTCTCGTAAGGCAGACCGCTGCTGGTCGTATAGAGGAGCGAGGCGCCCGGAGTGAGTGGCATCAAATACTGCTCGGCGCCGGTGCCGGCCACCCTCGCCTCCGACACGCCTTCCACGAAATCCCGCAGTTCCTCCTCAGTGGCGGGAACGACCTGCTCGTACTGACGGCTGTGCCAATCGGCGACGTAGAGCGGCTCGGCAGAATCGGCGAGCTGGCTGACGCTGGTGACAACCCAAAGTCCTCCGGCCCCTTGCCGAATCGGTTGCTCGAGCCGCAGCTTCGCCGTGCGGTAATGGAGCTGGTCGAGTGTTGGGGCACAGTCGGCGCCCGCGGGGTCGGAGATGTACATGGGATTGGGAGTGTCCGGCTCGCACTGGACGAACACCAAGTCCCAAGGCTCGCCCTCGGAGCCACCTCCAGCGACCATGCGATAATCGGTCCAGCCCAAGACTTCCTCGAGATACCTGACGGCGGTCTCGGCTCCGACCTCGCCACCGGGATCGGTGGGCGCAACGCCGACCGCTTCGTTGGTGGGCTCGAGGCCGATCTGCCAATCGAACGACCGATCTCCGTCATCCGCCCGCTGCTGGTCAAGCTCGATCTCCTCGAGCGAGTTCTGGGGCCAGTAGCCCTGCCAGTTGAGCGATGGGTTGATCGGCGCGGGCGAGATGGTGGTGGCTGGCGAATCCGGCTGGGTCACCACGGGTGGTTCTGATCCGCTGAACAGGTTGAGGAGCGCCACCCCTCCAATGAAAGTGAGGATCACGATGGCAACCGCCAGCGCCACGACGACGCCTCTCCGCACTGGAACCCGACGTGGTGACCGAGGAGGAATCCTCTCGAGAATCTCGTCGAATCCGACGTCGGAGTACAACTCATCGAGGGTGTCGGCGTAGAAGCGAAGCTGAGTCTGAAGATCAGGCATGGAGTTCCACCTTCAACTCGATGCGCAACTTGGACATCCCCCGCTCGACATGGGTCTGGACCGTCCCCACCGCCACCCCGAGGTGCTCGGCCACCTCCCGATAGGTCCACCCGAACCCATGGACCAACAGCACCGTCACCCGTTGCATCTCGGCGAGGTGAGCCAAGGCCAGAGGCAGTCCCGGCTCGATCCATGGGCCCTCTGATGGCGATTCGATCAGAGGAGGGAACACAGGCCGCCGGCGGAGTGCCGAGATGCCACGGTTACGCCCCACCCGGTATAGGTAGCCGGCCGGATTCTGCATGGTCTGCAGACGTGACCAGTTCTCCCAGGCCCAGGCCAACGCCTCGGCCGTCGCCTCACGACCCACCTCCCCTCCCAAGGCGGCGATCAAGGATTGCTTGAGTCGGGGCCCGACTTCGCGGACAAATCCGGTAAAGGCCTCGGCTGCATCATCATCGAGCATCCCGGGCTCCAAGGAGTGGCATCACGATACAGACGATTGCCGGCCCATTCCTTAAGACAGGCCTTGTCTTAAGAACTCTGCTCCCGTGCGTCTATTGGCTGACGATGAGAAACTACTGTCTGACCGGAGTGGCCTTGGTGGCGGTCACCGTGCTCTCGAGCGCATGTGTCACCGAAGAGGCCGCCGAGACCTCTTCGACGAGTGGAACCCTGGTAACGACGACGACCAGCCTCATCAAACAGAGCAGCACGACGGCGTCCGGCCCCGGACCAACCCCGGACCTTTGCCAGCCGTCGGATTCCTCTTGCATCGGCCCGCTCGCCCCTGGCATCCACACGACGGCCAATCTGATCATGCCCTTGACATTCGAGGTTCCTGAAGGCTGGAGCAAGCAACTGGACGTGCCCGGATCCGTCGGCCTCCAATCCAATGCGGTGCCGGAAGGGTGGATTGCGATCATCCCTGACTGGGCGATTGCATCTCAGGACAACTGCACCTCGGATCCGGAAGAAGGTCTAGGCCGCACCGTGGGCGATCTCGTTGCATGGTTGACGGAACACCAGGGTCTGGTCACATCCCCGCCCTCACCGGCGAGCCTCGGGGGTCTCGAGGGCCAAGTGTTGGACGTCAGAAAAGACCCGG
>Ga0209640_10006437_pt1 | contig 10289 bp, 9 predicted proteins | sample RifCSP10_1_FD_184018 | JGI IMG/M metagenome (GOLD analysis project Ga0209640, IMG submission 184018) | Soil microbial communities from Rifle, Colorado - Rifle CSP2_sed 10_1 (SPAdes) (version 2) | ecosystem: Environmental > Terrestrial > Deep subsurface > Rock core/Sediment | place: Rifle... | reverse complement strand
CGGCTCCGCGAACATCGATTGCCGCCAGGACGGCGCGAAGCTCGATGCGCGAGTGCGCGCGTCGTATCTGTTCAACACCACCATCGCCGGCATCGAGCAGGCGGACGCGATCCTCTTGATCGGCACCGATCCGCGCCGCGAGGCGCCGGTGCTGAATGCGCGCATCCGCAAGCGCTGGCTCGCCGGCGGCTTTAAGGTCGGCCTGGTCGGTCCGCGGACGGACCTCACCTACAAGCACGAGAACCTGGGCGCCGGACCGCGCACGCTGGATGAGATCGCGCGCGGCGCGCATGCGTTCGCCGAGGTGCTGAAGAACGCCAAGAAGCCGGCGCTGATAATCGGCCAGGGCGCGCTGGCGCGGGCCGACGGCGCGCGCGTGCTCGGCGCGGCGCGGCGGATCGCGGAAAGCTGCGGCCTGATCAAGGACGGCTGGAACGGCTTCAACGTGCTGCACACCGCGGCCGCCCGCGTCGGCGGGCTCGATCTCGGCTTCGTGCCGGGGCAGGGCGGGCGCGACATGGCCGGCATCATCGAAGGCGCCGCGTCCGGTGCGATCGATGTGGTGTATCTGCTCGGGGCCGACGAGTTCGACACCTCCAAGCTCGGCCGCGCGTTCGTGATCTACCAGGGCCACCACGGCGACGCCGGGGCGCACCGCGCCGACGCGATCCTGCCCGGCGCGGCCTATACGGAAAAGACCGCGACGTATGTCAGCACCGAGGGCCGCGTGCAGCGCACCAAGCGCGCGGTGTTCCCGCCGGGCGATGCGCGCGAGGATTGGGCCATCATCCGCGCGCTGTCGGATGCGCTCGGCGCCACGCTGCCGTTCAACGCGCTCGGCGACGTGCAGCGCCGCATGGCGGAGATCAACCCGGCGTTCCGCATGATCGGCGGAATCGCACCCGCGCCATGGGGCGCGTTCGGCGAGAACGGTCCGATGGACGACGCGCCGTTCGTCACGCCGATCGAGAATTTCTACATGACCGATCCGATCGGCCGTGCCTCCGAGACCATGGCGCTATGCACGCGGACCTTTGGCGGCGACGCGCGAAAGACCGGCACGCATGGCTAGTTTCTGGAGCGGCTACGCCTGGCCAGCCGGCATCATCGTCGCGCAGATCGTGGCCATCATCGTGCCGCTGCTGGGCGCGGTCGCGTTCCTCACCTATGTCGAGCGCAAGGTCCTGGCGGCGATGCAGCTGCGCAAGGGACCCAACGTCGTAGGGCCGTTCGGGTTGTTCCAGCCGATCGCCGACGGCATCAAGCTCCTGTTCAAGGAAACCATCCTGCCGTCCGGCGCCAATCGCGTCGTGTTCGTCATGGCGCCGATGCTGACCTTCACGCTGTCGCTGATCGCCTGGGCGGTGATCCCGTTCGATGCCGGAATCGTGCTCAGCAACATCAATGTCGGCATCCTCTATTTGTTCGCGATCTCGTCCCTCGGCGTGTACGGCATCATCATGGCCGGCTGGGCGTCGAACTCGAAATACGCGTTCCTGGGCGCCATGCGCTCGGCCGCGCAGATGGTGTCCTACGAGGTCGCGATCGGCTTCGTCATCATCACCGTGCTGATGTGCGTGGGCTCGCTCAACCTCAGCAAGATCGTCGAAGCGCAACGCACCGTCTGGTTCTGCGTGCCCCTGCTGCCGATGTTCGTGGTGTTCTTCATCTCGGCGCTGGCCGAGACCAACCGCGCCCCGTTCGATCTGCCGGAGGCCGAGGCCGAGCTGGTGGCCGGCTACAACGTCGAATATTCCGCGATGACGTTCGGCCTGTTCATGCTGGGCGAATACGCGAACATGATCCTGATGAGCGCGCTCACCACGATCCTGTTCCTGGGGGGCTGGCTGCCGCCGCTCGGCATCGCGCCGTTCACCTGGATCCCCGGGCCGATCTGGTTCCTGGCCAAGGTCGCATTCATCGTATTCTGCTTCCTGTGGGTGCGCGCGACGTTCCCGCGTTACCGCTACGATCAGCTGATGCGGCTCGGCTGGAAGGTGTTCCTGCCGCTGTCGCTGGTTTGGGTCGTGGTGACCGCGGGCGCGCTGGTCGCGTTCGGCTGGCTGCCCAAGGCGAGCTGACATGGCAATGCTCGATCGCACCGCGCGCTCGCTGTTCCTGGCCGAACTGTTGTCCGGCTTGGCGATCACGCTGAGATATGCGTTCAAGCCCAAGGCGACGCTGAATTACCCGAACGAGAAGGGGCCGCTCAGCCCGCGGTTTCGCGGCGAGCACGCGCTGCGCCGCTACCCCAACGGCGAGGAGCGCTGCATCGCCTGCAAGCTGTGCGAGGCGGTGTGCCCGGCGCTCGCCATCACCATCGAGGCGGTGCCGCGCGAAGACGGCAGCCGGCGCACCACGCGCTACGACATCGACATGACCAAATGCATCTATTGCGGGCTGTGCGAGGAATCGTGCCCGGTGGATGCGATCGTCGAAGGGCCGAATTTCGAGTTCGCCACCGAGACCCGCGAAGAGCTGATGTACGACAAGGCAAAGCTGATCGCCAACGGCGACCGGTGGGAACCGCATCTGGCCGCGCGGCTCAACGCCGACGCGCCGTACCGGTAACTCCATGATCGTTCACGCGCTCGCGTTCTACATGTTCGCCGCCGTGGCGGTGGCTGCCGGGGTGATGGTGATCTCCGCGCGCAACCCGGTGCACTCGGTGCTGTTCCTGATCCTCGCATTCTTCAACGCGGCCGGGCTGTTCGTGCTGATGGGTGCTGAGTTCCTGGCCATGGTGCTGGTCATCGTCTATGTCGGCGCGGTCGCGGTCCTGTTCCTGTTCGTCGTGATGATGCTCGACATCAACTTCGCCGAGCTGCGCCAGGGCTTCCTGCAATATCTGCCGGTCGGCGGGTTGATCGGGCTGGTGCTGTTCGTGGAGCTGGTGCTGCTGTTCGGCAGCTGGGTGTTCGGGGCAGGGGCGGGCACGTTCATCGCCTCGCCGGCGCCGCCGCCATCGCAGGTCACCAACACCCATGCGCTCGGCCGCATCCTCTACACCGATTACATCTACCTGTTCCAGGCGGCGGGCATCGTGCTGCTGGTGGCGATGATCGGCGCGATCGTGCTCACGCTGCGCCGCCGCGAGGGCGTGCGGCGGCAGTCGGTCGCGCGCCAGCTTTCCCGCACGCGCGAGCAGTCGGTCGAGGTGCGGAAGATCACGACGGGGAGCGGCGTGTGATGCTGCACATCGCCCTGTCGCACTACCTCACCGTCGCTGCGATCCTGTTCACGCTCGGAATCTTCGGGATATTTCTGAACCGCAAGAACGTGATCATCATCCTGATGTCGATCGAGCTGATCCTGTTGGCGGTCAACATCAACCTGGTTGCGTTCTCGGTGTTCCTGAACGATCTGGTCGGCCAGGTGTTTGCGATGCTGGTGCTCACCGTGGCGGCGGCGGAGGCGGCGATCGGGCTTGCGATCATCGTGGCCTATTTCCGCAACCGCGGCTCGATCGCGGTCGAAGACATCAATCTGATGAAGGGCTGAAGTGTACGCGCTCGCCATCTTCCTGCCGCTGATCGCCGCGGCGATCGCGGGCCTGGGCCAGCGCTGGGTCGGGCATCGCGGCGCCCAGATCGTGACCTGCGCCGGGATGACCGGGTCGGCGCTCTTGGGCATTGCCATCTTCATCGACGTGGCGCTGGGCGCAAACACCCGCACCATGGAGCTGTTCACCTGGATCGCATCCGATGCGTTCGAGGCGTCGTGGGCGCTGCGGTTCGATCAGCTCTCGGCGGTGATGATCGGCATGGTGAGCCTGGTCTCCTGCCTGATCCATTTCTATTCGATCGGCTACATGCACGGCGATCCGGGCGTGCCGCGCTTCTTCGCCTACCTGTCGCTGTTCACCTTCTTCATGCTGCTGCTGGTGACGTCGGACAATTTCCTGCAGCTCTATGTCGGCTGGGAAGGCGTCGGGCTGTGCTCGTACTTCCTGATCGGGTTCTGGTACGACCGCCCATCCGCCAACGCCGCGGCGATCAAGGCGTTCATCGTCAACCGGGTCGGCGATTTCGGATTCTCGCTCGGCATCCTGGGCGTGTTCCTGGTGTTCAACAGCGTCTCGTTCGACACGGTGTTCGCCGCCGCGCCGGGCATGACGGCGCATACGTTCGATTTCCTCGGCATGCAGGTGAATTCGCTCACCTGCCTGGCGCTGCTGCTGTTCGTCGGCGCCATGGGCAAGTCCGCCCAGATGCCGCTGCACACCTGGCTGCCGGATGCGATGGAGGGCCCGACGCCGGTTTCCGCGCTGATCCACGCCGCGACCATGGTCACCGCGGGCGTGTTCATGGTGAGCCGGCTGTCGCCCTTGTTCGAATACGCGCCGAGCGCGCTCGCGGTGGTGGCATTCATCGGCGCCACCACGGCGTTCTTCGCCGCGACCGTCGGCCTCACCCAGTTCGACATCAAGCGGGTGATCGCCTATTCGACCTGCAGCCAGCTCGGCTACATGTTCTTCGCCTGCGGCGTGTCGGCCTATGCCGCCGCGATGTTCCATCTGTTCACCCACGCCTTCTTCAAGGCGCTGCTGTTCCTGGGCTCCGGCTCGGTGATCCACGCCATGGGCGGCGAGCAGGACATGCGCAAGATGGGAGGGCTGTGGCGCAAGATCCCGTTCACCTATGCGATGTTCTGGATCGGCTCGCTCGCGCTGGCCGGCATTCCGATCTTCGCCGGCTATTACTCGAAGGACATCATCCTCGAATCCGCCTGGGCGGCGGAAAGCTGGGTCGGGCAGTACGCGTTCTGGATGGGCATCCTCGCCGCGGCGATGACAGCGTTCTATTCCTGGCGGCTGATCATCATGACGTTCCACGGCCAACCGCGCATGGACCATCGCACCTGGGAGCACGTGCACGAGTCGCCGCGGTCGATGACGGTGCCGCTCGCGATCCTGGCGATCGGCGCGGTGCTCGCAGGGATGCTCGCCTATCCGTACTTCGTCGGCGACGCGCAGATCTGGGGCAAGACGATCCTGGTGCTGCCCGATCACAACACGATCGAGGAGGCGCATCATTCGCCGCTGTGGGTGAAGCTCGCGCCGCTGGTGGTCGCGCTGATCGGCATCGCGCTCGCGTATTACATGTATCTGTTCCGGCCCGGCCTGCCGGGGAAACTCGTCGCCCGCATCCGGCCGATCTACCTGTTCGTCTACAACAAGTGGTACTTCGACGAGCTGTATGACCGCCTATTCGTGCGCCCGGCATTCTATATCGGCCGCGGGCTGTGGCTCGACGGCGACGGCGCGATTATCGACGGGATCGGCCCGGACGGCATCGCGGCTATGACGCGCAATCTCGCGGGCCGCGTGAGCCGGCTGCAGTCCGGCTACGTCTACCATTACGCGTTTGCGATGCTGGTGGGGGTGGTCGTGCTGGTCACCTGGTATCTGTTCACGCGGATCTGAGCAATGCGCGACTGGCCGCTCCTCTCCCTCGTGACGTTCCTGCCGACGATCGGCGCACTGTTCATCCTGTTCGTGCGCGGCGACGAGCAGACCGTCGCCCGCAACGCGCGCGCGGTCGCGCTGTGGACCTCGGCGATCACCTTCGTGCTGTCGCTCCTGCTGTGGACCGGGTTCGACAATGCCAACCCGGGCTTCCAGTTCGTCGAGCGCGCCGACTGGATACCGTCGTTCGGCATCACCTATTACATGGGGATCGACGGCATCTCGCTGTTCTTCGTGATCCTGTCGACCTTCCTCACCCCGATCTGCGTGCTCGCGAGCTGGGAAGCGATCACCGTGCGGGTGAAGGAATACATGATGGCGTTCCTGATCCTGGAAACGCTCATGGTCGGCATGTTCTGCGCGCTCGATTTCGTGCTGTTCTATCTTTTCTTCGAGGGCGTGCTGATCCCGATGTTCCTGATCATCGGGGTGTGGGGCGGGCCGCGGCGCGTGTATTCCGCGTTCAAGTTCTTCCTCTACACGCTGACCGGCTCGGTGCTGATGCTGGTCGCGATCCTGACGATGTATTTCGAGGCCGGCACCACGTCGATGCCGGACCTGATGCGCTTCGGCTTCCCCGCGCACATGCAGCTATGGCTGTGGCTCGGTTTCTTCGCCTCGTTCGCAGTCAAGGTGCCGATGTGGCCGGTGCACACCTGGCTGCCCGATGCGCATGTCGAGGCGCCGACCGCGGGCTCGGTCATCCTCGCCGGCGTGCTGCTGAAGATGGGCGGTTACGGCTTCCTGCGGATTTCGCTGCCGATGCTGCCCTACGCGTCGGACTACTTCGCGCCGATCATCTACACGCTCTCGGTGGTGGCGATCATCTATACCTCGCTGGTCGCGCTGGCGCAGGAGGACATGAAGAAGCTGATCGCGTACTCCTCGGTCGCGCATATGGGCTTCGTCACCATCGGCACCTTCACCCTCACGTTCCAGGGCATCCAGGGCGCGCTGGTGCAGATGCTGTCGCACGGCGTGATCTCGGCGGCTTTGTTCCTGTGCGTGGGCGTGGTCTACGACCGCATGCATTCCCGCCTGATCTCGAGCTACGGCGGGCTGGTGCACCGGATGCCGATCTATGCCGCGGTGTTCATGGTGTTCATGCTGGCCTCGGTCGGGCTGCCCGGCACCAGCGGTTTCGTGGGCGAGTTCCTGTCGCTGGTCGGCGCGTTCAGGGTCAATACCTGGGTCGCGCTGCTGGCGACCAGCGGCATCATCCTGGGCGCGGCCTACATGCTGTATCTCTACCGCCGCGTGATCTTCGGACCGCTGGTGAAGGACGAGCTGAAGAACATCCTGGATCTGAGCCCGCGCGAGATCGCGGTGTTCGCGCCGCTGGTGGTGGCGACGTTGTGGATGGGCATCTGGCCGGCGCCGTTCCTGGAGCCGATGAATGCCTCGGTCGCGGCGCTGCTCGACCACCACAAGCAGGCGATGGCGGCGCTGCAGGCCGTCACGTTCGCGGGCCGTTAGCGCATGGGCAACGTCATGGCCGCGCTTCCCGAATTCATCCTCGCGCTCGCCGCGATGGCGCTTCTGATGTACGGCGCGTTTGCCGGCGACGCAGCGACGCGGCGCATCTCCTATCTCAGCATCATCGTGCTTGCCGTGGCCGCGATCGCGCTGTCGGCGCGCGGCGGCGCGTTCGCCGTGCTGTTCGGCGGCCAGTTCGTGGTCGACCAGTTCGGGCTGTTCATGAAATGGCTGGTGCTGATCGGCGCCGGCATTGCGATCTGGATGGCGGTCGGGTTCAACGAGCGGGAAGGCATCGCGCGGTTCGAATACCCGATCCTGATCCTGTTCGCGACGCTTGGAATGCTGATGATGGTGTCGGCCAACAACCTGATGGCGCTCTATGTCGGGTTGGAGCTGCAGAGCCTCGCGCTCTACGTCATCGCCGCCTTCCACCGCGATTCCGCGCGGTCATCGGAGGCCGGCCTCAAGTATTTCGTCCTGGGCGCGCTGTCGTCCGGCATGATGCTGTACGGCATTTCGCTGATCTACGGTTTCGCGGGCTCGACCAGCTTCGAGACCCTGGCGCGGGCGTTCGAGACGTTCGGCGGCCAGGCGCCGCCGCTGGGTGTCGTGGTCGGGCTGGTGTTCCTGATGGCGGGCCTCGCGTTCAAGGTCGCGGCGGTTCCCTTCCACATGTGGACGCCGGACGTTTACGAGGGTGCGCCGACGCCGGTGACCGCGTTCTTCTCGCTGTCGCCCAAGATCGCCGCGCTGGCGCTGTTCGTGCGCGTCATGCTCGGGCCGTTCGCCGAGCTGTGGCCGCAGTGGCAGCAGATCGTCATCGCGATCTCGATCGCATCGATGCTGCTCGGCTCGCTCGCGGCGATCCGCCAGACCAACATCAAGCGGCTGATGGCCTATTCGTCGATCGGCCATATCGGCTACATGCTGATCGGGCTGGCGGCCGGCACCGATGCCGGCGTGCGCGGCATCGCGATCTATCTCGCGATCTACCTCGCCATGAACGCCGGCACGTTCGCCTGCATCCTGTACATGCGGCGCTACGGCCGCATGGTGGAGAACATCGATGATCTCGCGGGTCTGTCGCGGACCAATCCCGGCCTCGCCGCGGCGTTCGCGATCTTCATGTTCTCGATGGCGGGCATCCCGCCGCTCGCCGGCTTCTTCGGCAAGCTGTACGTGTTCCTCGCGGCGGTCGACGCCGGGCTGTACGTGCTTGCCATCATCGGCGTGCTGGCGAGCGTGGTGGGCGCCTACTACTACCTGCGCATCGTCAAGCTGATGTATTTCGACGAGCCGGCCGAGCCCTTCGAGCGCAACGTTGCGACCGAGCTGCGTCCGGTGCTGATCCTGACCGGGCTGTTCACGCTGTTGTTCTTCATATGGCCCGGTCCGGTGCTCGACGGCGCAGCGACCGCCGCCGCAGCGTTGTTCGCGGGATGAATCTGATCGTCCTCGAGGTGGTCGACAGCACGAATGCTGAAGCGCTGCGCCGCCTGCGGGCGGGCGCGCCGGACGGCACCATCGTCTGCGCGCGGACCCAGACCGCGGGCCGCGGCCGTCGCGGCCGGTCTTGGTCCTCGCCGCCGGGCAATCTGCATATGTCCATCGTGGTTCGCGGCGTGGACGGCGCGGCGGCCGGGCAGTTGTCGTATGTGAGCGCGCTTGCCGTGGGCGATGCGATCGGTCCGGCAGCATCGCTCAAGTGGCCGAACGACATCCTTGTCAACGGCAGGAAGGCCGGCGGCATCCTGATCGAGGCGGAGAGCGAACAGAACCGGTTGACCGGCCTGGTCGTCGGCATCGGCGTGAACAATCTTCATGCTCCGGAAAACACCGAATTTCCGGCAACCTCGCTTGCCGCGGCAGGGCTGCCGCCGGTGGCTGCGGCGGACATCGCCGCGCGGTTCGCCGCCTGGCGGGCGCGCTGGCAGGAGAGCGGTTTCGCGCCGATCCGCGAGCAATGGCTCGCGCGTGCCGTCGGCCTCGGATCTGCGATCGCCGCGCGGCTGCCCAACGCGACGCTGACCGGCATCTTTGCCGGGATCGATGCGGCCGGCGCGCTGCTGCTGGACGGCGTCGACGGCGACCGCCGCACGATCGCCGCGGCCGATGTATTCTTGGCCGCCTGATGCTGCTCGCGATCGACTCCGGAAACACCAACATCGTCTTCGCCGTGTTCGACGGCGATACGCTGCGCGGCGAATGGCGCGCGGCTTCCGACGCGCGCCGCACTTCGGACGAATACGGCATCTGGCTTGCCGAGCTGATGAAGCTCGCCGACCTGCGGCGCGATGAGGTCGAGTCGGCGATCATCGCGACCGTGGTGCCGGACACGCTGTTCGAGTTGAAGTCGCTGTGCCGCAAGTATTTCCGCACCGACCCGCTGATCATCGGCGATCCGAAGGTCAAGCTCGGCATCGAGGTTCTGGTGGACACGCCCGAAGAGGTCGGTGCCGACCGGCTGGTGAACGCGGTGGGTGCGCAGGCGCACCACGGCGGCCCGCTGATCGTGATCGATTTCGGCACCGCGACCACGTTCGATGTCATCGACCGGCACGGGAATTACTGCGGCGGCGCCATCGCGCCGGGGATCAATCTGTCGCTCGATGCGTTGCACATGGCGGCGGCCAAGCTGCCGCGCGTGGCCGTGCAGAAGCCGCCATCCGTGGTCGGGCGTCGTACCGTCGGCGCCATGCAGAGCGGCATCTACTGGGGCTATGTCGGGCTGATCGAGGGCCTTACGGCCCGTATCAAGGAAGAGGTCGGCGAGGACATGAAGGTGATCGCCACAGGCGGTCTTGCGCCGCTGTTCGCCGACGCGACCCGGGCCATCAACCGGCTCGACCCGGAACTCACCTTGCGCGGGCTCGCCGAGATTTACCGGCGCAACGCGGCATGAGCAACGGCGTCAATCCCGGCAAGAACGAGATCCTGTTCGTGCCGCTCGGCGGCGCCGGCGAGATCGGCATGAACATGAGCCTGTACGGCGCGTCCGGGCAGTGGCTCGCGGTCGATTGCGGCGTGGCGTTCGGCGACGAGAACAGCCCCGGCGCGGACCTGCTGGTGCCCGATCCTGCGTTTGCCATGGAGCGGCGCGACAAGATCGCCGGCATCGTGATCACCCACGCGCATGAGGATCACATCGGCGCGGTGCCGTATCTGTGGCGGCTGTTGCGACGCCCGGTCTACGCCTCGCGTTTCGCCTGTGCGATGCTCGAACGGAAGCTCCAGGAAGCGGGGCTCGCCGACGAGGTGCCGGTGCACGAGGTGACGCCCGGCCGGCCGATCCAGATCGGTCCATTCTCGGTCGAATACGTCAACATCACCCATTCGATCCCGG
>Ga0209640_10006435_pt1 | contig 10291 bp, 5 predicted proteins | sample RifCSP10_1_FD_184018 | JGI IMG/M metagenome (GOLD analysis project Ga0209640, IMG submission 184018) | Soil microbial communities from Rifle, Colorado - Rifle CSP2_sed 10_1 (SPAdes) (version 2) | ecosystem: Environmental > Terrestrial > Deep subsurface > Rock core/Sediment | place: Rifle... | reverse complement strand
TCAGGCCGCGCGCCGGGATCCGGTAATCGAGGCGCACGCGGCCGGAATTGTTGCCGGAAGCATCGGCTTGCATGTCGACCAGCTCGCCACGGCGCGCGCCGAGCGCTTCCATCACCGTGCCCTGGTGCACTTCCTCGACGTCGACCGCGAGCATCTCGTAGGGCTCGCAGCGCACGCCGTCGATCTCGCGGATCACGACCTGCGGGCGCGACACCGCCAGCTCGTAGCCTTCGCGGCGCATGTTCTCGAGCAGGATCGAAAGGTGCAGCTCGCCCCGGCCCGAGACGAGGAACACGTCGGCGTCCCCGGTTTCTTCGACGCGCAGCGCGACGTTGCTCATCGTCTCGCGCAGCAGCCGCTCGCGCAGCTGGCGGCTGGTGACGAACTTGCCTTCGCGGCCGGCGAACGGCGAAGTGTTCACCTGGAACGTCATGTTGAGCGTGGGTTCGTCGACCTTGAGGAGCGGCAGCGCTTCCGGCTGTTCGGGATCGGCGAGCGTGACGCCGATTCCGACCTGCTCGATGCCGTTCACCAGCACGATGTCGCCGGCTTGCGCTTCCTCCGCGAGCACGCGCTCCAGGCCCTCGAACGCGAGCACCTGGTTCACCTTGGCGAGGAGCGGCGCGCCTTCGTCCCCCGGGCCGTGCAGCACCGCGACGAGCTGCCCCGGACGGATGCGGCCGCGGTTCACGCGCCCGATGCCGATGCGCCCGACGTAGCTCGAATAATCGAGCGAGCAGATCTGCAGTTGCAGCGGGCCGTCCGGGTCGTCCCTGCGCACCGGCACGTTGCCGAGGATCGCTTCGAACAGCGGCTCGAGGTTGGCGTGCCTGCGCGCGAGGTCCAGGGTCGCCCAGCCCTCGAGAGCGGAGGCGTACACCACCGGGAAATCGAGCTGCGCTTCGCTCGCGCCGAGCTTGTCGAACAGGTTGAACGTCTGGTTGACGGCCCATTCGGGCCGGGCGCCCGGCCGGTCGATCTTGTTGACGACGACGATCGGCTTCAGCCCCAGCGCGAGCGCCTTGCGCGTGACGAAGCGCGTCTGCGGCATCGGCCCTTCCACTGCGTCGACGAGCAGCAGCACGCCGTCGACCATCGAGAGCACGCGCTCGACCTCGCCGCCGAAATCGGCGTGGCCGGGCGTATCGACGATATTGATGTGCGTGCCGCGCCAGCGGACTGCGCAGTTCTTGGCGAGGATCGTGATGCCGCGCTCGCGCTCCAGGTCGTTCGAATCCATCACGCGCTCGACCAGGTGCTCGTGCGCCGCGAAGGTGCCGGACTGGCGCAGCAGCTTGTCGACCAGCGTCGTCTTGCCGTGGTCGACGTGGGCGATGATCGCGATGTTGCGGATGGCGCGCATGGGCGTGGCTGCGAATTGCGAAAAGCCCGCGAGTATACAGGTTGTCAGGGAGAAAACCGCCGATTCGCGGTCGCCTTCGGCATGAACACAGGAGCGCGCAGGTATAGTAACGCCACGGCAGTTGCGTACCTTCGTGCCGGCAGGAGCCGAACCATGACGGATCTCTCCGATAGCGCATCCGCGCTCTGGCGCGTCATTCCCGCCGATCGCGATCCGGTCGAGACGCGCGAATGGCTGGAAGCGTTCGAATCGCTGGTGCGCGAGGAAGGCCCCGAGCGGGCGACGTTCATTCTCAGGAAGCTGCTCGATGAGGCCCGTGCGCGGCGCGTCAAGCTGCCGCCGGTATTCAACACGCCCTATAGCAACACGATTTCGCTCGCCGAGCAACCGCAGTACCCGGGAAACCTGGAAATCGAGCACCGCCTGATGGCACTCGTGCGCTGGAACGCGCTCGCCATGGTCGTGCGCGCCAATCGCGAGCATCCGGAGCTCGGCGGCCACGTCGCGAGCTACGCATCGGCAGCGGATCTGTTCGAGGTCGGCTACAACCATTTCTTTCGCGCGGGCGAATCGGGCGATCTGGTGTATTTCCAGCCGCACTCGGCGCCCGGCGTGTACGCGCGCGCCTTTCTCGAGGGGCGATTGAGCGAGGAGCAGCTTGCGCACTACCGGCAGGAGACTGGCGGCGGCGGGCTCTCGTCCTACTGCCATCCGTACCTGATGCCGCAGTTCTGGCAGTTCCCGACCGGGTCGATGGGCCTCGGGCCGATCACCGCCGTCTACCAGGCGCGCTTCATGCGCTACCTCGATAACCGCGGCCTCCTGCCGACGGCGCACCGCAAGGTCTGGACATTCGTCGGCGACGGCGAGATGGACGAACCCGAGGCGCTCGCCGGCCTTTCGCTCGCCGCTCGCGAAGGCCTGGACAACCTCATTTTCGTCGTCAACTGCAACCTGCAGCGGCTCGACGGCCCGGTGCGCGGCAACGGCTCGATCATCCAGGAGCTGGAGGGACTGTTCGCCGGCGCCGGATGGAACGTGATCAAGGTGCTGTGGGGCTCGGACTGGGACCCGCTCTTCGCCCGCGACCACGACGGCGTGATCCTCAAGCGCCTGCACGAGACCGTCGACGGCGAATTCCAGAAGTACGCCGCGACCGACGGGCGCTTCAACCGCGAGCATTTCTTCAACAAGTACCCCGAGCTGAAGGCGCTCGTCGCGCACCTGTCGGACGAAGACATCGACCGGCTGCGCCGCGGCGGGCACGACCCGGTGAAGATCTACGCGGGCTACCAGGCGGCGGCCGAACACCGCGGCCAGCCGACGGTGATCCTTGCGCAGACGAAGAAGGGCTACGGCATGGGCCACTGGGGCCAGGGCCGCATGGGCACGCACCAGCAGAAGAAGCTCGACGACAGCGCGTTGCTCGAATTCCGCGACCGCTTCGCGCTGACGCTCACCGATGCCCAGATCACCGGCCTCGAGTTTCACAAGCCGGCCCCCGAGTCGCAGGAAATGCGCTATCTGCACGCGCGCCGGCAGGCGCTCGGCGGCTACCTGCCGGGGCGCCGCGCCGACGCCCCGGCGCTGCAAGTGCCCGATCTCGCGGCGTTCCGCTCGATGCTCGAACGCTCGCAGGGGCGCGAGCAATCGACGACGACTGTGTTTGTGACGCTGCTTGGGCACGTGCTGCGCGATGCGAGCATCGGCAAGCGCGTCGTGCCGATCGTCGCCGACGAAGCGCGCACGTTCGGCATGCAGTCGCTGTTTCGCCAGGTCGGCATTTATTCGTCGGTCGGGCAGCTCTACGATCCCGAGGATCAGGACGAGCTGCTCTACTACCGCGAAGCGCGCGACGGGCAGATTCTCGAGGAGGGAATTACCGAAGCCGGGGCGATGTCGTCGTGGATCGCGGCGGCGACAAGCTACAGCACGCACGCCATGGCGATGCTGCCGTTCTACGTGTTCTATTCAATGTTCGGTTTTCAGCGGGTCGGCGACCTCGCGTGGCAGGCCGGCGATTCGCGCGCCCGCGGATTCCTCGTCGGCGCGACCGCGGGCCGCACCACGCTCGCCGGCGAAGGGCTGCAGCACCAGGACGGTTCGAGCCATCTGCTCGCGAGCACGATCCCCAATTGCGTCGCCTATGACCCATGCTACGGCTACGAGCTCGCGGTGATCGTGCAGGACGGCATGCGGCGCATGCTGGATGCGCGCGAGGACGTCTTCTACTACCTCACCGTCGCGAACGAGAACTACCTGCAGCCGCCGATGCCTGCGGGCGTCGAGGAAGGAATCCGCCGCGGCATCTATCGCGTGCGCGAAAGCGCAGAGGCACGCGTGCAGTTGCTCGCAAGCGGCCCGATTCTGCGGGAGGCGCTTGCGGCGGCGGAGATGCTCGAGAAGAACTGGAATATCGCGGCGGATGTCTGGAGCGTGACCAGCTTCACGGAGTTGCGCCGCGATGGAATGGGCGTTTCGCGCTCGAACCGGATGAATCCGGCGGAGCGGAAAGCGAGCTACGTCGAGCAGTGCCTCGCGGCGACGCGCGGTCCGGTGATCGCCGCGAGCGACTATGTGTCGGCGCTCGCCGATCTGATCCGGCCCTGGGTGCCGCGGCGCTACGTGGCGCTCGGCACCGACGGCTTTGGCCGCAGCGATACGCGCGCTGCGTTGCGACGCTTCTTCGAAGTCGACCGCGACAGCATTGCGCTCGCTGCGCTTGCGGCGCTCGCCGAGGAGGGCGGCATCGATCGCAAGGCGCTCGAATCGGCGCGCGGCCAACTCGCTCTCGACCCCACGAAACCCGCTTCGTGGGCCTCTTGATGAATCAACAACTTGGAAAATGGGGTCTGTCCCTGGTTTTACGGCCGCAGCGCGCGGTACAGGAACGGCAGGCTCACATCCATCCGGTAGTCGATGTCGGAGTGATCGTCATCGAACTCCTCGTACGTATGCCGCACGCCGGCCTCGGCGAGCCTGCGGGAAAGAATGCGGCTGCCGTAGTGGATGTGATACTGGTCGCGCCAGCCGCAGTCGATATAGATGCCGCGCAGGCTGCGCAGGCTTGAGCGATAGCGCTCGACGAGGCGGATCGGATCGTGGCGCTGCCAGCGTGCCCAGCGCTCATGGATCACTTCACCGGTCTCGAGGTTGAACGGGATCCGAAAGCCGAGCGGCGCCGCCGGATCCGGATCGTAGGTCGCCGCCATGCAGACGTTCATGATGGCGTGGCCTTCGGCGTGGGAGAGCTTTTCCCTCTTCCAGATGTCGGCGAGGAAGCGCTTGACGCGTCCATCGTCGAACCCCTTCTCCGCGCCGGGATAGCGCGCTTCGCGGCGCACGTCGATCGGGCCGGGCTTCGGTTTTCGCGCGCGGTGCTTGGCGAGCGTGGCGAGCGTGTTCGGCCAGTCGTGCCAGTAGACGAAGTCGAAGTAGGCATCGCCCGAATGGTTCGCGATCGCGCCCCAGGTTGCGGCGTACTTCATGCCGTGCAGCATCGAGCCGTAGCCGCCGGAAGACTTGCCGAAGCATCCGCGATGCTCGCGGCTTGCGAGCGTGCGGAATTGCCGGTCGACGAACGGCACGAGTTCACGTGTCAGGTAGTCGGCATAGTTGCCGATGGCGGAGGAATTGACGTACTGGTTTCCGCCGAGCGCGGTGAAGCAATCGGGAAAGACGAGGATCACCGGACCCATCTTCTGCTCGCGGACGAGGCGCGCCGCGCGCTCCGGAACGTTGTCGCCGAACGGCTTCCAGTTCGCGTGCGCGAGGCCCGAGCCGGTGAACCCGACGAGATCGAACAGCACCGGAAATCGCCGGTCGCCGGAACCGTCGTATTGCGGCGGCAGCCACACGCCGAGCTTGCGCACATGCGGATCGCCGAGCGGGTTGCCTTTCAGGATTTTGGATGCGTGCTCGAGCACGACGAGCGTGCCTGCCGGACCTCTCGCGCGCTTGCGTGCCATCGTTTTCCCCCTCGCTACTCGCCGGTGACATTGACGCCGGCAGACCGCAGTCGCGCTTGCAGCGCCCGGACGTCGACCTCTTTCGGTGCGCAAGCCGCTCGAAGCGCAAGGTCCGCCGCGATTCCTGCCGCCTCGCCCATCACGAAGCACGGGCCCGAGACGCGCGCCGAAGATTGGCCGTCGTGCGTCATCGAAGCGCAGCGCCCGGCGACGAACAGGTTCTCGATTCCCTTCGGCACGATCATGCGATAGGGGAGCTGGTTGTAGCCGCGCGCGCCGGTGCGTTGCCAGCGCCAGTCCACCCGCCCTTCGGCGTGCTGCTCGACCGGCCAGCCTTGCACTCCGATCGTATCGTCGAAATCCGCGCAACCCAGGATGTCTTCTTCCGCGAGCACATATTCGCCGAGCACGCGGCGAGTTTCGCGAATGCCGAGCTGCGGCGCGATTTCCACGATGTACGAACGCTCGAATCCGGGCGCGGAATCGCGCAGGAATTCGAACACCTCCTTACACTGGCGCCGGCCCTCGATCTCGCCGTAGCTCATCTGCTCCGCGTCGACGCCGGAGACGGCCGTGCCGTCCGGATTGCGCACCTGCGTGACGTTCGCGCGCCATTCGATCGGATTCTTCTGCGGCCGCACGATGATGCCCTTGCGCGGGAAACGCCGGCCTTTGCGCTCGGCTTCCTCCATCAGGCCTGCCACCGTCTCCCAGGCTCGCCCCGCGACTTCCGCGTTCACGCCGTTGATCCGGAACATGGTCGACGGATAGAGCATGTTGCCGTTGCCGTCGCCGATTTCGTAGCGGGCTCCGGCCCACGCCGCGAGATCGCCGTCGCCCGAAGCATCGACGAAAATGCGGCCGCGGAGTGCCCGGCGTCCGGACTTGCTCTCGAAGACGAGCGCGTCGATGCGCTGCTCCGAATCCATCACTGCACCGACGCCGAGCGCATGAAACAGGATCTTTGCGCCGGCCGCCGAGAGCAACTCGTCCGCGGCGATCTTGTAGGCAGAGATGTCGTAGGCCTGCGCCTGGATGCGGTTGCCGAAGATCAGGTGCGGTTCGTTCAGCCCGCCCAGGGCCCGCAGCCGCTCAAGGATTTCGCTGGCGATGCCGCGCACGACCTGCCGATGCTCGCCGCGCACGTTTGCGTGCAGGCCGCAGAAGTTGCTCAAGCCCGCGGCCGTTCCCGCTCCGCCGAGGAAACCGTAGCGCTCCAGCAGGATCGTCGAGCGGCCGGTACGGGCCGCCGCGCACGCCGCAGCGATGCCGGCGGGCCCTCCGCCGAGCACGACGACCTCGTACTCGCCGTGCACCGGCGTATTTCGTGCTTTCTCTTCGATGAATCCGGTCATGGTTCAGGCTTCGCGCCGTTTCCTTCATAATCCTAGCCTGCCGCGCGCCATGAAGACAGCGCGCCCGAGCCCAAGATGAATACACCCCAGACCCAGTTCGACCCGGATTCCGCACGCTTCGGCACTTCGCGCTCGCAAAAGCGCATCGAAGACGACCGCCTTCTCACCGGCAAAGGGCTCTACAGCGACGATCGCGAGTTCGCGAACGCGGCGTGGCTCGTGCTGGTTCGCTCTCCCCACGCGCACGCGAAAATCATCGCCGCCGATCTCACCGCCGCGCGCGAGGCCCCGGGCGTGCTCGCGGCATGGACGATCGACGACCTGAAGCGGGACGGCGTCAAGCCCATACCGTTTCCGCCGATCTTCAAGCGCGCCGACGGCTCGCCGATGGCTGCGCCGCCCAGAACGCTGCTCGCAGAAGGCAGGGTGTACTACGTCGGCCAGCCGGTCGCGGCAATCATCGCCGCGACGCGGGAGCAGGCGCAGGACGCAGCCGAACTCGTGGTGATCGAAACCGAGGAGCTTCCGAGCGTCAGCGATGCGCGCATCGCGGCCGAACCCCGCGCGCCGCAGATCTGGCCGCAGGCCCCCGGCAACGTGGCGGCAGAAGCGCGCATCGGCGATGCGAAGGCGGTCGAGCAGGCGTTCCGCCGCGCTGCGCACATCACGCGGCTTTCGCTGCACAACCAGCGCCTGATCGCGATGGCGCTCGAGCCGCGCTGCTCGATCGCGACGCATGAGAACGCTCGCTACACGCTCTACACGCAGAACCAGACACCGACCGGCGCTCGCGATGGCCTTGCTGCCTCACTCGGCGGGAAGGCGACCGACTTTCGCGTGATCGTCGGCGACATCGGCGGCGGCTTCGGCATGAAGACGGGTGTCGGGAACGAGGATGCGCTTCTCTGCCATGCGGCGAAGAAGCTCGGGCGGCCGGTCAAATGGCGCGCCGATCGTGCGGAAGACTTTCTCGCGGCGCACATGGGCCGCGACCAGCACTATGACGCCGAGCTTGCGCTCGATCGCGAAGGCCGCATTCTTGGGCTGCGCACCACCGTGCATGCGAATTTCGGCGCGACGCCGGTCGGCTCGACCGCGATCATCCCGATGCTGCTCGGGCCGAAAGTGCAGACGACCGTGTACCACGTGCCGGCGGTCGACTATCGCATCCTCGGCGTGCTGACGAACACGATGGCGACCGGCGCCTACCGCGGCGCGGGCCGGCCCGAGGCGAACTACCTGATGGAGCGGCTGATCGAGCAGGCCGCGCGCGAGATGAAGCTCGACAGCGCGGAAATTCGTCGCCGCAACTTCATCCGGCCCGAGCAGTTCCCGTACCGCACGCATGTCGACGACTGGTACGACGCGGGCGAGTTTGCGCGGATTCTGGACCGGGTGCTCGAGGAAGCCGATTGGAGTGGATTTGCGGCGCGGCGCGAAGAAGCCAAGCGGCGCGGCCGGCTGCGCGGGCGAGGCCTTGCCTGCTACCTGGAGTGGACTGGCGCCCCGGTGCGCACCGAAACCGTCGACATCCAGGTAGACGCCGACGGCACCGTGAGCGTTTATACGGGAACCCAGGCAATGGGGCAGGGGCTCGAGACGACGTACATGCAGCTTGTGACCGAAGTGCTGCAGATTCCGGCACGCGCCGTGCGCGTGGTGCAGGGAGACACCGACGCAGTCACCGGCGTCGGCAGCGTCGGCTCGCGCTCGGCGTTCGTCGGCGGCTCGGCGGCCGTCGCGGCCGGCCGGCGGGTGATCGTGCGGGGAAAGGAGCTTGCCGCCGATGCGCTCGAAAGCTCGGCTGGCGACATCGAGTATCGCGACGGGCGCTTCGCGATCGCCGGCACCGATCGCTCGATTGCGCTCGCCGAGGTCGCAGCGCGCACGCCCGAGCGGAGGATTCGCGTGTCTGCGACCGAGACGCCCTCGACGCCTTCGTGGCCGAACGGCGCTCAGGTCTGCGAAGTGGAGATCGATCCCGAGACCGGCGAGATCGAGGTGGTCGGGATGACGAGCATCGACGATATCGGCCGCATCATCAATCACATGATCGTCGAAGGGCAGGTACATGGCGGCATCGCGCAAGGGCTCGGCCAGGCGCTCTACGAGCGCGCGGTGTACGACGATTCGAGTGGCCAACTGCTCACCGGATCGCTGATGGATTATTGCGTGCCGCGCGCCGATCAGCTCCCGAACATGAACAGCGGCTTCGACGAAAGCGTGCCCTGCAAGACGAACCTGCTCGGCGTCAAGGGCTGCGGCGAGATCGGTACGATCGGCGCCGTGCCGGCTGCCGTGCATGCAGTGCTCGATGCGCTTGCCGAGCGGGGCGTCCGGCATCTTGAAATGCCGATGACGCCGGAAAAGATCTGGCGCGCGCTGCACGGGCCGGCGGACCGATGAGCTTCGGTTGACCCATGGCGGCGCTCGCGGAGCGAACGGTTTTCTCCGATCGCGAAACGCGCGCACTCGCCGTCGCGGTCGTGGCTTCCGTCGTGCTGCACGCCGCGATTCTTCTCGCGCTGCCGATGCTTCGGGAAGCCCAACAGCGCCATGCGGAGGTGAGAGAACCGATCGTTGCGAGGCTGGTCGAGCCGCCGAAGCCTGCGGAGATCGCGGCTCCGGCGCCCACGACACCGGAAGTGAAGAAACCCGTCGCCGCGCCTGCTCCACCGCAACCGGTTCAGCGGCCGGTAAAACCGGCGCCGAAGCCTGTCACCCGCGCGCCGCTCGCAGTTGAGCCAAAGCCGGACAAGATCGACAGCCCGCCGGTGAGACAAGCCGCGCCAATCGCAGAAGCCCCTCCCTCGGCGCCGCCGCGGTCGCCAACCAACGAAGGCACGCCTTCTGCGTCGGCACGATCGTCAGCGATCCAGGCGCAGCCCGCTCCCGCCGCCTCCGATGCGCCGGACGCCGGAACGCTCGCGCAATATCGCCTCGCAGTCATCAGCGCGGCAAGGCACTACAAGCGCTATCCGCGCCTCGCGCTCGAGAACAACTGGCAGGGCAAGGTCGAGGTGCGCCTCTCGATCGGCGCCGACGGCCGGATCTCCGGCTTGAGTGTGCGCTCCAGCACCGGCCATTCGCTGCTCGACCAGCAGGCGCTCGACATGATCGAGCGCGCGAAGGCGGCGGCGCAGATTCCACCCGCGCTCAGGGGCAAGCAGTTCGTCGTGGACATCCCGGTGGAGTTCACGTTGAGGGACGCGGGGGCCTGAAGCGCTGTACGCCGGCGCGGCTACAATTCGCCGCTCCATGGATGCAGCGAACCGCCGGGGACTCGTCATTTTCTTTACCGGATTGCCGGGCGCAGGCAAGTCGACGCTCGCGCAGGCACTGGCGGCCCTGCTCGAGCGGGGCGGTCGCGCAGTGACCTTGCTGGACGGCGACGAGGTACGGCGACTGCTCTCGAGCGAACTTGGCTATTCGCGCGCCCATCGCGACCTGAACGTGCTGCGCATCGGTTACGTGGCGGCACAGGTTGCGCGGCACGGCGGCATCGCCATCTGCGCGCAGATCGCGCCCTATGCTGCCGCGCGCGCGCAGGTGCGCCGGCAGGCTTGCGAGGCGGGTGGCTTCCTGCTGGTGCATGTCTCGACGCC
>Ga0209640_10006434_pt1 | contig 10292 bp, 10 predicted proteins | sample RifCSP10_1_FD_184018 | JGI IMG/M metagenome (GOLD analysis project Ga0209640, IMG submission 184018) | Soil microbial communities from Rifle, Colorado - Rifle CSP2_sed 10_1 (SPAdes) (version 2) | ecosystem: Environmental > Terrestrial > Deep subsurface > Rock core/Sediment | place: Rifle... | reverse complement strand
GGCGCGATCCGCAGCTGCCCCGGCAGTTCTTTCTCGAGACGCGCGACTTCGCCCGGCGGCACGGTATAGGTAATGTCGAGGTCGCCGGCGCGGAACCGCGTCAGCTCGGTGACCGGATCCGCCACGTGCACGTACCGCACGGCACCGAGCCGGTTCGCCGCGTCGTTCCAGTAATGCGGATTGCGCACGGCCAGGATGTGCGAGCCGATCTGCCATTCCGTCGGTACGAACGCGCCGTTCGTCACCGCCGTGCCAGGCCGCGCGAAGTCCTGCGGCGACGCGGCGAGCGTCGCGCGATGCACCGGAAACGTGCTCGGATGCGACAGCATCGCGATGAAATACGGGCTCGGCTCGGCAAGCTCGACGACGAGCGTCGCCTCGTCCGGCGCAAACACGCCCAGCACCGAGGGCGGCTCGCGGCCGGCAACGATGTCGGTCGCATTGACCACCGGCTCCAGCATCAGCGCGTATTGCGATGCGGTCTTCGGATCCAGCAGCCGGCGGAACGCGAACGCGAAGTCCTCGGCGACGAGGCGATCGCCGTTCGACCAGCGCGCCGTCGGGCGCAATTTGAATGTGCAGCTGCGACCGTCGTCGGAGACGGTCCACGACTCCGCAGCGCCCGGGATCGCGCTGCCGTCCGGCGCCATCGAGACGAGCCCTTCGTAAGTATCGCGCAGGATGGTCATCGCCGCTTCCATGCGTGCGAGCTGCGGATCGATCGAATCGGGCTCGCTGCCGTTGCCGCGGCGCAGTTCCTGAGTGGCCGCGGTTTCCGTCCTTGACCCGCAGCCGGCGACGATGCCGGCCGCAAGTAGTGCCGCGAGTGCCGCGACCGGGCCGTTCCTCATGCCGCCCGCGCGCGCTTCTTGAGGTGCACGAGCAGGATCGAGATGGTCGCGGCCGTGATGCCGGGCAGCCGCGACGCCTGGCCGATCGTGCCGGGCCGCGCCTCGCGCAGCCGCTGTCGCGCCTCGTTCGAAAGTCCGGCGACGGCGGCGTAGTCGATGCCCTCCGGCAGGCGGGTTTCTTCGTTCCGCAGATGGCGCTCGACCTCGGCGCGCTGCCGCTCGATGTAACCCGCGTACTTGGCGCGCACCTCGATCGCCAGCGCCGCCTGCGCCGCCAGTCGCTCGTCATCCTGCGGCAGCGGCCCGCCCGCCTCCGCGCCCGCGATCGCATCGCGCTTGCGGCAGAAGAAATTCCAGCGCGTGTCATCCACCAGGCCCATCTCGCGCGCGATGGGCGTGAGGCGCTCGTCCGCGTTGTCCTCGCGCAGCAGCAAACGGTGCTCGGCGCGGCTCGTGAACATGCGATACGGCTCGATGGCGCCGCGCGTGATCAGGTCGTCCACCAGCACGCCGAGATACGCCTGGTCGCGGCGCGGCGACCAGGGCGTGCGCCCGGCGACCGCGAGCGCGGCGTTGATGCCGGCGAGCAGGCCCTGCGCGGCCGCTTCTTCGTACCCGGTCGTGCCATTGATCTGCCCGGCGAAGTAGAGTCCTCCGAGCGGTTTCGTCTCGAGGCTCTCGCGCAGCCCGCGCGGATCGAAATAGTCATACTCGATCGCATAACCGGGGCGCGTGATCTCGGCCTGTTCGAAACCGCGGATCGTCCGCACGAACTCGAGCTGCACGTCGGCCGGCAGGCTGGTCGAGATGCCGTTCGGATAGACGATGTGCGTGTCGAGGCCTTCCGGCTCGACGAAGATCTGGTGCGAGGTCTTCGCGACGAAGCGCACGATCTTGTCCTCGACCGACGGGCAATAGCGCGGGCCGATGCCTTCTATCAGGCCGGTGAACATCGGCGAGCGGTCGGTCGCGCCGCGGATGATGTCGTGGGTGCGCTCGTTGGTCGCCGTGATGTGGCAGTGGATCTGCCGCGGATGTTCTTCGCGACGGCCGAGGAAGGAGAAAACGGGCCGCGGTTCGTCGCCGGGCTGGCGCTGCATCACGGAGTAATCGAGCGTGCGCCCGTCGATGCGCGGCGGCGTGCCGGTCTTCAGGCGCCCGACCGCGAACGGCAGCTCGCGCAGCCGCGCCGCGAGACGGTTCGACGGCGGGTCGCCGACGCGGCCGCCCTCCCGGCTCTCGAGCCCGACGTGAATGCGCCCGCCGAGAAACGTCCCGACGGTCAGCACGACGCTGGGCGCAGGAATCTTCTCGCCATCCATCGTGACGACGCCGCCGATGCGATCTCCCTCGACCACGAGATCGGCCACTTCCGCCTCGCGCAGCGTCAGGCCAGGCTCGGCATCGAGCCGTTCGCGGATCGCGCGCTTGTAGAGCGTGCGGTCGGCCTGCGCGCGGGTCGCGCGCACCGCCGGACCCTTGCTCGCGTTCAGCGTGCGGAACTGGATGCCGGCGCGGTCCGCGGCGCGCGCCATCGCGCCGCCCATCGCGTCGATCTCGCGTACCAGGTGGCCCTTGCCGATGCCGCCGATCGCCGGGTTGCAGCTCATCTGGCCGATCGTTGCCAGACTCTGGGTCACGAGCAGCGTGCGCGTGCCCATCCGGGCCGCCGCGAGGGCGGCCTCGGTGCCGGCGTGTCCGCCGCCGATGACGATGACGTCGAATGTGCGCATGCAGGGCCCGTTTTCGGGGCGTCATGGTAGCAGAGGGGACGCGACCCTTTTCCGATGAATAGGGGTGCGTCCCTTCTTGCGTCCCCTTTTTGTAATGAATGGCTGCGACGCGAGACTATTGGGAACATGGGGGACGGAAACCGCGGCCGGGAACTCGAGCGGGTGCTCAATACCTACGCCGCGGCCATGTCCCGGCTCGCCGCCAGTTATGAGTCCCGGCCGGCTTTGCGCGAGGAGCTGTTGCAGGACATCGCTTTCGCGCTGTGGCGGGCCCTGCCCTCATTCCGCGGCGAGGCATCGGAGAAGACGTTCGTGCTGAGAATCGCCACCAACCGCGCCCTGTCCCATCTCGCCGCGCGCCGTGCCGAAAAGGGGATGCATCTCTTGGAAAACGGGTGCGTCCCCTCTTGCGTCCTTTCTGAGGTTGCCGACGCGGCGCCGAGACCGGACGAGCTCGCGGCGCGGATGCAGAACGCAACCAGGCTGCAGCGCGCGGTGAGCGACCTGCCGTTGCCGCTGCACCAGGTGCTGGTGCTCGCCCTCGAGGGACTTTCGCACGATGAGATTGCACGCGTACTCGGGCTGTCCGCCGGCAATGTCGCCGTGCGGCTGCACCGCGGCAAGAGCCTGCTCCGGCAGGCGCTCGGAGAAAGGTCATGAAAGACCAGGATCTCGACCGCTGGATGACCGCCTGGCGCGATGGCACGCCGCCAGCCGAAGGTCTCGCGCGGATGGCGCAGCGCGAGCGCCGGCTGCTGACGGCGTGGATCGCGTTCGACTGGGCGGTCGGCGCCGGGCTGATCGCCTTCGCCGCATGGATCTGGTTCGCGATCGGCACGCTGGTCATGCGGTTCACTGCCGTCGGCATCGTCGTGCTGACGATCGCCGTGCTCGCGTTCACGATCGTCAATTGGCGCGGCAGTTTCGCGGGTGATCGCGCCTCGGCCGCCGACTTCCTCGCCCTTGCGCTCAGGCGTAGCCGCGCGCGACTGCGTTACATCCGTTTCGGCTGGTGGGTGCTGGCCGCGGATCTCGTGATCATCGCCGGCGCCGCCGTCCTCGAAGTCCGGGATGAAGGTGCGGCCCGACTGCCGGGTATGCTGGCGGCAGCGACTGTCGCGACGGCAGTCGCGGCCGCCGTGCTTCTCTGGTGGGGCCGGCGTGAACGCCGCCGCGCGGAGCGGCTCGCGGCGATGCAGCGGGCCTTGAATGCGGATACGGAGTCCGGTCATGACTGACAGATGGCATTCGCGACTCGAACTGTTCGCGGCCTTCGCTCTCGGCGCGCTGCTGTCGCCCGGTTCCATCGTGGCCGATGCCGCCCGCGCGGCCGACCTCCAGCTCGAACCCTGCCGCATCAGCGATGCGGACGGTCTGGTGTCGGTCGAGGCGCGTTGCGGCAAGCTCACCGTCGCCGAAAACCCGGAGGAACCTCGGGGCGCAACGATCAACCTCGCCGTCGCAGTCGTGCCTGCGGTCGCGACTCAGGCAAGACCCGATCCGCTGTTCCTCCTCGCCGGCGGTCCCGGCCAGGGCGCAATCGAGGGCTATGCGCCCATGCTCGGCGCGTTCGCCGGCATCCATCGCGAGCGCGATCTCGTGCTCGTGGACCAGCGCGGCACGGGCGGGTCGAACCGGCTCGACTGCGACATGCCGGACGAGGCGCTGGTCACGGGGGAGATGACGCCCGCGGAGCTGCGCGATCTCGCGCGCGCTTGCCTTGACCGGCTTCCGGGCCGCGCACAGTTCTATACGACCAGCATCGCCGTGCGTGACCTCGACGCGGTGCGCGCGGCGCTCGGCTACGAACGGATCAACCTGTTCGGCGGCTCCTATGGCACGCGGGTCGCGCAGCATTATGCGCGGCGCTACCCGGACCGCACGCGCTCGATCGTGCTGGATTCCGTGGTGCCGCCCACGCTCGCGCTCGTCCCGCGCATTGCCGTCGAATCGCAGCTGGCGCTCGAACGCGTGTTCGCGCGCTGCGCGGAGGACCCGGAGTGCAACGGCCGCTTTCCGGCGCTCGCCGGCCAGTTCGCGCGCCTCGACGCGCGGCTGCGCCGCCACACGGTGACCACCTGGTTCACGGACCCGGTGGACGGCACGGCGAGCGACATCCAGGTGACGCGCGCGCACCTCGTGACGATGGCGCGCATGCTCACCTACTCCGCGCGCGCCGCATCGCTGATGCCGCTCGTGATCCACGAGGCCGCAACCAACGGCAATTACGCGCCGCTGGCGGCCCAGGCGGAGATGATCGGCGAGGACCTCGAGCGCATGATCGCGATGGGCATGCACCATTCCGTGGTCTGCGCCGAGGATGCGCCACGCTTCGCCGGCGCCGTGGATCGCGCGGAACTGGAGAGGAGCTACATCGGGCCGATCATGCTGGACGGCATGACCGCGATCTGCGAGATCTGGCCGCGCGGACCGGTGGACGCGGATTTCCATGAGCCGCTCGCCTCGGCCGTACCCGCGCTCCTGCTGTCGGGCGAGTTCGATCCGGCGACGCCGGCCGGTTATGGCGAGACTGCGGCGCAGGGTTTCGAGAACAGCCTGCACGTCGTCGTGCCGGGCCAGGGCCACGGCCAGTCGCGGATTCCCTGCGTGCAGCGCCTCCTGCGCCGCTTCATCGATCAGGGCTCAGTGGCGGATCTCGACACCAGTTGCGTTGACACGATCCGCCCGGCGCCCTTCTTCCTGTCGTTCAGCGGGCCCTCGCCATGATCGCTGCCTCCGGGCTGACGCGGAGTTTCGGCGCCATCCGCGCGATCGACGGCGTCGCGTTCGAGGCGCAGGACGGCCGCATCACCGGCCTGCTCGGGCCGAACGGCGCCGGCAAGTCCACGACGCTGCGCATCCTCTATACGGTGCTGCTGCCCGATGCCGGAATTGCAACGGTGGACGGCATCGACGTCGCGGCAGACCCGCTCGCGACGCGGCGGGCCATCGGCGTGCTGCCACATTCCTCCGGTATCTACCCGCAGCTCACCGCGCGCGAGAACATCGCGTACTTCGGCGAGCTGCACGGGCTCAAGGGCGGCGGCCTGGAAAGACGCGTGGAAGAATTGCTGTCGGAACTCGAGATCGGCGGCTTCGCCGACCGCCGCGCCAGGGGATTCTCGCAGGGCGAACGCATCAAGGTCGCGCTGGCCCGCGCGCTGGTGCATCAACCGAAGAACCTGCTGCTCGACGAGCCCACGAACGGCCTCGACGTGATGGCGACGCGGGCGCTGCGCGCCCTGATCCTGCGCCTGCGCGCGGCCGGCCATTGCGTGCTGTTCTCGAGCCACGTGATGCAGGAAGTCGCGGCGCTCTGCGACGACATCGTGATCATCGACCACGGCCGGGTCGTCGCGGCCGGCACGCCGGACAGCCTGCGCCGGCAGTTCAACTCGGCCACGCTGGAAGACGCCTTCGTCGGCGCGATCGGCGACGCGCGGGGGCTCGAATGAATGCCGTGATCCGCATCGTGATGCTGAAGGAGCTGCGCGAGAGCCTGCGCGACCGGCGCACGCTGCTGACGAGCCTGGTGCTCGGGCCGATCTTCGCGCCGCTGTTCTTCATTTTGGTCCTGAAACTCGCGCTGTCCCGCTCGGTCGCCTCGCAGGACGAGGTGGTGCCGGTTACAGTCGCAAACGCCGCGGCCGCGCCGAACCTGGTGCAGCAGCTGCGCGAAAGCGGGCTGGCCGTGACGCTGCGGGACGGGTCGGATGCCGAGATCCGCGGCTGGATTGCGGACGAGGAAGGGCTCGCCGTGCTGCGCGTGCCGGATAACTTCGCCGCGCGCTTCACGAAGGGCGAGCCGGCCGCGGTCATGGTCTATGCCGACGGTTCCGATTCGAAGGCGGAGCGCCATGCGGGCCGCGTGTACCAGGCCGTCGCCGGCTATTCCGCAATGATCGGCAGCCTGCGCCTCCAGGCCCGCGGTGTGTCGCCGTCGATCGCGCAGGCGGTCGTCGTCGACAGCATCGACGTCTCAACGCCCTCCGCGCGCGCGACGCTGCTGCTCGGCATGCTGAGCTACGTGATCCTCCTGATCACGCTGCTGGGCGGGCTGCACCTGGCGATCGATGCGACCGCGGGCGAGCGCGAGCGCGGATCGCTGGAAGCGCTGCTGACGGTTCCTGCGACACGCGAGCACCTGATATACGGCAAGATCGCCGCCGCCGCGGTGATGATGATCGCCGCGCTTGCGCTCGTGACCGCCTCCATCGCCGTGGCGCTCGACACCGTGCCGCTCGAGACCTTCGGCATGTCGGCGAACTTCGGCCCGGGGGTCGCCTGGCGCGTATTCCTGGCCGTGCTGCCATTCGCGCTCGTCGGCGCGGCGCTCCTGACCGTCGTCGCCTCGTTCACGAAGAGCTACAAGGAAGCGCAGTCCTGGCTCGGCGTCGTGATGCTGGTGCCGACCGTGCCGATCGCGATCGCGGGTGTGCTGGCCGTGCAGCCGTCGGCAACCCTGATGCTGGTGCCGTCGCTGTCGCAGCACCTCGTGATCCAGGGCCTGATGCGCGGGGACCCGCTGCCGCTGTCCTGGATGCTCCTTGCCGTGGCGAGCACCCTGCTGCTCGCGGTCCTGCTCGCCTGGCTGGCCGGGCGGCTTTATCGACGCGAGGCGATCCTCGGCTGATAATCCGGAACCCCGGTCGGGTCGCTGGTATCCAAAGAACCATGAACCGCCGCACGACGATCCTGGCACTCGCGCTGTTCGCTGCGGCGCCGGCGGCGCTCGCCCAGCTCACGACCGTGCCCATGAGGGGCGTCGGCAACGAGTGGGTCAAGGATCTCGACCTGCGCGGCCGCATGGACTGGGAATGGCTCGAGACCTACCCGGAACAGGTCTATTTCGCGACACGGCATGACGCTTTGCGCAACGGCGACATCGTCACGATGTGGACGCGGGTTGAATACAAGCACCCGCAGAGCCCTTCGTCGCACAAGAGCGCCGCCAGCCGCGATGACTGGGACTGCAAGCAGCGCAAGCGCTCGACGCACGGGGTCTTCTTCTACCAGTGGAACAACCTGGAGGACGAGGACCCGGAGCACTCGACCAATCTTCTGCGCACCTGGGAGCCGATCGCGAAAGGCACGATCGGCGAGACGCTCCTGAACTTCGCCTGCGGCCTCCAGCCGATGAAGCAGGAAGTCATCGTGCCGGAACCCTAGGGCATCTTCGGGGTCCTAGCCATACCCTCCACGGACCGGAGCATTCCATGTTGCGCATCACGCTGCTGACCGCACTGTTGCTCGCCGCCCCCCTGTCGCAAGCCGCCGACAACGGCATCTATCTCGGCGCCGGCATCACGCAAAGCGAATACGGGCTCGACAATCCGCTCGATGCGGAGCCGTTCGACGACAAGGACAACGGCTACAAGCTGATCGTCGGCTTCCGGCCGCTCGACAACTTCGGCGTCGAGGCCAACTACATCGATCACGGCGATGCGACGCTGCCGACCGGCGTCGCCTGCATCCAGGTGATCAACGCGCCCTGCCCCGACACCGTGAAGCTCAATGCAAAGACGGTGGCCGCTTTCGCCGTCGGTTACCTGGATTTCCCGCTGGTGGACCTGTTTGCCAAGGCGGGCGTCAGCGCCTGGCAGTTCGACGGGCATTCGACGCCATCATTCTCGGGGTTCGACATTGACGAGGACGACGTCGACCTGGCCTGGGGCGTCGGCGTGCAGGCGCGGTTCGGCAGCATCGGCGCGCGGCTCGAGTACGAGAACTTCAGCGTCATCGAGGACCAAGAGCTCGGGACGATTTCCCTTTCGTTCACCTACACGTTTCTCTAGGAACCCCCGCGGTCAGGCCCACTCCGTGAGGCCTTCGCGCTCGTACAGGACCTTGAAGGACGGTCGTCCCTTCATGCGCGCCACGTAATCAGCGATCGCAGGCCATTGCGTCGCGGGCTTCGGCATGTTGCGGGACCAGCGCATCAGCATCGTGCCGAGGAAGTCCACGGCGCCGGCGCGATCGCCCAGCAGGTATGGCCCGCCGCCGGCAATCTGCGTCTCGATCCGGTCGAAAGCGGCCTCGATGCGTTCACGCGCCGAGTTCCTGAGCGATTCCGTCGCGGTGGCGCCGCCCTGTTTTTCCGGATAGAACCAGTCGCGGAACGCCGTCTGCAGCGTGTTCGACAGGTGGAACATCCACGTCATGTACGCGCCGCGCTGCGGATTGCCGGGCGGGGGCGCGAATCCCGCCTGCGGGTGTCGTTCGGCGAGCAGCATCAGGAGCGCCGCGGCCTCGTAGAGCGGCTGGCCGTCCACGATCATCGTCGGCACGAAACCGTTGGGATTGAGCTTGAGGTATTCGGGCTTGCGGTGGTCGCCCGCCTCGAGATCGAGCTTTTTCAGCTCGTGCGGCTCGCCGAGCTCGATCAGCATCCAGTGGACGCAGAGACTCGCGGCGCCGGGCGACATATATAACGTGTACATGGACATATAATCTCCCCGAGGTACCCATATGTACACAGGCAGCTGCCTCTGCGGCACAGTCCGGTACGAGGTCGCGGGACCCTTCGACATGATGGCGCACTGCCATTGCTCGATGTGCCGCAAGCATCACGGCGCGATGTTCGCGACCTTCATGTCCGCACCGCTCGCCGGTTTCCGGTGGGTGTCCGGCGAGGACAACATCGACGTGTACCGGTCCTCCGAGCACGGCCGCCGTCCATTCTGCCGCAGCTGCGGCTCCGTGACGCCGATGATCATGAAGGAAATGGGGCTCGCGATCCTGCCGGCCGGCAACCTCGAGGGCGACCCCGGCATCCGGCCGCAGATGCACATGTTCACGGATTCCCGCGCGATCTGGTTCCCGATCACCGATGCGCTGCCGCAGCACAAGGCCTACCCGCCGCAGTTCGGCGGGGGCGAAGGCGTCGCGCGTCCGGCGCCCCGCCTGAAACTGGGCGTCACCCAGGGCAGCTGCCTCTGCAACGAGACCGCCTGGGAGTTCTCGGGCCTGCCCGAGCGCGTGCAGAACTGCCATTGCTCGCGCTGCAGAAGGGCGCGCAGCGCCGCGCATGCGACCAACGCCTTCTACAAGGTGGAACAGCTCACCTGGATCCGCGGCAAGGAGAACGTGAAAAGCCACTCCCTGAAGGGCGCCAAGTACTTCGGGCAGGACTTCTGCCGCCACTGCGGCAGCCCGGTGCCGCGCGTGGTCGCGGCGACTGGCCGCGTCGTCGTCCCCTGCGGCACGCTCGACAGCGCCTTGAGCGCGGGTCCCATCGGCAATATCTTCGCGGCGAGCAAGGCATCGTGGTTCGAATTCACCGACGGCCTGCCGCAATGGGACGCGTATCCTCCGAAGAAATAGCCTGCTGCTCGTCGCGGCGCTCGCGTTCGCGGGTTGCGGGCCTTCCGGCACGCCGGAGGACGCGATCCGCGCGCTGGTCGACACGGCAGAACGGGCGGCCGAGGAGCGCGACGCCGCGGGCCTGCGCGAGCTGGTCGCCGACGACTACCAGGACGCGGGCGGGCGCACCGCGGACGACATCCGCGGCATCCTGCACGGGTACCTGATCGCGCATCAGTCCATCCGGCTGATCACGCGCGTCGATTCGATCGAGCTCGAGGGCACGGAGCTCGCGGGCCTGCAGGTGACCGTCGGCATGCTGGGCCGCGAGGCCGATTCGGATTCGAACTGGGACCTCGCGGGCGACGTCTATCGCTTCGACCTGCGCCTGGCGCGCGAGAACGGC
>Ga0209640_10006433_pt1 | contig 10292 bp, 6 predicted proteins | sample RifCSP10_1_FD_184018 | JGI IMG/M metagenome (GOLD analysis project Ga0209640, IMG submission 184018) | Soil microbial communities from Rifle, Colorado - Rifle CSP2_sed 10_1 (SPAdes) (version 2) | ecosystem: Environmental > Terrestrial > Deep subsurface > Rock core/Sediment | place: Rifle... | reverse complement strand
AATTTGTTACCGATGTTTCCGGTTGCGCCGGGGAAGGGGGGAAGGGGGGAAGGGGGAAGTAGAGCGCCGGCTTCAGCCGGCGCGTGAATGTGAACTGCCGCCAGGTTACGTGCCGCCGATCGCGATGCGAAGCACCTCGATGGAGTTGAAGCCGGCGTGGCTGACGATCGGTGCCACGCTGCTGCGTCGCCACAAGTACACGACGGCCCAGAACGCACCGAGAAGGCCCGTGGCGACTGCTGCATCCCAACCCTGCATGGCGTGGCCCAGGCCGAACGCCGTACTGAGGACCACGACGCCGACTGCGGCCCCGCCCAGGTGGCGTTCGAACCGCTGCAGCAGGAACGCCCGCTGGAGCTCCTCACGCAATCCGCCGGCGACGATGGCGATGACGCCCATCATCGCGGCCTCCGTCGGTCCTCCCGCGGCGAGTGTCTCGAGCGGGTTGGTCGGGACGTTGTGCAGCCAGGGCGCGCGCTCCTGAAGTGCGCGAAGCAACAGCCCTACGAACACCACCGTGATTGGAACGAGCGCAAGACCCAGACTCACTTCCGTCCCAAGCCGCCGGTGGCCACGCCAGAGTCGCCAGGGGCTGTCCCCGTGCGCTCGCATCAGCACGACCATCAAGACGATGAGCAGGGTGCTGTCGGCAAGTGAGAGCGTCAGGACGAAGGGGAGCGAGAGCTGCTCGGCTGGCGTTTGGGGAGACAGGCCGAGGGCACCGAGCGCCCCTGCAATGAGCACCTGCGTCGGCAGGCTGGAGCACAGGAGGATCTCAATCGCCGCGATGGTGCGCTGCTGGCCGCGGGCCAATCCTGGCGCGGGAGTTGCTGGTAGAGGTTCGACCGGCACGAGCGGCTCGGACACGGGGTCAGTGTAGCTGGTAGCCGGTAGCTGGTAGGCGGTGGTAAGAACCTAGAACCCGCTACTGGCTTCAGGCTACCAGCTACCAGCTAGCCGAGGCCGTGTAAGAATGACCTTGTAGGTTCTTCGGGCCTCGACACCAGACATGCCTCCCACGTCCAGCGAACGCGTTCTCATCGTCGAAGACGAGCCCAGCACCCGCGTCGGGCTGACCGAGCTCGTGCGCACCTGGGGCTTCACGGCCGATTCCGCCAGTGACGGTGAAGAGGCGCTGCAGCGCATCACCGCCTTCCGTCCCTCGATCATCATCAGTGACCTCGTGATGCCTCGTCGCGACGGCCTCGAGCTGCTGCGTGCGCTCAAGGAAGACGGCGGGGACTACACCGTCGTGATCCTCACGGCGCAGGGCACTGTCGAGACGGCGGTGGAGGCGATGAAAGAGGGCGCCTACGACTACCTGACCAAACCGATCGAGCCCCAGCGGCTGAAGATCGTGCTCGACAAGATCGTGGAGCGGCAGGACACGCTGCGCGAGGTGAAGGTGCTTCGCAAACAGCTCCGCGACCACGGCACCTACGGCAAGATGATCGGCAGCAGCCCGCAGATGCGCAAGGTCTATCAGGTCATCGAGCAGGCGGCGCCGACCTCTGCCTCGGTGCTCATCTCCGGGGAATCGGGCACCGGCAAGGAGCTGGTGGCGCAGACCATTCATCAGCTCAGCCCCCGCGCGCAGATGCCGTTTGTTCCCATCAACTGCGCGGCTATTCCCGAAACGCTGCTCGAGAGCGAGATCTTCGGACACGAGAAGGGCTCCTTTACCGGCGCCGTGGATCGGCGCGCCGGCTGCTTCGAGCTGGCCGATCACGGGACGCTCTTCCTCGACGAGATCGCGGAGATGACGCCGTCGACGCAGGTGAAGCTGCTGCGCGTGCTCCAGGAGCGGAAGTTCCGGCGCCTGGGTGGGCGGAGCGAGGAGACGGTGGACGTCCGCGTGATTGCGGCGACCAACGTGAACCCGACCGATGCCGTCAAGAACGGCAAGCTTCGCGAGGACCTGTTCTACCGGCTGAACGTCTTCGCGATCGAGCTGCCGCCCCTCCGGCAGCGCAAGGAGGACCTGGCGCTGCTGGTGCAGTCGTTCCTCGCCGACTTCAACGCGCGCAACAACAAGAAGGTGTCGGCGCTCGATCAGGCGGCCATGCGGATCCTGGAGCAGTACAACTGGCCGGGCAACATCCGGGAGCTGCGCAATGTGATCGAGCGCGCCGTCATCCTGAGCTCGGGAGAATTCATCGATCCCAAGCTCCTGCCGCCGCTCGTCACTGAATCGCCCGACGTGGTCAAGCCGACCCTGTCGCTCACGCCTGGTACGACGGTTGAAGAAGCCGAGACCAGGCTGATTCTGATGACGCTCGAGCACACCCGCGACAACAAGACCCGAGCCGCCGAGATCCTGGGCATCAGCCTCAAGACGCTGCACAACAAGCTGAACAAGCTGCGCGGCCGTATCCCGGGGAAACGCGGTGAACAGGAAGACGTTCGAACCTGAGCCATGCGTCTGAGCATTCGTGTCAAGCAGATCGTCGGTGTGACGGCCATCGTCGGCCTGGCCGTCGTGGCACTGAGCGCGCTCTACACGGCCCGCCTTGCCAACGTCGTGCTCGAAGAGAGCCATTCACGCGGGCAGATGCTCGCCAACACGATCCTGCATCGCGCCGGCAGCTTGGTGACCGTCGGCGTCGATCCCTACGCTGCGCTTCGTGAGGACCCGGGCCTTCATTCGATTCTCGAGTCGAGCGGCTACGCCGCTACCGTGAGCTTCGCCGCCATCGTGGACGCAGACGGCACGGTCATCGTGCAATGGCCAGGTGAGGCTCGCGGGCCCGCCGTAAATGATCTGACGAAGATAGGGATCTCGCTCCCCGGGCGCAGCGATCTCGAGAAGCTGCTCGGGGAATCGTCGGTCACGAAGCTGCAGGAGATCTTCGAGGGGGACGGCCAGAACCTCGAGGTCCAGAAGCCGCTGACGCGCGAGGGCGAGGCCTTCGGCTCGATTCGGATCGGCGTGTCCACGCTGCTGATGCGCAATCAGCTCAGGGCGTTGCTGAGTGACGCGCTGTTCACGGCGGCGGCCGCGCTCGCCGTCGCCGTCTTCGTGGCGGTCATCTTCGCGCAGCTTCTGCTCAGGCCGATTCACGTGCTTCGAAGTGGACTGACCCGCCTGGGCAAAGGTGAGTTCGGCGTCACGCTCGACCTGCCGTCCGGCGACGAGTTCGGCGAGCTCGGGGATTTCTTCAACACCATGAGTCAGCAGCTTTCGGCGGATCGGACGCTGCTGGCCGGGCAGAAGGCCAACCTGCAATCGGCCGTCGAGCACCTGGAAGACGCCGTGGCGCTCTTCAACCCGTCGGGTGAGCTGCTCTTCAGCAATCCCGCCATGCAGCACACGCTCCCGGCCGGCGCGATTGGCCGGGTGCTCGAGGGGCTGTTGCCCAACGGCCACCCGTATCGAACGCTGGTCGAGGAAACGCTGGCGACGCGAAAGTCACGTGGCCCGGTGCAGATACAGGGTCACAATACCGATCATGTTCCGGTGCCAGGCCGGCCCCCGTCTCCCTCAACAGGCTCGCAGGCCCCGAGCGCCACTGCGGCCAGGCCGGAGGGGCGGCCCGCCGACGAGGAGCTCGTCATGACGCACGCGATCGCGGGCACCGGAGGCGAGCTCGTGGGCGTGCTGCTCGTGTCGCGCAACCTGGCGAGCCTGTCGCGCATGCAGTCGACGCTGGCCTACTCGCGCAAGCTCGTCGCGCTCGGGCGGCTGACCGCCGGCATCGCGCACGAGGTGAAGAATCCGCTGAACGCGATGATGATTCACCTGGAGCTGCTGCGGACCAAGATCCGCGGCTCCTTCGCCGCGGCGCTCCAGCCGGAACCGGTCGCGGCCGCCGGCGGCACGCTCGGCCTGGGGCCGGTCATAGCCGCCCCGCTGCCAGCGCCCGTCCAGGGCGCGCTCGAGCACGTCGAAATCATCGAGAGCGAAATCCGTCGCCTGGACGAGGTGGTGCAGGGCTTCCTGAAGTTCACGCGGCCGGAGGACCTGCGGCTTCAGCCCGTCCGTGTGGCGGCGCTCTTCGAGGAGATCCTGCCGATCATCGAGACCGAGGCGGGCAAGCACGGGGTGAAAGTGACCCTCGACGTGTCGGCATCGACGCCGAGCGTGAACGGCGATTCGTCGATGCTGCGTCAGGCGTTCCTGAACCTGGCGATCAACGCGTGCCAGGCGATGCCGAGCGGGGGTCATCTGCGTCTGCTGGGCGGACCGGCGTCGCGCAACCGCGTCGAGGTGCGCGTCGAGGATACGGGCGTCGGTATCGAGCCGGAGCACCTCGGACGGATCTTCGACCTGTATTTCACGACGAAGGAACGGGGAACCGGTATCGGGCTGTCGATGGTCTACCGGATCGTTCAGCTCCACGACGGCGAGATCGAGGTGCAGTCCACGCCCGGTCGTGGGACGACGTTCCGCGTGCTGCTGCCGAGGGCCAGTGGGATCTGAGGGTACGTCAATGCTCAATGCTCAATGCTCAATGCTCAATATTGGCGGAGGCGAGGCCGAGCGTGTTCGATATTGGGCATTGAGCATTGGGCTTTGGGCATTGTTGGTCGTGTCCGCGGCCGGATGTGCCAAGGCGGGTGCGGCGACCGTGCCGAACGGTCCGCCGCTGGCCATGCCGCAGCCACCCCCTCGTGTGTTTGCGCCGGTCGGCGAGGAGCCGCTGGCGGCGTCGCCCGCCGTGGAGACGCCCGCGGCGGAAGCGCCGCAGGTGACGCCGCCGCGGCCCCGGGGGCGGACGACGCCTGCGACGGCCGGAGCGGAGAAACCCGAGCCACTGCCGGCGCCAGCACCAACCGTGGAGCCACTGCGCGAGCTGCGCGCGGCGTCGACACCGGCTGATGCCGAAGCCGACCGAAAGATCCGTGCCCTGCTCAACATCGCGTCAGGCGATCTGGGCAAGGTCGACTACGGCAAGCTCTCGCGGGAGGGAAAAGAGCAGTACGACCAGGCCAAGAGCTTCGCTCAGCAGGCCGACGCCGCGCTGACACAGCGGAACTACGTGTTCGCCGAAACGCTCGCCGACAAGGCTGCGAAGCTGGCGACCGAGCTGCTCGGCCGGTAGCGCGGTGCTGCTGGCCACGACGATCACGAAGGGTCTCGCCACGAAGGGATCGGCCACGAAGGCACGAAGAATACGATGGTCTTCGTGCCCGTCGTGGCCGGCGGAGCGCGATCAGAAACTCACGCCAAGTCCGATATGTGCCCTCGGCGTACCACGCTCCGGCCACGCGACGTCGAGGTCCACGATAATCGCCGCCACGCCGAAGTAGACGCCGCCGCCGATGCCTCGCTCGAACCCGGCGTCCGCAAGGCGCGTGCCCGAGGCCCATGTCGCGCCAGTATCGATGAACGTCTTCACGCCGAAACGGCCGACGTTCAGCGGTGAGTTGACGGGAAACCGCACCTCGGCCGAGAAGGCTGCCAGGTTGTCGCCGGCCCGGTGGCCGGCGCGGTAGCCTCGCAGCGAGTCACCGCCGCCGAGCAGCGCCTGCTCCGCCGCCGGGAGCGGGTCGGTGCTCGTGGAGAGCTGGGCGCGCAGCGCGAGGACCGCCGATCCACCAACGCCGATGTAGCCGCGTGCATCCGTGAGCCAGCGGCCCGCATCTCCACCGGGAAACGCCATCCGCTCCCAGCCGACCCGCGCGTGGACCGCGTTGCGAGGAAAGGACGGATCGATGCGCGTATCCACGATGGCGTGCAGGCCGGCGGCGCTGTGTCGTGCGTCGTAGTCGCCGCCGAAGTCGACGTGCGCGACGCGTGCGTCGGCCCCCACTCGTAACCAGGACGCGATCGAGCGCTCCACGTCGACGCGCCCGCCCTGCCGAAGGTCGGGCACGTCGAAGTGGGGATTCACACGGCGACTTGTCCAGACGACGCCGCGGACGAGCGAGAAAGGACCCCTGGCGAATGATCGTTCGACCTCGACGGCGGCCCGGCGCTCGCCGCCCCAGGTCAGCGGCACAGACACACGGCTCCGGTCGCCGACAACGTTGGCGAAGCCGACACGGGCGCCGTAGGTCAGGCCGTAGCCATCGGCGTAGTTGAGGATGGGGAGCCACTGGCCCGCGGCGCGCAGGCGCTTCAACGGCCCCGGCGTGAGGTCGCTCTCGCTGACTGCCGCCCGCTCCTCGACGAGGATGACGACCAGGATGTCGGACGGGTCCGCGATGGAGCGGTAGCGTCGGCGCACGTTGGCGCCCGCGAAGCGGCCGCTCGTGCGCAGTTTCTCCTCTGACTCGCGCAGGCGGGCGTCATCGGCCGCGTCGCCCGGCGCGAGGCCGCTGAGCGCGAGCACGTCGGCGTCCGGCGTCGTGTGGTTGCCGTGCACGCGAATCTCGGCGATCGTCTCCGACTGTGCGTCGGCCACGACGGGTACGCATAGTGTGGCCACGACGATCACGAAGATCTCGGCCGCGAAGGTCACGGAGCTCGCCTTGGTGGCCGAAACGGGTGGGGCACTCATCGGACGCGCGAATCCACGTCCGCCAGCTTGTAGTCGCGAAAGTCCGCCGCGTAGCGGCCGTCGAGCTCGCCGATCGCCAGCATCATGTCGAAGCCGATGCGAATCGATCGCGGAAGCCAGACGCCGTCGAAGGGCTGTCCCATTTCCATCGACGCATTCAGACCGTCGATGCGCACGAGCGATCGCCCGGGCAGGAAGTCGAGCCCCACGTTCTCGAACTCGTACTTGAGGATCTGGTGCTCCGTGGGGTCGATCCAGAGCGTGACGAGGGCCACCTTGTTCATCTTGGCCTGCACCTGTTCATCGCGTTTGCGCACCTCGCGGTTGGGGCGCCCGCGCCCCTCGCTGAACAGCTTGGTCGGGTAGTACTCGATCCGCAGCACCGCGCGTCCTTCGAGCGTCTCTCGCCCCGCCAACGCGTACTGCCCCGGATCGAACTTGAACCTCAGGAAGTAGGCGGCCGACACGAATCCAGGCTCGAGAGCCTCGCGCACGCCGGCCTCGGAAAAGACACCCGGCGCGGCCGTGGAACTCTGAACCTTGATCGCTTCTCGCCGCTCCTCGCGCGTGAGCCACGCCTGCTCGGCCTTCCGACGCTCGACGTCGCCGATCGTGACGCCGTCGGCCGAGAGTGGACTCTTGATGAAGCGGCCGTCGCGCGGGAACCAGGCATACTCCCGCCTCGAGCCGTAGATCGGTGTTCCCCCGGGGCCCGTGATCTGAAGGGTCTCGCGCTCTTCGAGGATGTATTGCTGGAGCTTTTTCCAGTTGTCGTCGCGGCGTTCGAGCACGCGCGACATGAAGGCGTCGAGGTCCGTCTGCGCAGACGAGGCCGCGACAGACAGAGCAACGCCGATGGCAGTCAGAAACAGGCGAGTACGCACGGGGGACACTCCGAGGCAGGCTGGCGACAGCTAGGACGATGGTCGCAGCCGGATAGTTTCGTCGAACGGGACCCCGTCGACCGGCGCTAAAGCCTAGATCCGAAAGACGGTAGGGCAAGACGACTACGAGCAGGCGAGGTAAAATAAGTCCACATATTGCGCCTGACCTAAAAGAAAAACGCAATATGTTGTGGTTGCGTCTTGACAAAGCTGTAAACCGGGCGCACTATGGCCGGGCGCTCAACGAGGTGTAGACAAGGCGGGAAGCGCCCAGCCTCCAGCCGATCGGGATAGGCCCACAGGACGTCTCGCGCGCCAACCACAATACAGACTTCCGGATGCCACCGAAGGGGAAGGTGCGTCCGATAGAGAAGAGTAGTGTCGGAGGAACGCATGGAAAGAGGCCCTGCCCGCGAAGCTGCCGCTGGCCAACAGGCTCAGAGTGGAGCCGTCGACCCCTCGACTCGAGCCCGCAAGGTCGAGTCGAAAGCACCGCTCGTGCCTGGTCTGGAGTTTCCGCGCTATTTCACCCTGCCTGGGGTGGACCCGTTCGACGAGATCGCCTGGGAGATCCGCTCGGCGGTCATCGGCAACGAGAAGGGCAAGGTCGTCTTCGAGCAGCGCGACGTCGAGATTCCCCAGTTCTGGTCGCAGCAGGCCACCAACATCGTCGTCTCGAAGTACTTCCGCGGGCAGATCGGGGCGCCGGAGCGTGAGTACAGCGTGAAGCAGCTGGTCGGCCGCGTGGTGGACACGATCACGGGGTGGGCGCGCGCGCAGAAGTACTTCGCCAGCGAAGACGCGCTCATCTCCTTCAGTCACGAGTTGAAGCACCTGCTCGTCTACCAGAAGGCCGCCTTCAACAGCCCCGTCTGGTTCAACTGTGGCTTCGAGAAGGTGCCCCAGTGCTCGGCCTGCTTCATCAACTCCGTGCAGGACACGATGGACTCGATCCTGACGCTGGCCAAGACCGAAGGGATGCTCTTCAAGTACGGCTCCGGCACGGGCAGCAACCTCTCCGCGATCCGCTCGTCGAGGGAGCTCCTCGCCGGCGGCGGCACCGCGTCTGGTCCCGTGTCCTTCATGAAGGGCTACGACGCCTTCGCCGGCGTGATCAAGTCGGGCGGCAAGACGCGGCGCGCGGCCAAGATGGTGATCCTCAACGCCGACCATCCCGATGTGATGGAGTTCATCAACTGCAAGGTCGAGGAGGAGAAGAAGGCCTGGGCGCTCATCGACGCCGGCTACGACGGCTCCTTCACGGGGACGGCCTACACCTCCATCTTCTTCCAGAACTCCAACAACAGCGTGCGCGTGACCGACGACTTCATGCGCTCCGTGCTCGACGACGGGGAGTGGCAGACCAAGGCGGTGAGGGACGGCTCGCCGATGGACACCTACAAGGCGCGCGACCTGATGCGGGCCGTCGCCGAAGGCACGTGGGTGTGCGGCGATCCGGGCATGCAGTTCGACACCACCGTCAACGAGTGGCACACCTGCCCGACGACGGCGCGCATCAACGCGAGCAATCCGTGCTCGGAGTACATGTTCCTGGACGATTCGGCGTGCAACCTGGCGTCGATCAACCTGATGAAGTTCGTCAGGGAGGACGGCGAGTTCGACGTGCCGGCCTTCAAGGCTGCGTGCCGCACGCTCATCACGGCGCAGGAGATCATCGTCCCGAACTCGAGCTATCCGACCAAGGCCATCGAGAAGAACTCCCATGAGTTCCGTCCGCTCGGCCTGGGCTACGCCAACCTCGGGGCGCTGCTGATGTCGCGAGGCCTGCCGTACGACAGCGACGAGGGCCGGGCGTACGCGGCGGCGATCACGGCGGTGATGACCGGCGAGGCGTACGCGCAGTCGGCGAAGGTCGCGCGCGACCACGGCGGACCGTTCGCCGGCTTCGAGTCCAACCGCGAGCCGATGCTGCGCGTGATGCGCAAGCATCGCGACGCCGTGTCCGAGATCAACCCGAAGCACGTGCCGGCGGACCTGTACGCGGCCGCGAAGCAGGCGTGGGACGAGGCGGTGGAGCTCGGCGAGGATTTCGGCTATCGGAACGCGCAGGCCACGGTGCTCGCGCCGACCGGGACGATCGGCTTCATGATGGACTGCGACACCACGGGCGTGGAGCCGGACATCGCGCTCGTGAAGTACAAGAAGCTCGTCGGCGGCGGGCTGATGAAGATCGTCAACATGACGGTGCCGATGGCGCTCGAGAAGCTCGGCTACACCACGCCCGAGATCGAAGCCATCGTCCATCACATCGACGAGCACGAAACGATCGAGGGCGCGCCGTTCCTGACGGGCGAGCACCTGCCGGTGTTCGATTGCGCGTTCAAGCCGGCGAGCGGCGAGCGGTCGATCCACTACATGGGGCACATCCGGATGATGGGCGCCACGCAGCCGTTCATTTCGGGCGCGATCAGCAAGACCGTCAACGTGCCGCGCGAGGCGAGCGTCGAGGATATCGAGAAGGCGTACGTCGAATCGTGGCGGCTTGGCGCGAAGGCGATCTCCATCTACCGGGACGGCAGCAAGCGGACGCAGCCGCTCAACACATCGAAAGCCCAGGTGACCGACACGCGCAACATCGGCGCGTCGGACGTAGTGTCCGGCTTCAGCCGGACCGTGCCCGAGGTCAGGGAAGTCGTGAAAGAGGTCGTCAGGATCGTCGAGCGGCCGCAGCGCAGGAAGCTCCCCGACGAGCGGAATTCCATCACGCACAAGTTCGACATTGCGGGGCACGAGGGCTACATCACGGTCGGCCTGTTCGACGACGGAACCCCGGGCGAGATCTTCCTGACGATGGCGAAGGAAGGCTCGACGATCTCGGGCTTTGCGGACGCGTTCGCGCAGGCGATCTCCTACGCGCTGCAGTACGGCGTGCCGCTGCAGGTGCTCGTGGACAAGTTCAGCCACGCGCGCTTCGAGCCGTCGGGCATGACGAAGAACCCCGAGG
>Ga0209640_10006432_pt1 | contig 10292 bp, 11 predicted proteins | sample RifCSP10_1_FD_184018 | JGI IMG/M metagenome (GOLD analysis project Ga0209640, IMG submission 184018) | Soil microbial communities from Rifle, Colorado - Rifle CSP2_sed 10_1 (SPAdes) (version 2) | ecosystem: Environmental > Terrestrial > Deep subsurface > Rock core/Sediment | place: Rifle... | reverse complement strand
CCCGCCTGACGCTCGGGGCGCTGAACCCGGAGACGAACGTGGTCGAGCACCGCGAGCGCCTCGCCGCCGACAACGTCGAGCGGCTGATCGCCGGCTACGACGTGATCGTCGACGGGACCGACAACTTCGACACGCGCTACCTGCTCAACGACGCGGCGGTGCGGCTGCGCAAGCCGGTGGTCCACGGCTCGATCTATCGCTGGGACGGGCAGGTGACCACCTTCGTCCCGTTCGAGGGGCCGTGCTACCGCTGCATGTACCCGACCCAGCCGCCGGATGAGCTGGCCCCGGCCTGCGCCGTGGCGGGGGTGCTCGGCGTGCTGCCCGGCATCGCCGGCCTGATCCAGGCCAACGAGGTCTTCAAGCTGCTGCTCGGTGTCGGAGAGACGCTCGCGGGGCGCCTGCTCATGTTCGACGCCATGACCACCGAGTTTTCCGAGGTGCGCATCTGGCGCGATCCGGCCTGCCCGGCCTGCGGCGAGGGCACCATCCAGTGATCGCCGTCAACCTGTCGCGGCGCTCGCGCTCTCCGCGTCAACGCCGCTTGTGCGGCTGGGTGGCACAGCCGCTGTGCAGCACACGTCGGCCTGACACGACCGCCGCCTTGTCCGGGCGCCCCTGGTGAGCACGGTCCGCATCCCGCCGGTCCTGCGCGAGACGGTCGGCGGCAGCCGCTCGGTCAGCGCCTCGGGGAGCACCATCTCCGAGCTGCTGGCGGACCTGTTCGCCGCCCATCCCGCCCTGCGTGACCGCGTCACCACCGACGGCGAGCTGTCGCCCTTCGTCAACGTATACCTCAACGACCGCGACGTGCGCTACCGCGAGGGGCTGGCCACGCCGGTCGGGCCGGACGACACCGTCATCCTGCTGCCGGCCATGGCCGGGGGCGATCGCTAGCCCGATGCTCCCCTCCGGCAGCTCGCCGGGTGACCTGCTGGACGCGATCGGCGGCACGCCGACGGTCGAGTTGCGCCGGCTGGCTCCGACGCCCGGCGTCCGCCTCTACGTCAAGCTGGAGGGGGCCAACCCGACCGGCTCGCTGAAGGACCGCATCGCGCGGGCCATGGTCGTCGAGGCGCGGGCGTCGGGGGCCCTGCAGCCGGGGCAGACGATCCTGGAGCCGTCGAGCGGCAACACCGGCATCAGCCTGGCCATGGTCGGTGCGCTGCTCGGCCACCCGGTGCGCATCGTGCTGCCCGACAACACGACGCCAGAGCGGGCGCAGCTTCTGCGGCTGTATCGAGCCGAGATCGTCTGGTCGCCCGGGACGGAGGGCTCCAACGGCGCCATCCGCCTGGCGGAGGAGCTGGCCGCCGCCGATCCGACGCTGTTCATGCCGTACCAGTACGGCAACCCGGCCAACCCGCTCGCCCACGAGACGACGACCGGCCCGGAGATCCTTGACGCGGTCCCGGAGGTCGACCTCTTCGTGGCCGGGCTGGGCACCGGCGGGACGCTGACCGGGGTGGGGCGCTACCTGAAGCGGATGCGGCCGCGCGTGCGGATCGTCGCCGCCGAGCCGCTCCCCGGGGAGCAGGTGCAGGGGCTGCGCTCGCTCGACGAGGGGTTCGTGCCGCCGGTGCTCGACGCATCGGTCCTGGACGACCGCATCCTGGTGAGCAACCGCGACGCCGTGGTCGGTCTGCGGCGCCTGATGCGCGAGGAGGCTATCTTCGCCGGCCTCTCGGCGGGTGCCGTGATCCACGTCGCGCTGCGGGTGGCGGCCGAGATGGAGACCGGGAGCGTCGTGGCACTCCTGGCAGACGGAGGCTGGAAGTACCTCTCCACCGGCATCTTCAGCGGCGACCTCGACCAGCTCGAGGACGAGCTGGACCGCTCGCTGCTGTGGTGAGCGGCCTGCGGCTCCCGCGACGCCTGGCCGAGGAGCTGCTGGCCCACGCCCGCGCCGAGCTGCCCAACGAAGCCTGCGGCCTGCTGGCCGGATCGCTCCGCGACGGCGCTGCGACGACCTACCAGCCGGCGCGCAACGCCGAGGCCTCCCCGCTGCGCTACACCGTCGACCCGGGCGACCTGGTGCGCATCACCTTCGCCATCGAGGACGCGGGCGCCGACCTGGTCGCCATCTTCCACTCGCACACCCACTCCCCGGCAGTCCCGTCGCCGACCGACCTGCGCGCGGCGATGTACCCCGACGCGTTCTACCTGCTGGCCAGCCTGTCGGAGGCCGATGCGCCCCCCGAGCGGGCCCTGCGCGCGTGGCGGATCCGCGACGGGCGGTCGTCCGAGGTGCCGCTGACGATCGGGTAACCTGTCGGGCGATGGCCATCATCTCGACTGCCACCGCCCGCTTCGCCGATGGCGTATACGTGGATCGGATGCAGCGGGCGGCGTCGGAGGCAGCGTCCCGTGGCGTCGCGGCGCTGCTCCTGACCCCGTCGGCCGACTACGCGTACCTGCTCGGCTATCGCGCTCCGGCGCTCGAGCGGCTGACCTGCCTGGTCCTGCCGGTCGAGGGGCCCCCCGCCCTGATCCTGCCGCGCCTCGAGGAGCCGCTGGCCCGCCACGCGCTGGGCGGCCTGGCCGACGCGCTCGAGATCGTGGCCTGGGACGAGACCGACGACCCCTTCCGGCTCGTCAGCGCGCGCCTGGTCGGCGCACTGCGGATCGGCCTGCAGGACCAGATGTGGTCGCGCTTCGTGCTGCGGCTGCGAGCCCTGCTCGACCCCGCCGAGCTGGTCGACGCCAGCCCGGCCGTTGGCGCCGTCCGACGGATCAAGAGCGGTGACGAGGTCGAGCGCCTGCGGGGCGCGGCGGCCGCCGCCGACGAGGCGATGCGGGCGATCGCCGGCGAGCGGCTCTCGGGGCGCAGCGAGGCGGAGGTGAGCAGGCGCATCAACGAGCTGCTGCTCGGTGCCGGCCACGACACGGCCGACTTCGCGATCGTGGGTTCGGGGCCGAACTCAGCCAGCCCGCACCACGAGCCGGGGGAGCGGGTGATCGAGGCCGGCGACGCGGTCGTGCTCGACATCGGTGGCACGCGCGCCGGCTACTGCTCCGATACGACCCGCACCGCCTTCGTCGGTGAGCCGCCCGCGGACTTCGCCGCGCTGTACGAGGTGCTGCGGCTGGCGCAGGCCGCCGCCTGCGCGGCGGTGGCGCCCGGCGTGCCGGCCCGCGACATCGACCTCGCGGCGCGCCGCATCATCGACGAGGCGGGGTACGGCGAAGCCTTCATGCACCGGACCGGCCACGGCATCGGCATGGAGACGCACGAGGAGCCGTACATCGTCGCGAGCAACGACGAGCCGCTGGTGCCCGGGCACGCATTCAGCGTCGAGCCGGGCATCTATATCGCGGGGCAGTGGGGCGCGCGGATCGAGGACATCGTGGTCTGCACGGAGTCCGGCGGAGAGCGCCTGAACATGAGCTCAACCGAGCTCGCCATCGTCAGCTAGGGGCCGCCGCCGCCATCGTAGTCCCGCGGCCCCTCCCCGCATGGAATCGCGCCACTGTCGCACCTGCGGCGTCGTCCCATTCCCCTGGCGCATGACCAGGCGCTGGAAGCCCACCCCTGGCGCGTTTCTATTCCCATGGCGCATGGCAGCCAGGCGAGCCCCTATCCGGCGCCGTCCCGATACGAGCCCACCAGGGCCGTCAGCACGCCGTCGATCGCCGCGGTTGCCTCGCGGTAGGCGGAGGTGAGGTCCGACAGCTCGGCGGCGCGGCGCCGCAGGTGCGAGCCGATCGCCTCGAGCACCGGCGTCCGGTAGTAGAGGAACGCCTCGACCGCCTCGGCCAGCGAGAGCCCCGCCTTCGAGGCCTCGGCACCGTACAGCGCGCCCATCTTCTCCGCCTCGCCAAGCAGCAGGGCACGCTCGGCTCGCTTGCCGGCGGCCGCGTACTCGAGCACCAGGCTGAAGGTGCGCTGCCCCCAGCGCCGGAAGTCGGCCCGTTGCGCGGCGCTGAGGCGCGCCTGCCAGGGCGGCGCCGTCAGCCCGCTGCGGGTCATGCGCCGATGGACGTCGCCCGAGATCGTTCCGGCGGACCCGGTGAGTCGCTCCACGCCGTACCGGTGGCGCCGCGGGGCGTTCATCATCGCCTCGAGCGACGACCGCAGGAAGCGCCGGTGTCCGCCGGGCGTGACGAAGCTCTCCACCCGCCCCGTGTCGGCCCAGCGCCGCAGCGTGTCGGGCGCCACGCCGACCAGGCGGCTGGCGGCGCCGAGCGCCAGCCAGGGATCGTCCGGGTTGGGCCCCGCTGTCATCCGCCGCGCAGCTCGGCGGCGGTCAGCGACCCCAGCTCGCCCCACAGGCGAACCAGGGCGTCCATCCCGCCGCGGTAGTTGGCCAGCGGCATCCACTCGTTCGGTGCGTGGAAGTTCCCGTTGGGCGATGCGAAGCCGATCATGACGCTCGGCAGCCCGAGCACCGACTCCATGGCCGGCACGACCGGGATCGACCCACCGGTGCGATGGAAGAGCGGCGCCCTCCCGAACGCCGCCTCCAGCGCGCGAGCGGCCACCACCACGGCCGGGTGGTCGAGCGGCGTGATCGCCGGCTGGCCACCCTGCACCACCCTGACCTCGACCCGCACCGTCGGCGGGGCGATGCGCTGGATGTGCTCGATCATGAGCTGCTCGATCTCGCGGTGGTCCTGGTCAGGCACCAGGCGGGTGCTGATCTTGGCGCCGGCGTAGGCGGGGATGATCGTCTTCGACCCCTCCCCGGAATAGCCGCCCCACAGTCCGTTGACGTCGAAGGTCGGCCGCGCCGAGAGGCGCTCCAGCAGGGTATAGCCGGCCTCGCCATCCATCGGTCCGCTGACCTTGATCCGCGCGGCCCAATCGGCCTCGTCGAACGGCTGGGCGGCATAGGCGGCGTGCTCCTCCGCGGTCATGTCGCGCACCCGGTCGTAGAAGCCGGGGACGGTGACGCGGCCGTGCCCATCGGTCAGGGATGCCAGCAGCCGGACCAGGACATTGGCCGGGTTGTCGACCCCGCCCCCGAACTGCCCCGAGTGGATGTCCTGGAACGGGCCGAAGACCTTCACGTCCCAGTAGGCGATGCCGCGCAGGCCGTAGGTGATCGCCGGCGTCCCCTCGTCGTCGGCCATGTCCGAGTCCGACACGATGCAGACGTCGCCGGCCAAGAGCTCCGGATGCGTCCTGACGAACGTCTCAGACGGCTCGGCCTCGTGCTCCTCGTCGCCCTCGAAGAAGAAGCGCAGGTTGAGCGGGAGGCTGCCCACCCCCTGCAGCCACGCCTCCGCCGCCTTGAGGTGCATGAAGAGCTGGCCCTTGTCGTCGCCGGAGCCGCGCGCATAGACGATGTCGTCCTCGTAGCGCGGCTCGAACGGCGGCCGCACCCACTCGTCGAGCGGGTCCACCGGCTGGACGTCGTAGTGGCAGTAGGCGACCACGGTCGGAGAATCGGGACCTGCGTGCAGCCAGTCGGCGGTCACGATCGGGTGGCTGCTGGTGTCGGTCAGGGTCGCGTGCTCGGCACCGATCCGGGTCAGCTCATCCGCGATCCACTGCGCCGCGCGGCGGACGTCGCCCCGGCGCTCGGGATCGGCGCTGATGGAGGGGATGCGCAGGAACTCGTCGAGCCCGCGCAGGTGCTCGTCGGCGTGGTCGCGCAGGTAGGCCAGGGCGTCGTCGACGCCGCGTTCGGTGGTGGTCATGGACCGATGATAGGGGCGCGTTGGCGGAACCGATGGCCGGCGCGACGCGTCCAGACGGCATGCTCCGACGCTTCATCGCCATGGCCTTCTTCGCGACCTTCGTCATGCTGGCCGCGCCGGCGGCCCGCGTCTTCGCCTGCTCCTGCATCGAGATGACCCCCGCCATCGCCCTGGCCAACGCCGATGTGGCCTTCGTCGGCGTCGTGGCCGCGATCAACGATCCCGGCAGCGGCCCGCTCATCGGCAGCGCCGACCCGCTGCGCTACACCTTCGCCCTCGAGCAGACGCTGAAGGGCGCACCGAAGCTGAGCCTCGACGTGCTGTCGGCCCGCTCGGGCGCCAGCTGCGGAATGGAGTTCGCGGCCGCCCAGCGCTGGCGCATCTATGCCTACGCCGATGAGGCGGGCCAGCTGCAGACCGGCCTCTGCTCGGGCAACGAGCTGCTGGCGGAGAACGCCCCGATCCCTGTGCCCACCCCGGCGCCGCCACCGGCCGCGCTGCTCTTCGCCGTGGCCGGCGTCGTGCTGCTGGGCGCCGTCTCGGCCTGGGCCTTCACGCGGCGCTCGAAGAGCGCCTCCTAGCCGAAGATCCCGGTCAGGAACCCGGCCAGCAGCAGCAGCGCCAGCGCCGGCACGAACGCCGCGATCCGCAGCGCCCGCGGCCAGGCGGGACCTCCGTAGAACGCGTAGACGGGGATCGTGACGGGGAAGAGCAGGGTGCCGAGTGACCACGCCAGGCGCGCCCGGAACGTCAGGTCGGGGCGGTCCTGGACGTCGAGCCAGTAGGCGGCGATGGTGATGAAGCCGCCCACCACGCACACCGCGAGGAGGGTCCAGACGACGGGAAGCACGCCGCGATCCTAGCGCGGCGGAGGGGCTACTCGCCCAGCTCGGCGCGTCGCCTGGCGAGGTCGGCGGGGCCGGTCAGCAGGTCGCCGATGGCGCGCAGGGGTCGGCGTCGTGGCAGCCTCGGCTCGCGCTCGGGAAGCAGCGCCAGCAGCGCCCCTCGCACCCGCTCGTCGAGCGCCGTCCGCCCGGCCCGGTCGCGCGCGTCGTGGGTGGGGATCGGCTCGCCGTAGCGGAAGGTCACCCGCTTGCGGAACCACATGAAGGTGCTGCCGACGATCGCGCACGGCACGATCGGGACGCCGCTGCCCGCCGCGAAGGCGACAGCGCCGTCCTCGAAGGGGAGCAGCTCGGTCTCTCGGAAGCCGACCGTCCCCTCCGCGAAGATGCCGAGCACCCCGCCCGCGGCGAAGACCTTGCGCACGGCTCGCACCGCCGAGGTGAGCGTCGTCTTCTCCGGGTCGTAGGGGATGACGCCCCCGTAGAAGGCCATCAGCCGGTTGCGAAAGCCGCGCGAGAAGTCAGCCTCCTTCGGGCCGAACCAGGTGACCCGCGGCCGCACCGGCGTGGCGGCCAGCGCCAGCATCGGGTCCCAGCCGTTGTGATGGTTGAGGACCAGGCAGAAGGGAGCCGGCGGCCAGCGCTCGAGGCCCTCGGCGCGGATGTCGAAGAGGAGCCGCACCAGCCCCACGTCGATCGCCCGCATGACGCGGTAGCGCAGTGTCACCGCGGCGTTCGCGTCGCGCGGCCCGGTGCGGCGCGCGCGCTCGGTTGCGTGGGTCACGCGACCCCGTCTGCGGCCTGTGTCGTGGTTGCCATCGTCGGCAATGGCTCCACCCGTGTCGGGTTGACCTTGAGCAGCACCGTCGCGGAGGCGACCACGAAGAGGGCAGCCACCGCCATCGCCGCCCGCGGTCCCATCGGATCGCTGCTGGCGGCTGCGACCAGGTCCTGGATCGGGCCGGCGAGGACGATGAAGACGGGGCCCGCCATGGCAGTACCGGCGTTGAGAATCCCCATGTATCGCCCGGCCGTCTCCTTGGGGATCACGTCCGCCATCAGGGCCCAATCGGCAGACAGGAAGATCCCCATCCCGATTCCGAACGGGACCCAGGCAGCAATGGCGAAGCCGGGCGTGGGCGCCACCGTCACCCCGGCCAGCCCGACAAACGCGATCAGGGCCGCCGTCCAGATGATCGGCCGCCGCCCGAAGCGGTCGGAGAGTCGTCCTCCCGGGATGGCTGCCAGCGCGGTGGAGACGCCCACGATCGCGGTGGCCATGAAGACGGTCTCGTTGGCCTCATCGGCGGTGAGGCCATGCGACCGGCGGAAGTAGCCGAGCGCGACGATGGTGGCGTTGTACGCCCCAAGGAAGAAGAGGCGGACCGCGAGGAGCCACAGCACGTTTCGCTGCTGAAGGATGTCGCGTCCCCAGGCAGAGAGCGCCAGCTCTCGCCAGGGCCGGGTGCGCCGCGCCGCCGCGGTCCCCTCGTCGACGGAGGTGACCAGCACGATCATGGTGACCAGTTCGATCACGCCCAGCGCCACGACCGAGAAGGGCTCGCTCATGAAACCGGGGCCGGCGGTGGCGATCCCCACCCCGGCGATGGTGCCCAGCGTCAGCATCAGGCCCATCAGTCCGCTCGCCACCCCGACCTGTCGGGCGGGCACCAGGTCGGGGACGTATCCCTGGAACGGCCCCTGGGCCAAATTCGAGCTCACCTGGAGCAGGAAGTAGAAGGCCACCATGGCCAGGAAGTCGTTCGAGAATGCCAGGCCGGCAAGAAAGACGATGTCGAGCAGCGTGCCCGCCACGATGTACGGCTTGCGGCGCCCCCAGCGGGTGACGGTGTAGTCGCTGATGATCCCGACCGTGGGCTGCACGATGATCGGCGCCACCGCGCCCACGAGGAAGATGATCGCCAGCAGCGTCCCCGACGTCGCTCGGCTGAGGTCATCGAAGCGACCCGGGATGACCACCACTCCCAGCCCGCCCCAGATGGTCTGGATCCCGAACCAGTAGATGGAGAGCGTCACCAACTGGCGCAGGGGCAGCGCGCGTTGCTCGGGCTTGCCGGCCGGACCCTCGTGGGCCAAGAGTGCACCTCCGCTGGCTGGACGTTGCGGACGATACTCCGCCTCTCCTCCGCGCGGTGGCACTTCGCCAGCCAGATCCGCGGCAGGATTGCAGCGCTGGCCAACGGTGCCTTTCGTGACCAGATCCTGCCACCCCCGCCCTGCGGTGGGACTGCGGCTCCCGCGGTATCATCCGCCCCGTGATCGACCCCATCGCCGTGCAGCTCGGCCCGCTCTCGATCCACTGGTACGGCATCATCATGGCCACCGCCATCCTGCTGGCCGCCCTGCTCGGAACGGCCGAGGCGCGGCGCCGCGGCGAGGACCCCGAGGTCGGCTGGTCGATGCTGCTGTGGGTCGCCGTCGGCGGCGTGGTGGGCGCCAGGATCTACCACGTCATCCACCAGTGGAACTTCTATGCCGCCGACCCGGCACTCATCCCGCAGGTCTGGATCGGCGGGCTCGGGATCCCCGGAGCGGTGGCCGGCGGTGCGCTGGCGCTCGTCGTGTACACCCGCCTGAATCGGCTCCACACCGCGCGCTGGCTCGACATCTTCGTCATCGCCCTGCCGCTGGGGCAAGCCGTCGGACGGCTGGGCAACTTCGTCAACCAGGAGCTGTACGGTCCGCCCACCGACCTGCCGTGGGGCATCCCGATCGACGCGGCGCACCGCATCGGCGAGTGGACCAACCTGTCCGCCTTCCCGGTCGACGCCACCCGGTTCCACCCGCTCTTCGCGTACGAGGCGCTGCTCAGCCTGGCGACGCTGGGGCTGCTGCTGTGGATCAGCCGTCGCATCGCGCACCGGCTGTACGACGGCGACATGCTCCTCATCTACCTGATGTGCTACGGCGCGGTGCGGTCGTACCTCGAGACTTTCCGGGTGCAGAACTGGCTGATCGCCGGCATCCCGACCGCCACCTGGATCGGGATCGGCGGCCTGGCGCTGGCCGGCGGCTTCCTGATCCTGCGTCACGCGCGCGGCTGGGGCACGCCGGGCGCCTGGATGCGGCCCAAGGACGACGCCGATGCCGCCGCCCCGGCCGGCGGAGGCTCCGCGGAGGCCCCGGCTGGCTGAGCGTCCGGGCATCCTGCCCGATGTGACCGCGGCGATCGGCGGCACGCCGCTGGTGGCCCTGGATCGACTGGCGGCCGGCCTGGCGCCGCGGGTCGTCGCCAAGCTCGAGCAGATGAACCCCGGCGGCTCGGTCAAGGACCGCATCGCGATGCCGATGATCGAGGCCGCCGAGCGCGCCGGGCTGTTGAAGCCCGGCGGCGTCATCGTGGAGCCCACCAGCGGCAACACCGGCGTCGGGCTGGCGATGGCGGCCGCGGTGAAGGGATATCGGTGCATCTTCGTGATGGCCGACAAGCAGAGCGAGGAGAAGCGGGCCCTGCTGCGGGCGTACGGGGCGGAGGTGGTGATCTGCCCCACCAACGTGCCGCCGGATGACGAGCGCAGCTACTACCGCGTCAGCGACCGCATGGCGCGCGAGATCCCGGGCGCCTGGAAGCCGGACCAGTACACCAACCCCGGCAATCCCGCGGCGCACTACGACACCACCGGGCCGGAGATCTGGGACGCGACCGACGGACGCGTCACCCACTTCGTGGCGGGGGTGGGTACCGGCGGCACGATCAGCGGCATCGGGCAGTTCCTGCACGAGCGGAATCCGGCCGTCGTGGATTGTCCGGGCGCTCGAGGTCGGCTTCGACGGCGTGTTCGT
>Ga0209640_10006431_pt1 | contig 10292 bp, 6 predicted proteins | sample RifCSP10_1_FD_184018 | JGI IMG/M metagenome (GOLD analysis project Ga0209640, IMG submission 184018) | Soil microbial communities from Rifle, Colorado - Rifle CSP2_sed 10_1 (SPAdes) (version 2) | ecosystem: Environmental > Terrestrial > Deep subsurface > Rock core/Sediment | place: Rifle... | reverse complement strand
CCTGCAGACAAGCAGGGTGGTCCCGACGGCATCATGGAATTCCAGCGCCAGAACGCGCTGCTGAAGACGGGCGCGTTGCAGGACGCCATTTTCAACAGTGCGTACTTCTCCAGCATCGCCACCGACGAAAAGGGCGTCATCCAGATCTTCAATGTCGGCGCCGAACGCATGCTCGGCTATGCTGCCGTTGACGTCGTCAACCAGATCACCCCGGCCGACATCTCCGATCCGCAGGAGCTGATCGCACGGGCGACGACCCTCAGCCGGGAGCTGGATACGCCGATCACGCCCGGATTCGAGGCCCTCGTGTTCAAGGCTTCCCGTGGCATCGAGGACATCTACGAGCTGACCTATATCCGCAAGGACGGCAGCCGGTTCCCCGCCATCGTCTCGGTCACCGCGCTGCGCGATGCGCAGGACAGCATCATCGGCTACCTGCTGATCGGTACCGACAACACCGCGCGGAAGCTGGCGGAAGCGGAGCTGCTGAAAGCCGGCGCGCTCCAGAACGCCATCTTCAACAGCGCAAACTTCTCAAGCATCGCCACCGACGCACGCGGCGTCATCCAGATCTTCAATGTCGGCGCGGAACGGATGCTGGGTTATGCAGCGCTCGATGTGGTCAACCAGATCACCCCGGCCGACATCTCCGATCCGCGCGAGCTCATCGCCCGGGCAGCGGCGTTGAGCCTCGAGTTGGACACCCCCATCACGCCGGGATTCGAGGCGCTCGTGTTCAAGGCCTCGCGCGGCATCGAGGACATCTACGAGCTCACCTACATCCGCAAGGATGGCAGCCGGTTCCCCGCCATCGTCTCGGTCACGGCGCTGCGCGATGCGCAGGACAGCATCATCGGCTACCTGCTGATCGGCACCGACAACACCGCCCGCAAACAGGTCGAGGCGACCCAGGCACTGCTTGACCAGCGGCTGCGCGACCAGCAGTTCTATACCCGCTCGCTGATCGAATCGAACATCGATGCGCTGATGATGACCGACCCGCAGGGAATCATTTCCGACGTCAACCAGCAGATGATGGCGCTGACCGGGCGTACCCGCGACGAACTGATCGGCGCGCCCTGCAACAACTTCTTCACCGATCCGGTCCGCGCCGACGCCGCGATCAAACGCGTGCTCACCGAGAACAAGGTGAGCAACTACGAGCTCACGGTTCGCGCCCACAACGGCGAAGAGACGGTGGTGTCCTACAACGCCGCGACGTTCCATGACCGGGACCGGAAACTGCAGGGCGTGTTCGCGGCGGCCCGCGATGTCACCGAGCGCAAGCGCTTCGAGCGCGCATTGCAGGAAAAGAATGTCGAGCTGGAGCACGCCAGCCGGATGAAGTCCGAATTCCTGGCCACCATGTCGCACGAACTGCGCACGCCGCTCAACGCCATCATCGGCTTCTCCGAAGCGCTCAACGATGGCCTGATGGGCCAGATGAGCGAGACCCAGCACGAGTACATCGGCGACATCTTCACCAGTGGCCTGCACCTGTTGTCGTTGATCAACGACATCCTGGACCTGTCCAAGGTCGAGGCCGGCATGATGGCGCTCGAGCTGGAAGGAGCCGACCTCAACAGCCTGCTGGCGAGCAGCCTGTCGATCGTCAGGGAGAAGGCGACCGCGCAACGCGTCCACCTCGACCTTGAAACCGCCAAGGATCTCGGCGTGGCCCAACTGGACGTGCGCAAGACCAAGCAGATCGTCTACAACCTGCTGTCGAATGCGGTCAAGTTCAGCGCCAAGGGCGGACGCGTCACCTTGAGCGCCAAGCGCGTGGTGCGCGGCGACGTGGGCAAGAGCACGGGCGACTGGCCAGTGCACGGCTTCCCGTTGGCGGACAACGAATACGAGGAATTCCTTGAAGTCTGCGTCAGCGACAGCGGCATCGGAATTTCACAGGCCAACATGGCGAGACTCTTCCAGGCCTTCAGCCAGATCGACAGCAGCCTGGCACGCAAGTTCGAGGGCACCGGCCTGGGCCTGGCAATGGTCAAGCAGTTGGCCGAACTGCACGGCGGCACCGTCGCCGTGGCCAGCAGGGAAGGGGAGGGGTCGCGTTTTGCGGTCTGGTTACCGTTGCGGACCCACGATCAGCACCCCGCGCCCATGGAACTCCAGGGCGCCAGGACCGCGATGTTGACCCTAGGGGGGAGCAAGGAACGCATCGCGCTGGTAGTCGAGGACGACGACCAGGCGGCGGACCTGGTTCGCCTGCTGCTGGAGGCCGAGGGCTTTGCTGTCCTGCGCGCAGCCAGCGCCGAGGCCGCGCTGGAGATGGCACCGCAGCACGCGCTGAGCCTGATCACGCTGGATCTGCAGTTGCCCGGCATCGACGGCTGGGAGTTTCTCCAGCGGATACGGGAAGACAGCGATCTGGCCCACGTGCCCGTGGTGATCATCGCCGGGATGGTCGACGTCCAGCTGGCGGTGAGCGGCGGCGCCGCGGCGGTGCTGGAAAAGCCCGTCAGCCGCGCCCAACTGAAGAACTCCCTGGCGAACCTGGGCCTGCATCCCGCCCAGCAGCACACCCATACGATCCTGATCGTGGATGACGATCCCAAGGCCGTCGAAGTGATCGCGGCGTTGCTGCCGGCACCGGCCTATTCGGTGTTGCGCGCATACAGCGGTGGTGAAGCGATTGCGCTCGCGCAGCAACTGCGCCCGGACCTGATCCTGCTCGACCTGATGATGCCGGACGTAAATGGTTTCGATGTCGCCGAAGCGCTCCATCGCGATGCCGACACGGCGAACATCCCGATGTTGGTCGTGACCGCCAAACACGTCACCAGGCAGGTCCGCGAGGCCCTCAACGGAACCCGGAGCCACGCCATCCAGATTGTCGAGAAGGCCGGTTTCAACCGGGCGGGCTTCATTGCCGAAGTGAAGCGCGCATTGCTGCCAAATTGAGAAAGCGACCAATGGCAAAAATTCTGATCATCGAAGACAACCGCGCCAACATGAAGCTGGCCAGCTTGCTGGTGCGCAACGCCGGGCACACCGTGCTGTGCGCGACCGATGCGGAGACCGGCCTGACGATGGCGCGCGGCGAACAGCCCGACCTCATCCTGATGGACATCCAGTTGCCCGGCATGGATGGACTGGCGGCGACGGTAGTGCTGAAGAAGGATCCGGCCACCGCCGCCATACCCGTCATCGCATTGACGGCGATGGCGATGAAGGCCGACCAGGAGAAGACCCGGGTAGCCGGTTGCGATGCGTACATCGCCAAACCATTGCGCTACCAGGAATTGTATGGGGTGATCGACAACCTGTTGCTCAACGGGACGTCGCCTGCGGGCCAGCGCGCGGATCCATTTTCCTGAGCCGCCATGAGCACTACCGCCGCCACGATTCTCGTCGTCGATGACGAAATCCAGAACCGCAAACTGCTCGAAACGCTGCTGCGGCCCGAAGGCTACCTGACCGTCACTGCCACCACCGGCGGGGAGGCATTGGCCGCTGTCGCGCAGCACGCGCCGGACCTGATCCTGCTCGACGTCATGATGCCGGGGATGGATGGATACCAGGTGGCCCGGACCCTCAAGGCAGGCGCCGGGACCTCGAGCATCCCCATCATCATGGTGACCGCGCTGGCCGATCGCAGCGCCAGGATGGCGGGACTCGAGGCCGGTGTGGAAGAGTTCCTGACCAAACCAATCGACCGCGCGGAGTTGTGGCTCAGGGTACGCAACCTCTTGCGCCTGAAGGCGTTCGGCGACCTTGTGCAGAACAACGCCGCGTTGCTGGAGCAACAGGTGGAGGCGCGCACGGCCGAATTGCGCCAGAGCGAAGCACGCTTCAGCGCGTTCATGGAATCCAGTCCGGTGCTTGCGTGGGTGAAGGACTGCGACGGGAACCTGCTGTATACGAACAAGGCCTGGCACAGCGTTTTCGAAATCGACCCGGTGGACGGCAGGCCCAGGCCGAAGGGTGGGGCATGCAGCGATGAACTCCTGGAGCCAGGCCTGGCGCGCGACATGGAATCGTCTGCGTCGGCCCAGGCGTTCCAGAGCCATTTGCGCATTTCGGAGCCGGGTGGCGCGCTTCGCTATTTGAACATCGTCAAATTTCCGATCCAGGAAGCCTCCGGGCGAACCGTGTGGGGGCGCATTGCCGTCGACGTTACCCGGCAAAAACTGGCCGAGACGGAAATACTGGATCTCAATGCGCACCTCGAGCAGCGGGTAGCCGAGCGTACCGTCGAGTTGGAACAAGCCCGCAACGAAGCAAATATCGCCAACCAGGCCAAGTCGAGCTTTCTGGCCACCATGAGCCATGAAATCCGCACACCGATGAACGGCATCGTCGGCATGGTCGACGTGCTCGCTCACGGTCGCCTTTCCGAGCACCAGGGCGAAGCGGTGAGGGTGATCCGCGAATCGGCGTTCGCACTGCTGCAACTGTTGGAGGACCTGCTCGATTTCTCGAAGATCGAGGCCGGCCGGCTGGACATGGAGCGCATGCCGGTGTCGATCGCGGATCTCGCCGAAGCCGTCTGCGAGGCGCTCACTCCGGTAGCGGACAGCAAGGATGTCGATGTGTTCCTGCGGATATCCCCCGCGGGTCCGGCGAAGGTCTGGTCCGACCCGGTGCGATTGCGGCAGATCCTCTACAACCTGCTCGGCAATGCCATCAAGTTCAGCGGTGGCCGGGCGAAGCGGGGGCGTGTCGAGCTCCGGGTGGAGGTCGCCAGCGAGGCGCCGCTGCGGGTTCGGTTCCAGGTCATCGATGACGGGATCGGCATGTCGCAGGACACCCAGTTGCATCTCTTCGAATCGTTCCGGCAAGCCGAGCCCTCGACGACGCGTCGGTTCGGCGGCAGCGGCCTGGGCCTGGCCATCTGCAAGCGGCTCGTCGAGTTGATGGGTGGCCATATCGTGGTTGAAAGCACGCAGTGGCTGGGCAGTTCCTTCACTGTCGAACTGCCACTGGACCCGGTCGAGGGGAGCACTTCGGCTTCGCTCGCCGACCTGTGCGGCCTGGATTTCGTGCTCGTCCCCGGCCCCTGCCTGGATGTCGAGAACGTGCGCGCCTGCCTCGAGCGGGCCGGCGGCAGTACGCATGTGGTGGGCAGCGGCGCGGACGCAGTGGCCCTGTGTGCGGAAATGCCGTCACCCGTGGTGGTCCACGCTGCGATCGACGACGCGGATCGCGATACCTGGCTCGGCCTGTTTGCCCGCTTGCCCAAGGTGCGGCATCTGCTGCTGTCGCGGGGAAGGCGCCGCGTTGCCAGGGTTACCGGCCCCAACGTGGTCGTCATCGATGGCAACTCCATGCGCCGCCGCTCGTTGCTGCATGCGGCAGCCGTCGCGGCCGGCCGGGCGTCGCCCGAGACCGGCTACCAGACCGACATCTCCAGTCTGACCGACACGGCAATAACGGTCCCGACCGTGCCCGAAGCCCGCATGCAGGGCCGGTTGATCCTGATCGCCGAAGACGACAGCAGCAACCAGAAGGTACTACTGCGGCAACTCGCGCTGCTCGGCTACGCCGCGGAAGTCGCCAACGATGGACTGGAAGCGCTGCACCTCTGGCGGGGTGGCGGCCATGCGCTGCTGCTGACCGACCTGCACATGCCCGGGCTGGATGGCTACGGCTTGACCTCGGCGATCCGGCATGAAGAAGGGGGGCGCCGGCACATACCAATCCTGGCCCTGACGGCGAATGCAATGCACGGCGAAGCCAGTCGTGCCCTGTCCGCGGGCCTGGACGAATACCTGACCAAACCGATGCAACTCAGCGTGCTTCGCGAAGTGATGGACAAATGGCTGCCGCTGGAACGAGCTCCGACGCGTGGAGAGCAGCTACCCGTGGCGGCACGCGGCGATGGGCCGCGGCCAGTGCTGGATATCGCCGTGCTCAGGAACATCGTCGGCGATGCCCCGGACACCTTGCGCGAGGTGCTGGTCGACTACGAACAGTCGGCGCGCACGGCCCTGGTTGCCCTCGATGCGGCATTGGCGGTGGACGACCTGGCGGCAGTCGGCAAGATTGCCCATCGACTTACGTCCGCCTCCCGGACCGTGGGAGCGCTGCCGGTGGGCGATCTATGCAGCAAGCTGGAAAACGCCTGCCGGCTTGCCGACAGGACCGGGGTCGCCCAGACGATGGCGCACTTCACCCCGGCGTTTGTAGAATTGCTGGAGAGTGTCAATCGCCGCAAAGGGATGGACCTTTGAGGTCCCGGCAACGCAGTCGGTAAGCCACGAGTCGCAGTCGCCGGATCGGGACAAGGAAACGGAACCCGCATGAAAATAATGATTCTTGACGACGACCCGTTCGCGCTCAAGTTGCTTTCGATACAACTGAGGGCTTTCGGCTTCCGGGGCCGCGGCTATCTCGAACTCGTGCCGTGCGAGCGTGGTGATGTCGCTGTCGGCCTGCTGGAGGCCATGCCCCAGGAAATCGGTCTGGTGTTCTGCGACCTGCAGATGCCGGAAATGGATGGCGTGGAGTTCGTTCGCCACCTCGTGCGCCTGGATTATCAGGGGGGAGTCGTCCTGGTGAGCGGGGAGGGCTCGCGCATTCTGCAGTCCGCCGAGCGCCTGGCAAGGGCGCACGGCCTGAGGGTGCTCGGGGCGCTTCAGAAGCCGGTATTGCCCGAACAACTGCGAAAGCTGCTCGACGAGGCCATGCCGCCTGCCAGCGTGCCCGACGGCGCAGGCGAGAAGACCTATGGTCCCGATGAGTTCCGTCGTGCGATAGCCGCCGGTGATGTGTTCAACCACTACCAGCCCAAGGTCGACCTGGCTTCCGGCGCGGTGGTCGGTGCAGAGGCCCTTGTTCGCTGGTCCCATCCGCAAGACGGACTGGTGATGCCAGCAAGCTTCATTGCGATGGCGGAAGAGTGTGAGTTGATCACGGACATGGCCAAGGTGGTGCTCAAGGGCGCGTTGCAGCAGGCACGCCGATGCCATGACGCTGGGCAGGATCTGGATATGGCGGTCAATGTCTCCATGGCCAACCTGTCGTCGCTGGAGTTCCCGGACTTCGTCGCCCGGCAAGCCGTCGAGGCTGGCGTGCCTTTGAACAGGCTGATGCTCGAACTGACGGAAAGCCAGTTGATGAGCGATCCCCGGGCACAACTCGACATCCTGACCAGGTTGCGCTTGAAGGGCGTGCGCCTGTCGATCGACGATTTCGGCATCGGCTATTCGACGCTGGCCCAATTGCGCGACGTGCCATTCGATGAATTGAAGATCGACCGCAGCTTCGTGCACCGGTCCGCCCAGGATCCATCGCTCAGGGCCATCCTCGAGGCGAGCCTGGGATTGGCACGGCAACTGGGATTGACCACGGTGGCCGAAGGCATCGAGGAACGCGAGGATTGGGATTTCCTGCGTGCATCGGGCTGTGACATGGCACAAGGCTATTTCGTCGCCAAGCCGATGCCCGGCGAGGAACTCGTTGCCTGGATAAGTGCCTGGCAGGAACGGCGCCCTCAACTCGTTGCCACCCTGCAGTAATTTACATAATAGGCATTATGCGAAGTCATATTGGCGGGCTGCAAACAGGTGCCGGGCCGGGCCTTGCCCCGCCATGACTGCCAAAGCATTGATGAGCACATCTGGACTGTGTGGACATATCCCGTATACTCGGGGATAGGGAAACACAGGAAAGAGTCATGAACACCGTCGTCCCTACCATCACCGTGCCATCGTTGGCCGAGGAAGGCACCCGTCGCGACCTTGCCCGCGTGGTGTCGGCGCTGTTCGCCAAGTGGGACCTGCCCGGCGAGGTTCAACTTAACCTGCTGGGCATGAGCCCGGAGAGCCGCAAGGTCCTGGCGCAGTACCGCCGCGGCGAGCGGGCTTTGCCCAACAGCCGCGACACCCTCGATCGAGCCGGCTACCTGCTGGGCATCCACAAGGGTCTGCGGTTGCTGTTCCCGGAGAACGCGGCGCTTCGGTACCGCTGGGTCCAGGTGCGTAACCGGATGCTCGATGGGCGTACACCGCTGCAGGTCATGGTCGAGGATGGACTGGTGGGCGTGGCCCGCATCGCCCGGTTCGTTGATTTCCAGCGGGGCCAATAGGTGGCGTTGTTCGACACGCTCATCGACCTGGATGCGCGCGTGACCCGGAACATCGTGTCGCTGCGCGTTTCCCAGGACCTTTTCGACGATCTCGTGGACGATGCGGCGGCCCAGCGCGCAGCGATTGCAGCTGACATGCAGGTGCGCCATGCGCCACCTGGAATCATCGAGCGCGGCCTGCTCTATAGCGAGGCCATCGGTTACCCATTCACCAGCGACATCACGGTAAGCAGCCGCTTTGGCGACGGCACGGTGCGTGTCTGGTACGGCGCGATGGACGAGGCCACGGCCCGCGCGGAGACCTGCTGGCATGCGCTGCAGCAGGTCCTCGCACTCGAGGGCGAGACCGACGTGATCATCCGGTACCGCGCGGTCTACCAGGTCAGGGCCCAGGGACTGTTCCTGGAGCTGCGCGGCAAGCATGTCGATCACCCGGAGATCCTGTCCAACGACTACGCGGCGACCCAGGCAATCGGCAAGCATGCTTCGAGTCAGGGACTGCCGGGCTTGCTGTATGCGTCAGCGCGCTGCCGCGACGGCAATTGCCTCGCCGCTTTCCGGCCCGACCCGCTATCGGAGGCGAGCCTGTCGCACTACCTCACCTACCGGATCGATCCCGTCGGGCAGACCGTCGAGATCGAGCGGGTTCCTGGCGTTGTGGACGAACGCTTCCACGTCGGAGTTCTGACGCGGCACTGAGCTTCAGCCCCGGACCGCGAACCGGACGCACTCCATTTTGACGGTGATCAACATCGGACGCGCACGTGCGTTTGATGCTGAAGCTGCCTTGGACGCTGCCCTGCCCCGCGCCTGATGGTTGCATCGCGAAAGACCAGTCACTGCCGGGCATCGGAGCACACGCGGGAGTTGGCCATGGGTCGGTTAGGCAACTTGCGGCTCGGTTCCATTGCCGGCATCGGGATCGACGTCGACTGGAGCCTGTTGATCATCTTCTTCCTGATCACCTTCAGCCTGGCGGTTGGGGTGTTCCCCGCCTGGCATCCGGACTGGAGCCCGATCCTCTCCTGGACGATGGCGCTCGCTGCCGCAGTGCTGTTCTTTACCTCGGTCCTTGCCCACGAGCTTTCGCACGCCCTCGTCGGACGGGCCAAGGGCGTCCAGATCGGGCGCATCACGCTATTCATCTTTGGCGGCATGGCGCACATGGAGCGCGAACCACCGTCGTGGCGCGCGGAGTTCTGGATGGCCATCGTCGGACCGCTGACCAGCCTCGTGCTTGGATTCGGGTTCCTGTGGCTCGCGGCGCTGGTCAGTGGCCCGCTGGAGATCAATCCCGACGATCCCGGCGCCGCCCTTGCCGCGCTCGGGCCAACGGCGACCCTGCTGGCCTGGCTGGGACCGATCAATATCCTGCTCGGGTTGTTCAACCTGGTACCGGGATTCCCCCTTGATGGCGGCCGCGTCCTTCGCGCCATGATCTGGGGAGCGACGGGCAACCTGCGCCTGGCGACGCGCTGGGCATCGCGCGCCGGACAGGGTTTCGCCCTGCTGCTGATGGCCACCGGCCTGGTGATGATGCTCGGGATGCAGGTGCCGTTTTTTGGGGGAGGCTTCGTCAACGGCCTGTGGCTCGCCTTCATCGGCTGGTTCCTCAACGCGATGGCGGGGATGAGCTATCGCCAGTTGCTGATCGACGAATCGCTCGGCCACGTGCCTGTCAGGCAACTCATGCAGACGCGTTTCACGCGCATCGACCCCCTGTTGCGCATCCGGACCCTGATCGACGAGCATCTGATGCCGAGCGGCCAGCGCGCTTTCCCGGTCGAGGATGACGGCCAGTTCCTCGGCATGGTCTCGCTGACCGACCTGCGCAAATGCGACAGCAGCCAATGGCCCAGCACGATCGTGAGCGAGATCATGACGCCGGTCTCGGCGCTGGTGACGGTCACCCCCGAAAAGGACGCCAGCGAGGCCCTGGCGTTGCTCGGCCAGCGCGACCTAAACCAGTTGCCGGTCATCGAGAACAACGCCCTGGTCGGATTGCTGCGCCGCGAGGACATCGTCAAGTGGCTGTCGCTGCATGCGGGGGCCGAGCTCACGGGTGACGAAGATCTTCGCCACCGCGCGCGAGTGCCGGGATGAACGACTCCCCGAGAGCGAAGCACGATCCCGCGCGGATTCCGGACGCCATGGACGTGGTGGCCTATACCCTGCCCTTCGCCGGGCTGCGCGCCACCGATGTCGCGCGGGTTGGTGGCAAGAATGCCTCGCTCGGCGAGATGATCCA
>Ga0209640_10006430_pt1 | contig 10293 bp, 10 predicted proteins | sample RifCSP10_1_FD_184018 | JGI IMG/M metagenome (GOLD analysis project Ga0209640, IMG submission 184018) | Soil microbial communities from Rifle, Colorado - Rifle CSP2_sed 10_1 (SPAdes) (version 2) | ecosystem: Environmental > Terrestrial > Deep subsurface > Rock core/Sediment | place: Rifle... | reverse complement strand
GCCGCGTCGAGGTCCGGGTAGCCGAACGAGAAGCCCGCGTCGAGCAGCCGCGCCGGGAGCGCGCGCTGGCTCCCCAGCAGGACCTCCTCGCCCATCTCGCCGAACACCGTCCGCGCGGCGATCGCCGGGAACGGGAACACCGTAGGCCGGTGGAGCGCAAGGCCGAGCGCGCGCGTGAACCGCGCGTTCGTCACCGGGTTCGGCGACACAAGGTTGAAGGGGCCGTCGAGGTCGCTCGCAAGCGCGAGGCGATACGCGTCGACGAGGTCGTCGAGCGCTACCCAGCTCCACCACTGCCGCCCGCTGCCGACACGCCCCCCGACCCCCAGCCGGAACGGTGTGCGGAGGCGGTCGAGGATCCCTCCGCTCCGGGAGAGGACCACGCCTTGCCGGAGGTTGACGACGCGGAGGCCGGCGGCTCGGGCCGGCTCCGCCGCCTGCTCCCAGGCTCTGCCGACGTCCGAGAGGAAGCCGCCCCCGAGGTCCGAGTCCTCGGTGAGGATCTCGTCGCCTCGGTCGCCGTAGATGCCGACTCCCCCGGCCGACACGAGCACGGCGGGTCGCGGGGCGAGGCGGGCGAGAGTCTCGGCGAGAAGGCGCGTGCTGTCCACACGCGACGCGAGGATCTCGGCCTTCCGCGCGGCCGTCCAGCGGCGCCCGATCGTCGAGCCGTTCAGGGTCACCGCTGCCTCCACGCCCGCGAGCGAGGCGGCGTCGATCGTCCCGCTCGCCGGATCCCACTGGATCTCGCGCGCCGCCTGCGGCGAGCGCCGGACGAGCACGAAGACCTCGTGTCCGTCGGCCTCGAGCGCGGGCACGAGCGCGGAGCCGAGGAGGCCCGACGCGCCGCTCACGACGAGCTTCACATGCGGGATTGTCGCAGGAGCCCGCTGGTAGGTTCGAGCGCGTGGCGGCCGCTCCCCCGACGTCCCGGCTGCGCGACGGCGTTCGCGCGGCACTGCCGCTGACACCGGGGCCGGTCCTCTTCGGGCTCTCCTTCGGAGTGCTCGCCGAGGCGGCGGGAATGGGGGCCTCCGCGGCCGTGGTCATGTCCGGCACGACGTTCGCGGGCTCGGCGCAGTTCGCGGCAGCGTCCGTGCTCGAGAGCGGAGGGACGGTCGCAGCGGCGGTCATCTCGGCCGTGCTCCTCAACGCACGCTATCTGGGGATGAGCTTCGCGGTCGCGTCGATCTTCCCGGGAGGCCGGGCGCGGCGCTTCCTCGAGTCCCAGCTCATCGTGGACGAGTCCTGGGCGCTGTCCGGGCGCTCTGGCCGATTCGAGTGGCCGATCCTCGTCGGCGCCGGGCTCCTCCTCTACGTCCTCTGGGTCTCGAGCACCGCGATCGGGACGGTCGCAGGCGGGGCGCTCGGGGACCCGAGCGACCTCGGCCTCGACGCCGCCTTTGCCGCCCTGTTCCTCGCGCTCGCGTGGCCCTACCTGCAGGCCCGCGAGGCGCAGCAAGCGGCCGGGCTCGCGGGTGTCATCACGCTCGTGCTCATCCCGCTGGCGCCCGCAGGCGTTCCTCTCGTCGCCGCTGCGGCGGCCTGCCTCCTGGGGCTGCGTCGTGCGTGACGTCTGGATCGTCGTCGCGGTCGTCGGTGCGGTCACGCTCTTCTTCAAGGCCGCGGGCCCGGTGTTCCTCGGCCGGCGGCAGCTTCCCCCACGCCTCGAGCCGGTGGTCGCGCTCATCGCGCCGGTGATGCTGACCGCGCTCGTGGTCACGCAGACGGTGGGCGGGGACGAGGAGATCGTGCTCGACGCGCGCGTGCCGGGCGTGGCGGTCGCCGCGGTGGCGATCTGGCGGGGGGCGTCCGTCGTCCCGGCGATGCTGATCGCCGCGGTCGTGACCGCGCTTCTCCGGACGCTGTTCTAGTACGACGAACGTCCAGCTGGGCCGCGCCAGAGCACGGCGAGCGCACCGGCCGCCTGCGCGAGCAGGCTGCAGATGCCGATCACGAGGAGCCACAGAGACGCATGCCGCATAAACGCGTTATCGGCCGGAGTTGCGTAGCGGTCAAGCCTCGACTTTCACGCCGGCGGCCGGAGGACGGCGAACGGATCGGTGACCTCCAGACGGTGCGTGCGGAATCTGAACACCTCGGCGGGCCGGCCACCCGTCGGGCCGTGTGCGCGCCGCTCGCCGGTCGACTCGATCGCTCCGCGCCGGAGCAGGATCCGCTTGAGGTTCGTCGCCGACACCTCGTAGTCGAGGGCGGCTTCGTAGACGTCGCGGAGCTCCGCCAGCGTGAACGTCTCGGGTGCGAGCGCGAAGCCGATGTTCGAGTACGAGAGCTTCCCACGAAGGCGTTCTCGTCCCGCGAGGACGATGTCACCGTGGTCGAACGCGGTCGGCGGCAGGTCCTCGACCGGATGCCAGCGCGTGTCGGTGGGAACCTTCGGGTCGATGCCGAGCGGCACCAGTCCGAGGTATGCCGTCGCGAGCTCCCAACGCTCGGGATGCCGCGCCGGATCGCTCCACGTGCCGAGCTGCTCCAGGTGCGCGACCTCGCGGACGTCCACCTTCGCCGCCAGGTGGCGGAGGATCGAGTGCTCGAGCGTCTCCTCGGGTGCGAGGGTGCCGCCCGGCAGCGACCACGCCTCTCGGTACGGATCTCGCGCGCGCTTCCAGAGGAGCGCCTGGAGGAGCCCGTCCCGCACCTGGAACACGACCGCGAGCGCCGTATGCGCGGGCGAGGGGACGGGATGCCGGGAGGAGGGGGTCACCGTGGTAGACTGCGACAAGAGGTTATTGCCTCAGAGTCGAAAACTAGCATGCGAGACCACGGGACAACAGGCGACGCAACCGACCTCCTCGTCGTAGGGAGCGGGGTTGCGGGTCTGTTCGGCGCTCTGTGCGCCGCAGCCGAGGTGGACGTGCTCCTCGTCTCGAAGGGGCCGCTCCTCTCGTCGACGAGCTCGCTGGCCCAGGGCGGCATCGCGGCGGCGGTCGGCGACGACGACTCTCCGGAGCTGCATGCGGAGGACACGTTGCGTACCGGGCGGGGGCTGAGCCGCCCCAGCGCGGTCACCGCCCTGACCGAGGAAGCGCCTGCCCGCATTCGCGATCTCGTCGAGCTCGGCGCCGACTTCGACGACGGGCTCGGCCTCGAGGGTGGCCACAGCCGACGCCGGGTCGTCCACGCCGGAGGGGCTGCGACCGGCGATCGGGTCGCCCGCGTGCTCGCCGCGCGCGTGCTCGAGCATCCGCGCATCCGCGTGTCCGAGGGCGAGCGCGTGCTGTCGCTCGCGACCCCGGACGGGCGGTGCGTCGGCGCGCAGACGAGCCGCCGCCGGATCTCCGCCCGCGCGACGCTCCTCACCACGGGCGGCGCCGCTGCACTGTGGGAGAGGACTACGAACCCGCCGGGCGCCGTCGGCGAGGGCATGGCTCTTGCCTACCGGGCGGGTGCTGGGCTGGCGGATCTCGAGTTCGTCCAGTTCCACCCGACGACGCTCGTCGACTCGACGCTTCTCCTCTCGGAGGCGCTTCGCGGCGAGGGCGCGCTGCTGCTCGACGAGTGGGGAGAGCGCTTCACGGACGAGCTCGCCCCGCGGGACGTCGTGGCGCGTGAGATCGCAGCCCGTGGCACCGTCCTGCTCGATCTGCGGGCAGTGGACCGCGGCCGGTTCTCGACGCTCATGGGGCGGCTCGAGCAGTCGGGCTACGACCCCGCCGCGTCTCCGATCCCCGTTGCCCCCGCCGCGCACTACACGGTCGGCGGGATCGTCACCGACCTCGACGGCCGCACGGAGCTTCCCGGCCTCTACGCCGCCGGCGAGTGTGCCGCAACGGGCGTCCACGGTGCGAACAGGCTCGCGTCGAACTCGCTCCTCGAGTGTCTCGTGTTCGGGCGGCGCGCGGCGCATGCCGCGGTGGACGACCCGGCGCCATCGTTCAACGGCAGAGGGTCAGACCCGTGGGGTCTGACCCCAGAGGACGCAGCGCGGGGGTCAGACCCCACGAGGTCTGACCCCATGGAGACCGAGCCCGTGACGGACGAACTTCGCCGCGCGCTCTGGCGCGACTGCGGCCTCATCCGCGACGCGGCGGGCCTCGAACGGCTGCGCTCGGCGCCGCACCTCCTGACGAGGCTGATCGCGGAGACCGCGCTCGCCCGCGAGGAGAGCCGCGGCTCGCACTTCCGCGTGGACTTCCCGGCGCAGAGCGAGGCCTTCGAGCGACACGTCGTCCTCCGACCGGGTGCAGCGCCCGCGCTGGAGACATGGCTGTAACGGCCGGCAGCTCGAGGCCAAGTAACAGACTGTTACTTGCCGAGGACGCGCTCGAGCGGGTCGTCGCCGCCGCGCTTGCCGAGGACGTCGGCACGGGCGACGTGACGACGGAGGCGACGGTCGACACGGATGCGGTCGGCACTGCGGAGCTCGTCACCCGGACGGCTGGAGTCGTCGCGGGGCTCGCCGCCGTGGAGGCGGTCTTCCGCGCGCTCGACCCCGAGATCAGGTTCGAGCCGCTCGTCGAGGAGGGTGCGCTCGTGCGCGAGCCCGTCGCCGTCGCCCGCGTGAGCGGCTCGCTCCGCGCGATCCTCACCGGCGAGCGGACGGCTCTCAACTTCCTCGGGCGGCTCTCCGGCGTCGCCACGCTGACGCGCCGTTACGTCGACGCCGTGGCCGGCACAGGGGTGGCGATCCTCGACACGCGCAAGACGACACCGGGCCTGCGTGTCCTCGAGAAGCGCGCGGTCGCGTCCGGCGGCGGCCGGAACCACCGCTTCGGCCTCTCGGACGGCGTCCTCGTGAAGGACAACCACCTGCGCGCCGCCGGCTCGGTCCGAGCCGCGGTCGAGCGCCTGCGCGCGGCGACCGATCTGCCGGTCGAGGTCGAGTGCGACACGCTGGAGCAGGTGGATGAGGCGCTCGCCGCAGGAGCCGATGCGATCCTCCTCGACAACATGTCCCTCGACGAGCTGCGCGCTGCAGCCGGCCTCGCGCGCGGCCGCGCGCGCCTGGAGGCCTCCGGCGGCGTCACGCTCGACACTGTCCGCGCCGTCGCGGAGACCGGGGTCGACGAGATCTCGATCGGCGCGCTCACCCATTCCGCCCCGGCGCTCGACGTCTCGTTGGAGCTCGAGTGACGACCCTCGAGATCGAGACCATGCAGGAGGAGGTCCGCGCCCTCGCGGCCGAGCGCGACGCGGTCATCCTCGCCCACAACTACCAGGTGCCGGAGGTGCAGGACGTCGCGCACTTCGTCGGCGACTCGCTCGGGCTCTCGCAGGAGGCCGCCCGCACCGAGGCGGACGCGATCGTCTTCTGCGGCGTCCACTTCATGGCCGAGACCGCGGCGATCCTGTGCCCGGAGAAGACCGTCCTCATCCCGGACCTCGACGCCGGCTGCTCGCTCGCCGCGTCGATCACGGGCGAGCAACTTCGAGAGTGGAAGACCGAGAACCCGGGCGCCGTCGTCGTCTCGTACGTGAACACGACCGCCGAGGTGAAGGCGGAGAGCGACTACTGCTGCACGTCCGGGAACGCGAAGGCGATCGTCGAGTCGATCCCGGAGGACCGGGAGATCCTCTTCCTCCCGGACATGTACCTCGGCCTCTGGCTCGAGCGGGTGACGGGCCGCAAGCTCCGCATCTGGCTCGGCGAGTGCCACGTCCACGCCGGGATCCGCCCGGCCGACATCGAGCGCTGGCAGGCGGACGCGCCCGACGCCGAGCTCCTCGTCCACCCCGAGTGCGGCTGCGCGAGCCAGTGCATGGCCTTCGCGAACGGGCGCACGCACATCCTCTCGACCGAGGGGATGATCCGCTTCGCGCGCCAGTCGCCGAAGGAGCGGTTCCTCGTCGCGACGGAGACCGGGATCATCCACCGCCTCTCGAAGGAGGCCCCGGAGAAGCGCTTCGAGGCCGTCTCGGAGAAGGCGATCTGCCGCTACATGAAGATGATCACGCTCGAGAAGCTGCGCGACTCGCTGCGCGAGTGGAAGCACGTCGTCACGGTGCCGGAGGACGTCGCCGCCCGCGCTCGGGGCGCCATCGACCGTATGGTTGCGATCACGTGACGCAGCTCTCGAACGCCGAGCGCGCATTCCTCGAGAACCCGTTCGTGGGTGTCGTGACGACTGTGCACCCCGACGGATCGCCGCAGTCGACGGTCGTCTGGGTGGACGTCGACGACGAGGGCCCCTCGATCAACACCGCGTACGGACGAGTGAAGCCGCGGAACCTCGCGCGGGACCCCCGTCTCTCGCTCGTCGTCGTCGATCCGGGCGATCCGTACCGCTGGGTCAAGGTGTCGGGGACGGGGACGCTCGTCGACGAGGGCGCGGACGAGCACATCGACAGGCTCTCGAAGAAGTACACGGGTCAGGACGTCTACGCGAACCGCACGCCGGACGAGCAGCGCGTGACCGTCCGGATCACGCCGCGCCGGATCCTTAGCCGCGGCCTCGACTGAGACGGGGTCAGACCCGTGGGGTCTGACCCCCGGCGTCTACGACGACGATTCACCTTGTGGCTCTGAGCCACAAGGTGACTTCCACTACGCGACGCGAACCGAGTACACGGGTGGAAGGTGCTTGGCTGCCGTGAACCAGGTGCCGCCTGCGTCTCCCGAGCCGAAGACGTCGCCCGACGTCGCGCCGAAGTAGAGCTCCATGTTCGAACCGGCGCCGCTGCGGCCGAAGGCCTGGCGGAGGATCGTCAGGTACGCGTCCTCGCCCGGGAGGCCGTCGCCGCGAGCCGCCCAGGACGCGCCCGCGTCGCGGGTCTCGTAGACGCGCACCCTGCCGTCGGGAGTCACTCGGTCCAGGTCCGCCGTGAGCGGGATCACGTACGCGTTGTCGGGATCGTCGGGGTCGACGACCATCGGGAAGCCGAAGTCGGAGGGGAGACCGGTGTCCGTGCCGATGTCGATCCAGGTCTCGCCCGCGTCGTCCGAGCGGTAGACGCCGCCGTGGAACTGCATGAACAGCCGTTCGGGGCTCGTCGGGTGCCGGTGCAGGTTGTGAACGCAGAGCGTGATCGTGTCCGCCTCCCGCTCCTCCTCGGGGATGTACCGCGGGACGAGGCCCTGATTGCCGTGTCGCCAGGTCCGGCCGGCGTCGTCGGACAGCCACACTCCGACGGCCGAGATCGCCATCGCGAGCCGTGACGGATCGCCTGGCCAGGTCGCGATCGAGTGGAGGCACATCCCGCCCGCTCCCGGGTTCCAGTCCGGCCGCGTCGGCTGCTCCCAGAACGGCATGTTCAGCTCCCAGCTCCGACCGGCGTCCCTGCTCTCGAAGAGAACGCCCGGATCGCCGCCTGCGTACAGGAGCCCGTCCTCCTCGCCGGGGACGATCGTCCAGATCCGCTTCAACGCGACGTCGCCGCCCTCCGGCAGCGTGGCTCCATCGGCCTGCTCCCACTCGCCCGCCGGATCGTCGGTCACGAAGATCTTCGGGCCGTAGAAGGCCGACGTGACGGATGCGTAGTACCGGCCGGTCCTCGGGTCGCGCATCGCGAACTCCACGGGCTCGCCTGCGAAGGCGCGCGCGGCGATGTCGAACGTTCCACCCGGCTCTCCGCGCAGGGCGAAGAGCCCTTTCTTCGTACCGACGAGAAGCTCAGTCATTCCGATTCATCCTCCCGAGATAGCGGGGAGGACGTGCAGCCGGTCATCCGGGCCGACCGCCGTCTCCTCCCGTCCGTACTCCCTGTTCACGAAGACGTTGATGTGCTCTCGAATCTGGCCACGCTCGTCCAGGATCCAGCCGGCCACCGCCGGGTGCTCCCGCTCGAGCGCGCGAAGGACCTCGCCCACCGTCGCCCCCTCGAGCTCGAGCTCCCGTCTGCCTCCCGCCAGCTCGGACAGCGGGGCGCGGAGCCTCACGACGGCCATATGCCGATCCTAGAGCGCATCACCAGTTAGACGACGAACGGCGGAGGAATTCATCGACACTCCTCCATCCCCGAGTCGACTGGGGTTAGACCCGTGGGGTCTGACCCCATTACAGCTCGAGGATGCCGTGCGGGGAGCCGAGCTCTTCGAGCTTGGCGAGGTAGGGCTTCGGCGGGAACGCCTCCGGCCCGAGGACGCCGGTCGCGCTCCAGTCGCCGGACGCGAGGAGCTCGAGCGCGGCGACGGGGTTGACCGCGGTCTGCCAGACGACGGCCTGCGACCCGTACTCCCGCATCGACCACTCGTTGTCGACCACGTGGTAGAGGTAGGTCTTCCGCAGGCTCCCGTCCGTCCCCGTTCCCGTCACCAGCGTCCCCGCGCACGTCTTGCCGACCATGCGGTCGCCGAGCGTCGCCGGATCGGGCAGCGCGGCGGCGACGACGTCGCGCGGCGCGACCTCGGCGCCCTTGACGCGGATCTTCTCCTTCGAGTCGAGGCCGAGCTTGTGCAGCGTCTTCAGCACCCCGATGAACTCGTCGCCGAGCCCGTACTTGAAGGTCACCCGCTTGCAGTCGACCCAGCGCGGGACGAGCAGCACCTCCTCGTGCTCGACGTTCACGCACTCGACCGGGCCGATGCCCTCCGGGAAGTCGAACACCTCGGGCTCGGAGAACGGCTCAGTGGTGAACCAGCCGCGGTCCTGCTCCCAGATGACGGGCGGGTTCAGGCACTCCTCGATCGTCGTCCAGATGGAGAAGGTCGGTGCGAAGTCGTACCCGTCGACCACGAGATTCGCGCCGTCCCTCACGCCCACCTCGTCGATCTCCGAGAAGAGCTCGTCCGCTGCATAGCGGGCGAACACGTCTGCCGCGCCGGGCTCGACGCCGATCCCGACGAGCGCGAGCAAGCCCTTCTCCTCCCATGCGTCCGCCCTCTCGAACTGGTAGTCGCCGAGCTTCACGCCGACCTGCTCGAACGGCTTCTCGGGATGCGGCTCGGAAAGGGTCATCGCCATGTCGAGGTATGTGGCGCCGCTCTCGAAGCACGCCTCGAAGATGGGGACGTTGAAGAGCGGATCGACGGCGTTCAGCACCGCGTCGGCCTGCGACTCGCGGATGAGCCGGGCGACGTCCTCGGTGCTCGACGCGTCGATCCGGTGTGCGCTGAAGCGGCCGTCGTCGAGGCCGTCCACGACCGCTTGCGACCGCGCGGCGTCGTAGTCCGACAGCGCGCAGGTTTCGAAGAAGGTGCGCCGGCGCGCGATCGCGGCAAACGCGGATCCGACACCACCGGTCCCGACGACGAGGAGTCTCATGGGGGCCAAGTTCTACCTGACCGTACGGTCAGGAGGGCCGGTCGTCGCCGTCGCTCCGAGTTGTCGGCCCTCTGACAGGGAGATACGCTCACCTCGATTTCACCGAACGGAGGTCGTTTGTGAGCGTCTCGGTAACCCAGCACAAGCAGTTCATCGGCGGCGAGTGGGTCGAGTCCTCGAGCGGAGAGACCATGGAGGTCCTGAACCCGGCGACCGGCGAGGCGATCGCCGAGGTGCCGCGCGGATCGGCCGAAGACGTCGAGCGCGCGGTCGACGCCGCGAAGCGGGCGTGGGGCGAGTGGCAGTCGAAGACCCCGAAGGACCGCATGGAGCTGCTCCTCGGGCTCGCGGACGTCATCGACGAGAACGCGGAGGAGCTCGCGCGCCTCGAGTCGCAGAACGTCGGCAAGCCGTGGTGGGTCGCGAAGGACGAGCCGCCGGCGATGTCCGACTGCCTGCGCTTCTTCGCGGGCGCCGCGCGGAACCTCGAGGGCAAGTCGGCCGGGGAGTACGTCGAGGGCTACACGTCGATGATCCGCCGCGAGCCGCTCGGGATCGTGGCGGGCATCTGCCCCTGGAACTACCCGCTGTACATGGCGATCTGGAAGATCTGCCCCGCGCTTGCGGCGGGGAACGTCCAGATCATCAAGCCGGCCGAGCAGACGCCGCTCACGCTGCTCCGCTTCTGCGAGCTGGCGCAGGAGGTCATCCCGGCAGGCGTCCTCCAGGTCGTCACCGGCGACGGGATTCCGGCCGGCGACGCTCTCGTCCGCCATCCGGACATACGCCTCGTCTCCCTCACGGGCGACACGGCGACGGGGAAGATCATCGCCAAGAACGCCGCCGACACCGTCAAGCGCCTCCATCTCGAGCTCGGCGGCAAGGCCCCGATGGTCGTCCTCGACGACGCCGATCCGGCGACCGTGGCTGAAGCGATCAAGATCGGCGGCTACTTCAACTCGGGCCAGGACTGCACCGCCTCGTCCCGGATCCTCGTCTCGAAGCGGATCTACGACGACGTGCTCTCCCAGGCCGCGACGGCGGTCGACGCGATGACGGTCGGCGACCCCGGGTCGGACGACGAGATCGAGATGGGCCCTGTGATCTCGGCGGAGCAGCAGGAGCGCGTGCT
>Ga0209640_10006429_pt1 | contig 10294 bp, 9 predicted proteins | sample RifCSP10_1_FD_184018 | JGI IMG/M metagenome (GOLD analysis project Ga0209640, IMG submission 184018) | Soil microbial communities from Rifle, Colorado - Rifle CSP2_sed 10_1 (SPAdes) (version 2) | ecosystem: Environmental > Terrestrial > Deep subsurface > Rock core/Sediment | place: Rifle... | reverse complement strand
CCCTTTTACTTTTGCCTTGAATAATATGTCTTACCTTGTTCTAGCGCGAAAGTGGCGTCCTCAGCGTTTTGAGGACATCGTCGGCCAGGGACACATCACGCGCATTCTACAAAGCGCCCTCCGATCGCATCGGATCGCCCACGCTTTTCTATTTACCGGAGTCCGCGGGGTAGGTAAGACCACGGCCGCACGCATCCTGGCCAAGGCGCTCAACTGCGAGAATGGGCCGGCGCCCGTTCCCTGCGGCGAATGCAGCCAGTGTAAGGAGATCATGGGCGGGAGATCGCTCGACGTCCACGAGATCGACGGGGCTTCGAACCGCGGCATCGACGAGATTCGCCAGCTCATCGAAAATTCCCGCTATCAGCCCGCCGGAAGCCGGTTCAAGATCTATATCATCGATGAGGTGCACCAAATCACTCGGGATGCCTTTAACGCGCTGCTGAAAACCCTGGAGGAGCCACCCCCCTTCGTCAAGTTCATTCTTGCCACCACCGAGCCGCATCGCCTTCCGGAGACGATACTTTCCCGCTGTCAGCGCTTCGACTTTCGCCGCATCTCGGTTCGAGAGATCAGCCAGCGGCTGCGCGAAATTGCCACCGAGGAGCATCTCGCGATCACTGACGGAGCCCTCCTGCTGCTCGCGCGTGAAGCCGAGGGGAGCATGCGGGACGCGCAGTCCTTGCTCGAGCAGATGCTTTCCTACGCGGCACCAGCGCCTGGAAAAGCCGACGCCGGGAAGCAGATCGATGAGGGGATGTTGCAGGATCTCCTGGGGATCGCGGAGCGAAAAACTCTCTACGACCTCTCCGAGTCGGTGATTGCGGGGGACGCCGAAAATTGCGTCGAGCTGCTGGCAGGGTTGGCGGCCCAAGGCCGAGACCTCGCGCGATTTTCGCGCGATTTGATCGAACACTTCCGCAATCTTCTGGTGGCCCGGTTGTCCCAAGAGCCGAAAGGGAAAAGCCCAGGATCAACGCAGCCGTCAGTGGCGTCCAGTCGCCTGTTGGATCTGCCGGACCGGGAGATCGAAGACCTCAGTCGGCAGGTGGCTCAGCTCTCGATCGACACCCTGATGGACTACTTCAGGTTCATGGCGGAAGCCGATGAAGAGGTGGCGCGGTCCCCCTATCCCCGGTTTGCGCTGGAGGCCGCCGTGGTTCGTCTGGCCACCCTCCCTAAGACGATACCGATCACCGAGGTGCTGGAGCGCTTGGAGACGCTCGAGCGGAAGCTGTCGAAGGAGAGCCTCGCGCGGCCCGCGCCCCGCCCGCCTGAACCGGCTTACCCAACATTAAGGCAGAGAAAGATCGTGTTGGAGGAGGGACCGCCGGCTCCACAACCCGCTGCCGCTCCGCCCAGCGAGCCCACCCGAGAAGGGGACGAGAAGGCGCAGGTCTGGAAGAGATTTGTTGCCTTCGTTACGAGAGAGAAAAGGGGTTTGGGTTCCCATCTCGAGCAGGTTCGCCCGTTGGAGCTGTCTCCGGGCTCGTTGAAGATCGGAGTAGGGGAGCGCTATCACGTCAGTTATTTTCAGGACCCCGAGAATCTAGCGTTGCTGAAGGATCTCGCCGACCGCTTTTTCACCGGTGAGGTCGCTGTTTCCGTCGTTCCGCTGGCGGCTAAGAAGCAGGGAGGAACGGAAGTGGCTCCGCAAGCCGCGGCAGCCTCCGTATCTGCGCCGGCCGAAGCCGGCGATGTGGTGCAGGAAGCGCTGCGCATATTGGGCGGTTCGATCAAGGAGATTAAAAGAGAGAACGGGTAGCTTACGGGCCGGGGTAAAGGAGGATTTCATGGCTAAAGGTTTGGGCGGGATGGGAAACCTTTTGAAGCAGGCTCAGGAGATTCAGGCCAAGTTGGCGCAGATCCAGGAGGAGCTGGGCCGTAAGACCGTGGAGGCTTCAGCCGGAGGGGGGATGGTGCGGGTGACGGTGAATGGTCAATTGATGCTGTCTTCGATCCAAGTGGACCCGGCCGTGATCAATCGCGAAGAGAAAGAGATGCTCGAAGATCTCATTTTGGCAGCGGTCAACGAGGGGATGCGCCGGGCGCGGGAGATGGTTTCGGAAGAGATGAGCAAAGTGACGGGCGGGTTGAAAATCCCGGGATTGATGCCATGATGGAATATCCCGCCCCTCTAGCGCGCTTGATTCACGAGCTGTGCAAGCTTCCTGGCATCGGGGAAAAGACTGCGGCTCGGTTGGCATTCCACCTTCTCAAAGGAAAAAAAGAGGACGTGCTCGAGCTGGCCGACAGCATCGGTAAGCTGAGGCAAGGGATGCGGCTATGCCCCAGCTGCTTTGGCTTGAGCGAGGTGAACTCCTCGGGCGGGCAAGAAGGGGCGTGTCGAGTTTGTCAGGATCCGCGGCGCGAGCGGGGAAAGATATGCGTCGTAGAGGAACCGGCCGACATGATGGCGGTAGAGAAGTCTCAGGAATATAGGGGACTCTACCACGTGCTCCACGGGGCGATCTCTCCATTGGACGGCGTCGGACCGGACGCGCTGCGGATTAAGGAATTGGTCCGGCGCGTCGAGGGCCATCAGATCCAGGAGGTGATTGTGGCGACCAATCCCACGGTGGAAGGCGAGACCACGGCGCTTTATATCTCAAAAGTGATCAAGCCCCTGGGGGTCCAGGTGACCCGGATCGCTCGCGGTCTCCCGATGGGTGGGGACCTCGAGTACGCGGACCCGGTGACCCTGGGCAAGGCGATTGAGGGAAGAAGGGAGATCTGAAGGTTCGACCTTGAGGCTCACCTCGAAAGGAGGGGTTATGGGAAGCAAATGGGTTTATCTGTTGCTGGTGCTGTTTCTTTGGGGTTGCATGACCGTGGGGAGGGATTTTCCCGCCACGCCGATCAAAAACATACAGCAGAACGTCACCGCCCAGCGCGAGATCTTCGGCTTTTTCGGAGAGCCCTATCGCAGAGGCCTGGATACCGGCTATGAGACCTGGACCTATTCCTTTCATAGCTACGAGCTGGGGCAGCTCAGAGATTCCAAGGAGCTGTACGTCGTTTTCAATAAAGACGGGACCGTACGGAGCTACTCCTTTACGGCGAAATGAAAGGTCGGGTTTAGGGGTTAGGAGAGAATAGCTTCTCCACACGAGCGCGGATCTCATCGCGGACCTGCCTGAAGGCTTGCAGGATCTCTTCGGTCGTTCCGGCGGCCAAGGCCGGGTCGGGGAGAGGCCAATGGAGATGGCGGGTGTTTGGCGGAAGGGTCGGACAGCTTTCCGCAGCCTCGCCGCAGAGAGTCACCACAAGATCGATTTGTTCCAAAGGCATGGCCTGGAGTCCCTTCGAAGTCTGATTCGAGATATCGATCCCCGCTTCTTCCATCACCTTAACCGCTAAAGGGTGAATTTCTTTGGGCTCGGTCCCGGCGCTGAAGACGCGCGTTTCTTTGGGCGCAATCGCGCGCGTAAACCCCTCCGCCATCTGGCTGCGGCAGGAATTGGCCGTGCAGAGAAAGAGGACGCCGTTTGCCTTTTTATCGGCGATCGCGCCCGGAAGGGTGACGCTGACTGTCGTTCCCTGCTGCGGCTTGCTTTCAATTTTCAGCTGTCCGCCATGGGCCTGGACGATGTGTTTGACGATCGCCAGACCAAGTCCGGTACCTCCGAGTTCGCGTGAGCGCGCCTTGTCGACGCGGTAGAAGCGCTCCGTCAGGCGCGGCAGGTCCTTCGCGGGGATGCCGCACCCTGTGTCCACTACCGCGACCTGCACTGCGCCCCGCTCCGCCCCTCGCGTATGGTCTGATGCGCGTGCAGTAATTTTTACCTGCCCGCCCGCAGCGGTGTATTTAACCGCATTGTCGACCAGGTTGATGAGGAGCTGTTGCAGGCGGTCCGGGTCTCCCACGATCGTAGGTAGTTCAGGGTCAATCTGATGGGAAAACGCGACCCCTTTTTTACTTGCCTGGTCCTTGAAGATCTCCTCCACCCGCCTTATCAGGTCACCCGCTTCGATTTCTTCCCTTGCCAGTTGAATCTTTCCCGATTCCAAATCGGAGAGCGTGAGTAGGTCATCGATCAGCCGGCCGAGCCTTTCGGAATGCCGGTGGACGATCGCGAGAAAGTTCTGTGACTCCTCGGGATCTGCCGGGGGATTTCGCAGCAGGGTTTCTACGTATCCCCGGATCGCGGTCAGCGGCGTTCGTAGTTCATGAGAGACGTTTGCGACGAAATCCGCGCGCACGGTCTCAAGGCGCTTGATCTCCGTAATGTCGTGAAAGACAAGGATGTAACCGAGGGGGTGTTCGTCGCCGTCCCTGAGACTCACCGCATTGACCCGAACCCATCTTCCTTCATCAAGAGAAACCTCCTTGGAAAAGCATTCTCGGGAGCAGTCACAGGCCAAAACCTCCTCCACGAGCTTCTTCATTTCCGGGTGCCGTGACACCTCCATGAAAGAGGCGCCGCTGAAACTCTGGTTGGCAGCCAGGTGGAACATTTGACGCGCATTGTCGTTGAGGAGGACTACCGTTCCACGGGTATCGATGACCACGAGTCCCTCGATCATGCACCGAAGGATAGAATCGACTTTCTCCTTTTCCACGAGGATCTCTTTGATCTTCTCCCGGATTTTCACGCTCATCTCGTTCAGATTCTGCTCCAGGAGCGTGAGTTCATCCTCGCCCTTGCGCGGGAAAAAATTCTGGGGGAAGGAGCCCAGGGCGACCTTCTGGGAAAAGTCTGCCATGCGCCCGACCCTTTGGCCGAGCCGGCGGGAAAAAAGATAGGCGAAGACCAAACCCACGGCCGAGATGAGCACAAGGCCGACCAAGATGGCCCGGCGCATGGAGCCTATGACCTCTTCGATGTCCCCGAGGGGAACAGAAAGGCGAAGGATGCGAGGGCTCGGCCCTGCGCGGTCGACGATAGCCTGGTAAAGCATCTCGTATCCGACCGTGGTGCTATAACGGATGCTTTCTCCGGTTCCACCCGCCAGCGCCTCGAGCACTTCCGGGCGGGTCCCGTGATTTTCCATCGTCGAGGAGGGCTCCTCCGAGTCTCCCAGGACCTTTCCATCGGGGGCGATGACCGTCAGGCGTACGCCCAGGTCCGTGGCGATAAGCCTGCACAACTTGTCAAGGGCTTCCCCTTCGAGTTGAGAGGAGAGCAGCCGGCTTACGATCTTGGCCTCCTGTTGGAACTTTTTCTGTAGAAAGGAGGTATAAAGCCTTTTGACGACTCCGCCGGAATAGAGAAAGGAGGCGCCCAAGAGGAGAAGGACGATTCCCGTATAAAAGAGGGAAAACTTGGCAACCAGGCTATGTTTCCACGGCATTCTCATCAAACTTATACCCGACCCCGCGAACTGTGAGAATCCACATGGGCTTTCGATCGTTCTTCTCGATGGCTTTTCGCAACCGTCGGATGTGGACATCGACGGTCCTGGGCGTGACGAAGGTCTCGCCTCCCCAAACCCGATCCAACAGCTGGTCCCGATTCAGGACGCGGTTCGGATTCTGGACCAAAACGCGCAGTAACTCAAATTCCTTGAGGGTCAGACGGATCGGTTTGCCTTTGACCTGAACCTCATAAGTCGCAAAGTTGATCTTTAAGGGTCCTCGCTCGTAGACTTCTTCCTTCGCTGGGGTGGCCTGCATTTCCGAGCGGCGGAGGATCGCTTTGACCCTGGCGACCATCTCCCGAGGGCTGAACGGTTTGGTGAGGTAATCATCCGCGCCCAGCTCAAGACCGACGACCCGATCCGTCTCGCCGGCCTTCGCCGTCAGCATCAGGATGGGAAGGTTCGCCGTCTCGGGCCGCTCCCGAAGGGCGCGGCACAGCTCGAGACCGGACATGCCCGGAAGGAGCAGGTCCAGGACGATCAGATCGGGTTTTTCGCGCTGAAGTAGCCGGAGCGCCTTTTCTCCGTCTTCAGCCTCGATGACCTGATATTTTTCCTGAGCCAGGTTGTAGTGAACGAGCTTTCGGATATCCGGTTCGTCCTCCACCACGAGTATTTTTTTGCCTGACACGGGGGTTAAGTGGTTCAAGACGTTCAAATCGTTTCAAGCGTTCAAACCGTTCAAAACGTTCAAGACGCCTTGAAGAGCTTGAACGCTTTGAATCGCTTCCCCGCCTGCATACGACCTAGATCGACTGGGGGATCTCTTTAATATGACGGATGCTCTTGCCTTTGACCATGAAAACGACCATCTCTGCAATATTGGTGGCGTGGTCGGCGATCCGCTCCAGATATTTTGACACGAATCCGACTTTCATGGCCCGGTTGATTGTGTGGGGATCTTCGATCATGTAACTCACAGTCTCACGGAAAACCTGGCTATTGAGATCATCTACCTCCTGATCGTCTTTACAGACCTTGAGGGCCAATTCGGTGTCCTCACGTACAAAGGCGTCCAGGCTTTCGTGGATCATCCGCTGGGAGATCCCGGCCATGCGCGGGATGTCGATGTAGGGCTTGAGCTGGGGCTCCCAGTTGAGCTCCAGCGCGCGCTCGCAGATGTTGACCGCCATGTCGCCGATACGCTCGAGGTCGGTGGTGATTTTGAGGGCGGTTGTGATGAAGCGCAGATCCTTGCCGGCGGGTTGGTGGAGGGCGAGCAAGCGGATGCAGAGGTCGTCGATCTCCACATCCAGATGGTTCACCTCGTGATCTCTCTCGATGATGGCTTCCGCTAATGGAGAATCGCGTTGGACCAACGAGTTGACTGCCTTTTGAATCTGGTCTTCGACCAGGCCTCCCATCTGAAGGATGTGATCGCGAAGCCTTTTCAAGTCTTCCTCGTATTTCTTGTCTGTATGCTCGGATCTCATAGGACCCCTCGATTTGTTGCGAAACCGCTTTAACCGAATCTCCCGGTAATGTAATCCTCCGTTTGTTTGTTCTGGGGTGTGGTAAAAATCTTGTCAGTCTTGTCGTATTCTATAAGGCTACCCAGGTAAAGAAAAGCAGTAAAATCCGAGACCCGCGCCGCCTGCTGCATGTTGTGGGTAACGATAACGATCGTGTACCGTTCTTTAAGTTCCCAGATCAGCTCCTCGATCTTGGCTGTGGCGATCGGGTCCAGGGCCGAACAGGGTTCGTCCATCAAGAGGACTTCGGGCTCAACCGCCAGGGCCCGGGCGATGCAGAGCCGTTGCTGCTGCCCGCCAGACAGATCCAAGGCGCTCTTGTAAAGATTGTCTTTCACTTCATCCCACAGGGCCGCGCGCCTGAGGCTTCTCTCGACGACCTCATTTAACCTATAGCGGTTATGGACCCCCGCGATTCTCAATCCATAGGCCACGTTTTCATAGATGCTCTTGGGAAACGGGTTCCACTTTTGGAATATCATCCCGACGCGCCTCCGGAGATCGATGACATCGGTCGAGGCGCTATAGATCTCTCTGCCATGGATTTTGACGCTGCCAGTAATGGAAACGGTATCAATGAGATCGTTCATGCGGTTGAGGCAGCGCAGAAGCGTTGTTTTGCCGCATCCCGAAGGGCCGATGAAGGCGGTGGCCTGCCTATCCGGGATCTCCACGCTGACGGATTTCAGCGCACGGGTGGAGCCGTAGTGGACGTCCAGGTCCGTGACCTGAATGATGGGTTGGCGCGTGGTCGAGACGGCCTGATCTGGCGCGTCGATATCAGGAGTTTGCGGCACTGTGATCTTCAGGTGCTCCAGCTCTGTTGGTAGCTCCAGCCTACCTCCTGGGGAGTTGTCTTTCCACTCTGAAACGGCCTTTTCGAGTTTTCGTTTTACCACTTGATGCGTTTCCGAAAGCGGTAGCGAATGTAGATGGCTAGCCCATTCATGGCAAGGGTCATGGCCATCAGCACCAGTCCCGCGGCCGCGGCATTGAGATGAAATTCCTGTTGGGGACGGGAGACCCAGTTGAACATCTGGATCGGCATGACCGTAAAGGGGGACATAAGCCATTCAAAGGAAACGAAAGGAAACTCTGACTTGACAGGTGCGCCAGGCAGAAACGCAATGAAGGTCAAGGCGCCGATGGTGATGAGGGGAGCGGTCTCCCCGATAGCCCTGGATAGGGCGATGATCACTCCGGTCAAGATGCCGCCGGTGGAGTAGGGTAGCACGTGGTCTTTGACAGTCTGCCACTTCGTGGCCCCTAAGGCATAGGCCGCCTCTCGGATGCTGCCTGGAACTGCTCTGATAGATTCACGGGTCGCGACGATGACTATGGGCAGGATAAGTAGGGCGAGGGTCAGTCCTGCCGTCACGATGCTTTGACCGAGACGGAACTGGTAGACAAAAAGGCCTAGTGCCATAAGACCGTAAACGATGGAGGGTACCCCTGCCAGGTTCGCGATGTTGATCTCGATCAGTGCGGTGAGCCAGTTCCTGGGGGCGTATTCCTCAAGATACACTCCCGCAGCGACGCCCAGTGGCACGGCAGTGGCCGCTGTCACCAACATTACCAACGTTGTGCCCACCCAAGCTGAGAGTATGCCAGCCTGTGAGGCGAAGCGTGAGGGATAAGAGGTAAAAAATTGCCAGGAGAGGCGGCCTGCCCCCTCCTTGGCTAGGCCTGCCAGCAAGGCCAGGAGCGTCACCAACCCCACCAACATAGCCAATAGGCCGATGATGGCAAAAAGGGCGTCGAGACTCTTGCGACGCGCAATGTTTTGCGTACCTTCCATTTCTTTTCTATTCCCTGGGTTTCAGCCCGTTACTTGAAACTCCAAACTCGAAACTGTCTTCAGTAAATCTCCCGGTAGTGTTTACGGAGCAGATAGCCAGCTATATTAAAGGCTAGAGTCATCAGCATCAGAGTAAGGCCTGCTGCAAAGATGCTCTGATAGGCGATGCTACCGTGCGGCAGGTCACCCAAGCTCACCTGAACGATGTAAGCGGTGATGGTCGCGGCTCCCTCCATGGGATTTAGCGTGAGGTTTGGCTGCTGCCCGGCGGCAATGGCGACAACCATGGTTTCGCCGACGGCTCGCGAAAAGCCGAGAACGTAAGCCGATGCGATCCCGGAAAAGGCCGAGGGAACGATCACCCGGAGCGCCGTCTGCAAACGGGTCGCGCCCATGGCATAGGAGCCCTCGCGAATATGCACGGGTACAGCCTTCATCGCGTCTTCGCTCAAGGAGCTTACGTAAGGAATAATCATGATGCCGATAACCATTCCCGCGCTTAGCATGTTAAAGCCAGGGAGGTTGGGTAGAATCTTTTGCAGCAGCGGAGTCACAAACAGTAACGCAAAGTAGCCAAAGACCACCGTAGGCACTGCGCTCAGCAACTCAAGCACGGGTTTTATCATTTCACGCAGCCGGTGATTGGCATACTCACTCAAGTAGATAGCTATGATAGTGCCCAAGGGCAGAGCGACCAGTAAGGCCACGGCCGAAGTTACTAAGGTCCCAGTTACCAGGGGCATGATCCCGTAGCGCGGATTGACGAAGAGAACCGTCCACTGGGTGTCGGTGAGGAACTCGATGATCGAAACGTGCGCGAAAAATTGAAGAGACTCAAAGACCAAGACGCCGACGATGCCTAAAGTCACAGCGATAGATGACATGGCTGCTAAAAACAGCGTGAACTCGATGAGACGCTCGCGGGCGCGGCGAAGGGTCCAGCGCGAGAGAATGGACTGGATCAGGGTTCTCATGTTCCTACTCTCTGAATAGTCACTCTCAGCTGCTGGGATATGTTTTGCCATCGTGCTTAGGGCTTGGTCAAAAAGGGTTGACGTTACACAAAGGATGAGAGGAGGATGCCCAAGGGGACACCCTCCTTGTTTCTGACCTCACTTTTTAGAGCTTAGGTTCGCGCTTGAGCAAGTCATCGATCCTAACTCCCACTTCCGCCTCGCCACCGAAGGCAGTTCCGACTTTGACTGCCTTAACGCGCCCCAACCCCACCGTGTAGGCTTTGGCCGGAAGCGCTACATATTTCACCTGCTTAACGAGCTTGGGCGCGTTCTTCAGGTAAAACTCCACGAACTCCTTGACCTCAGGCTTTCCAAGCGACCCTTTGCTGACGTAGATGAAGATGGGCCTGGCCAGGGGTTGATAGCTGCCGTCCTCCACCGTCTTTACCGATGGCAGGACAGGTCCTTTGCCGTCGTCAATCGCCACTGCCTTGAGCTTGTCCTGGTTTTCCACGTAATAGGCAAAGCCGAAGAACCCGAGCGCATTCCTATCATTGGCAATGCCTTGAACCAGCACGTTGTCATCTTCGCTGGCGGTAAAATCGCCGCGGCTGGATTTGGCCTTGCCCGTGATGGCTTCTGTGAAGTAGTCGAATGTACCCGAGTCAGCTCCTGCGCCGAACAGCTTTAGGGGCGCGTTAGACCAA
>Ga0209640_10006427_pt1 | contig 10294 bp, 7 predicted proteins | sample RifCSP10_1_FD_184018 | JGI IMG/M metagenome (GOLD analysis project Ga0209640, IMG submission 184018) | Soil microbial communities from Rifle, Colorado - Rifle CSP2_sed 10_1 (SPAdes) (version 2) | ecosystem: Environmental > Terrestrial > Deep subsurface > Rock core/Sediment | place: Rifle... | reverse complement strand
CGACCGGCCGGCTTCTTCGTGGTGAACGAGTTCGTGGGGCCCGCCCAGTTCCAGTTCACGGACGTGCAGGTGGCGATCGCGAACGAGGTCCTCGGCGTCCTCCCCGACCGCTGGCGGATGGACTCGGACACGGGCCGAGCCAAGACGGAGTACGTACGGCAGCCGCGCGACTACTGGAACCTGGCGGACCCGTCCGAGGCGGTGCGGTCCGACGAGATCGTGCCGCAGCTCGAGCGGCGCTTCGAGGTGGTCTTGAGCCGCGACTACGGAGGGACGATCCTCCACCTGGTTCTCGAGCACATCGTGCACAACTTCGACCGCGGCGACGAGAAGGACGTGGCCGCGATCCGCCTCCTGGGCCTCCTCGAAGACCTGCTCATCCGCCACGGTGTCTTGGAGAGCGACTTCACGCTCAGGGTCCTGCGCAAGGGCCCGCGGACCGGCCCCTCCACGACCCGGCGCGACCTCATGCCCGGCGTGGAGATCGAGGCGCTGCGGTCGAAGGCCGCGGTGCTTCAGGCCGACAACGCGCGGCTCCGCGGCCACATCCAGCGCCTGGAGGCGTCGAGGGTGTGGCGGCTGGCCCAGGCCCTTCGCGGCCTCGTCGGGCGGCGCTGGTAGGCCGGCCCGCCCCACGGTGAGGATCCTCTGGGTCGGGACCAAGCCGCCGTGGCCGCCCGAAGACGGCGGCCGCCTGGTCGCGGCCAACACGATCGAGGCCCTGGCGGCGGCCGGGCACGAGGTCGCCGTGCTCGCGCCGTCCCTCGGCGAGACCGCGGCCCGCGACCTGCCGGATGACGTCGCGCTCCACGCCGTCGACGCGCAGCCACGTTCGCTGGCCGCGGCCGTTCTCCAGGCCGTCGTCACCGGCGTTCCGGTCTCGATCGCCCGCCATTCGCGGCCGGCCTTGCGCGCGCAGGTCACGCGACTCCTCGCGGAGCGGTCCTTCGACGTGGTTCACGCCGAGCAGGCGCAGGCCCTGCCCCAGTGCGAGCGGGCGTGGGCGGCCGGTCGGCCCGTGGTCTTCCGCGCCCAGAACGTCGAGAGCGAGCTTTGGGCGGCGGCGGGGGAGGGCAGGCTCGGAGGTTGGCTGGCGCGCCTCGAGGGCGCGCGTTTCGCGCGGTGGGAGGGCGGGGCGGTGCGGCGCGCGGCCGCCGCGGTCGCGCTGACCGAAGAGGACGCCGCTCGGCTCGAAGCGTTCGCTTCGGGCCATCGGCGCGTCCACGTCATTCCCGCGCCGGTTGCGGGCGAGCTGCCGTCCGCGGAGCGCCCCCTCGCCGGCGACCCCGCGCTCGTGCTCATGGGGAGTCCCCGCTGGCTCCCCAATCGTCAAGGAGCCGAGTGGTTCGTGGCCGAGGCCTGGCCCCGGGTTCGGAGCATCTTGCCGGAAGCGCGCCTTCACCTCTTCGGCTTCGAGACCCCGGCCGTGGCAGCCGACGGCCTGGAGCTACATCCGGCTCCCCGCGAGAGTCGTGATGCCTTCCCGGCGGGAGCGGTGCTCGTCGTCCCCCTGAGCGTGGCCTCGGGCGTCCGTATGAAGATCCTCGAAGCGTGGGCCCGAGGCGTGCCGGTCGTCGCGACCCCGGCGGCGGCCGCGGGCCTCGGCGCCGAGAACGGTCGTGAGCTGCTCGTGGCTCAGGAGGCGGAGGCTTTCGTCGCCGCCCTCCGCCGCCTCCGAAACGAGCCCGGCCTGGCCACGGCGCTCACCCGGGCGGGCCGAGCCCTCTTGAAGCGCCGGCACGACCCGACGGCCGTGGCCGCGGCCCTGGCCCGCGTGTACGCGACTGCGGGGGGCGCGAAGTCCCCGGACGGAGTTACTCGAAGTACCCGTTGACGTCGACGATCAGGTGCACGAACCCCGCTTCAGGGCCCGTGCCGAACGTCGCGGCGACGTAACCCCCATCGCCCACGGCCACCACGGCGTTGTTGGCGCGAGTCTGGCCGGCCGCGAAGTTGATCGTGGAGCTCGACAAGACGTTGTTGTCGCCTTCGGGGTAGAGGAGGAGGTGGCCGTCGACCCCCGGCCGGGTGACGGTCACGTTGAGGGAAAGGGCCCGCGCCGTGTCGGGGACGCCGCAGAATCTCGCCATGCGGAAGGACCGATGCAGGACGGGGACGAGGGCGGGCCCGCCTCGCGGTCCGTCCGGGTTTCGCGTGTCCACCAGCCGACAGGGGGTGAGGGTGTGGAAGGAGCGGGGACTAGGGACGTGGCTGAAGTGGGTCAGCACCACCTCCTGATCCGGCATGGCGTCGCAGGAGCCCGTGCTCGCGCAGTAGCGCCATAGGTTCAGCCGGACCCGTTCCCGGCCCGGCTCGGGCACGCCGCTCGTGAAGGTCCGACGGTGAACGAGGTCCAACTCGGGCGGCACTCCGAGGTGATGGCCGCGGAAGGCGGCGAAGGTCGCGGTCCCGGGCCTCCAGTCCAGAAGCAAGGTGACGTCCGCTTCGCTCGCGCCCACTGTGAAACGCTCGCGGTTGCCCGCGGTGGCGAAGGGCTGGACCACGAACTGGGCGTTCAGCGGGTCGCCGGGGACGCCCCAGCGGCTGAACTCGAAGTCCATCTCGCGATGCGCGGGCTGCGCGTCGGGGTCCCAGAGGAAGAGGCCGAAGACCGCGCGAGGGTCCAACGTGTCGAGCCGGCCGGTGGTGTGGACGCGGTATTCGCCGTAGCCGAGGCTGCGGGGGAGCCACACCTCGGCGCCGCACTGCCCGACGCTCGTCACCGCCTGCAAGGCGAGGTGCAGCTGTCCCGAGGCGTCCGTGAAGGCGTGGTCCTCGGCAAAGCAGTTCGAGGTGGAGTCGCCCGGCGCGCTCGGGCCCCCGAAATACGGCGAACCACGGGTGAGCCAGGTGAGACCCGCGAACCGCAGGGATGGATGCCACTGCCAACCCGTGCGCTCGACGAGGTCCATGGGGCGGCCCGCGAGGGTGCTGGGGAGGAACTCGGGTGTGGGCGGCGGCGGACACGGCTCCTGGATCGGGAGCAGGAAGACCGCGTATCGGGTGGCCCGCTCGTCGAAGCCGCCGGTCGTGACGTCGACCACGAAGTCCCCGGTCGACGAAAGGGGAGTGCACGGGGCCAACAGGGTGGGCTTGACGTACCAACCGAGCCCTTCCATGAACAGGTAAGCCGCCACGTGGTACTCGCTCGGGACCACGTTCGAGGCGTGCCCGCTCAGGTCCGCGATGGTCAGATAGGGCGGGACGTACGTGATCTCGATGACGGGAGTCTGCGCCGCCGCGCTGCCCGAAAGCGTGACCAGCGCCACCAGCGCTGCTCCAAGGCGAGCCGGTGGGCGCGCGCAAGTGCTTCCCATGTCCACCTCCCCGGGATTCATACCGCGGAAACGAAGAAGAATTCCTGGGCGCTCGCATGAGGCCAGGGCTCGAAGGGATGGAGCCGTCCGTCCCGGAAGACGAGCGCGTCGAAGCCCAGCGCGTTCATGAGGGCCACCGTCCGGTCCCGGTTCGGCGTGAGCCAGAGCTCACAGTAGACCAGGGGCCGGTGGGTGGTGAGGAGCTTCCGGCCTCCCTCGAGCACCTCGGCCTCGTAGTCCTCGCAGTCGATCTTCATTCCCGTGACCCGCGATCCCGGCTCGAACCACTCGGCCATCTCGTCCAGGGCGCGGCAGGGGACGCGGAAACGGTCGCCCGGGGTCGCGTCGTCCGGCCCGCCCACGACGTGGCTGAGGCCGTGCCGGCGGACCGCCATTTCCACCGGCATGACCATCTCCACTTCGCCGCTCGTCCGCCCGAGCGCCCAGGGGTGAAGCACCACGTTGGCGAGCGCGAGCCGGGTCACGAGGCGCTGGGCCGCCGCGTAGCTCGGCGGGTTGGGCTCGAACGCGTGCACCGTTCCTCGTCGGACCTGCCGGGCCAGCTGGACGGTCATCACCCCCACGTTCGCCCCCACGTCGAGGACGAGGCCGTCCTCGGGCAGGCGGCCGAGGAAGGCGCGAAACGCCGCGTCGCGGGGGTCCCAGCGAGACACGAGGAGCCGGTAGCGGGCGAAGAGGTCGAGGTAGGCCGGGAAGCCGACCGTACGTTGGAGGATCCGCTGGACCGCCGTCTTCAAGGCGGGGCGATCTTGAACCGCGGGTCGTCCGCTGTCCAGGCCGAGCCACGCCGGCCGCTTCTACTCGAAGTAGCCGTTCACGTCGAGGATGAAGTGCACGGAGCCGCTGGCCTGGTCCGCCCGCACCGAGATGGCGCCGGTGGGGGAGAGGCCCAGGGCCAAGCTGTTGGCCCGGGTCTGGCCCGCCGCGTAGTTGACCGCGGACGCCGGTGGCGGCGAGAGCTGGGCGGGCCAGAGGCGCAGGTTTCCGGCGGCGGCGGGAACCACGACCGTGACGTTCGCCGAGAGGGCGCGGGCGGTCGTCGGGATGCCGCACGTTCCCGCGAGGGCGAAAATCCGCGGCGTGTTCGCCCCGAGACCCGGGGCCTGCGCCGCCCGCGTGTCGACGCTTCGGCACGGGGCCACGGTGAAGAACCGGAACGGGCCCTGGGGCGGCTGGGTCGAGAGGAAAGGCGTGTCGGCCGACCAGACCGGCCCCACCGGCGAACCGCCGACCCGCACGACTCCGTTCGACGGTCCCCCGGCCGCGCCCGAAGCGTCACCCAGCGTGGTCCCCGTCCCTTCGTCGAAGTGGTAGAGCGCGGCCGTGGCCGCGTCGGTCGCGAAGGGCTGGCTCGGCGGGGCGAACGGGGCCGGGTACCGGATGCTGGTCGACAGGCGCACCTCGTCGAGGAAGCCACGGTACGACGGATAGGCCGGGCCGGCGTCGTGCTTCTCCGCACCGAGCACCAGGAAGGGATCGCTGTTCGGGTACGAGGTCGCGCGGCCATTGCGGTAGCTGGCGGTTCCCGGCGGCCCGCCCCCCGTGCGCTCCAAGGCGCCGTCCACGAGGATCCGAAGCTGGCCCGTGGCGCCGTTGCGGGTGGCCGCTACGTGTCGCCAGACGCCGGTGACCACGCTCGTCGTGCCGCAGATGGTGTCGGCGGGCCCGCCCACCGCCACGCCGAATGCGACCCGTCCGCCGTAGATCGAAATGCCGAAATCGCCGAAGTCCCCGGCGCCGAAGACGTCACGATCGAGGAGGATGTAGCCGTTGATCCAGTTCTCCCCACCCTCGGTGCAGGCGGGCGGGGTCGCCGGGTAGTCGGCGGCGACCGCCTTCATCCAGAACTCGATGGTGAAATCCGCCGCGCCGACGTTGGCGGGGCGGTTCGGGGCGTCGATGGCGATCTTCACGCGGTCGATGTCGCCCACGCCGTTGCCGAAGAAGCGCAGGGATTGGGGCCAGGCCGCGTTGACGGAACAAGACGCGGAGACGACGAGCAGAAGAGCAGTGCGTTTCACCGGCCCAGAGCCTCCCTCCTGACGCCGCCAAGCCCTTGTGTGCCCGCTCACTGGAGGCCAGGGGGCTGCGGTGCTAGTCTGGAGGTTCTCATGAGAGCCAAGTGGGCCTTCGGATGGGCGGTACTCGTGACGGTCGTCCTCGGCGGAGGGACGGTCGCTCGGGCCCAGGCCCCGCGGCCGCCGGCCGCGCTGCCGAGCCCGTTGCCGCTCCTTCCGCCTGACAACTGGTGGAACGCGGACATCAGCGCCGCGCCGGTCGACGCCAACAGCGCGACGTTCATCAACGGCAGCGCCGTGGGGGGGGCCGGCCGGACCGTTCACCCCGATTTCGGGGGGGACGTAGACCCCTTCCCCGACATCTACGGAATGGTCTACGCCGTCGTCCCCGGAACGACGCCGCTCGAGGTCGTGGACTTCACGACCTACGGCTATCCCGACGAGAGCGACGTGGGGGCTCCCGGTCGTCCGCCCGGCTACCCGATCCCGGTCGGGGCGCGCACGCAGCCGAAGTGGATCGAGGGCGGCCAGGCCGGGGGCTGCAACGACAGCGACTGCCACATGCTGCTCGTCGACTATGACAACCGCATTCTGTTCGAGCTGTATCAGGCGTTCTGGACCGGCAGCCGGTGGCAGGCCGGGTCGGGCGCGATCTTCCCCCTCGACAGCAACCTGCGCCGGCCCGACACCTGGACGAGCGCCGACGCTGCCGGTCTTGCCATCTTGCCGGGGCTCGTCCGCTACGACGAGGTGTTCGGCCCCGATCCGATCCGGCACGCGTTCCGGATGACGGTGAGCAGCACCAACGGCTACGTGTTTCCCGCGTCACATCGCGCGGGAAGCACGGCGGGCGCCCTGCCCATGGGCGCGCGGCTGCGGCTCAAGGCGGGGACGGCGATGCCGGCCAATCCTCAGCTGGCCAAGATCTACCAGGCCATGAAGACCTACGGCCTCATCGTGGCCGACAACGGCTCCAACATGTATGTCACCGGCGCCTACGACCCGCGTTGGACGAGCCCGGTCGTGCAGGGGAGCTGGCCGGGAATCACGGCTTCGGACTTCGAAGTGGTCCAGCTCGGCTGGAAGCCCGCGACCCCTCCCCCCGTCCTCAACCTGCGCTTCTACACGCTCACGCCGTGCCGCCTGGTGGACACGCGGGGCACGGCCGGCGTGCCCTACGGCGGCCCTCCGGTGCCCCCGGGCGGAGAGCGCATCTTCACCGCGACCGGCCGGTGCGGCATCCCGTCGACGGCCAAGGCCATCTCGATCAATGCCGCGGTGGTCGTGGCCGGTGCGTCGGGCAACCTGTCCTTCTATCCCGGCGACCTCGGTCCGCCCAACGCGAGCAATATCAACTTCACCCCCGGCCAGACGCGGGCCAACAACGCGGTCGTGAAGCTCGCCGGCTCCGGCTCGGGTGCCTTCGCGGTCTCTCAGTTCACGGTTCCGGCCGCGAACGTCAACGTGATCGTGGACGTCAACGGCTATTTCCAGTAGGACCGCCTGTTCATGAGGAAGCTCGCCATTCGCCTTGCCCTCGCTTGCGCCGCCGTACTCGTCGCTTGGGCCCCGGTCCTGGCCCAGACCGTGCCCTCGGGCTTCACCAACTCGCTGGTGACGTCGGTGAGCGTGCCCACCGATCTCGCGTTCCTGCCCGACGGCCGCATGCTGATCACGACCCAGAGCGGGGCCCTGCGCGTCCATTGCCCGAGTAACGCGCTCCCGGGGTGCTCCTCGGTGCCGGCGTCGGGCGGGTTGCTCACGACTCCCGCGATCACCCTCTCCCCCATCTGCACCGGCTCCGAGCAGGGCCTCCTCGGCGTGGCCGTGGACCCGAGCTTCATCACCAACTCCTACGTCTTCCTCTTCTACACGACCAACGTCGCCGGCTGCCGGAACCGCGTCTCGCGCTTCGTCTACAACGGCGCCACCAACACGGTCGGGAGCGAGCTGGTCCTGATCGACAACATGCCCGCGCCCAACGGCAACCACAACGCCGGCGACCTCGAGTTCGGCCAGGACGACTACCTCTACGTGACGATCGGCGAGGGCGGTAACAGCTCGGCGGCGCGCCTGGAGCACGTCCTCACCGGCAAGGTGCTGAGGATCACGCGGGACGGTGGAATCCCGCCGTCGAACCCGTGGGCCGGCACCGGCGACCGCTGCAACGTCACGGGGAGCACGACCGCGGGCCGGCGCTGCCAGGAAACGTACGCCTGGGGCTTCCGCAACCCGTTCCGCTTCGCCTTCGACCCGAACGCGATCGTGACCCGCTTCTTCGTGAACGACGTAGGCGCGGGGAGCTGGGAGGAAGTCGACGAGATCATGGCCGGCGCGGACTACGGGTGGAACTGCCGGGAGGGGAGGCATGCCACCGGCAGTTGTCCCTCGCTTCCGAGCATGGTCGATCCCATCTTCGAGTACGGCCGGGCGGCGGGCGCGGGTGTTCCCATCGCGAGCTGCGCCGCGATCACGGGCGGGGCCTTCGTGCCCAACGGGGTCTGGCCCCCGGCCTACGACAACCAGTACCTCTTCGCCGACTACACGTGCGGCGGCGTCTTCCAGATGACGGCGTCGAGCCCCTACCCGGCCAATGCCGCAACCTTCGGCTCCGGCTTCGGGGGCGTCACCAACCTGCGGTTCGGGCCGTTCCAGAGCACCCAGGCGCTCTACTACACGACCTACGCCGGCAGCGGCCAGGTTCGGCGGGTCATCCACAACTTCCCGCGGGCGGTGCTCTCGGCAGACCCGATCCAGGGGCCGGTGGGCATGACCGTGAGCTTCAATGGGGCCTCCAGCTCCGATCCCAACAACCTGACCCTCACCTACCTCTGGGACTTCGACGGCAACGGCACCACGGATGCCACGACCGCCTCCGCCACCACGTCTTTCCAGTACAACACCGCCGGGACCTACAACGCGGCCCTGCGCGTGCGGAACACCAACAACCAGACCTCCGACCCCGCGGTGGTGGCGATCGAGGTCGGCGGCGCGCCCACGGTGACGATCCACACTCCGGCCACGACCGACCGCTTCCGGGTCGGCCAGGTAGTCACGATGCGGGGAAGTGCCGTCGACAACACGGGGGCGGCGCTGCCGCTGGCCAACCTGGTCTGGACCGTGGTCCTCCACCACGCCACCCATACGCATCCCTTCGTGTTGGCCACGGTGGGGACGGCCTGCCCGGCGCCCAACCCGACGCATTCATGCCTGAACCTGACCACCCCCGCGCCGGAGGACCTGGCGGCCGCGGCCAACAGCTATCTGGAGATCCAGCTCCGTGGCACCGACGCGAGCAACCTGTCGCGGACGGCCAGCCGCGACTTCCAGCCCAACAAGGTCGCGCTCAGCTTCATGAGCGAGCCCCCCGGCCAGACCCTGCGCCTCAACGGGGCCGACGTCGTTGCCCCTTACTCGGCTACGTCCTGGGAAGCCTACGTGATCAGCGCGCAGGTGAACCCGCAGCCTCAGCCCAACGGCCAGACCTACGTCTTCTCGGCCTGGGCCGACGGGCCCACGTCGAACCCGCGCTCCATCACGACGCCCGCGGCCGCGGCCAGCTACGTCGCTCGCTTCCGCGACGACGGCCTGAACCGGCGCCCTTTCCATACCCTCAGCCCCTGCCGGCTCATCGACACCCGGGGCACCGCGGGCGTGCCCATCGGCGGGCCCGCCCTCGCCGGCGGCTCGACCCGCACCTTCGTCCTGGCCGGCAGGTGCGGGATCCCCGCCGGCACCCGGGCCGTGGCCGCCAACCTGACCGTGGTCTCGCCCACCCAGGCCGGCGACCTGCGGCTCTTCCCGACCGGCGGCTCCGCCACCAGCAGCAACGTCAACTTCCGGGCGGGCCAGACGCGGGCCAACAACGCCGCCGTCTCGCTCGATGCGAGCGGCCAGCTCTCGGTGACCTGCGCCATGGCCGCCACGGGTTCGACCCACTTCCTGCTCGACGTGGTGGGGTATTTCCAGTGAGCCTGGGCGCTCTTGACAGGAGCCGGCGGCTTGCGTCATGCTCTCGTCCCTCACCTGGAGTTGGGACGCTGCCGCTTGATGTAGCGGAGCCGTCTTCGGCAAGGTGGGCGGGGAGGTCGTGCCTGGTGACGCAGACCACAGCGGGCTCGGAGGCAATCGAGTAGAATCTCAGACCAACGCCGCCAGTGTCGGTCTTCGACGAGGAGATCGGGCCGGGCACGTGAGGGCGAGTTGCTCGAGCGGAGACTTGAAGTAGGCTCGGAGAACTTTTCGATGGTTCGATCAGAAAAGGTGGAAGACATGTCCAGAACCGCACGGCTCATCGGAACGCTGGCCCTCGTGGGAGTGGCGCTCGTCGCGAGTTCGAGCTCGACCCAGGCGGCCGGCCCGTTTCAGTTCAACTCGCTGACCCCTTGCCGCGTGTTCGACACGCGCGATGCGGTCGCGGGCAGCCCGACCAACGTCACGAACGGCGCCAAGCTCGTGAACCCCGGGCCCTACACGTTCACGATCAAGGGCAAATGCAGCGTGCCGGCCGGGGCGCAAGCGGTCACGCTCAACGTGACCATCACCCAGCCCAACGTGGCGGGGGACCTCAGGATGTTTCCTTCGAACGTGCCGCAGCCCACGGTTTCCACCCTCAACTACAACGCGAATGAGCCGGCTCTGGCCAACGGAGCGATCGTGCCCCTGTCGTCGGCAGCCACCAACGACCTTTCGGTCGTCCTGGGCATGGCCGCCGCTGTTGGCGGCGGCAACATCCACGTCTTGGTTGACGTCACCGGTTACTTCCAGTAGAAGCGGCCTTCGGAGCGCCTTCGTTCCTCGGCGGCTGGCCCCGTGGGCTCGGCGCCGAGGGGCCCGTCACTCCTTGCGCCTCTTCCGGTTAGCCAAAGGCTCCCCGTGACCGTTCGCAGAGACGGACTCTTCTTCGCCGCAGTCTGGTTCCTGACCGCCGTCGGGCAG
>Ga0209640_10006425_pt1 | contig 10295 bp, 9 predicted proteins | sample RifCSP10_1_FD_184018 | JGI IMG/M metagenome (GOLD analysis project Ga0209640, IMG submission 184018) | Soil microbial communities from Rifle, Colorado - Rifle CSP2_sed 10_1 (SPAdes) (version 2) | ecosystem: Environmental > Terrestrial > Deep subsurface > Rock core/Sediment | place: Rifle... | reverse complement strand
TCGGGCCGGTAGTTCTCCACCAGCACGTCGGCGCGCTCCACCAGCTTCTTCAACACCGCGATGCCTTCCGGCGTCTTCAGGTTCAGCGTGATGCTGCGCTTGTTGCGGTGCAGGTTCTGGAAATCCGGATCGTGGCGCGCGGAGAAATCCGCCGAGCCGTCCGGCGATTCGATCTTGATGACGTTGGCGCCCCAGTCGGCGAACTGGCGCACGCAGGTGGGGCCCGCGCGCACGCGGGTGAGGTCGAGGACGGTGAAGCGCGATAAGGCGCCGGAGCCGTTTTTCATGACGCGATCTTGTGCTGGTTGCCGGGCCCGACAGTGCGGGCGGGGCAAATCTCAGTCAAGGCTGGAGCCACGTTGGTAGTGTCTCAGTTTGAAATTCGGCCTGGTCAACACCCCAAACGTCTGCTTTTTCGGGATCATGTCTGCTTTGCGCCCAAGGGCAGAGATCGGCGCAGGGTCATCGGCACGTCTGCTCCTGACCGAGGCGAACATTTGGGTTCGATAGACTCCTTCAGCCGCCGAGGCTTAGACTCTCAAAAAGTACAGATGTTTTGGGGGAGACTGCGCTTTGCCCGAGGAACGTGTCGAACGCAGACTGGCTGCCATTCTCGCGGCCGACGTGGCCGGCTACTCCCGCCTCATGGGCGCGGACGAGGAAGGCACGCTGCGCGCGCTAACGGCGCACCGCAGCAAGCTGATCGATCCCAAAATCGCCCAACACAGAGGCCGTATCGTCAAGACCACTGGCGACGGCGCGTTGGTGGAGTTCGCCAGCGTCGTGGACGCGGTGCGTTGTGCGATCGAGATCCAGCGCGGCATAGTCGAGCGCAACGCGAACGTATCGCCCGACAAGCGCGTCGAGTTCCGCATCGGCATCAATGTCGGCGATATCATTATCCAGGGCAGCGACATCTTCGGCGACGGGGTGAACGTCGCGGCGCGGTTGGAGGCGCTGGCCGAGCCCAGCGGCATTTGTGTCAGCCGCACTGTCCACGATCAGATCGGCAACCGCCTCGACATCACCTTCGTCGATCTGGGCGAGCAGGCGCTGAAAAACATCGCTCAGGCGGTACGGGCATTCCGCGTCGAGCTGGCTCGCACTCCGGCATCCTCCCCGCTGCCGGCGCAACCCGGCAATCAGCCATTGCCCGACCGCCCGTCGATCGCCGTGCTCGCGTTCAACAACATGAGCGGAGATCCCGAGCAGGAGTATTTCTCCGACGGCATCACCGAGGACATCATCACCGATCTCTCGAAGCTGTCCGAGTTGCACGTGATCGCGCGCAACTCGACCTTCATCTATAAGGGCAAGCCGGTCGATGTGAAGCGGGTCGGCCGCGAACTCGGCGTGCGCTACGTGCTCGAAGGCAGTGTGCGCAAAGCCGGTAACCGGGTCCGAGTTACCAGCCAGCTCATAGATGCCGCGAGCGGTGCGCACATCTGGGCCGACCGCTTCGATCGCGACCTCACCGACATCTTTGCCGTTCAGGACGAGCTCACGCAGGAGATCATTTCGGCGCTCAAGGTTAAGCTGACGCCCGAACAGAAAGGCCGGTTGACCCGAAAGAGCACGATCGACGTGGAGGCCTACAACCTCTTCCTCCGCGGGCGCGAGCAGGCGCTCATTCTCACCAAGAGCAACAACATCGAAGCGCGCAGCCTGCTTGGACGCGCACTTGCGATCAGTCCGGATTTTGTCGCAGCGTGTGCCTATGTCGCATTGACGAGATTGAACGATTACATCAACGGCTGGGGCGAGGCGCCCGAGCGGTCGCTCGAGATCGCTTTGGAAATTGCCGAGCGGGCGATTGCGATGGATGATGAAGACCCCTATGCCCACTTCATCCTCGCGGAAGCTCTGCTTTGGGGCCGGGAACACGACAGGGCCTTTGCCGAGGTGCAACGCTGCCTTGCCCTGGCGCCAAGTTCGGCCGAGGGACATTTGGCGAAAGCCAATATCCAATATTATCGGGGTGACGCTGCGGGATCGGTCGACACGCTCAACGCCTATATGCGGCTCGATCCTTTCTTTCGCGAGGTTACGCTATATTTTCTTGCCCAGGCGCAAGAAGCGTTGGGACAGTTCGACGCGGCGGTGGCCACTCTCACGCAGCGGCTCGAGCGCAACCCGAACTCGCCGACGTCCTACGCCCTGCTTGCGGCTTGCTATGGCCATCTCGGCAGGATTGCCGAAAGCAGGGCGGCATGGGTGGAGCTCATGAAAATTGCTCCGGATTTTTCGATGGAACGGCGACGCCGCGTCCTGCCGTTCAGGAACCCCGACATGTTCGAACGCCGTCTTGAGGGGCTGCGCAAGGCGGGCATTCCCGCATAGCGCGCGGTGCCGGATGGCCTATCGTTCCTCGGCTTTTTGATCTTGAACCATTGCGTGTTGCAACGTGCGAGCGACTGACACTTCCGCCTTTGGCTAAGAAGCGGACTCGAACAGCGCGACGGAATGACGACCGATCTCATCCACTAAGCCGACACTCGAGTCGGCGTCGCATTTTCAGCGCATCGAATTTCAAACTGAGACACTACCGCCACGTTCGCTGCGATCTGGAGGTCCATGTTCAGCGCGCCGAATGGCCGGCATCGATCATGATGGTCGCGCCGTGGATGTAGGACGCGGCATCGGAGACGAGAAACGCGATCACGTCGGCGATCTCATGCGGCTCGGCCAGGCGGTTGAGCAGCGTCAGCGCGGCGAGCTTCTTGAGATCCGTGATGCCGCGCTCGGCATAGCCCTTCAGCCGGTCGGTCAGCACCGGGCCGGGGCACACCACGTTCACCCGGATGCCGTCCGGCCCGTAATCGACCGCCATCTGGCGCGTGAGGTTGACCACGCCGCCCTTGGCCGCGGCGTACGGCGCCATCGCGCTCTGCCCCACCACGCCGTACAGCGAGGCGTTGTTGACGATCGAGGCGCCCTTCGCCGCCATCAAGAGCGGCAGGCACGCCTTGGTGCAGTAGAACACGCTGTCGAGATCCACCGCGATGATGCGGCGCCAATCCGCCGCCGTGGTCTCGTGCAGCTTGGCGCGGAAATTGTCGCCGGCGTTGTTGACCAGCGTCTTGAGATGCCCGAAACGGGCCTGCACCGCATCGGCCAGCCGCCCGACCTGCGCCTCGTCGGTCACGTCGCAGGTGTGCACCAGCGTGTCGACCTTGGCGATCAGCTTTGCGGTTTCGCGCAGCGGCGCCTCGTCCCGGCCGGCCAGGATCACGCTCGCCCCCAGCTCGGCGAAGGTGAGGCAGCAGGCCTTGCCGATGCCGGTGCCGGCGCCGGTGATCAGCACCGGCGCGCCGTCGAAGCGCAGTTTTTCGAGCACCGCTATTCCGCCGCCGCACGCATCTCGAAGCCGCGGTATTCGCGGTCGGTGAGAAGCTTGATCGCCGGCATCACATGGTGAGCGAACAGCCGGATGTTCTTCTCGGCGAGGTTCGCCGGCATGGTGCCGAACTGCAGCATGGCGATGAATTCCTGGAAGCCCATGACCGTGTGCGCCTCGGCGATGCGCCGGCGCACGGTGTCCGGGCTGCCGCAGATGATGATGCCCGCATCGTTCATCGCCTCGATCTTGGCGCCGCCGTGGTGGCCGCGCTTGTGCTGGCGCACCGCCTTCAGCGAGTTGATCGACATGTAGCCGGGCGGCAGGAACATCGATTCCGACACCTTGGGCAGGAACACGTTGAACAGCGCCTCGATGTGCGGCCGCGCCTCGTTGATCGCCTGCTCGTCGGTTTCCGCCACATAGATCGGCGCGCACCAGCCGATGCGGTCGGACGCAGCGGTGTAGCCGTATTTCCGCTCCGCCACCGCGCGATACATGTTCAGGTAGCGCGCCACCGAATCGCGCGGGCTGAAATTCTGCAGATAGACGTATTTGCGGTCCGGGTGCGCCGCCCATTCGATGGTCTCGGTCGAGCCCATCGAGGGGCACCAGATCGGCGGGTGCGGCTGCTGGAACGGGCGCGGCCACACATTCACGTATTCGAAATGGTAGTGCTTGCCCTCGAACGCGAACGGGCCGGGCCTGGTCCACGCCTGCACCACCAGATCGTGCGCCTCCTGGTGCCGCTCCAAGGACAGCGTCGGGTTGGCGCCGAGCGAGAAATATTCCGCGCCCACGCCGCGCACGAAGCCCGAGATCAGCCGCCCGCCGGTGATCACGTCGATCATGGCGTGCTCCTCCGCCAGCGTCAGCGGATGCTCGCGCAGGCAGAACGCGTTGCCCAGGATCGCGATGCGGCAGTTTTTGGTGCGGCGGGACAGCGCGGAGGCCATCACCACCGGCGAGGGCATCAGCCCATAGGCGTTCTGGTGATGCTCGTTCACGCATATGCCGTCGAAGCCGAGCTCGGCGCAGAGCTCCAGCTCGTCGAGATAGCGGTTGTACAGCGCGTGCCCCTTCTCAGGGTCGTAATGGCTGTTGGGCAGCACGATCCAGACGCTGCGATACCGGTCCTTCACGGACAGATCGAGGTCCGCGTACGGCATCAGATGGAAGCTCATCACTTTCATAAAAAGGCGTCCTCCCGCATCCCTGCCGCGCCCCGCCTCGTTGCAAACGAAGGGACAGCCGCCGCGAGACAATATATATAGCGGCCCCAGAGGGTACGCACTTGCGATAAGCGGCGCAGAAGCCGCAGCTCGCGTGCCGGGCGGACGACAGGGAGCGTGCGATGCTGGCCGAACAGCTGATCAACGGGCTCGTGCTCGGCGCGATGTATGCGCTGATCGCGATCGGCTACTCGCTGGTGTTCGGCGTGCTGGACAAGCTCACCTTCGCGCATTCCGAGATCTTCATGGTGGGCGGCTATGTCGGCGTGGCGACCGCGGCGCTGGGCATGCCGGTCTGGTGGGCGATCCCGTTTGCGATCGTGATCGCGGGGATCCTGGGGTTGATCGTCGAGTATGTGAGCTTCCGCAAATTCAACACGCCGGACGGCCACATCACCGCGGCGCTGTCGTCCTTCGCGGTCGGCATCGTGATGATCGACCTGGTGCAGAAGGTCTGGGGCACCGACCCGGTCGATCTCGACATCCCGCGCTCGATCTACACCGCGGGGATCACGGCCTGGGGCATCCGGCTCGCCTGGATCAAGCTCGCGATCCTGGGCACCACGCTTGCCATCATGGTCGGCCTGCAGCTGATGATCATGAAAAGCCGCATCGGCCGGAACATCCGCGCGGTCGCGGAATCCGGCACCGCATCCGCGCTGCTCGGCATCGACGTAAAGCGGGTGACGCAGCAGACCTTCTTCATCGCATCCGCGCTCGCCGCCGTCGCGGGGCTGATGCTGGCGCTGCGCGGCGGGTTTGCCGATTCCAACGTCGGGCTCGGCTTTGCGCTGAAGGCGCTGGCGATCATGGCGATCGGCGGCATGGGCGATGTGCGCGGCGCCATGCTGGGCGGGCTCGCGATCGGCGTGCTGGAGGCGCTCGCGTTCCAGTTCGACCTCGGCAAGTTCAGCGAGGTGCTGGTGTGGGGGCTGATGATCGCGGTGCTCTTGGTGCGGCCGACCGGCCTGTTCGGCCGCGCCACCGCGCGCGAGCTGCGCGCATGATCGGCGAGCTCGCCACCATGACCGGCTTCAACATCCTGCTGGCGTGGAGCGTCTACATCATCCTGCTGAGCGGCACGCTGTCCTTCGCCAACGGCGCGTTCATGGCGATCGGCGCGTACGTCGCAGGCATCGTCACCGTGAAGCTGGGGCTGCCGCTGGCCGCCGGGCTGGCGGCCGCCGCGATCGCCGCGGCCGCGATCGGTCTGCTGGCGGGCTATCCGGCGCTGCGCACCCGCGGCATCTATCTGATGCTGGTCACGGTGGGCCTCGCCGCGGTGGTCGAGACCGGCATCCAGAACATTCCCTATATCGGCGGCGTGAAGGGGATGGGCGGGATGCAGGGCACCACGCTGTATCACATCTACGGCGCGGTGCTGGTGGTCGGGCTGGCGCTGTGGAAGCTCACCCATTCGCCGCTGCAGCGCCTGTTGGACGCGGTGCGCGAGGACGAGCGGGTGGCGGGCGCGCTGGGCGTGAACGTGGTCTACCTGCAGCTTGCGTTGTTCTGCTTCGGCGCCGCGCTCGCCGCGTTCGCCGGCGGGCTTTATTCGCACCACATGTTCTTCATCGCGCCCGACCATTTCATGGTGATCGTGTCGGTGTTCGTGGTGCTGTACGTGATCATGGGCGGCGTGAACAACATGTGGGGCCCGCCGCTCGGCGCGATCATCCTTACCCTGTTGCCGGAATTGTTCCGCCCGGTCGGGCAGTGGCGGCAGACCGTGTACGGCGTGGCGATCGCGGCGCTGCTCCTGTTCCGCCGCGAAGGGCTGATGCCGTTCCGGATCCCGAGCGTGCGGCTGCGTCGCAATCAGGAAAGCGGCTCCGCGCGATGAGCCAGCCGGTTCTCGAGGTCGATGCCGTCATCAAACGGTTCGGCGGCCTGGTCGCGGTGGATTCGATCACGCTCGAGGTGCGCGAGCGCGAGGCGCTGGGCATCGTCGGGCCCAACGGCGCCGGCAAGACCGCGCTGATCAACCTGGTCAGTGGGTTCTACCGCGTCGACGGCGGGGCGATCCGGTTCCGCGGCCGGGACATCACCAACTTGAAGCTGCACCGGATCGGCCGGCTGGGCATCGCGCGCACCTTCCAGAACATCCGCATCTTCCGCCGCATGACGGTGCTGGAGAACGTGATGGCCGCCAATCCGCGCCATACCGCGCGGCCGCTGCGCTCCTTCCTGGTGTCCGGCGCGGCGCGCGCCGACGTCGATGAGGCGATGGCGCTGCTCGAATTCATGGGGCTGGCCGGTCGCGCCGATCAGCTTGCCGGCGGGCTGCCGTATGGCGACGCGCGCCGGCTGGAGATGGCGCGCGCGCTCGCCGCCGCGCCCAGCCTGCTGCTGCTCGACGAGCCGTCGGCCGGCATGAACGAGGCGGAGACCGCGCGGCTGATCGCCGACATCCACAAATGCCGCGAGCGGCTGCAGGGCATCGTGCTGATCGAGCACGACATGACCATGATCCGCCAAGTCGCCGACCGCGTCATCGCGATGGATTACGGGAAGAAGATGGCGGAAGGGACCGCGGAACAGGTGCTGAACGATCCCGAGGTGCGCCGCGCCTATCTCGGCATCATGGAGGACGACCGTGTCGCAGCCGATCCTCGAGGTTGAGGACCTGCATGCCGGCTACGGGCCGATCAAAGCGGTCCGCGGCTGCTCGCTCGCGCTGTCGCCCGGCGAGACCGTCGCGGTGGTGGGCGCCAACGGCGCCGGCAAGACCACGCTGTTGCGCGCGCTGTCGAACCTTCTGCCGCACGAACAGGGGCGCGTGCGGTTCCTGGGCGAGCCGGCGAGCGGCGCGCCGGCGCACCATCTGGCGCGGCGCGGGCTGCTGCACATCCCGGAAGGGCGCGGCACGCTGGGGCGGCTGGCGGTGCGCGAGAACCTGCGCATCGCCTACGACGTCCGCCCGGCATCGCAGCCGTTCGAGGCCGCGCTGCAGCGCGTGTTCGCCCGCTTCCCGCGGCTCGGCGAGCGGCAGAGCCAGACGGCCGGCAGTCTCTCGGGTGGCGAGCAGCAGATGCTGGCGCTGGCGCGCGCGCTGATCAACCCGCCGCGGCTGCTGCTGGTGGACGAGCCGTCGCTGGGCCTGTCGCCGGTGATGATCGGCGAGGCGTTCCGGGTGCTGCGCGAGTTCCGCGATTCCGGCATGTCGATCCTGCTGGTCGAGCAGAACGTGATGAGCGCGCTGAAGCTCGCCAGCCGCGCATACGTGCTGCGCCAGGGCCAGATCGTGATGCAGGGCGACAGCGGCAAACTGCTTGCCGAGGGCGACATGCTCAAGCACTATCTCGGCTAATCACAAGGGCTAATGGGAGACGGCACATGCGCGTGGGATTCACACTTATCGCAGCGCTGTTGGGCTCGGCCGCGGTCGCGGCCGGCGGCACGGACGCGCTGGCGCAGGGCAAGCCGCCGATCCGGATCGGCGCGATCCTGCCGATGTCGGGGCCGGCCGGCTCGGTCGGCAAGCCGTTCCAGATGGGCATCCTGCTGGGCGTCGAGGACGCGAACGCCGACGGCGGCATCAACGGCTCCAAGCTCGAGCTGGTCACCGAGGACGACCAGCTCAACCCCGCCCAATCGGTGCTGATGATCCGGAAGATGGCGGGCTCCAACGTGGTCGCGGTGCTGGGGCCGGTATCCGGCACCTCGTGGGAGAACGTCGCCCCGCTCACCCCGCAATTGAAGCTGCCCACCATCAACATCACCGCGCTGAAGCCGCAGGTGGCCAACACCGAGTGGACGCTGCGCACCGAGCCGCACGACGCGATGATGATCCCGGAGGCGATGACCGAGTTCATGCGCGCCTATCCCAAAGCGAAGCGGATCGCGGTGATGGGCGACATGAAGGAGTCGTCCGCCGAGGCCGGCGTGCAGGAGATCGTCAAGTTCGCCAAGGCGAACGGGCTTACCGTCCTCGACACGCTCGAGTACCAGACCGGCACCACCGATTTCTCGCCGATCGTGATCAAGACGCGCGGGCTCAATCCCGACGCGGTGTTCTCGACCGGACTGCTGGTGACGGTGATCAAGCTGGTGAAGGAGATGGCGAGCCAGAACGTCAGCCTGCCGCATTTCAACAACGCCATGCTGTGGCCCGGGCCGACCCCCGCGATCGTCGGCGACGACGGCAAGAACCTGCACACCTCGGCGTTCGCCACCAACGAGCCGGTGCCGGGGAACGAGCGCCACAACAAATTCGTGGCGCGGTTCGTCGACCGGCTGAAGAGCGAGCCCGGCGTCCCGCCGCCGGCCAACGCCGCCAACTCGACGATGCACTACGACACCGTGCTGATGCTGGCGAAGATCATGCGCGACAAGAAGATCGACGGGAACACGCCGGTGGAGCGGGCGCGGCAGCTGATCCGCGACGGTCTGGCCGACGTGAAGGGCTTCGACGGCGTCACCAAGCTCGCCATGGGGAAGGACCGCAACGGCTACATCCGCTCGCACCTGGTGAAGGTCGATACGGCGGCGAAGATGTGGAAGTACGTCCTGCCGCCGGAGCAGCGCGGCAAGTAGGCCGCGCGTAAAAAAGGCGGCAGCACGCTGCATATATAGCTGCATGTATATATACGCCGCGCCGCCGCCTTCGCGTCTGGCGGCCCGACACGCGATCACATAGAGTCCGCCGAACGGCCGGCGCTCCATAACCGAGCCACGCGCCGGCGAGGTGCAGGGACAGGCGTGAACCGGCGCGATTTCATTCTCGTGTTGGGCGGCGCGGCGGCATTGCCGCCGGCCGCGCGCGCGCAGCAGACATCCGCCATCCCGGCGATCGGCTTTCTATCCATGCAATTTGCCGCCAGCCCCGGGCTCCGCGTGGAGGCGTTCCGCACTGGACTGCGCGACCTCGGCTATTCGGAGCCGACGACCATCTCGATCGATTATCGTTTCGCCGATTTCCAGCCCGACCGTCTGCCGGCATTGGCGAACGAGCTGGTGCAGCGCAAGGTCGCGATCATCGTCGCGCTGGAGCCGCCCGGTGCCCGGGCGGCGACTGCGGCCACCAAGACCATCCCGATCGTGATGCGCAGCACCCTCGACCCGGTTCACGAGGGGTTTGTCGCCAGCCTGGCGCGCCCGGGCGGGAACGTGACCGGCCTGGCCAGCGAATCGGCCGAGCTGCACGGGAAACGGATCGAGCTGCTGCGGGAGCTGGATCCGACCATGAAACGGCTCGCCGTCCTGGTGAATAGCGCAGCGGCGGCCACACGCTGGCAGCTTGGCCCGATCGGCGATCTCGCCCGCAGTTCCGGCATGGAGCTGATTCGCGTGGAGGCCGCGGCGGAGGACCGGCTCGATGCGGCGATCGCGTCGGCCGCGCAGCAAGGGGCGCGCGGCATGATCGCCATCCGGGACCCGGTGTTCGTCGCCAACCGCGCGAAGCTGGCCGCGCTCGCGGCGGCCCATCGTCTGCTCGCCGTCTACGATGAGCGGGAGTATGCCGATGCCGGCGGGCTTCTGTCCTACGGGGCCAATCTGGCGGATGTGTACCGGCGCGCCGCCGCTTATGTGGACAAGATCCTGAAAGGCGCGAAACCGGCGGACCTGCCGGTCGAGCAGCCGACCAAGTTCGAGCTGGTGCTCAACCTGAAGACCGCCAAGGCGCTCGGCCTCACCGTGCCGCGATCCATCCTGCTGCGCGCCGACGAGGTGATCGAATGAGGCGGCGCGTCCGGCGCGTCGCGCTCATGGTTGTCGCGTGTATC
>Ga0209640_10006424_pt1 | contig 10296 bp, 13 predicted proteins | sample RifCSP10_1_FD_184018 | JGI IMG/M metagenome (GOLD analysis project Ga0209640, IMG submission 184018) | Soil microbial communities from Rifle, Colorado - Rifle CSP2_sed 10_1 (SPAdes) (version 2) | ecosystem: Environmental > Terrestrial > Deep subsurface > Rock core/Sediment | place: Rifle... | reverse complement strand
CCCCCGCCCTCTCCCGGCGGGAGAGGGGGTCTAAGGGATTTTGCGACAGCCTCAAGCCGTGGCGAGAATTATTTATACATAACACAATAGAGGAAGTTTAATGAGCACATTGAAATACACCAAGGCCCACGAATGGGTACGGCTGGATGATGATGGCACCCTCACCATGGGCATCAGCCAGTTCGCCCAGGAGCAACTGGGTGATGTCGTCTATGTGGAACTGCCGCCAGTCGGCAAGACCGTCAAGGCCGGGGACAACCTGGTGATGGTGGAATCGGTCAAGTCCACCGGCGAAATCAAGGCACCGGTCAGCGGCACCGTCACCGCTGTTAACGACCGGCTGGCCAGGGAACCTGAAACGGTCAACGCCGATCCATTGGGCGAAGGCTGGTTGTACAAGATGAAGCCTGAAAACACCACTGAACTGGATGCGTTCATGGATGCCGCCGGATATGAGGCATATCTGGCCTCGCTCGCATGATTACAATTAATGAAATTTGGGACCTTAATATCCGGAGAATCACGATGAGATATTTTATGCTGTGCTTACTCCTGGTTACCGGTGTGGCGCAAGCGCAGGGAGTCAAGTCATGCGAAGAGCTGAAACGTGAAATCGCGGAACAACTGGACACCAAGGGCGTCAGGAATTACCAGCTAGATATCGTGGAAAACGATCAGGTTGGCGACAGGCAAGTCGTCGGGAGCTGTGATGGTGGAACGAAAAAGATTACCTATGAAAAGCGGTAACATGGTCCTGCGGGGGGGCTGGATCCAACTAGCTTTATTCCAGTTTCAAAATGTAGTCCCATTCCTGCTGCGTAACCGGCACGATGGAAAGCCGGTTGCAGCAGATGCATCTTTTGCAAGTGCTTATGCTCTTTTAATTCGCTGAGCGGGATGATGCGCTTCAGCTTGCATTTGAATTGCACGTTCACCAGATACCATGCCGGATTGTCACACCGGCTTTCTGGATTGTAGTGCTTGGTTTTGGAATCAAAAGCGGACGCGTCCGCTGGAACACCTGGTTGGGCGTATCCCTAAAGTGAGCGACCAAGCCGCTTCTCAACTTGAGCCTTTTCCCATTGGGGACCAAGGATCCATGAAGGCCTGAAAACTCCGAATGCATGGCTCAGAAGTCCCAAACCCCAGCCTGCGATTACCCACAAGACCCACAGGTGATTGGGTGTGAAAGCGATGTTTATGATGGTCAGTAAGCCGACGACCATAACGTATTGAAACAAGTGAATATAAAAGCCCTTTAGTTTCCTGACGTAGCGAAAGGCCTCTTCTTCCTGCTTCTCGGAACTACTGCTTATTTCGGTGTTCATTTCCGACTCCGGTTTCAAGGTTGAGAAATTAACTTCAAATACCGCAGCCAATGACTTGAGAGATTCTGTGCTTGCAGGGAAGCCCGCCTCCAGCCGCTGAATTGTTCGTGTACTCAGGCCACTGGCCTCCGCGAGTTGCTGTTGGGACCAGCCGCGCTTAAGGCGTAACGTTTGTATCAGCATTCTCTTGTCCTGTTGCTCCGGCGCCGGAAATGTCTCATTCATCCTGATGTCCAGGCAACGTCACAACCACGACATCCGCACGACACGTACACGACTTCAGTGCGCCAGTCTGATACGCCCAACTAGGGTTTAATGGACACTTTGTCCGATATTATAATATGGACGTCGGAACTGGACATGGCGAAAATCCTCCTTGTTCAACAGGATAGGCTTGATTGGATTATAGTCAGCTAATATCCGGTGTGTCTACTTTGCTGCTTACAATATCGAGAAAATGTATCCGCGTGTGCACGCACGACGTGCACACCCTACGATAGTTTAATCTCGACCGATGCGATTCAGTCCTCATCGCATCCTACTTATTCCAATTGTAATATGTAATCCCATTCCTGTTGCGTGACCGCCATTATCGATAGCCGGCTGCCGCGTTGCAGCAGTTTCATTCTCTGCAATGGCTTGTGATCCTTTAGTTCCCCGAGCGGGATGATACATTTCATTTTGCGTTTGAAATTTACGTCCACCAGATACCAGGTTGGTGCATCGGGCCGGCTTTTGGGATCGTAGTACTTGCCCTTCGGATCGAAGGCGGTCGGGTCCGGGTAGGCACTGGAGGCGATACTCATGATGCCGGCGATGCCCGGTTCCTCGCAGCTCGAATGATAGAAGAATGCCAGGTCACCCTTCTGCATCTCATCACGGATGAGGTTGCGGGCCTGATAATTGCGCACGCCGTTCCAGGGTTCGGTTTGATTCGGACGCTGCCTGAGGTCATCAATACTGAATTCCTCCGGTTCGGATTTCATTAACCAGTTGGGCATACTATTTTAATCTTGTATCGTAACTGCTTGACTGATCATGTACGCGGTGAATGAGATCGTCCAATATCGATTGCAAATCGTTTCTGTCGAGGGCATCTTCCAGTATCTTAAGTATTGATTTTATATGATCGATGTCGAGTTGTTCGGTCTGACTTGCGATGATGGCTAATGCGTCATCGAGGTCCTTTTCACGGCCAGAGAGAATCTTCATAGCAATAATATCTTCTTTGCTCGCCACCGGTATCTTGATGCCATCGAAATCATATTGATGTGCCCGTTTTGCGAATTCCTCTTCCAGCCCTGGCCCGCCAAGTACGATGTCAACAGGGATACCTGATTTTATATGCATTACAGGTAATATTTTCGTTTGCGCGACGAATTCAATAACTTTGGAGATTCGTAAATCGAACCCCTTCTGCGTCAATGTGTTGACTAAGGTTTCGACCGGACTGTCGCCTAACATAACGGTAATATCTACATCAGCCGTCAGACGTGAGGCACCGTGAATTATTGCCGCTTGCGCACCGAAGAGATACCACTTGGAGTCCGTTACTTCAAAGACGGTATTCAGATCATCGAATAATTCAGCGAGGGGAGAAGTCATTGCCGATCCGATCAAGCAACTGTTTCAATGCTATATGGTTTTCCAGATCATGGTTTCGTTCCTTTAGACTCGGCCACTCGGGACGGATACTTTTCATGTGCAACCATAATGCCTGCGAGGCACTTCGGGAGCTTGCAGCGCCGTTTCTCTGAAACTCTGCCGCCCAGTAAGCGCGATCTAAATCAGAAATTTTAAACCAATCGCGGTTGGCGAATTCTTTGATATCACGGGTATTCATTGTCGTCAATATTTTATCACTTTATTCATGCTTGTATCAGACCGGCACCAAGACTGGCAACACCTTGCTTGGGTGATCGGCCATTCCGCCTTAGTCAGAGGTCAGAATATAGCAGTATTCGACAAAAGGCGATGCAGGCGCAAAAATAATCGTCTGAATTACGCCGTGAGAATTGACACACTTGCTTCCGGTGATTAGTATTCGTTACATATTTTTTCCTTTCCGGAAAGACGAACACGATAAAGCCCCGGTCCATAGTCGACCGGGGCTTTTTTATTTGTTCACGACTAACCATCCGAGGAGAGAAAAATGATATCCAATACACCGCTTGCTATTGAGGCAGCCTTGTTCGTTGATATCAACGGGCAGCAACAATGGATCACTATCCGGGGTCAGGAGCGTGATAACCCGGTACTGTTTATCGTTAACGGTCCGGGTGTTGCATTGAGCCCGTGGGCATTGTTTTTTCAACCCTGGGAAAAATATTTTACCCTGGTCCAGTGGGACCAGCCGGGCGCCGGTGCAACCTACGGGACGCATGGCGAAACAGGCATGGGGCCATATACATTGAACCGTATAACCAGGGATGCCATCGCCGTTGCCAGGTTTGTGTGCAGGTACCTGAACGTCGACAAGGTTATTTTTTCCGGAATATCCGCTGGGACGGTTATAGGCCTCATGGCCATACAACATTGCCCTGAATTATTCTCAGCCTACACAGGCTGTGGCCAGTTTGTGCACTGGCTACGCCAGGCCCGCCGCAGTTATGAACTGGTTTTACAGCAGGCACGCGATGGTCACGATCATGCTGCAGTCAGGGAGTTGGAGCAAATCGGCCCACCGCCATATGCCGGCATCGAAGCGGAGGTCATCAAGTCGAAATACGCTGGCGCGATGACACCGGCGGAGCAGACGGCTATGGCAAAACTCGATCCGGAAGTGCTGGCGGCTATGCGAACGCCCCCCGCTGATGCCAATTACATCGCCAGGGGAGTCGAATACGCACGTGATCCCATGGCATTGGCAACCCGGATGTTCGATAGATTACGGCCGGAATTTTATGCCTTCGACGCCTGGCAACTGGGTAGGAAGTTCGAGGTACCGATGATTTTCATCCAGGGCGAACTGGATTTTTATTCGGTTACATCAGAAGTTGAGAAATACATAACAGAGATTGAAGCACCACGTAAACGGTTGGACATATTAGCCGGCGCGGGTCACGGCGCGATTTTCATGCGGGACGAGTTGCTGGACAGGCTGGTCGCAAATCTGAAAGTCGTGCAAGCGTGACGCCGAGGACTGCTTAATCCGATGCAAAGGCCAGCAGCACATTGCCAGGTAAACCGAATAAACCGCCGTTGCCGGATGTGAGGTAAAGCATCCGGCCGGCGACTACCGGTCCGGGCCCATCGATGGAACCACCCCGCGCTGGCACACCGTTGATGGTGTCGAATTCGCGATTGGTGTCATAGCTCCAGATGATCTTGCCGTTAGCCGCGGCATAGGCGCGCATGGCGCCGTCATGTGAACCGGAGAAAACCACACCGTCGATAGTCGTCAGGGCAGCGGCCTGCACGGCGCTGCAACCCTGTCCGGTAACACACAATGGTTTTTCCGGCGGTGTATGCCAGAGACGCTTGCCGGTCTGCAGATCCACGGCATGCAGGCCGCCTGGTGTGGGCGAGACGATATCGGCGACGGCGAAGTAGGCTGCCTGTTTATCCACTGCCGCGCCCCAGACGCCGCCGATGGGGCTGCCCATGCCCCAGCGGTATTCCCAGAGACGTTGACCGTTCTGATCCGGATCGAGGGCGTAACCGACACCGGATTTCTGCGTAATGATCAGCACGTCCCGACCACCGGGCCGCCTGGTCAGTATGGGTGAGGCGGAAAAATCGAAATCCGGGCCGACGTTCTCGGGACAATTGGGATTCTCGCCGGCCCTGGGATTGCCGCCCGATGATTGCAGATCGCAACCCATGATCCAGACGTCTGGCAAGATCTGTTTGATCCACTTGAATTCGCCCGTCGCCAATGACAGGGCGACGATGGCATCGCTGGTCGGCGGTTGCGGATCGGCATAGGCATTGCCGGTGGCGACATACAGCAGGCCGCGTTGCGGATCGATGGTCGGGGCGCTCCAGATCGCGACGCCGGCAGGCCCGTATAATTGCGCGCCGGTGGAACTTCTGCCGCGCGGTTGCGGTTCATCGACCATATAGGTCTTCCAGATCACGGTGCCGGTTCTGGCATCCAGAGCGGTGATACTGCCGCGGAACGTGCAGCATTCATAATCCGGCCGGGCCGCTATCGATTCCTCGGAGACAGCGGACAACGGCACATACAGCCGGCCGTCATGCAGGGTCGGCGCACCGGTGGCGCGGGCAGCGGGGTGAGCGTCCAGCTTGCGTGACCAGATCAGTCGGCCGCTGTTTGCATCGACAGCATAAGCTGTTGCCCGGGCATCGGTGAAATAGATCGCATAGCCGGGTTTATTCGCGGTGACAATCGGTCCGACCGAGATTGCCGTGCGCACACCGGCACCGGCTTTGAAGATCCAGAGTGTACAGCCGCTATTGGCGTCCAGGGAATAAACAGCCCCGGACTGGCTGCCCATGAACAGGCGTCCTCCGGCCACGGCGGGTTGCGAACGCGATTGCGACGCATCGGGGATCCCGAAGGCCCAGCGCAATCGCAGCTTGGGAATATCCTTGTCCTTGAGTGTCGTACCGGTGGTTTGATAACGGCTGTTGCTGGTATCAGCGCCCCAGCCGTTCCACAGCGGGCCCGCTTCGGGTTTGGACATTGGTGTCTGTGCCGTACACATACCGGTTGTAAACTGCGTGGTCTGGGCCGCGACTTTGCGGTTAGTCAGGAATTCCGTTACCGCAATGCGATCGGTTTCCGTCAGCGGTTCCGCCTGCAGGCGCATGACACCGTCGGTCAAGGCCATGAGGATGGCATTCGGTTCATAGATTGCCAGGGCATCCAGATTCGGGATCTCAGGACTGGTCGGCGCAAGGTGACAGGATGCGCAGTGCATTTGAAAAACCATTTCACCAGCCGGCGTTTGCGCCAGCGCGGGCAGACCTGGATTCAGTAACAGCAGCGTTAGGGTTGCAAGAATTTTAGTCTGCATGAATGCTCCAATCGGGATCAGACAAATTTGTATTTAGAGCGTCTAACAAAATGGCCGACAATGTCCTGCATTTCCTCCCTCACCCCTTCCCCTCTCGACACTGGTTCCGGACTTCGTTCTACCTCCTCCATCCCTGGAGTCGTCCCGAAGGGCGAGGGGTTGTTGTTCAATCCCTTCTCCCTCCGGGAGAAGGGTGGGGATGAGGGCAAAACGGTATGGAGGTTTTATTTTGCTAGACGCTAATAGTGATTGTAACCGATTATCGTCCGTGTGGTCACCGTGGCAAGCGCCCTGTCCCGTTCTCGCGGTTCTAATTGATCAGGCGGTGGTTTATACTCGTTGCACTACTCGGGTCACGTTCGGGGAATCGCGATGAATTACCGGCACCTACCTTTACCTCTTATCCTCCTGGTTGGTGGTTGTAGCCAGGAACAGGCAGCCGTCTCCGTTGCCGACACCACGCCGGCCGTGGATGTCGCCGCACTGAAGGCCCGGGTCGCGGAACTGGAGCAGAAGGCGCAACGGCTCAAGGACGTCAATGCCATCAAACGCCTGCAGCGGGCCTACGGTTACTATGTCGATAACGCCATGTGGGACGAGGTGATCGACCTATGCAGCGAAGATGCGACGTTCGAGATCGCCCTCGACGGCGTTTATATCGGCAAGGACAGCATCCGCAAATATCTCTATGCCCTGTCCGGCGGCCAGCCGGGTCTGCCCGCGGGCACTCTCAATGAACACATGCAGCTGCAGCCCGTCATCGATGTCGCGTCGGACGGTAAAACCGCGCAGGGACGCTGGCGGGCATTGATCATGAGCGGTGTCTGGGATGAGAGCGCGACCTGGGGCGAGGGACCATATGAAAATACCTACGTCAAGGACAACGGCATCTGGAAAATCAAAACCACGCATTGGTATGAAACCCTGCTGGTACCCTATGCCGGCGGCTGGGCGGCCATACGCGAGGATCTGCACAACGGCAAGTTTGTTTCAGACAATGTTCCACCGGATGCACCACCGACCGAACAATACGAAGTCTGGCCCGGTGCTTATCTGCCTCTTTACCACTACAAAAACCCGGTCACGGGGCAATAATCAGGGGGCCAGATCATGCGCAAACAATATTTAAAACTATTATCCACCATTTTCACTTGCTGCCTCGTGCTCTGCGCCCGGCAGGGGGTGACGGCCGACACTGCGGCTGTGACAGACCTGGGCAAACGGGTCGCGGCACTAACACGGGAAGTGCAATTACTGGAAGACCAGAATGCGATTGAAATCCTGCAGCGCACTTATGGCTTTTACATGGATAAGGCCCTGTGGACGCAGGCGGCGGATCTGTTCACTGATGATGGCAGCCTGGAGATCGGAGCCTCGGGCGTATTCACCGGCAAGGCCCGGGTCAGGGACTATCTGTTGTCCCTGGGTCAGGAGGGACCGCAGGAAGGTCGACTGATCGATCAGATGCAGCTGCAACCCGTGATCCATATCGCCGCCGATGGTAACAGCGCGAAAGGCCGTTGGCGCTCGCTGGTTATGGCCGGCCAACATCAGGGTCAGGCCTGGTGGGGTTCCGTGATCTACGAAAATGAGTATCGCAATGAAGGCGGTGTATGGAAGATCGCCAAATTGCATGGCTACAACATACTGTATTCGGATTATGCAAAAGGTTGGGCGGAGTCGGCGGTGGCAAGCATCGGGCCTGAACAGCCACTGGCGCCGGACCTGCCGCCGTCAACCGGGCATCATTCCTATCCGGAAAAATTCTTCGTGCCCTTTCATTACCAGAATCCGGTGACCGGCACATCGGTTGATATGGATACCGCAACTCCGGAACTGTCACCGGTAGAGCCCGACGAATTAGGGCAGACACTCAGTGATCTGGATACGCGTCTGGAACGCCTGAACGACGTCCAGAGTATCGAACGCCTGCAGCACGCGTATGGCTATTATCTGGACAAGCAGCAGTGGGACACGCTGGCGAACCTGGTTGCCGAGGACGGCACTATCGAGATCGCCCAGCGCGGTGTCTATGCCGGCAAGAAACGGGTCCGGGACAATCTCGACCTGTATGGCGAGCAGGGCGTGCATAATGGCGTGCTGCATAATCACATCCAGTTACAGCCGGTGATACATATCGGCACAGACGGTAAGACCGCGCATGCGCGGGCACGGGCACTGAGCATGCTGGGGACTTACGGCGGGGCGGGCGTCTGGGGCGCCAGTGTCTACGAAAACGAATACGTCAAGGAGAGCGGTATCTGGAAGTTCAAACACGATCACCTGTATACGACCATGTTCACCACCTATAACGAAGGCTGGGCCGCCGCGCCACGCGCGGCCCCCGGCGTCAACAAGGACAACCCGCCGGACCTGCCGCCATCAGTCGTGTATGAGGCGTTTCCAAAAACCCATATCCCACCGTTTCATTATCCGCACCCGGTCACCGGTGCAGAAATCAGAGCACCTGAATAAAATATCATAATCATACGTAACTAGCTGAATCCTAATCCCTATTAGCTTGACACCTATACCACATGATCGGTAACCTTTAATTATGGACTATCAAAATCTCATCACAATTGAATCCGGCAAGCGAGGAGGTAAGCCTTGCATCCGGGGACTCCGCATAACAGTCTATGATGTTCTCGACTACCTGGCTTCAGGTATGACTGAGGCCGAGATCCTCAGCGACTTCCCGGACCTGACGGCCGAAGATATTCGGGCATGTCTTGCTTTTGCCGCTGATCGGGAACGCCGGATGGTTTGGATCCCACCAGCAGCATGAAACTACACTTCGATCAGAACCTGTCGCCTCGGCTGGTTCAGGTGATCGAGGATCTCTTCCCAGGCTCAGTTCATGTCCGAGAAGTTGCTCTGCAGATGGCGGACGACGATCAGGTTTGGACATACGCAGCCACAAATGGGTTAGCCATCGTTTCCAAGGACTCGGATTTTCATCAGATGAGCTTCGTTCTTGGCCATCCTCCGAAAGTGATCTGGATTCGACATGGCAACTGCTCAACCAGCGAGGCGGCCCGCATTCTCAGATATCATGTCGATGCCATTCGAGAATTCAACTCGAATGCAGAAGCATGCTTCCTCGCGATCAGCTGAACCATGTAATTATCCGCCTTCTTGATCTGGTTTAATACGGCTCCGGCAATTCAGGAAAGTCCTTGAATAAATCCGTCTGCTTGCTGTCGTAAGGCTTGTACAGCGTCGGCGGTGCATCGGGTTCGGTGGACAGGGCGCCGCGCACGCTGCCGTGATCCGTTTCCTGCACCCAGCTGTTTTCATAGCGGTTGCGAAACAGCGGCACGAATTTGGTTTTATGGATGCGCCATTCGCCGTCCTCGCGTATGTAATCGACATAATACGGACCCCACACCCAGCGCGCGCCGGCGCTGCTGGCAGTGGCGCCCGGTGACATCCACGAACTGCGCGCGGACTGTCCGTCCCTGGCGATGACGATATAGGGATTGACCGTCAGGTGCATGGTGAAAAAGCCGGGAATCTGTTTCGTTGCCTCGAAGGCCGTGTACAACCTCTTGACGCCGTCAATGCCGCGGTAGACGCCGCTGTCGGAGAATTCGATCTCGATACCTTCCGCCTTTTTGGCAAAGCACTGTTCGATGATTTTGGCGTAGTCCTGGGTGAACAGGAGTTGCGTGTACTTGGATTGCAACTGTTGAATGGCGATGATGTCTTCCAGGTATTGCACGCGAGCTGCCAGCTTTTCGATCAGATCGGTCTGTCCGGCGTTGACGTCCGCGGGGGCATCCTGTGCCGGGACGGCTTGCGACGATAGCAAGGTCAATATCATGGTCTTGAAGAATGAGTTTTTCATGTGGGTTACTCCGACTAAATCCTAAAAGGTGCTTAATTGAATAAATTGGCCGGTCATGTAGCTGCAGACATCTGAGGCCAGGAAGGCCACCACCGGGCCGACGTCCTCCGGCGTGCAGAGTCTTTTCAAGGTGGAC
>Ga0209640_10006423_pt1 | contig 10297 bp, 8 predicted proteins | sample RifCSP10_1_FD_184018 | JGI IMG/M metagenome (GOLD analysis project Ga0209640, IMG submission 184018) | Soil microbial communities from Rifle, Colorado - Rifle CSP2_sed 10_1 (SPAdes) (version 2) | ecosystem: Environmental > Terrestrial > Deep subsurface > Rock core/Sediment | place: Rifle... | reverse complement strand
TTCGAGCAGGCTGCGCCCGAAAGCGCGGAAATGCCGCCGTGCGAGGTCGCGGCGCGCGGCATCCGACAACTCGGGAAAGCACAGCCTGAGATTGGTGAGCACCACGTGGCGCCGCGCGCGCGCCAGCGCATACAGCAGCCTGCCGAGCGCGGCCCCGATGCGCGACAGCACCGCGAGCGGCAGGGAATGCAGCAGCCAGACCAGCCCCAGGCCGAGCCGCACCATTACTTTTTGCTCACCTGGCGCCTCACCGTTTCCATCGTGAATTGGGCTTCAGGATACGCGCGCGATTTGATATAGTACGCCGCTTTGTCACTCTTGCAGGGCCAAACGACCATGAGCGATTTTCTATTTACCTCTGAATCCGTGTCCGAAGGCCATCCCGACAAGATCGCAGACCAGATTTCGGACGCCGTTCTCGACGCTATCTTAGCCCAGGACAAGCACGGCCGTGTAGCCGCCGAGACGCTGGTCGCGACCGGCCTGGTGGTGATGGCAGGCCAGATCACCACCCGCGCCAGCGTCGAATACGGCGAAATCGCGCGCGACGTGGTGAAGCGCATCGGTTACGACAGCTCTGAAATCGGTTTCGACTACCGCAGCTGCGCGGTGCTCACCGCGTTCGACAAGCAATCGCCCGACATCGCGCAGGGCGTCGACGAAGGCAAGGGCCTCGACCTCGAACAGGGCGCCGGCGACCAGGGCCTGATGTACGGATTTGCGTGCGACGAAACGCCGCAGCTGATGCCGGTGCCGATTTACTACTCGCACCGCCTGATGGAACGCCACGCCGAGCTGCGCAAGGACGGCCGGCTGCCATGGCTCAGGCCCGACGCCAAATCGCAGGTCACCGTGCGTTACGTCGACGGCAAGCCGCATCACATCGACACCGTCGTAATCTCGACCCAGCACAGCCCGGATATTTCCCACGAGCCTCTCTCCGAGGGCGTGATCGAGGAAATCGTCAAGCCGGTATTTCCGAAGAGCATGCTGACCAAGGAAACGCGCTACCTGATCAACCCGACCGGGCGTTTCGTGGTCGGCGGCCCGATGGGCGACACCGGCCTGACCGGGCGCAAGATCATCGTCGACACCTACGGCGGCTATTCACGCCACGGCGGAGGTGCGTTCTCGGGCAAGGACCCATCGAAAGTCGACCGTTCGGCTGCTTACGCGGCGCGCCACGTCGCGAAGAACATCGTCGCTGCGGGCCTCGCCAGCAAATGTGAAGTGCAGGTCGCTTACGCGATCGGCATCGCGCGCCCGGTGAGCGTGCTGGTCGACACCTTCGGCACCGGCAAAATCGCCGACGACAAGATCGCGAAACTCGTCGAAAAGCATTTCGACCTGCGGCCGAAAGGCATCATCCACGCACTCGATCTGCTGCGCCCGATCTATCTCAAGACCGCGGCCTACGGCCACTTTGGCCGCGACGAGCCCGAGTTCACCTGGGAAGCTACCGACAAAGCGGCGGCGCTGAAAGCCGACGCGAAGTAAAACCCGCCCTGCCTCTAAGAAAAGCGCCGGCACTGCCGGCGTTTTTTTATCATATTTATAACCTTATATAAAATGTCCTGTTAACTGTCCACGTATGTTTAAATTAACGTTAAAATAATATATTTGTCATAATGTTATTGTTAGTTTAAAGTGTCCATTATTGTGTCCATAGAATTATCCATAAATGGCCGATATCAGCCAATTCCAGCCGCTGTTTCCTGAGGAACGCGTCCTAGGGCCGTTGCATGAACTGGCCGCTGAACTTGTCACGGAGTGTCACACCCTTCGAGGTCAGGCAGGGGGGCCGATAGTTCGCGCACTCGCCCCAAAGCTGCGCGCGATGAACTCGTATTACACCAACAAGATCGAGGGGCAGCATACCCGGCCCGCGGAAATCGAGCGCGCTATCCAAAAGGATTTCAGTGCGGATGCAGCCCTGGCTAGAAAGCAGCGTTTAGCTGTCGCGCACATGGAAGTCGAGCAACAAATCGAACTGGCTCTCGCAAAGACCACGCCGGGAGAGATCTTCTCGCCACTATTAGTTTGCGAGATTCATGGGTTGCTCTATAGCAAGTTACCCGAAGCCGACCGAGTTACTGACGAGGGCAAGCCCATCAGTCCAGGTAAATACCGGACGAATGATGTGAAAACCGGACGACATGTTGCTCCGCAATGGAAGGACGTTGATGGACTAATGGAGGGATGGGCAGAACGCTATCGCAAACTGGCGGGCACGGAAGCGCTTTTGATCGGCGCGGCCTGCTCACATCATCGACTCGCCTGGATCCATCCCTTCATCGACGGCAATGGACGTGCCGCGCGCCTTCATACGCACCTGGTGCTGCATGCGATAGGACTCACGCAGGGTTTGTGGTCACCCATGCGTGGTCTCGCGCGCACGCAGGAGCAGTATTACGCCCGACTCAATGATGCGGATTTGGCACGCCGAAACGATTTGGACGGGCGTGGCCCACTTTCGCAGGAAGAACTGGTCGCCTTCGCCGGTTATTTTCTCGGGGTTTGTTTAGACCAAGTGCGTTTCATGCGCGGCAGGCTCGATCTTGCCTCGCTGCGAGACCGACTTAAGTCGTTGCTGCTTTATCTGCAAGAGCAGCCTTGGAAAATCGGTAGCGAGAAATCGGTGGTCAAGATCGACGCGCTGGAAGCATTACATTATGTTGCTATGGCTGGCGCGATCGAGCGTTCGAGATTTATCGCAATGACCGGTCTCGGAGAACGCACCGGCCGGAGAGTCTTGGCAAGCTTGCTTGATTTTGGGGTGTTGACGGAGGCGTCACCACGCTCGCCAGTTGCTTTCGGCGTACCGCTTTCTTCGCTGCGGTTTTTGTTTCCGAATCTCTGGCCGGAAGCAGAGGTCGATTGAAAAGTGGGCGCGACCACTACCCGGCGCATTACCGATATGGCCAGCCCGACAGTGCTTTTTCTGTAATAGACCAAGGACTCGGAATGGTAGCAAGACAAACCGGCGGCATTTGCGCTACAATTCGCCCCCTCCCCGAGGAGCGTTGCGACGGCCGCCTTCTCGCGTGGCCGCCAGGCTCGGGGTGTCGACACTTGCAACGGCGCTCACGAACTTTTTTCTGCGATCAGGAAAGGAGGGCGTGATGAACGCCGCAACTCAAGCAAAATTCACCGACTACAAGGTCGCCGATATCAAGCTGGCCGGATTCGGCCGCAAGGAAATCGCCATCGCCGAGACCGAAATGCCCGGCCTGACGGCGGTGCGCGAGGAATTCAGGGGCAAGCAGCCTTTGCGCGGCGCGCGCATCGCCGGTTCGCTGCACATGACGATCCAGACCGCAGTGTTGATCGAAACGCTGACTGAGCTCGGCGCCGATATTCGCTGGGCATCGTGCAACATCTTCTCGACGCAGGACCACGCCGCGGCGGCGATCGCTGCGCGCGGCATCCCGGTGTTCGCCTATAAAGGCGAATCCCTCGAGGACTACTGGGAATATACCCATCGGATTCTCGAGTGGTCGGACGGCGGCACGCCCAACATGATCCTCGACGACGGCGGCGACGCGACGCTGCTGGTCACGCTCGGCTCCAAATGCGAAAAAGACCCGAAGGCGCTGCCCACCGCGGCCAACGAGGAAGAACGCGTGCTGTTCGCCGCGATTGCCAGGCGCCTCAAGGAAAAGCCCGGCTTCTATTCGAAAATCCAGGCCAACATCAAAGGCGTGACCGAAGAGACCACTACCGGCGTGCATCGCCTCTACCAGATGGAAAAAGAAGGGCGACTGCCGTTTCCCGCGATCAACGTCAACGACTCGGTGACCAAGTCGAAGTTCGACAACCTCTACGGCTGCCGCGAATCGCTGGTCGATGCGATCAAGCGCGCGACCGACGTGATGATTGCCGGCAAGGTTGCGCTAGTGTGCGGCTACGGCGACGTCGGCAAAGGTAGCGCCGAGGCGTTGCGCGCGCTGTCGGCCCAGGTGTGGATCACCGAAATCGACCCGATCTGCGCGCTGCAGGCGGCGATGGAAGGTTTCCGCGTGGTGACCATGGATTACGCGGCCGATAAGGCGGATATCTTCGTCACCGCGACCGGCAATCTGGGCGTGATCACCCACGACCACATGCAACGCATGAAAAACAATGCGATCGTGTGCAATATCGGGCACTTCGATTCTGAAATCGACATCGCGAGTCTCAAGCAGTACCCGTGGGAAAACATCAAGCCGCAGGTCGACCACGTGATCTTCCCCGACGGCAAGCGCCTGATCGTGCTCGCCGAGGGACGCCTCGTGAACCTCGGCTGCGGCACGGGACACCCGTCGTTCGTGATGTCGAATTCGTTCACCAACCAGACGCTCGCGCAACTCGAGCTTTACACCAAAGGCGGCCAATACGAGAACAAGGTCTACGTGCTGCCCAAGCACCTCGACGAAAAGGTCGCGCGGCTGCACCTGAAGAAGCTCGGCGTCGAACTCACGACGTTGTCCGAAACCCAGTGCAATTATCTGAGCGTGCCGATCGACGGGCCGTATAAACCGGAGTATTACCGCTATTGATGCAGTGAAGGGTGAATACGTGAAGGGTGCTTTCCTATGCAATCACAAAAGAAATTCCCGCGTACCTTCAGCTTCGAATTCTTCCCGCCCAATACGCCGGAGGGGCAGGAAAAGCTGCGTGCGACGACCCGGCAGCTCGCGCAGTTGCAGCCGAAGTTCTTCTCGGTGACCTACGGCGCGGGCGGCTCGACGCGCGAACGCACGCTCAGCACCGTGCTCGACATCCGCGCCATGGGGCACGCGGCGGCGCCGCACATTTCGTGCATCGCATCGACCCGGGACAGCATCCGCGAGTGGTTGCAGCGCTACCAGGACCACGGCATAAGGCATCTGGTGGCCTTGCGCGGCGACCTGCCCTCCGGGCTTGCCGCAGCCGGCGAGTTCCAGTACGCGAACGAGCTGGTCGAGTTCATCCGCAAGGAATTCGACGACGCGTTCCACATCGAGGTCGCCGCGTATCCTGAATACCATCCGCAGGCGCGCACCGCCCAGGACGATCTCAAAAACTTCAAGCGCAAAGTGGACGCCGGGGCCAACTCGGCGATCACCCAGTATTTCTACAGCGCCGACGCGTACTTCCATTTCGTTGACGCCTGCGAAGCGATGGGGCTCGACATTCCGATCGTTCCCGGCATCATGCCGATCGGCCGCTTTTCGCAGCTCGCGCGCTTTTCGGATGCGTGCGGCGCCGAGATCCCGCGCTGGATCAGGAAAAAACTCGATGGCTACGGCGACGACACCGCCTCGATCCGCGCCTTCGGCCTGGATGTAGTGACCGAGCTGTGCGACAACCTGCTGCGCGCGGGGGCGCCGGGACTGCACTTCTACACCCTGAATCAGGCGGGGCTGACGACCACCATCTGGCAAAGACTGGGGCTGTGAAAATCAGGCGGCTTTAGACACGGGCTTTTTCTTGGCCTGTGCGGCCTTCGCGTGCATCGCCGCATAGGCTCCGTGCGCCGCGGCTTCGGCGTCGCCGACGTGGACCGGCAATCCCATGTCGGACAGCACCGAACCGAGCGCCGACAGGCACAGCATCACGTTATCGGGACGGCACGAGTAGCCCATCAGGCCGAAGCGCCAGATTTTGCCGGCGAGCGGTCCGAGGCCGGCGCCAATCTCGAGGCCGAATTCGTTGAGCAGGGTCTTGCGCACGGCCGCCTCGTCAACGCCTTCGGGGCAGCGCACCGCGTTCATCTGCGGCAGCTGGAACTGCTCCTTCACCAGGAACTTGAGGCCCATCGCCTCGAGGCCGGCCTTGAGCGCGAGGTGATGGCGGTGATGACGCGCCCAGCAGTTCTCGAGCCCTTCCTCGCGAATCAACAGCAACGCCTCGTGCAGCGCGAACAGCGAGTTGGTCGGCGCGGTGTGGTGGTAGGTACGCGTGGTCGCGCCCCAGTAGCCGAGCAGCAGGTTCATGTCCATGAACCAGCTGTGGATCTTGTCCTTGCGCGATTTGACGTCAGCGACAACGCGCTCCGAAAACGACACCGGCGACAGCCCCGGCGTGCACGACAGGCATTTCTGGCTCGCCGAGTAAACGGCGTCGATGCCCCATTCGTCGACCAGCACCGGCGTGCCGCCGAGCGAGGTCACTGCGTCGACTATGGTGAGCGCATCATGCTGGTGCGCGATCTTGACCAGCGTCCTGGCATCCGACTGGCAGCCGGTCGAGGTTTCGGCGTGAACGAAAGCGAGTATGCGCACGCCGGAATTCTTGCGAAACGCGTCTTCCACCTTGTGGGGATCGATCGGCGAGCCCCATTCGTCCTCGACGACGATCGGTATGCCGCCGCAGCGCTCGACGTTCTCGATCATGCGGCCGCCGAACACGCCGTTGCGGCACACGATGACCTTGTCGCCGGGCCGCACCAGGTTGACGAAGCAGAACTCCATGCCGACGGAGCCCGGGCCCGAGACCGGGAACGTGAGCGGGTTTTTGGTCTGGTAGACGTAGCGCAGCAGCGTTTTCAGCTCTTCCATCATCTCGACGAAAATCGGGTCGAGGTAGCCGATCGCGGGCTGGCTCATGGTGGTCAGCACGCGCGGGTGGATTTCGGTTGGGCCGGGGCCCATCAGCGTGCGCTGCGGCGGGTGGAACGAATTGATGCGTTTGGCTGGCGCAAAATCATTCATGGTGTCATTCCCTGTGAGTGGCGATCCGAACAAACTCTCCCCGTCCGGACGCGACTTCATCCGGAGCGGCTTTCTGGCGGTGGCTTCGTTGAGGACTTCGGCTGCAGCGATCTGGCCCTGGGTGGCGTTTTCGACTTCCATCGCCCAGCGCGCCGGCACATAGCCGGATTTCACCCAGTTGTTGACGACGGCGCGATCAAGGCGAAAGCGGCGGGCGACTTCGGCCTGGGACCCGAACATGGCGACCAGACGGTCGGCGCAATTCATCGCTGTTCTCATGCCGGCAAGGTATCATGACAAAATTATTTTGACAATATAATATCTCTATAAAGTCATAAAAACTATCTGATGTGAGCGCCTACTCAGGGTTGTATGAATCCTGACATTCCTATTCAAGATCAAAGGCTTTGTCGCCATTTTCAGTAACGATCCCGGTCGCCACTATGGCCGAAAAGTCAGCCAATCCGCGGTCAAGCAAGTGCGAGGAACTCACGTTCTGCAGGCTCCGAAAGATGGTTTCGGTGCGTCCCGGAAACTGCTTTTCCCAGGCGCGCAGCAACGCTTTGACCTGCTTTCTTTGCAGCGTCGGCTGCGAGCCGCACAGGTCGCACGGGATGATCGGAAACCGCCTGACCTCGGCATAAGCGGCAAGATCCTCTTCCTTCACATAGGCGAGCGGCCGGATCACGACGTGTGCCCCGTTGTCAGATACCAACTTGGGCGGCATCGCTTTCAGCTTGCCGCCGAAAAATAGGTTCAGAAAGAAGGTCTCGAGTATGTCGTCGCGATGATGCCCGAGCGCGATCCTCGTTGCGCCGACTTCCTTCGCGACGCGATACAGCACGCCGCGGCGCAGCCGCGAACATAACGAACACATGGTCTTGCCTTCGGGAATCACGCGCTTCACTACACTATAGGTATCCTGCACGACGATCCGGTACTGAATGCCGAGCGCCGCCAGATACCCGGGCAGCACATGCTCGGGATAGCCGGGATGGCGTTGATCCAGGTTGACCGCGACGATCTCGAACGCAACCGGCGCCTTGTCCCGGAGCCGCAGCAGAACATCGAGCAGGCCGTAGCTGTCTTTTCCGCCCGACACGCATACCATCACGCGGTCACCGCCGCGGATCATGTCGTAGTCGGCAATTGCCGCGCCGACCTGGCGGCGCAGGCGCTTGGCGAGCTTGTTCGCTTCGTAGAGCTGCTTCGGGTTCCAATCAGGCGCGTTCACAACGTGATGCTCCTGCCGCCGTCGACCGCGATCACCTGCCCGGTCACGTACGGCGCGGCCGTCACCAGAAACTCGACCGCCTTGGCGATGTCGTCGGGTTCGCCAATGCGTTTGAGCGCAGTCTGGTTGATCACGCGCTGGCGTGACAGCTCGTCCGACCAGTTATCGTCCTCGGGCCACAGGATGGTTCCGGGCGCAACACCATTGACGCGCACCTCCGGTCCGAGTTCGCGGGCGAGCGAGCGCGTCAGCGCCAACAACCCGCCTTTGGCGACGGAATAGACCACGTAATTCTTCATCGGAAACTCGGCGTGGATGTCGACGATATTCACGATGCAGCCGTGGCGTTTGCGCAACTCGCCCGCCGCCGCCTGCGACAGGAACAGCGGCGCCTTGAGGTTGGTGCCGATCAGGTCCTCCCACGCTTTCTCGCTGATGTCGCCAATCGCGGTCGCAAAGAAGCTCGATGCGTTGTTGATCAGGATATCGAGGCTGCCAAACTGTTTGACCGTCGTTTTCACCAGATCCGGCAGGTTCGCGCTCTTGAGAAAATCGGCCTGGATCAACGCGACCGAGCCCGTGCGCCGCGTGTTGAGCTCGTGCTGCAGCGCGCGCGCCTCCGCCACCGACGCGCGATGGTGCAGCATGAGGTTCGCACCCTGCGCGTGCAGCCGGCGGCAGATCGCCGCGCCGACGCGCTTGGCGCCTCCGGTCACCAGCGCAGTCTTGCCTGTCAGGTTTTCGCTCATTGCCCGCCTGCTCAATTAATTGTCAATTCTAACCGAGAGCCTCTAACATAGGCAGCTTGCCACCCGCCCATCTGTCACATCTGCCGGCGCCTTCCGCCGACGCGCTCGCCCACAGCCAGCGGCTCGTCAGCCTGATCGCCGATGAAATCACAGCCGCCGGCGGCTGGATCAGCTTCGCGCGCTACATGGAGCTTGCGCTGCACGCACCCGGACTCGGCTACTACAGCGCCGGCGCGCGCAAGTTCGGCGCCGCGGGTGATTTCGTCACCGCGCCCGAGTCAGGCCTCCTGTTCGGCCAAACGCTCGCGCGCCAGGTTGTGGAAGTGCTGCACGCGGGGATGCCCGACGTGATGGAGTTGGGCGCGGGCAGCGGCAGGCTCGCGCGCGACCTGTTGGCGGAACTGCTGGCGCTCGACTGCCTGCCACAGCGCTATCTGATCCTCGAAACCAGCGCCGAGTTAAGGGAGCGCCAGCGCGCGCTGCTGCACCGCGAATTGCCGCAGCTGGCCTCGCGCGTGGTGTGGCTCGATGCGATGCCTGCGGCGTTCAGCGCACTGGTCATCGGCAACGAGGTGCTTGATGCGATGCCGGTGCACATCATTACGGTGCGCGACCACGGCATCGACGAACTCGGTGTGACCGCGACCGCCGGCACGTTTTCATGGAGTGCGCGGCCGGCCGCGGGAACGGTGCTCGCCATTGCGAGCGAACTCGAGCTTGCTTCCGGCTATACCACCGAAATCCATCCTGCAGCCGACGCTTTTGTCCGCACTCTGGCGACGCATCTCGAGCGCGGTGTCGCGCTGCTGATCGACTACGGTTTTCCGGCGCGCGAATACTACCACCCGCAGCGGGCGAGCGGCACGCTGATGTGCCATTACCGGCACCACGCGCACGCCGATCCATTGTGCCTCACGGGATTGCAGGACATCACCGCGCACGTCGACTTCAGCTCGCTTGCAAAGACAGCCGCCGCCTCCGGGCTCGAGCTGCTTGGCTATGCCAACCAAGCGCAATTCCTGATCAATTGCGGCATCACCGAGGTGCTGGCCAGAACGCCCGCGGACCACGCGGCGGCCTATCTGCCGCTCGCGGCGCAGGCACAACAGCTGGTAAGCCCGGCAGAAATGGGTGAGTTGTTCAAGGTCATCGCCTTGGGCCGGAATTTTTCCCCGCCTCTGCTCGGTTTCGTGCGTGGCGATAAACGCCACACGCTTTAGCGGCGCGGCCGCGCCGGAGCTGCCACGACCGTGACACAAATTTGACCGGCGGCTCGCTGCGGCTGTATGGTTACGTCCATGAAACTGCGGTTCCCATGGTTGATGGCATCTGCGGCGGCGTTCGTCCTCGGCACGCAGGTCGCCGGCGCTGCTGCGCCTTCACGCCCGGCTGGCGCGCCGGAAAAGGAAATCGCAAAAGCGGCGTATCGCTGGCAGCAAAGCCCTTACGGCGCGCTGCTCGAGCACGTACTGCCGCCGGCGGTCGAGCCGAAACAGCTTCCCGAGCCGCGTTCGGAGGGCGCGCGCCTTACGATCGCTTACTGTGTGCGATGCCACTACCTGCCGAATCCCGCCATGCACAGCGCGGCGCGATGGGAATCGGTCGTCAAGCGCATGGTGTGGCGCATGGAGGGTGATGGT
>Ga0209640_10006422_pt1 | contig 10298 bp, 8 predicted proteins | sample RifCSP10_1_FD_184018 | JGI IMG/M metagenome (GOLD analysis project Ga0209640, IMG submission 184018) | Soil microbial communities from Rifle, Colorado - Rifle CSP2_sed 10_1 (SPAdes) (version 2) | ecosystem: Environmental > Terrestrial > Deep subsurface > Rock core/Sediment | place: Rifle... | reverse complement strand
CCACCTCCACCTTGCTCACGCTGCTGGTGATCCCCGTCGGCTTCGTGGCGCTGGCCCGCCTGGACGCGATCTTCGGCCGGCTCGGCCCCTGGATCATGCTCGGCTGGATCGGCGCCACCCTGGCGATCATGGCGCCGCTCATTCTGACTGAACAGATCAATGCGTTCGGCTGGCAGATCGCCACTACCGTGCTGGTGGCGGGTCTGTTGCTCGGGCTGGCCGTGCGGTTCTTTCACAGGCCGCCGGAATTGCGGCCCGCGGCGGTCATGGACATCGAAACGAGGTATCTGAGCAAGGTCTATGGACTGCCCGGCCCTGTCACCCGGGCCTGGCGCGCCGGGGTAGAATTCTCGCGCCGGTTTCCGGTGCGCAGCCGGCGCGAGGTCTTCGAACTGTTGACGACCTACGGGGTGTTGCTGGCGGTGACGATTTATCTGGCCGTCAATCTGCAAACCCTGATCTGGCAATTGCTGTTCGGTTTCGTCGGTGCGGCCTTGTTCAGCCGGTTTCTCATCGAGCTGCGCAATCTCCTCTGGCCGGATACCGGGACACGGTGGCGCCGGATATTCTCCGACACGGTCATCAAGCGGTCATGCCCCTGGCTGGCATTGGCGGTGTTCGTTGCGGTCTATACCGTGTTGCCGATGCAAACCGGAGTGGAGCCACGTCTCACCCCGACCGGAGGGGTGCTGCTCGCGCTGCTGATCGCATTCGTGCAACTCGGCCGGCGCACCGCCGTTGAACAGACGGCACTGAGCGCGAGCGGCGCGAGCGCCACGGATCAACCCGGCCGTTTCGGCAAGTGGTGGCGCCGGCTCTGTCTTCTGGTCTTCGGCTGGGATCAGGCCAAACCGCAGGTCGAAGCCTTGAGTTCAGTCAGTTTCAAGGCGGAACCGGGAATGATCGGCATCCTGGGACCGAATGGCGCGGGCAAGACCACGCTGCTGCGCATGCTGGCCAGCGTCCTGGACTCGACCCAGGGGACCATCCACTACGGCGGGATACCGAAGCGCAAAGCAGGTCTCTTCATCAGCCGCTGGATCGGTTATCTGCCGCAGGATTTCGGCCTGCCCGACCACCTGACCGCCAGGGAATATCTGGATTATTACGCCCTGCTGTATCAGGTCGGCGATCGCAACGAGCGCCGCCAGCGGGTCGATCAACTGTTGCAGGAAGTCGGCCTTGGCGATCGCATGAATGAACGCATCTCGGGGTATTCCGGCGGCATGCGGCAGAGGGTCGCGGTGGCGCGCACGCTGCTACGGCAGCCGCCGATCATCATCGTCGATGAGCCCACCGTCGGCCTGGACCCGCGCGAGCGCATCCGATTTCGCAATCTGTTATCCAAATTGGCGGTGGGCAGGGTGGTGCTGTTCTCGACCCATGTAGTCGAGGACGTGGCGGTATCCTGCGGCCGCGTCATCGTCTTCAACAAAGGCAGGATCCGCTACGACGGCAGTCCCGGCGATCTGGCCGGAATGGCGGCGGGAAAGATCTGGGAACTGCGCCTGGCCCCGGGCGTGATCCCCGGATTGACGGGGGATTGCAAAGTCGTCGATCAGGCGCCGGAAGCTGATGGCGGCGTGCGCCTGCGGATATTGGCGCCGGCGCAACCGCATGCAGAGGCCATCCCGGCGGAGCCCGGTATCGAAGACGGCTATCTGCAATTGGTGACATGAAACTGCAATCCGACAAACTGATCGCCTGGCTCGGCGATTGCCTGTCGCTCACGCGGCTGGCGCTGCGCCTGCAGATGGGCCGCAGGTTCTGGCTGGGGCCGCTCCTCACGCTGGCCTGGCCGCTGTTCCACGGCATTCGCTTGCTGGTCGGTCAAGGCGTGCAGGGTTTTACCGAGGCGGACGCGCAGAATACGCTGATCGGTCTCCCGCTGGTGGTGCTCGCCATCGGCCTGGGTGTGCGGATCATCGCCGGCGAGATCGAACAGCGGACGCTGGAGGTCACCTATACCGTGCCCGGCGGGGCGCAGCGCGTCTGGATCGCCAAGCTGATAGCAGCACTGGTCCCTCTGCTGCTGGCGGAAGGCCTCCTCGCCGTTATCACGGCGATATTTTTCACCTCCTATCCGCTATCGGCATTGTACGGGGCGTTGCAGGGTGCAGTGTTCTATCTGGTGCTCGCGATGGCGCTGGGCGCGCTGTTCCGGAGCGAGATTGCCGCCATGCTGGCCGGCGGGGTCATACTGTTTCTGAACGGTTTATTTACGAATGCCTTCGGCGATAATCAAAACCGCATCTCGCCGCTGTTCAATCCGCTCGGAGTGGATAATGCCGATGTAACGGAGGTGCTGGCCTGGACCGTCCAGAACCGGATCGGTGTCGCCCTCACGATCATCGCCCTGGCTGTGCTGGCCTTCGTCCGCGCGGAGCGCCGTGAACGATTGCTGGGCGATTAAGTAAGGGTCCGTGCAGGGATGGCCGGAACGCGACTTAATCAAGCCGCGTCCGCGATCGCGGCGTATCCAGGTTTGCTATGCAGGAGTTATTTCTCCGGTTCAACGCCCTTGAGGAACTTGAACAGGTCGCTCTCGGTGGAGAGAACCAGCGTCGTATTGGTTGAGATGATTGCCTTGTAGGCCTCCATCGTGCGCGTGAATTCGTAAAAGCTCACCGCTTCCGTACTCTGATTGTAGGCTTTGGCATAGATCTCCGTAGCCCTGGCGTCGGCCTCGCCGCGGACCTCCTCCACCTTCCGGTACGCCTCTGATTGTATCCTCAGGAGGTCGCGCTGGCGGTTGCCGTTAATACGCGCCGCCTCGCCGTTGCCTTCCGATCGGAATTGTTCGGCGATTTGCCGCCGTTCGCTAACCATGCGGTCATAGATCTTCGGCCGGACGCTCTCGTTGTAATTGATGCGCTTGAAGCGGATGTCCAGCAACTCGATGCCGAACACGCCTATCTTGGGCACGGCGGCTGCAAATATCTCCCGTTCAATCGCCTCACGTCCTCTGGTTATGGGGAGCAGAAGGCCGACGGTGCTTTCCGTGTTGCTCAATAACTCATCCTGCAAAGGGACGCGATCCTTCGTTGTGCGAATGATTTCAATCAGTTCATGCTTGGCGACCGAGTTGCGGGTTTCGCTGCCGAGGATGTCGTCCAGCCGCGACTGTGCGCTGCGTTCGTCACGCATGCGGAGAAAGTACTGCATCGGGTCCGTGATGCGCCAGCGCGCGAACATATCCACCGATACGTACAATTTGTCCTTGGTAGGCATATCGGTAGTGGCGCCGTCCCACTCGAGGATACGCCGGTCGATCCGGTTGATATCCTGGATGAAGGGGATCTTCACTTGCAGACCGGCAGTGGTTACCGGGTCGCCGACCGGTTTGCCGAACTGCGTGATGATGACCTGTTCTATCTCGTTCACCGTGTATAAAGAGGCATAGAGCGCAATGAGAGCGGCGAGCCCCAGTGCCGACAGCACAGTCTTGCGCAATGCCTTCATGGTTGACCAGTCTGCTCCGGATTCAGTTGCAGAAGGGGCAGGATCTGTGCTCCCTCCTCGTCGAGGATGATCTTCGAGCGCAGCAACGGCAGCACCTGTTGCAGCGTCTCAAGATAGATACGGCGCTTCGTCACTTCAGGCGCCTTCAGGTACTCAGCCAGCACGGCATTGAAACGCGCGACATCTCCTTCCGCCTCGTTCACGCGTTTCAGCCGGTAGCCCTCGGCCTCGCGTATGCGCTGGTCACGCTCACCCTCCGCCAGGGGTATGATCCTGTTATATTCGCGCCGCGCCTCGTTGATCAGCTTTTCCTTTTCCTGCTGCGCCTGGTTGACCTCGTTAAACGACTCCTGCACCGGTCGTGGCGGATTGACGTTTTTAAGCTGCACCTGATCGATGCTGATTCCGAGCTCGTATTTGGCCGCAAGCGATTGCATCTGCGCCAGGGCGCCCACCTCGATCTCCTGCCGCCCGATGGTCAGGACTTCATCGACGGTGCGATCTCCCACCACTTCACGCATCACCGACTCGGATACGTCCCTTAACGTCATTCTGGGATCGCGGATCTGGAACAGGAACTTGAGCGGTTCCGCGATACGGTATTGCACAACCCATTCCACGAGTGCGGCATTGAGATCCCCGGTGACCATCTGGGTTTCCTTTTCCGGATCGCTGGGTACCTGGTAGGGGTCCGACGCGCCGGGCGTCGCGAAGCCGAACTCCAGCTTGAGCTGCCGCTTGACCGGCAAAACTGTCACCACATCGACGCCGAAGGGTATTTTGAGATGCAACCCCGGCGGCACTTCCTGGACATATTTTCCGAAACGCTGGACGACCGCGACCGAGTCGCTGCGTACCGTAAACAGGGAAGTCCAAAGGGCGATCAAGGGGATTAACCCCAACAGCAGCAACCAGAAACGGGGAGGCGGCGACAGTCGCAGATTGCGGAGGTTAATCTCGTTTCGTACGGGGCTGATCATCTTTTGACCTTACTCCCAAAGAGTCGCTTCCGCAAGATGTTGGGGGTTCAGTTATTCAGTCTGTCCTCGGGAGGCGATCCTGCGTGGTCAGGACCGGCTGGCAGGAGCGGACCAGTTCCTGCAAACATTCTTCTATCGACCGGCTGGACGTCAGCAGCGAATAATCCGCCAGCCCGTAGTCGGCTTCCCGTTCATCGAGGATAAGTTTGAGATCCTGCATGGCTTTGCTGGTGCTGCCAGCGAAGGGCCGGAGGTCGCCCTGCGCCATGACCCGCCGCATGTGGTCTTCCGGGAGCGCCCGTAACCAGACCGTATAATAATGATCACGAAGTATGCTGTAGGTCTCCCATTGGGAGATCAGGCTCCCGCCGGTTTCGAGCACCACCTGCCGGTAATCGGCAATGGTCTGTTCCAGCGCCTGCAGTTCAAAGCGGCGGTAGACCTCCTGGCCACGGAGCGAGATGAGTTCACCGATATCCATGCCGGAGAGCTGGGCGATCATCTCATCGAGCCGGATGAAAGGCACCCGGTAATGCCTGGCCAGCAGGTTACCCAGCGTGCTCTTGCCGGCGCCGCGCAGCCCGACCAGGGCCACACCCCGGCGCGCGGATCGATCCCGGTTGAAGGTATTTCGAAGCAACAGGTAGGCCTGTTGTTGCTTTTCCGGGGACAGGGCGCCGACGAGTTCATGCAAGGGTTCATAGAGCGCCAGGGCGCCCTCATCCAGCGGCAGGAATTCGCCCACCCGTACCCCGAGCGCCCGGGCGATGCGCGATAGCAAGGAAAGTGAGATATTGGCTTCACCACTCTCCAGTTGGGCAAGATAGCGCTCCGAGACCTGGGAGTGATACGCGAGGTGTTTCCGGGTCAGCCCCCTTCGGGATCGGACGGCTCGTACCCGCAGGCCAACCTTGACCGCGAGTTCTGCACCGGGATCCTCTCCCTTCAGCTCCTCTCCGGGTGGTTTATCCATCCAGAAGAACCGCCCTGTGGAATATTGCAATATTATGCATGCATCACCTCTAGTCCGAATTATATTGCATAGCAGTGCTTCATAACAGCCGGCCACAACAGCCGGCCACGGATCCTGGAATACAAATAGCCACAACCTGCTCCGTGCCACAAACCGGTTGGGTTTCATCCCGGAATGGAAATGTCAGTAGGAAAGTCATAGAGTATCCGGACCGCGGCCCTCCCCCCCGGGCCAAGACCTATCAAAGATCAGTCCTGTCAGAGGAGAACAGAGCACATATGAACGAATATAAACTGTATATCGATGACCAGTGGGTAGCCTCCAGCAAGGGGATCATCGAAGACGATATGAATCCAGCAAACGGGACGGTATATGCCAGGATCCATCAGGCGACGAGAGAGGATCTGGACAAGGCTTTGGCTGTGGCGCACCGGCGCTTTGCGGAATGGAAACACTCCCCGCCTGCACAACGGGAGAAGATCCTGTGTGCGGCAGCGGATATCCTGGAGTCCCGCACCCAGGAGTTCTCCGAGGTGCTGATGGATGAGGGGGGAGCCCCCTTCGGCAAGACCATGTTTGAGGTGGGTTTCGTCGTCGGCATGTTACGCAGCGTGGCCGGGGAATGCCGCCGTACCTTTGGAGAAACCATGCCCTCGGATATGCCGGGGATGATCTCCATGAGCATCCGCCAGCCCTTGGGTGTGGTTGCCGCGATTGCACCATTCAATTTCCCCCTGATCCTGGCCATGAAAAAAGTTGCTTTCGCCGTCGCCGCCGGGAATACCATGATCCTCAAACCTTCTCCACACACCCCGGTGATCTGTTTCAAGCTGGCGGATCTCTTCAAACAGGCCGGATTACCCGCCGGAGTCCTGAATGTGATCCCCGCGGATGGAGAACTCGCCGGAGATGTGCTGACCAGTGACCCGCGAGTCAAACTGGTCACCTTCACCGGCTCCACGCCTGTGGGCAGGTCCCTGGCGCAGAAGGCCAGCCCGTATTTCAAGAAGATCACCCTGGAGATGGGCGGCAAGAATCCCTTGATCGTGCTTGCGGATGCCGATCTCGATTATGCCGTGAACACTGCGTCCTTTGGGGTCTTTATACACCAGGGGCAGATCTGTATGGCCGGTACCCGGGTGATCGTAGAGCAGCCGATCTATGAGTCCTTTCTGAAAAAACTGGTGGCCAAGGTGAAGACCCTGAAGATGGGTAATCCCCGCGATCACGACACCGTCATCGGCCCCCTAATCCAGGGGCGCCAGTGCGAGTTCATCGCGAAGCAGTTGGAGGACGCCAGGAAGAAAGGGGCGCGAGTGCTGATCGGCGGTTCGTACAAAGGGAATTTCTTTGAGCCGACGGTGCTGGCGGATATCACCAGGGAGATGGATTGCTACGATATCGAGAATTTCGGTCCCGTAATCGGGGTGATGGCGGCCCGGGACAGTGAGGATGCACTGCGCATTGCCAATGACACGGCCTACGGTCTGTCATCCGGAGTCATTACCAATGACCTGCAGAAGGCCATGGACATCTCGCTCAAACTGGAAGTCGGTATGGTCCACATCAACAGCACAACCATCCATGATGAACCGCATGTGCCTTTTGGCGGGGTTAAAAACAGCGGTTTCGGCCGGGAGGGCGGTCGCTATTCCATGGATGAGATGACCGAACTGAAGTGGATCACCATCCAGTTGGGTCAGCAGCATTATCCCTTCTAGGGCGCCCGTTCATTCCAGCGCGAATGCAGCAGGACAGCGGGCGAGGGTGCCGGGTTTTTTGATTGACAAGTGACCTCGAATGAATGATCATTCATTCAAAGATTGAATGATCATTCATCCCGGCGCTCGCCCACCCGGATCCAGCCCATCCGGATGTCACAATCCTCTGCACCGGAAGTCGGTATTCGGGTTCACACGCAATGCATTCAGGTGGCGCCTCGGGAAGGCATACACCGGCTCCAACCGGTATTCATACAGAACAGACAGGTACTATCACAACGATCGTTAGGATCCTTTTAAGGAGTATTGCAATGAGAGTAGATGATAAAGTGGCAGTGGTGACAGGCGCTGCATCGGGTATAGGCCAGGCAACCGCCGAGACCTTCGCTGCAGCAGGTGCGCATGTCATTGTGGCGGATATCAATGATGAAGGCGGTGAAAAGACGGTCAAGACGATCCGCGCCAAGGGACAGAAGGCGGATTTCTTTCACCTGGATGTGACCGACCCCGAAAACATTAACAGTTTCAAGGCCGCCGTGCTGGCTAAGGTATCCCGTGTCGATGTCCTCGCCAATGTCGCCGGTTGGGGCAAGATCCAGCCCTTCATGGAGAATACCCCGGACTTCTGGGACAAGGTTCTGAAACTCAATCTCGTTGGCCCTATTTATCTCACCCGTGCCTTCCTCGATGGCATGATAGAGAGACAGTCCGGACGGATCGTATTCGTATCCAGTGATGCGGGCCGTGTCGGCAGCCTGGGTGAAACAGTATATTCCGGAGCCAAGGGAGGCGTTATCGCCTTCGGCAAGAGCCTCGCTCGCGAGGTGGCGCGTTACAATATCACGGTCAACAGTGTCTGCCCGGGACCGACGGATACTCCGTTGCTGGCCGCGGTTCCCGAGAAACACCGCGAGGCCTTTATCCGCGTGACGCCGTTGCGCCGCCTGGCCAAGCCTTCGGAAATCGCCGATGCCATCCTCTTCTTCGCCAGCGACCGGGCTTCCTTCATTACCGGTCAGGTGCTGAGCGTCAGTGGCGGCCTGGTCATTCCTGGCTAAGCCTTTAATTACGATCTTTAACACGACATTGGGAGTTAATGAACCATGTACAAACTGAAAGCTGCGGATTTCAATCCGAAACACTTTGCCTGGAAGGTGGAAGGCAAGGTTGCAACCATTACCCTGAACCGACCAGAGCGCAAGAATCCCCTGACGCTGGAAAGTTACGCGGAACTGCGCGATACCTTCCACAAACTGCAGTATGCCGAGGATGTCAAGGTGGTCATCTTTACCGGCGCCGGTGGCAATTTCTGCTCCGGCGGCGACGTGCATGACATCATTGGGCCATTGACCAAGATGGAAATGCCGGGCTTGCTGGAATTCTGCCGCATGACCGGTAACCTGGTGAAAGAGATGCGTCAGTGTCCGCAGCCCATCATCTCCGCTGTCGAAGGGGTCTGTGCCGGCGCCGGCGCCATTATCGCCATGGCTAGTGACATGCGTTACGGCTCGGAAGATTGCACCACGGCTTTCCTGTTCACCCGTGTCGGTCTGGCCGGTTGCGATATGGGCGCCTGTACCATCCTGCCGCGCATCATCGGTCAGGGCCGCGCCTCGGAGTTGCTCTACACCGGCCGTGCCATGAAGGCACAGGAAGGCCTGGACTGGGGCTTCTACAGCGCCCTGGCGCCTACTGGTGAAGTACTGGCCAAGGCCACGGATACCGCCAAGCGGCTGGCCTCCGGCCCGACCTTTGCCCATGGCATGACCAAGAAATGCCTGCACCAGGAATGGAGCGTCAGCATCGAGCAGGCGCTCGAGATCGAGGCGGAAGCCCAGGCCATCTGCATGCAGACCCAGGATTTCACCCGCGCCTACAACGCTTTCGTGGCGAAGGAAAAACCCGTGTTCGAGGGTAATTGATCCAGTCTGTTATTTTTTTCGGGAGTAAGGTAATGGTGGACAGCACGTTTCTGGATTGGCCGTTTCTCGACGATACCCATCGCCAACTGGTTCAGGACCTGCGCGTGTGGACGGCGCAACAGGTTGCCCCGCTGGAGGAACCCGGCCACGACCTCTCTGCCGTCGATGAACACTGCCGGCACTTGGTACGCCTGCTGGGGGATGCCGGTTGGCTGAAGTACTGCGTTCCCGGAGTAAATGGCTTCATCGGGGTCCGGAATCTCTGTTTGTGTCGGGAGACCCTCGGTTATACCTCCGGACTGGCGGATTTCGCGTTCGCCATGCAGGGACTGGGGACCGGGCCGATATCACTGTATGGCAGTGATGAGCAGAAGCGGCGATATCTGCCCCCGGTTGCGGAAGGCAAGGCCATTGCCGCCTTCGCCATCTCCGAACCCAATGCCGGATCCGATGTGGGCGCCATGACCACGGCGGCCGTCGCTGTGGGTGCTGATTACGTGATCAACGGCAGCAAGACCTGGATCTCCAACGCCGGTCTGGCGGATCACTATGTGGTCTTTGCCCGGACCGGGGGCGCGCCCGGACCCAGGGGCTTGTCGGCCTTCATCGTGGATGCCGACAATCCGGGTCTCAGGGTGAGCGAGCGAATTCCCGTCTCCGCCCCCCATCCCCTCGGCACCATCCGTTTGGAAGACTGCCGCGTACCGGCCACGGCCATGTTGTCGAAGCCCGGCGATGGCTTCAAGATTGCCATGGCTACCCTGGATATCTTCCGTTCCTCGGTGGGCGCGGCATCCCTGGGATTTGCCCGGCGCGCCTTCGATGAAGCGATCCGGCAGAGCAAGAAACGAGTGGTTTTCGGTAAACACCTCTCCGAATATCAACTGACCCAGGTCAAACTGGCGGATATGGCGGTCAGCATCGATGCCGCCGCCCTCCTGATCTATCGGGCCGCCTGGACCAAGGACCGTAATCCCGGCGGCCGGGTGACCCGGGAGGCCGCAATGGCCAAGCTCTATGCCACCGAGGAGGCGCAGAAGGTCATCGACCAGGCGGTCCAGATCTTCGGCGGCATGGGTGTGGTGAGCGGCGTGGTGGTGGAAGGCTTGTATCGTGAGATCCGGTCCTTGCGTATTTATGAGGGGACCAGCGAAATCCAGAAGTTGATCATCGCCGCAACGGTGCTGGCGGAAGATCAGTAATAAACCTCCGGGATCGGTCCGCACGAGTCGACCGGCCT
>Ga0209640_10006421_pt1 | contig 10298 bp, 15 predicted proteins | sample RifCSP10_1_FD_184018 | JGI IMG/M metagenome (GOLD analysis project Ga0209640, IMG submission 184018) | Soil microbial communities from Rifle, Colorado - Rifle CSP2_sed 10_1 (SPAdes) (version 2) | ecosystem: Environmental > Terrestrial > Deep subsurface > Rock core/Sediment | place: Rifle... | reverse complement strand
CCATGGGATTCATCCCGCCGCTCTCATCGATCACGGCCTTGCCGTTGCCCTGGAGTCCCTTGCCACCAGAGCCCCGATACCCGTCGAGGTGACCACCGTGCCTCTGGAAGGCATCTCTCGGGCCGCTGGGCTGACGGCCTTTTATCTGGTGAGCGAGGCGCTGGCCAACGTGGCCAAACACTCCCAGGCCTCCACGGCGACGATCGACGTTGAGATCGATGGTGACACTCTTGTGGTGGAGGTCAATGACGACGGTGTCGGTGGCGCCGACGCGAGAGACGGGTCGGGAGTGCGCGGCCTGGCCGATCGCGTCGAAGCAGTCGGGGGCCGGTTGATGGTGTGGAGCCCGCCCGGAGGTGGGACCAGGTTGAGGGCGGAGATCCCATGCGCGTGATGGTCGCGAGGACAGCCTTGGGTGGGAGCAGCGGCCGCTGACAAGCTGCTGGTCCTGGTCGCCGATGACCCGTCGGAAGCGCCATCATCGACATCCGGACGCCACCGACCACACAGACCAGGGTCTGCATGCGGCACTGTCCATACGCGCCAAGCATTGGCGGTGCTGGTCCTCTCCCAGTATGTGGAAGTCCCACTGGCCATGCAGCTCCTCGGCAACTCGGCATCAGGGTCGAATACCTGCTGAAGGACTGGGCAAGCAGGAGTCCGACAAGTCAGCCGGTACACCTGGCAAGTAAACCGTCCAGTTGTCGGCGACGGGATTCGAGTCCGTGACTCCTCGTTTGTACCAGGTGGTCATGGTGTGACCTCGCAGCAACTTTTGAGGAGTCACTGTGGCACGCGGGTTCCCTGCGCCACCTTGCACTGGAAGTTAGGAAGGAAGGTCTCTCCAAATAGGACAAGCCGAAATCGTGGAGCGGAGGGGATTTGAACCCCCGACCCCCTCGTTGCGAAAGATGTGGGGTCAAAACCCTCTGACCAGGGTAAACGGCTCCCACTGGTGGCCCTTGGCGCGTTTGTGGAACGACCGGCGTGAGACGTGGTGAGAACCGATGCAATCACAGCCCCAACTCGACCTGGCACCTGTGGCTCGACAGCTCGGCTCGACCGGCCATAACGCTAGACGTTATTGACGTAAGACGTTATGCTCCCAGTGGTGCTCAGATCCATCGCCGACAAAGAGACGGAAAGGATCTGGAAACGGGAACGCTCAAAGCTGTTTGGTCCGGAGCTGCAGCGAGCGGCTCATCGGAAGCTGCTGCTTCTCGACGCTGCCGAGAACCTGAATGACCTTCGGATCCCACCCGGCAACCGTTTGGAGAAGTTGAAAGGAAACCGGAAAGGCCAACACAGCATTCGAATCAACCAACAATGGCGGATCTGCTTCCGTTGGACCGATGCCGGTGCAGAGGATGTGGAGATCGTCGACTATCACTAACAGAGGTGTGTGCAATGACACAGATCCACGAGCCGATACATCCAGGGGAGATCCTGCAAGAGGAGTTCCTCGCGCCGCTGGAGTTGACCCAGCATCGTCTCGCCGTATCGATTCGAGTACCTCCCCGGCGGATCAACGAGATCGTCCACGGCAAGCGACGGATCACCACCGACACCGCCCTTCGATTGTCTCGGTTCTTCGGAACCAGCGACCGGTTCTGGCTCAACCTCCAAGCTCGCTACGACCTCGAAGTCCATGGCGAGGCCATCGAAGAGACCCTCGCCGAGATCACACCACTCGCGGCCGAGTAGGGGCCCAATGGGATGCCCGATCGGGCGATACCTGAATACCTCGCATAGAGGTGCCCAGCAACCGAAGCCGGGTCCAACAGCGAGACACACGCCCCGAGGCCAGAATTAGACAGAGCTACCGAACTCTCACAGTTGGCACAAGCCGAAACGTGGAGCTGACGGGATTTGAACCCGTGACCCCCTCGTTGCGAAAGATGCGGTCAAAACCCTCTGACCAGGGGTTTAGTAGGCGATTCCGGGTCTTGTGGAGCGGCTGTGGGGCGAGCGACGTGAGGGGTTGTGAGTCGTAGTGAGACGAAAAGCAAACTCCATCCCGGCCACGGGCGGGGTTGACTCGAGACACACGGTGGCGGTGTTCTCAGACAGCGCATATTGCCGGATACTGAGCGCTGCCCATTGTGTCGGTTTATCCGGCCCGGGCGTGGATAGGAGCTTTGCTCGTTCGCGAACTCGAGAGGGCGTCGCGTGCGCTTAGTAGTCTCGCGTGATGGGCTGGGAGATCAGAGCGAACCTCGGGTCGCATGTGCGTGGGGGTGTCGACGCGCGCGGTTGGCTCTGGGAGATCACCCGGGGTGCGCAGGTTGCGCACGTTGTGGTCGAGATCAGCGGATCGGCTTGGTCGAGCGATCCCCGCCGTCTGCCCGAAGACACGCGACATGCCCTCGAGACCGACGGACGTACCGAAATATTGAAGGTCCTGGACAACGACAACCCACCCGGCGTCATCCGATGCGGCTCCTCCGGCTGCTCGCATCTGGCTGCCACATAGCTCTCGGTGCGACGCGTCCACGCGACGCGCGCGGAGGCTCAAGAGCTCACGCCAAGCGGGGGCATCTCGACTTGGAGTGCCTGACCTGCTCGGTCATGATGCACAGGGTCACAGTGACATTGTGACCCTCGACCCCGCCACGGACTTCCGCCGTCGCCGTGAACGCCGAGTGGGTGCTCGTTTGCAGCCCAACCCTCGACCATGGCAACCACGCCGCGTAGGATCGGGGAGAGATGCTCCTCGGTCTCGCCCTCCCGGTCGCCTTCGACGCAAACAAGACCCGTCCTCAACCTCAGTGCGCTCGACGCACCGTTCGAGCAAGCCTAGGGGAGCAGCGCGCTACGCCCACAACGGTATTCCAGATAGCAGACATCGAGGGAGGTGCCGGATGAAGGCGATTGTGGTGACGGACCAAGCCGCGGGAACGGCCGGGATGACGCTGGCGGAGCGGCCCGAGCCCCAGCCAGCGCTGAACGACGTCGTCGTTCAGGTTTATGCGTCGGGATTCGTCGGGACTGAGTTGGCGTGGCCGTCGACCTGGACCGATCGCCTCGACCGTGACCGAACACCATCGATCCCTGGGCACGAGCTGGCCGGAGTGGTCAGCGCCCTCGGGTATGGAACGACGGGGCTGTCAGTGGGACAGCGGGTGTTCGGCCTCACGGACTGGACTCGCGACGGCAGCCTGGCGGAGTACGCGGCCGTCGAGGCACGCAACCTCGCGCCGCTGCCGGGAGACGTCGACTTCACGGTGGGCGCATCCCTGCCGATCTCGGGCCTAACAGCGTGGCAAGGGCTGTTCGAGCACGGCCGCGTTCAGGCGGGGCAGAGCGTCCTCGTGCACGGCGCGGCCGGTGCGGTCGGCTCGATGGTGACGCAGCTCTCACGTGAGGCCGGCGCCTACGTCATCGGCACCGGACGCGCCACCGACCGTCAGAGGGTGCTTGACTTCGGAGCGCATGAGTTCGTCGACCTCGAGAACGATGCGCTGGAAGACGTCGGCGAAGTCGACCTGGTATTCGATGTCATCGGCGGCGACATCGGGAAGCGGTCCGTAGGCCTGATTCGAGCCGGAGGAACACTGGTGTCCATCGTCGGCCCGCCCGAGGCGCGGCCCGCCGACGGCTTGGCGGTCGATTTCGTCGTCGAGGCCGATCGTGCCCAACTGAGTGAGATCGTCCAGCGGGTCCGGGATGGGCGACTGCGGACGAACATCGGCAACGTGGCGGCCCTCGACGACGCCGTTGCCGCCTTCAACCCGACCGAGCGGATCAAGGGGAAGACGATCATCAACGTTCGTCCATAAGGCGCCGAGTGAAAAATCGAGGCCTCGAGGGGAGGTCAGCGGATAGGTTTTCAGTGGACTTCCGGGAGGTACGAGCCTGGCGGTCACTGTAAAGAGACGACATGGGAAACGAGCCCACTATCGAGAACAGCCGCATTGACAGCAGCAGTCACGAACTCCTGACCCGACTGTCACGGCTCGGCGCGGACACGTTCGGCTACAAAGCCGAGCTCAGCGTCGACAAGGAGCTCGCCCAGCTGTTGCGGCTGCGCGTGGCCCAGATCAACAACTGCACCTACTGCCTCATGCGGCATTACGAAGCGGCACGAGACTTGGGCACATCACAACCAAAGCTCGACACGCTAACCGCCTGGTGGGAGACACAACTCTTCTCTCCTGCCGAACAAGCAGCTCTTGCCTATACCGAGGCGTTGACCCGTGCCAGTGACACCACAGGCCAGTCAAAGTTTCAGTCATGCCACGACCACCTCGCCGACCACTTCGATGAAGCCCAGATCCTCGACATAATCGGGATCGTGATCAACATGAATATTTGGACGCGGCTGAAGTTGGCCGAAGGGGCGATGCCGACATGATCCGCTCGTCCGACTCTTTCTCCAGTGGTGGGCAATGGAGCCTCTCGATGATCGTCGCGTCGACTCCCCGAAAACCACTGAACGGAACCTGAATGACGATCTGGCTGTTGGCGGGTCTGATCGGTCTGCTGGCGGCGTCCGGCCTGTTCATCGGCGCTCTTGTCGGGTACACAGGGCGACTCCCACACCGATTGATCGCCAATGTCATGGGTTTTGGCGCCGGTGTTCTGGTCGCCGTTCTCACCCTGGAGCTCGTCTCTGAATCTGGTGAACGTGGATCGATCCTGGCGACCGCAGGAGGGTTCATGGGTGGAGCTCTGCTCTTCTCGCTCGGCAACTGGTTGTTAGAGAGGCGCGGCGCTGCGGAGCGGAAACGCTGCGGAATGTGCGTACCCCAGCCATCGGAAGCCGAGATCCCCGGTAGTGGACGCGCCATTGCCGTGGGCGCTCTGACCGACGGGATCCCTGAGTCCCTGGCGATAGGCCTGTCAACGGCAGCCGCCAGTGGGACGGAGGGCGGCCAAGGCGACATGAGCCTCTCCATCGCGCTGGTTGCCGGGTTCCTCCTGGCCAACATTCCACAGGGGATCTCGAGCGCTAGCGGGATGCGTGTCGCCGGCCGGACCCGTGAATACGTATTGGGGGTCTGGGCGATTGTCGTGGCTGCATCGACCATCGCATCCATCGTCGGAGCGGTTGCGTTTGAAGGTGTGAGCGACGTATTCCTTGCCGCCATCACCGCCCTGGCCGCCGGAGGTGTTCTAGCGATGCTCGCCGAAACCATGATCCCCGAAGCCTTCCACCTCAACCGGCGGTTCATCGGCGCCGTAACCGCATTCGGATTCATGGTCGCTCTGCTCCTTGGATCCGCGGCTAGTTGAGAAGCCAGGACACAGGAATATCCGGCAGCTGGGCTCCGCATCAGGTGACACCGAATCGACCGGCTTGTCCGCGGACCGGTGACACGGTGACCTGATCACCATGCGTGCGCTAATGCGCTATGCGCTGATCTGGAGCCAGCGAAGGGACTCGAAGCTGACCCGGAATCCGTCGCTGTTTTGCACGATGACCATGACGATGCTTTCGCAGTTGGGACATCGGACGACGTCGCCGGCCGCTCGAAACACCCACGCCGCACCGAGCTGGTTCATGGCGCCACAGTGTGAACAGCATCCGCACTCGTGGGTCATCTCGCGTCCGAAGACGTCATGGAAGAGCCCGGCTAGGGCATTGCCATCAAGGTGCCGTTCGTTGTCCATGATCAACCTCAATTCGTTGGACCGAATCGCTCTGTCTTGATGCGTGACGGCTGATGGCCAAGCGAAACCAACGAGTTCGCCACGGTCTCGACAAAACCTGTAGGTCCGCACACGTAGCAAAGTGGCCTTGTAAATGAGGGCCAAGCCTGTCGTGCCAGCATGACGCGGTCCACTCGCCCTTCAAGGCCTGTCCAATCGGGTGGCTTACTGCGGGTCAACGTGTGCAGCACTTCGACGCCCTCTACTTCCGAGGAGACCGACTCGAGCTCAGATCGGTAAATGAGGTCATCGTGGGAACGTGCCGAGCTCAGGTACCGCACCGGGACGTCGCTGCCAGCTCGGACGCGGGCACGCAGCATCGCCATCAGTGGGACCACTCCGCTGCCTCCTCCGATGAGCTGAAGAGGCCCACCCCTCGATGGCTCCCAAACGAAATATCCGCCCACCGGACCTCTGATCTCGATCCGATCACCGATTCGCAGGTCTTCGATGAGAAATGGGGAGATCTCCCCTTCATCGACCAGTTCGACGGTGATGACAACCTCCTCATCGTCGGCAGGCCTGGCGATCGAGTAGCTGCGTTGCGCCTGATAGCCGTCTTCGGCAGTCAGTCGTATGTCGATGTGGTGCCCGGGGAGGTGGCCCGGCCAGCCGGGGCAATCGAGGACGATGCTTCGCACTCGTTGGGTCTCTTCGATGATCTCCGTTGCTCGGGCGATCAGCCAGTTCAGTCTCCCTGGTAGCGCTGCTCCCGCCATGGGTCCCCATAATTGTGATATCCGTACGACTCCCAGAAGCCGGGACGGTCGGAATCGGAAAGCGTCGCCCGGTCCACCCACTTGGCGCTCTTCCAGAAGTAGAGATGGGGAACCAGCAGGCGGGCGGGTCCACCGTGCTCGGGATCTAGTGGTTGACCGTCGTAGTTGAAGGCGATCCACGCTTTCCCGCCGGTGACGTCTTCGAGAGGCAGATTGGTGGTGTAGCCGCCGTATGAATGAAACAGCACGTGACCGCCAGCACGATCGGTCCCATCGGCGAGCAGAGTATCGAGCGAAACTCCTTCCCAGGTCGTGTCCAGCTTTGACCACTTGGTCACGCAGTGAATATCGACTGTGACCGTCTCCGTTGGAAGGGCGGTGAAGTCGGCCCAGGTCCATGACCGTTCCGATCCAAGCGGGTCAGTCATGGTGAACCGCCATTCTTCGAGCGGGACTCGTGGGGTGGGCCCTGCGGACAGGACCGGGAAGTCGTCCGTCACGTATTGACCGGGAGGGATCCGGTCTGCTGGCGCGTCAAGCTGGCGTCGTCCACGAAATCCGCGGGTTGGAAAGCTCATCGGTCACCTCGCTCTCGGAGTTGTCCAGGTACGGGCCATTGAAGGTCGGCTGCTCGCCGTAGGCCTGCCTGACGTCAGCATGAACCCTACCCCTGGATGCGCTACCCAAGTGTTCGACTTTGGGGTGTCCCCACCCATGTGGAGGAGCGGTCATGAGACCTAGGAGAGTGGTGTAGACGACAGCGGTTTCTGGACGTTCTGCCGCCGAACCATCGAGTGTGCTGCGACTACCGCTCGATGGCGGCACGGAGCGAATTGGTGGGCCGGAGTTCTGGGAGCTGCGTGGAGGTTCGTGAGTCGACTGCCCGGCATGTATATCTGGTGACCAAGGTCGCTACGCTGCATTCCTGCGAGAACAAGAGACCACCACGATGACCAGCCTTGCATGTGCCGAATGTGTCGCTCATCTCGCCGAAGTCGAATTTCAATTGCTTCCGGAGACCGACGCCGAGGTCGTTACTGAACATCTCAGCGAGTGCCCAGACTGCCGACTCTTCACGGAGCAGCTGGATTCAACGCGCGACCTTCTCGCCGCCACGCCGGCGCCGGGACTGCCTGCTGAAATAGCCGACGTCCTCAACGAATCCCAATCCGAACTCGCCGATAGCAGCACTGAGCCGTCGCTCGAGAGACTCTACCGCGTCGCCGCTGCCCTCGGTGTCGAGGATGCCGACGAACTGGTGCAGCAGACCCTTCTTGATGCCGTCAGTGAGGGAGCGACTCTGGATTCCGGCGCGCTCATCGATCGGCTGACGCGTGCTGCGGGGAAAATGGCAGGCCACTCCACCGAGAGCCTCGACCAGGCTGATTCTGACTCCATCGCGTACGACCCGGATAGTGAGACTGCTGAGTTGTTCTACCCCGAGTTCTACGAAGTTGGACCGGATGCGGGTAGATTCGTCGATTCCCCGAACGCCTGGGGACAGGCGTTTCGCTTGGCGCCTGAGGAGGACGTCGCCACTATCGAGTTGTTCGGGGTGACGGATTCAGCAATCGACGAACTCCCAGAAGCAGGGATGCGGTTGATCACCCTCGTGGATATTGAGGGCGTTTCTCTGGACGACGCCGCGAGGGCACTTCACGTCAGCAAGGCACGCGGGGCACAAGCGCTGAACAGCGCTCGGATCCACGTCCGCGGTGCCATCGATGATTATCTGAAGACCGCCCAAGCATGAGCACGTTGTACACGGTCGGGGGCGTTGTGCCGGTCTAGAAGGAAAGCCCGGTGAGCTCTCCCCTTTGGGCTGGACTACATGCTTTAACCGCAGGCTCCGTTGCTGTCCATATGCGCAGCGGTCACGCCACCCACTCGCCCTCGAGGGGTAGGCCAGCGGCCTCCCAGTCGGTCAACCCGCCGGAGTATCGACGGACATTTGGATATCCGTGATCAACAAGAGCGTGGTAGAGGGCGACGCTGGCATGGCAGTCATCACTCGTGCAGTAAACGACGATGTCGTCCTCTGGACTCAAAGAAGAGAAGAGTCCCTGTGAGGTGTTGAAGTGCTCGGACCCCGGGATGTGCTTGGCCCGAAACGCCCACTCGTTGAGGGCCATCACCAACCTGAACCTGTCGTCGCCTCTCTCCAATAGTTCCAGCAGCTCCTCACGAGTAACCGTTCTTATCCCCGATGAAGGGGCCGACGTATTCATGTCTTGCCTCCTTTCCGAGCTGTTCAGCCCGTCGAATCAGAGTCCGTATGGGGATGGAACTGGAAGCACACAATTCCCTTCCTCGGAACCGCTGTCAGGGTTCGCCGGATGGCATCATGGCATGCTGTCGGCTTCAGAAGAGTCCAACCACTCCCACAGCGGTAGAAGAGTAGACCGCCTCCCGTCAGCGCCAGGCTCCCAACGAGTTATCTGTGTTCCCCGGGTATCCCCCTTTGCCGACTAGAGCCAGGAGCCTGTGCAACAGATGTGATACAACTGGACCGAGCGTCCACGTAAGCCCAGCTAGCCGGCCTACTGGGATGCGACGCGGGCATGCCTGATAAGGATCAGGTCCGTATCTGACGTCCAGGTGAACACACTCCGAGATCAGCGTTCGATGCCGGGCTGGTGTTCCAGACCGGCTCTGACGGGAAACGACACATTGCGATCTCGGTTACCTGAATCGTTCGTCAAGTCGGTCGGACAGAGCTTCCAGGTCCTCCTCAAACAGGGAACCGTAGGTGTCGAGGGTCATCGCCGCCGACGCATGTCCGAGCATTCGCTGGACGGCTTTGATCGACGCTCCGCTGTTGACCGCAAGACTGGCCGCCGTCTCGCGGAGGTCGTGGGCCACAAGATCCGGCTTTCCAATCGCTGCCGCCGCCGGGTGCGAAGACTCGCTTACGGAAACACATTCAGCCGAAGAGGCCCGCCTTGTGGCGCTGTGAACACCAGATCATCGCGCCCCTTGCCCTCGAGAAGTGGAGCGATACGCGTCATGACGAACTGGGGGAGGATGACGGTGCGTGACTCATGAGTCTTGGGAGGACCGAAAACCAGACGCCCCCCTACCTCGGCGACCGACTCTTCCACGCGGATACGTCTCCTGCCGGTGTCCACCTTGCCCACCCACAATGCTGCTGCCTCGCCAAAACGCAGGCCCGACCACCCGAGAAACAGGATCAATGCCTCGTACCGCTTCGTAGTCATCTGCATTGATTCTGAAATGCTGCTCGCACTGTGGGCACCCACGTCCGAGATACACCGTGAGATGTGGCGAAACGAGAGATCAAGGTGCTCAACCCCGCGAGGGGCTGCGCTGACGCCTGATCGAGGTTCACGATCGCACTGTTCTCAGTAGCGCAGGACGAAGCTCGGTCATCGAGCGAGGGAATTGGCGGCCCGCCGGAGTCGACCTCGATCAGTGCCACTCGAGCACGGCAAGCCACGCGGAGTCGCGCAGCCCGACATCTACCAGGAGCCAAAGGCTGGCGGCTCCTTGATGAGGCTGAGCCGCGAACGGGGGCGACCCCCTGGGGTCAGCGCCAACCGAGTCCCGGTGCGACGTACTTGACGATGCTCTCCAGGGCGTGAGCGTTGTATTCGACACCTAGCTGATTGGGCACGGTGAGCAGAAGCGTGTCGGCGGCTGCGATGGCCTCATCTTCAGCCAGTTGCTCGATCAATGCGTCTGGTTCGGCTGCGTAGGAACGACCGAAGATAGCTCGAGTGTTCTCGTCGATGTAGCCGATCTGATCGCTCTCCTGTCTGCCGACACCGAAGTAGGCGCGGTCCCGATCATCGACCAGAGCGAAAATGCTCCTGCTGACCGATACCCGGGGCTCACGAGTGTGGCCGGCCTCCTTCCAGGCTTCGCGGTAGACCTCGATCTGCTTGCGCTGTTGGAGGTGGAGCGGCT
>Ga0209640_10006420_pt1 | contig 10301 bp, 9 predicted proteins | sample RifCSP10_1_FD_184018 | JGI IMG/M metagenome (GOLD analysis project Ga0209640, IMG submission 184018) | Soil microbial communities from Rifle, Colorado - Rifle CSP2_sed 10_1 (SPAdes) (version 2) | ecosystem: Environmental > Terrestrial > Deep subsurface > Rock core/Sediment | place: Rifle... | reverse complement strand
AACCACATGACCTACAGCCGCCATTACCCGTTCCTGGAAAGCGTATTCGACGCGTTGGGGCGCGACCTCGCGCGGACGGTCGCGTTCTTCAGGCACGTGGACAAGATCAAGCCAACGCGCGTGGCCGTCATGCAGCGGCACCGCATTGCCGAAGAAAGCAGCGTAGAATTCATTCGCGCGTACGAGGCGGCCGTGGTGGAGACGATCCGCAAGGCGCTCTCGGAATCAGGCTTGAGGTAACCCGGCATTGCGGTTCGAACGACGGAAATTGGATTTGCATTGCCGGGCAAAGTTTCGGGACGGCGGGATGAAGAGCGGGAAGCTTACGGGAGGAGTCGTATGGCTGATGTTGCGATTCTGATACTTCGGGTGGTATTGGGCATCGTAATGATTCTTCACGGCGCCTATAAATTCCAGAACAAGAATTTGTTCGACCAGAAGTGGCGGGAAGACTACGGTTTCCCGAGAGGTTCAGTGCTGCTGTCCGGAATCGTTCAGGTCGCTTGCGGATTGGCGATAATCGCAGGAGCGTTCAGCCGCCTCGCCGCACTGATTCTGTTGCTGGTCATGCTGGTGGCAACGTACATCAGTATCGCGAAGCATCACGAGCCATTTCTCAGTACGCCAGACGGAAAAGGTTGGGATATCAACTTATTGCTGATGGGGTCGCTTATTGCGTTGATCTTCCTGGGCGACGGGAAGTGGGCATTAGCGGGGTGGTAGCCGTGCAGGGCTTGACGGCGTTCAGTTGCACGCTCAGCACACAGGAAAACGGCTGATGGCCGGTGATCCGGACGTCGATGAAACCCGCATCCATCACTGCGCCTCGAAGGTCCTCCTCGGTGACGGTTCCGCCGAGGGAGGTCACATCGGCCAACGGATCCTCCAGGATTTCCCGCGGCAACTCGCCCTCGCGAACGAGTTCCCGCACGGCCAGGCAGCCACCGGGCTTCAGGATCCGGTACGCCTCGTTGAACGCCGCGGTTTTATTCACGGTCAAGTTGAACGATGCGTTGGCAACCACAAGGTCCGCGATGCCGGAGGCGAGCGGGAGGTGTTCCATGTCCCCGGCGACCGGCCAAACGGATCCGGCGGGCAGCGCGTGGCGGTCAGGTAATCGGGTGAGCATCCGCAGCATGGGCAGCGTCATGTCCAGGGCGACGATGGTGCCATCCGGACTCATCTCCGACGCGATCCACCGGGCATCGATCCCCACACCGCAACCGAGGTCGACCGCGAAGCGAATATCCGCAAGGTGCAACCCCGCCAGCGGAAAACCGCAACCCCGGTAAGCCGCGACCAGCTCCTCCGGCAAACGCTCGAGCATGGCCGGCGGATAACCGGCGTCCAACAGGCGGCGTGTTCCGCCGGGCGGAAAATCCCGTTCCTCGATCAGCCGCGAGTAGCGCCGGCGTATGCGTTCCTTGATTTCGTCCGGCCAGTCCCGCCGGCCGGAGCCCCCGGCTATGCTACCCACTGGCGGATCAGTGCGGCATATGCTCCGGGTTCCAGAATTTGCCGCTCCGGATCATGCCGGCGATCCGTTCTCCCTTCTCAATCCAGCAGTTCTCGTTAAACTTCGCCTGCGCTTCGCAATCGAACTCGACGCGCTCGACACGGGCCTCCCATTGGCCGTCGCCGAGATAATCGACGACCGCATACGCGGGGCGGGGATCGCCGTCCCAGCTCATGCCGACCGCCGCGACACAGACGAGGATTTGGGTCTTGTCCGGCTTCTTGATGTAACGCACCGAAGGCCCGTGTATGTGGCCGTGGGCCCCGACGTCGAAATCCTGGCCTTGCAATTTCTCCGCGATCTGCGCTTCGGTCAGACGGGCGGGGAAAGCATCTTTGTCGCCGATATCATAGGGTGTCCCATGAAAGACCCGAAAATCATGCCCCAGCTCAGGGGTATAGGTCATGGAGAACGGGCGCTTCCTCAGCCATTCCAGCTGTTCCTCCGTCATTCGTTCCCGCGTCATGCGGGTCATCCGGAACATCCATTCCTGATGCGGGCTCTTGGGCGGCGTTTTTTCGTCAACCTTGTTGGCGACCCACAGGTCGACATTGCCGACGATGACATCGATATCCGGTCGCCCCATGAAGTGCTGCACGATCTTGTCCGGCTCCGGACCCAGGCCCACCAGATCACCGGCAACGATGACCTTGTCGGGATTCTCCCTGGCCACCGCTTTCTCAACGGCCTCCATCTGCGGGACCTGTCCATGAATATCCGAGTAAAGGCAGTATCTGAAACGCATTTTTCCCTCCTTCTGGTCAACAAGAATTACGAGAACGGCTTGCGGCGTTTTGGGACTGAGGCCGGGTAACGATAAATGAATCGCTGCCGGGTGCTTTGATCGTAATCAATTGAGCAGGTTTATTCCGGGCCGGTACTGATCAGATGAGAAAATCGTAGTGAATTCGGTAAAACGGTCGCTTGAGGCGATGCGCCGCAGCCAGCGGGAACGGAATGACGGATGAATCGGTTTCTTTAACCAGCCGCACGACCAGTTGCTCGCGCACGCCGAAGACCGGGTCCTCATCGATATACGGGTCGTCGTCGGGAAAGATCTCAGTGGTCAACGGGCGCAGGCCGGCCGCCGAAATCAAAAAATGAAAGTGCGCCGGCCGCCACGGGCGGCGGCCCGTGGCGCGCAGCAGATCGCCCACCGGACCGTCCTCGGGCACCGTATACGGCGCGGGACGAACGGTGCTGAAGGCATATTCTCCGTTCGCGCCCGTCTTCATCCTGCAGCGCAGATTACCGGCGGGTTGTTTGGGATCCTGGTTCGAGTACAGGCCATTCGAGGCCGTCTGCCAGAGTTCGAGCACCGCGCCGGGAACGGGCGTCCGGCCCGCCGCATCGAGGACCTGACCATAGAACACGACAGGGTCACCGCCATTGCCGCCGATCAGGTCGCCGCCGACTTCCAGCCATTGCGCGCCGGCGATATAAAACGGACCGAGGTTGCTGTACTCGGTGCGCCCATCGCCGCTGTTGATCATGTCGACCAGGGAAGTCAGTCCCAGCACGTCGGAAAACAGGATGAACTCGCTGCGCTCCGGAGAAGATATCTGTCCGGCGCGATCGAGAAGCGTCATCGCCGTCCGCCATTCTTCATGGGTGAGCCCAACCTCCTTGGTAAAAGCGTGCAAATGCGCCGCCAGTTTCGACAGCACCAACTTCAGGCGCGGACTCGTGGTCTTTCCACAGTAAGCAACAAACGCATCTGTGATCGTATCCTGGTTGACCGATTTCACGATGGCTCCTCTAGATCAGGGCGAGGCTCAATACGGGAAAAGCGATGACTGCGATGAGCACGAGCAGCATGATCACGGCAAATGGAAACGCACCGGCGAAAATATCGTGCAGCGTGACCGAGGGATCATTGATTGCGCTTTTTACCGTGAACACGGATAAACCCAGCGGCGGCGTCAGCAGCCCGATTTCCGCGCCGACCACGGTCACGACGCCGAACCAGACCAGGTTGCCCCCGAACGCCTGCACCGCCGTCAGAAACAGCGGCGCGGCGATCAGTATGATGGAGGCGGTATCCAAAACGGTCCCCAGTAAAATGAGCGTCACGACATATATCGCCATCAACTGGTTAAGCCCGAAGTTCATCCCGGCAAGCCACTCGCTGAAAAGTGTCGGCAGCCCCGCCATTCCCAGCATGCGGCTGTACATGTTGGCGGCGATAATCAGGAACAGGAGTGTCGCCGAGATATAGCCCGTTTCGACAAACACCTCCCACAGGCTGCGCCAGTCCAGCGCGCGGTACCATAGCCCGATGATCAATGCCAGCAGCGCGCCGAGCGCACCGGCTTCAGTCGCCGTGACTATCCCACCATAAATTCCGCCGAGCACCGCCACCACCAGCAGCACCACCGGCGCAAGCTTCCCCAGCTTCTGCGCTGTGCCGAGTAGCGGCGCCGCTACACCCGTCTGCGCGCCACCGACGAAGCCGGGTGTAAATTTCGCCATCAGCGCGATACCGGCACAGAACGCGGCGGCCAGCAACAAGCCGGGGATGACACCGGCCAGAAACATGTGTCCCACCGATTGTTCGGCGACGAAAGCGTAGATGATCATCATCACGCTCGGCGGGATCAACATGCCCAGCACGGAGCTTCCGGCCACCACCCCTACTGAGAAACGCTTGCCATAGTTGAGCCGCTTCATCTCCGGCATGGATACGCGGCTGAAGACGGACGCAGACGCAATGGAGGATCCCGTGACGGAGGCGAACAAAGCGTTGGCTGCGACCGTCGCCATTCCGAGGCCGCCCCGGATGCGGCGAAAGGCGTCATTGGCGACATCGTAGACGTCGCGGCCGATGCCCGTCTTGCTGACCAGCAATCCCATCATCATGAACAGCGGGATGGTCGCGAAGTTGTAGTCGGCGACGCTGTCGCCGACCGTGACGGTGAGCAGGTTGATCGCGAGATCGAGCCGGTCGCGCATCAGCCATACGCCGAGTACGGACACCACGCCCAGCGCGATCGCAACGTACAAGCCGGCGTATATCAATACGACCACGAGGATGATCGACGCTGCGCCGATCTCGACGGGACCCATGTTCAATTCTGAGTCACTCTGCGGAGCTCCCGCCACGCAGAGACCAGAAAGGCGAGGATGGCGGCGATCGCGCCGGCCACGATGATCAGCTTGACGGGCCATTCCGGGACCGTGAACAGTTGCGCCGTGCCTTTGAACTCGCCGCGCTGGAAGGACTCGATTGCTCGCGGGATGCCGCCGGCAACAATCAGCGCCATGAACGCTGCCGCCATCAGATCGAATAATACGTGCAACGATGCCCTGAGCCGCGGGGCACGTTCGCCGAGGAGCGTAAGCAACCCATCCGAACGCGTCAGCCGGCCCGAGCGGATCGCATCCCCCAACTGAAGAAACACAATCGCCACCAGCGACAATTCCACGACTTCGGTAACGCCGAGAAATGACACGGACAGAAAGGTGCGGCTCAACGATTCGGTGTTGATTATCACGAGCAGCGCGATCACCAGCAGCGCGCCCGCAACGTTGAACGCAGCGAGAACCCGGAACAACCAGCGGGTTGCCGGACCGCTGCGATCCGGCGCCGCGCTCATTCGTCGGCCCTCGCGGGCATAAATACCACGTTAATTGCGGTCCCAGTCACGGAGCGGCTTCTCACCCGCCGCGCGCAACGCATCCATATAGGTGGCAAGAAGTTTGCTGCCGGGCTTGCCTTTGCCGTCCATGCTCGCCGCCCATTCCTTGGCCAGATTGGGCAGGCCTTTGGCCCACGCCGCGCGCCCGTCGGCGGACATTACTGTAATCGTACCGCCGGCCTTCGAGTACGCCGCTTCACTTTCCTTGCCTATGTTCGCGGCAATTTTGGCGAGCCGGTCGCGGTAAGCCAGCGCCACCTCCTGGATCACAATCTTTACCTCGTCCGGCAGTTTTTTCCAGGTTTCAGCATTCGCCGTGACGACCTTGGTATTGACCGAACCCAGGTCCGCCTTCAGCATGTGTGGCGCGACTTCCGCAAGCTTGAAGCTCACGGCCGCCTCGGTCCACAGGAACGCGCCGTTCACCACGCCGGTCTGCAGGTTGTTGTAATAGGTCGTCAGCGGCCCTGCAACCCCGGTGGCGCCGAGCCCGTCAAGATAGCGCAGGTTGGTTCCTGCGCCGTTCACTTTCAGGCCCTGAAAATCGGCAAGTTGCTTGACGGATGTTTTGGTGAATAGCTGGTAGCTGTCGAGCACGGCAGCGGTGGTGAGATAAACCTGGCCCTGAGCGGCGAATTCCTGCTTGACTTCAGGAAACTGCGCTGCAAGTTTGTCGAGTGTCTGCGCGACGAGCGCGGGATTTGTTGTCACGAATGGAGTCACATAAGCGATCGACTGCAGAGGAATCTTGTCCGTGTGAAACGGCGTGGTCACAACGCCGATATCACCCAGGCCCCGTTTCAGGCCTTCGAGCACGCCCCCCGGCTTGACGATCTGGCCGCCCCACGCCTGATTCCATCTGATCTTGTACTTGCCGGCCGCGGCAAGCCGTTTGTCCACCTCGGGAATGAAGAACTCGGCGAATTCCTTGACCCACATCGCACGCACCGGATAACCGTCGAGTGCGGTGAGGTTGATGACCTGCTGTGCCGAAGCGGCGGATGAGAGACCGAGCAATGCAACAAATGCGCATGCCATGCGAACCGGGAAGCAAGGTCTTCCGTGACAGTGGTGGGCCATGTTCTCCTCCAATGGGTTAAACCTCTGACGGTCGTTTCTATCGTGCGGATGCGGCCGGCCTGAACATTGTGAATACCCGCTGCGGGAATGTCAAAGAACAATAGGGCCTCTGGGCCGCGAACGCCGATGGCAAAGAGGGTTAAGGCTGCGGTTTCAGCATCCGGGCTGCGCGAAGTCATTTCCCTGGCCAGGCATGTCCGGCACGAGCTGGTTGATTTCCTGGTACGACATACACGCACGATGTTCGCCCCCCCCGCTCAGGTGACCAGAATCCGTATCGCTCAGGCACCTTTCCTGAACCAGTATTGATACCCGGCGACCGCAACGAGCAGTCCTGCACCGATGAGGTCGGTGCTGAGGCGCGGGTCGAAAAGGGCCAGTGCGCTCACGGCCAGCAGCACCTGCTGCAGCACCGAGAGCCGCCCGAACATGTAGCCCACAATCACTCCGGAAAAAGCAAACGCCGCAAGCGTCGTGGTGATGATGCTCTGCACGAACACGGGAGTGTTCTGATAATCGAGCAGCCCGGTGAACAGAAATCCAAGCGGCAGCAGGTAAATAAACAACCCGAAGCGAAACGCCAGAAAGCCGGTTTTCCAGGGGTGCGCGTCTGCGATAGCCGCCGCGGCAAAGGCAACGGTGCATACCGGCGGCGTCAGGTTCGAGGTCTGGGTATACCAGATGATGAGCAGGTGCGCGGCCATTATCGGGGCCCCGAGCCCCGTGAGCGCCGGCGCGATCAGCACCGAGAGCAGGATGTAATCGGCCGTGACCGACGATACGCCCATGCCAAGGAAAAAGCTCACCAGCGCGGTGAGCAGTACGGCGACCAGCAGGTACCCCATGGAGTAATCGATCACCAGGTGCGAGAGCTGCGCCGATATACCGGTCTTGATCACCAGGCCGACGATGACGCCCAGGCAACCCGCGATCCCGCCGACCGTGAGCGAGCGTTTCACCGCGAGCGTCAGGATATCGATCCAGCGGCGCAGCGACAGGCGTGTCCGCGGCGATATCAGACTCGCCGCGAACACCGAGGGAATTGCGACGAACACCGCCCAGTCCGGGCTGTAGCCCACGACCAGCAGGCCGACAACCGCCGCAATCGGCGTGGCGAAAGCCCAGTAGTGGCGAACGATCTCGCGCGGATTCCCAAGCTCCCGGCGGTCGATGCCCTCGATGCCGTGCATGCGCGCGTAGGCATCGGCGATGAACAGCAGGCAGACGACGAAGATCAGCGCCGGCGCGATGGATACCTTGACGATCTCGAAGTACGGGATTCCCGTGATGTCCGCCATGATGAATATCGCCGCGCCCATGAGCGGAGGCATGACGATGCCGATGGTGGAGGCCGTGGCTTCGAAAGCGGCTGCAACATGCGGCGGATATCCCGAGCGTTTCATCAGCGGAATGGTGAGCGTGCCCGTGCTGACCACGTTGGCGGCCGCGGCCCCGGAGATCATGCCGAAGAGCGCACTGGCCACCACTGCGACTTTCGCCGGGCCACCGCGCATCCAGCCGATCAGCGTGAGCGGCAGATCGATGAGGAGCTTCTGGCCGCCGGACTGCTCGAGCAGGGTGCCGAGCACGATGAAAAGGAAAACGAAGCTCGCAAATACGCGCGTAATGGAACCGTAGATGCCCTCCGGGCTGTAGAGGTAGCCCACCATGTCGGCCCAGCTGATGCCTGGATAGGAAAGCGCGCCGGGCAGCATTGGCCCCGCAAGCGCGTAGACCATCAGCAGGACCGAGAGCGCGGGCAGAAAGCCGCCGATGACGCGCCGCGCGGCTTCGAGCACCAGCAGGATCATGACGACGCCTGCGGCGAGATCGAGCATATCCGGCTCGGAGAAGCGTTCGATGAAGCGCAAATCGTACTGCAGCGTGTATTCCGCCGTGACCGCGATGGCGGCGATGGCAAGCGCGAAATCGAAGATGCTCGGACGCCGTTTCGGCGAGCGAGGCGTTGCACCATAGTTCAAAAAAATCAGCGCCAGGGTGAACGCGAGATAAAGCGTGATGAAGCTCTCCGGCGAGAAGTAGCCGAACCCGGCGAAGTACCAGTACAGCAGCGCGAACGCGACGCTGGTGAAGGTGACGATGCCGCCGATCCAGCCGCTGTCGAGATTGCGCGCCGTCTGCCCGCCGCTCGACGCCATCACCCAGCGCAGCAGCCGGGAGCTCGTTGTGGGTGTGACCGATCCGGCTACGGGCATGACCTTACCCGCGAACTGCCGCGGCTGGCGCGGCGGGCATGAACGCCGCCTTGCGCACCGGCGCAAGCGCCACGCTCGAAGCAGAACAGGAACAGCCTCACGGCCACGCGGTCTTGGTCGAAACTTGCTGCGTCATCCGGCGGCCCGGAGAACGCCTGGCGTGCAGCGGGGTGCGGGCTCGCACCGCACCCCACGCTTGTCATTTCGCTGCCGGAACTTGCGAAATATTCAGGCCCTTTTCCTTCCACAGTCGCGCGGCGCCCGGATGCAACGGGAACGCGAGACCGACCACCGGACTATCCTTCATGGCCGACAGGCTCTTCTGATTCGTGGTCAGGTAATCAATGCACGCGTTTGACCAAAGCGCTTTCGTGACTTTGTAGACCACGTCGGCCGGCACGTCCTTGCGTACGATCAGGACTCCGTTCAGACCGAAGGAGGTCCATTCATAGTTGGCGTTTGGATAGCTGCCCTTAGGCTGCGTAACCTTGCGGAAGAACGGGCTCTCCTTCAGGAAACCGGTCGCATCCAGTTCCTTGCCGACATCGAGAAAGAGCACGTCGCCGCTCGCCGCAGCCTCGGTCGCAGCCGGTGTCGGTACGCCCCCCAGCCAGAGCCAGCCGTCGATCTTGCCGTCTTTCAGGTAGCTGTTCATTTCGGACGACGACACGTTGGCTGCCTTGATCTTGTCGAACACCCCGGCCTTCTTCAGGAACGAGCCGATGATGTCGCGGCTGACGCTGCCGACGGGTCCCGGCGCGATGGTCTTGCCCGCCATATCCGCGAGGGACTTGATGCCGGACTTTTTCGACACGACGAAGTGGGCAACGGCCAGGCGTTCGGCCACACCTACGGCCAGCATGTTCTGCAGTTTTTCCTTGAAGGGCGGCTTGCTATCCCATGCTGCTGTAATGACGTTCTGGTAGTTGATACTGAATTGGCCGTCGCCGCGCTGCACTTTCATGAAGGCATCCATGCCTCCCTGCGTGGGCGTGACGGTCGCGCGCACATCGGAGTTCTGACGCAGGCACTCGCTCATTGCCGTCAATGCCCGCGTCCACGCGCCCTTTGCGCCGCCGCCGATGAAGGAGACTTCCTGCGCCTGGGCGCCAGTGGCGCCGAAAGCCGCGATTGATGCAAACGTAATTGTGCTGATCAGCCCTATCGTCCGTAAGTTCATGTCGCTACCTCCTCGTGGGTTATGTGCCGCCAGGCGCCGAAATCGGTCGCTGGTTGCTTTTTTTATGACAAAATCACAATGAAGTCTAGCATACGCGGCGCCTGCGCCGTCAAGGAAGGAAATTGCCAGGCACCCAATCGCCCGCCCGCAACCGAGTTCGCGGGATTTGCCCGGCGTTTTCCTCGAACTGTAGAATGGCCTGAGGGGTGCGGGTGACATCGGCCAAAATACTTGTCCGGTTTTGATTGCGAATTCACGGGAGGGAGATCACTATGAAGACGAAGCATTGGCAGACGGCCATACTGCTCGCAGTTGCATTTGCCGCCGACGCCGCGGCCGCCGAATACCCCGCGCGCCCGATCCGGTTTATCGTGCCCTACGGCGGCGGCAGCGGTCCCGACATCACCGCACGCCTGTTCGCCACCGAACTCAGCAAACAGATCGGGCAGCAGATCGTGGTCGACAACCGGCCGGGAGCATCCGGGAGCATAGGCACGGAGATGATAGCGAGAGCGGCCCCCGACGGTTACACCATCGGCTTTGGCGGCATATCAACGTTTGCGATCAACCCCAGCGTGCTGGCCAGGCTGCCGTACGATCCGGACAAGGATTTGCTGAAAGTGGTGCAGACGTATTTCAACCCCGGCGTGCTGGCGGTGACGCTGTCGCTC
>Ga0209640_10006419_pt1 | contig 10301 bp, 8 predicted proteins | sample RifCSP10_1_FD_184018 | JGI IMG/M metagenome (GOLD analysis project Ga0209640, IMG submission 184018) | Soil microbial communities from Rifle, Colorado - Rifle CSP2_sed 10_1 (SPAdes) (version 2) | ecosystem: Environmental > Terrestrial > Deep subsurface > Rock core/Sediment | place: Rifle... | reverse complement strand
GACGCCGCCGAGGGTCTTGCCTTCCTGGAGGTCGACGACGTGGGTGAGGTGACCGAAGCTGATGCTGAGGTTAGGCACGAGAAGCCGCCCGGGATCGGTGTGGCGATAACGGGGCAGGAAGACGCTGACCTGGTGACCGCGGGCGGCCAGCACGCGCGGCAAGGCGCCGACAACGTCGGCCAAGCCCCCCGTCTTCGAGAATGGCACACACTCAGAGGCGATGAAGAGAATGTTCACCAAGTTCCCCCGCGGCGGCGCGGCGTCCGAGTCTCAGGAGTGGGTGTCGATCTGGGCGCGCTGCAAGGTGCCGCTGAAGTCGACATAGACGGACTTCCACTCCGAGAAGACGTCGAGGCCGGCGATGCCGGCTTCGCGGTGGCCGTTGCCGGTCTGCTTGGTGCCGCCGAAGGGGAGCTGAATCTCAGCGCCGATGGTGGGGGCGTTGACGTAAACGATCCCTGTATAGAGATCGCGCATCGCGGCGAAGGCTTTGTTGACGTCCTGGGTGTAAACGGAAGAGGAGAGGCCGTACACGACATTGTTGGCGATCTCAATTCCCTGCTCGAAGGAATCGATGGGAATGACAGAGACCACCGGCCCGAAGATTTCCTCTTTGGACACCCGCATCTCGGGGGAGCAGTCGCCAAGGATGGTGGGGGCGTAGAATGAGCCGCGGTCGAGGTCGCCGCCGGTGAGCGGGTCGCCGCCGCAGAGGAGCTTGGCGCCTTCGTTCTTTCCGATCTCGACATATTCGTGGACGCTCTGCCGCTGGCGGTCGTTGATGCAAGGACCCATTTCGTTGGTGGGGTCGAGGCCGTTGCCGACCTTGAGGGCGCGGGCCCGTTCGACGAATTTCTCCCTGAACTGCTTGTACACCTTCTTGTGCACGCCGACGCGGCTGGCGGCGGTGCAGCGCTGACCGGTGGTGCCGAAGCCGCCCCAAAGGGCGCCGTCGACAGCGAGGTCGAGGTTGGCGTCTTCGAGCACGAGAATAATGTTCTTCCCGCCCATCTCCAGGTGGCAATGGCGAAAATCCGGGGCGCAGGCCTTGGAGACCTCGCGGCCGATTTCCGTGGAGCCGGTGAAGGAAATGACGCTGACATCGGGGTGGGTCATCAGGGGAACGCCCACATTGCCGCCGGAGCCGGTGATGAGGTTCAGGACACCCTTGGGCAGGCCGGCATCGTTGAGAATGCGGGCGAAGTTGTAGCCGGAGAGCGGTGTGTCGGACGCGGGCTTGAATACCACGGTGTTGCCGAGAATCAGCGCGGGGAAGATTTTCCAGGAAGGAATAGCCATGGGGAAATTCCAGGGAGTGATCATCCCGCAAACACCCAGCGGCTGGCGGAGGCACAGGGCGAACTTGTTGGACAGCTCGGAGGGGACGGTGTAGCCGAACTGGCGGCGGCCTTCGCCGGCCATGTAGAAACCCATGTCGATGGCTTCCTGGACGTCGCCGCGGGTTTCCTTGAGGATTTTGCCCATCTCACGGGTCATTTCGCGGGCCAGCTCTTCTTTGCGCTCGACCAGCATCTGCGCGGCGCGGAAGAGAAACTCGGCGCGACGGGGAGCCGGGGTGAGTCGCCAGCCGTTGTAGGCGGCTTTGGCGGCGGCGACGGCATCTTCCAAGTCGCACTTGTCGGAAGCCGGAAAGAGCCCGACGATATCGGTCTTGTCCGCGGGGTTGATGTTTTCGAAGGTCTTGCCGGAGTGGGGCTCGACCCATTCACCGTTGATGAAGTTCTTGTAGTGCTTGGGGGCAGTCATAAGAGCTCCTTCCTAGCTGGAGACGCGCGAGGAAAGCGGGCGCGCGCCGAGGAATGAAGAAGTCAATTTACCAGAGAGGTCGTGAGAGGTCAATCAGCCGCAAGGGCGGCGTTAATTCTTTTTTCCCGGGGAATCGTCCATGGGGTACGGCGGAGGAACGACTCCCTGGCGTCGAGCAATCAAGTAGGCCTGGATGAGTGGGTCGAGCTGGCCGTCGAGGACCGAGTCGACGTCGCCTTTTTCCAGCTTGGTGCGGTGGTCTTTTACGAGGCGGTAGGGATGGAGGACGTAGGAACGAATCTGGCTGCCAAAACTGATGTCGGCCTTCGATTCCTCCAGCTTGCGGGCCGCTTCCATGCGCTTGTCGAGCTCGTGCTGGTAGAGGCGAGAGCGCAGGATTTTCATGGCGACTTCCTTGTTCTTGTGCTGGGAGCGCTCGTTCTGGCACTGGGCGACGATGCCGGTGGACAGGTGGGTGATGCGCACGGCGGAGTCGGTGACGTTGACGTGCTGGCCGCCGTGGCCGCTGGAGCGGTAGGTGTCGATGCGGAGGTCCTCGGGGCGGATTTCGATTTCGATGCGGTCGTCCACCTCAGGGGTGACGAAGACGGAGGCAAAGGAGGTGTGGCGGCGGGCAGCCTGGTCGAAGGGAGAGATACGCACCAGGCGATGCACGCCGATTTCGGAGAGCAGCAGGCCAAAGACGTTTTCGCCCTGGACAGTGAAGGTGACGGATTTGATGCCGGCTTCTTCGCCGGGAGTGATGTCGGTGATGGAGGCGGCGAAGCCCTTGCGCTCCGCCCAGCGGAGGTACATCCGCAGCAGCATTTCGGCCCAGTCCTGGGACTCGATGCCACCGGCGCCGGGATGGATGGTGACGATGGCGTTGCGATGGTCGGCGGGACCGTAGAGGAGGGTTTCCGTTTCGGCCTGGTCGAGGTCGGCGCGGAGCTGCTCGAGGCCGCCGGCGAGATCTTTTTCGACCGGCTCGCCCTCGTGGGCAAGCTCGAAGAGCGTGGCGAGCTCGCTCAGGTCGCGGCCGAAAGCGCGCGCGGCCTCGACCTGGCGCTCGCGGTGCTTGCGCTGCTGGAGAAGGCGCTGGGCGTTTTCGGGGTCCGACCAGAGGTCGGGCTGGTGGAGCTTCTGGTCCAGGGCCGAAAGTTCGGCTTCCAGGCGGGGGACGTCAAAGGTAGCTCCGCAGCTCGTCGGCGCGACGGCGGAGCAAGTCAAACTGTCGTTCCAGTTCCTGAATCGGTTCCATACACGGCTCCCTCGACAGCATCCACCCAGAGCTTGCGTGCCAGCAGCGCGCCCGTGAGCAGCGCGCAGAAGGCGGCGAACCAGTCGCCGGCGCGGGTGTAGGAGCTCTGCTCGCTGCGGAAGGAAAAACTCGCCGGCAGCGTCGCACGCTCGAAAGCCGGCGCCCGCGCCACGATCCGCCCGTAAGGGTCCACGACGGCGGTGATGCCAGTGTTGGTGGCGCGCAGCAGGAAGCGCCGCGTCTCTACCGCCCGCATGCGAGCCACGTTCAGGTGCTGCTCCGCGGCGGCCGAGCGGCCGTACCAGCCGTCGTTGGAGATGTTGACCAAGACGCCGGCGCCGCGCTCGACCCCTGCCCGCACCAGGCCGGGGAAGATGGCCTCGTAGCAGATCACCACGGCCAGCTTTCCCTGCCCCGCGGGCAGCAAAGCCGGGCGCTCGCCCGGCTGGAACTCACTCACCTCGGCGACCAGCGGGCCCAAGCCGCGCAGCCAGCGCGCCAGCGGGAGGTACTCGCCGAAGGGCACCAGATGAATCTTATCATACTGGCCCACGAACTCTCCGTTGGGGGAGAGCAGAACGGCGCTGTTGAGGGGATGCGTGCGACCATCGTCGCCGGTGCGATAGTCCACGATGCCCACCAACAAGTAGCTCCGCGTGGCCTGGGCCAGGTGCAGGAGGCGGCCGCGGATGGTGGGGTCGTGGTGGAAGTAGAAAGAAACGGGGACCTCGGGCCAGAGGATCAGCCCGGGGGCGGAGGATTCCTGGAGGCGGGCGGCCTGGGTAGTGATCTGGGTGAGTTGGTCCAACTCGCGGGGGTTGTCGCGAACCCAGTAGGGGTCGAACTCTTCCTGCTGGGGGAGGTTGGTCTGAACCAGAATGACATCGTTCTCCCCAGGGACTGGCGGCAGGCGCCGGCCCCATTGATCGGTGAACAACAAGACCACAACTAGGGTCGCCAAGACTAGCGCGCCGCGGCGCGAGGGGGCGCGCCAGTAGCCGGCCACCAGGGCGCTCACGGCGGCGAGCAGAAAGGAGACTCCGTAGATGCCCACATAGGCGGCGTGTTGAATCCAGCCGATGTGCGGGGCAACGGCATAGCCGAGAAGATTCCAGGGGAAGCCGCCGAAGAAGATATAGGTCCGGAGCCATTCCAAGGCGACCCACACGAAGGGCGAGGCCGCCAACGCCAGGAATTGCCAGCGGCGAGCCAGTTCCGCCACCAGCAGCGCAAAGAGGGCCAGGAAAAGGGCGAAGGAGACCACGAACAGGAGGAGCACACCAGCGGAGGGCAGCACCGAGAGGTGACCATAGAGGCGCATAACGCCGAAAATCCAGTGACAGGTGCCGGCGAAGAAAACCATCCCGCTCAGTTGGCCGAGCCAGAAAGCGCGCCGGCGGGAGCGGGGATAGGTGAGCGTAGCAAGCAGCGGGGCGAGGGCCACCAGACCGAGAAGAGTCAGGTGCGGCCGGGGAAAGGCGAGGACGAGCAGCAGGCCGGTGAGGAGCGCACACGCCGTCGGGTTGCGCGCCGGAGAAAGCACCACGGGCCTCAGCGCCGGACGATGTCGGTGAAGCCCTGAGCCTGGAGCCGGCGGGCCGCGGCGTCGGCCAGCTCAGCCGAGTCAAAGGGGCCGACCTGGACACGATAGAGGCGATCGCCTTCGGGAGGCCAGATGACGGCCGGGAAGCCGAGGTCTTCAAGCTTCTTGGCCAGCCGCTTGGCTTCCGACTCCTGGCTGACCGCGGCCACCTGGAGGAAGATGCGCTGGGTCACCTGGCCGGGAGTGGCAGCTACTCCGGTCTGGGGTTGCTCCGCCGCCTCCGCAGGGGCCTCTTGCGCTGCCGGAGGCCGCTCGGCGCGGGGCTTGCTTTCGACGCGCTCATAGAAGCTCAGGTCGGTGGGGGGCGGTCCGCCAGAGCCTCCGGCAGGTTGCGCTGGAGTAGGCGCGGCGACTCGCTCGGAAGCACCCTGGCTGCGGCCGAGGAAGTAGCCCATGCTAAAGAAGAAAGCCGCCAGGACAACCGCAAGAAAGAAAATACCCAGGAGGTGACGGCTTTCAAGCACCACTTCGTGGGAAGCTCCCTTTTCGGGTTTCGCCATGGATGCGGGGTTACTCCTTCTTTATCGCCTTGGCGACCCAGCTGCTCAGCATATCCACCGGCACGGGAAAGACAACGGTGGTGTTGCGCTCGACGCCGATCTCGGTAAGCGTCTGGAGGTAACGAAGCTGAATGGAAACGGGCTCGGAGGCCAGGGTGCGGGCGGCGTCGGCCAGGCGCTGTGCGGCCTGGGCTTCACCTTCGGCGTGGATGACCTTAGCGCGACGCTCGCGTTCGGCTTCGGCCTGCTTGGCGATGGCGCGTTGCATACTTTCAGGGAGGTCGACCGCCTTGACCTGGACGATGCTGACCTTGATGCCCCAAGGGTCGGTGTGCTGGTCGAGGATTTCCTGGAGGCGGGCGTTGACCTTGTCGCGCTGGGCGAGGAGCTCATCGAGCTCGACCTGGCCGATGACGTCGCGCAGGGTGAGCTGGGCAAGCTGCGAGGTGGCGTAGAGGTAGTTGGCGTTTTCGATGATGTTGACCATGCGGTTGGGGTCCATGACGCGGAAGTAGGTCACGGCATTGACGCGCACGGTGACGTTGTCGCGGGTGATAGCGTCCTGCGGGGGGACCTCGAGGGTGATGAGGCGGAGGGAGATACGCATCACGCGGTCAATGGGCCACCAGATCCAAATCAGGCCCGGCCCCAGTGGCACGGGGCGCATGCGGCCGAGGCGGAGAACGACGGCGCGCTCCCATTCATTGAGGATCTTCAGACAGTTCAGGACCCAGATGACCAGAATGACGAGAACAACTACGATGGGCATGACTTACTCCTTCCCGGCGCCCGGAGTTTGAACGGGGGCGCCGATGGGTTCTACGCGAAGTGTAAGGCCTTCCACTGCCACAACACGAATTTCCTGGCCCACGGCCAAGGGCACGCCGGCGCGGGCAGTCCAGAGCTCGCCAGCGACGTGGACCAGGCCCTTGTGGGCGTCGCGAATCTCCTGGCGGACCTCGCCGACTGCACCGACGAGCGACTCGGGGCCGATGGTGGCGCCCCAGCGGCGAGAACGGAGAACGAGCCGGAGCAGGAGGACGGTGATGAGGGCAAACGGAATGGCGACCGAGAGCGCCAACTCCCAGCGGACGCGCAGCTCGGGGATGGGCGGGGCGTCAATGAGCATCAGGGCGCCGAGGACCATGGCGATCACGCCACCGACGGCCAGAACTCCATGACTCACGTAGACGGCCTCCAAGATGAACATTACCACCGAAAGCACGATGAGGAGTACAGCGGCGTAGTTGACCGGCAGGAGATGCAGAGCAAAAAGAGCCAGCACGAGGCAGATGCCACCCCCAACCCCGGGGACGATGAAGCCCGGGTGGTTGAATTCGATGTAGAGGCCGAGGATGCCGAAGACCAGAAGGAGGAAGGCGATGTTGGGGTCAATCAGGCGGCTGAGAAAGCGTTGGCGGCCGGTCATTTCCCAGGGCTCGACGCGGACATCGGCGAGCTCGAGGGTTTGGGAGCGGGCGTCGAAGCGCGTGATGGCGCGGGCGTTGAACTGCTCGAAGATCTGCTGGCGGGATTCGCAGACGGCGTCAATGAGCTTGCCTTCGAGGGCTTCCTGGTCGGTGAAGGACTTCGCTTCCGTGACCGCTAGCTCGGCCAGAGCGGGGTTGCGATTGCGCTTGGAGGCATAGCTGCGCAGATAAGCGGCGGCGTCGTTGGTGATTTTCTTCTTGAGAGTTTCGTCCACATCTCCGCCCCCGAAGGCGACGGGGGAGGAAGCGCCGGTGGTGGTGCCGGGGGCCATGACGGCGACGTCGGCGGCGAGCAGGATGAAGAAACCGGCGGAGGCGGCGCGGCTGCCGGTGGGGGCGACGTAGACGATGACGGGGACTTTGGAACCGGTGATGTGGTCCACCATTTCGCGCATCGAGGTCTCGAGCCCGCCGGGAGTGTTGATCCAGATGAGGACAGCATCGGCGTTGATCTTCTCCGCATGCTCGAGGCCAGCCAGGAGGTATTCGGCGGAGACGGAGTGGACGATTTCGTTCAGGCGGATTTCGACGACGGTGCCAGCCGCGGCCGGAGCTGCGAGCAGCAGAAGCAGGAATGCGGCGAGGAGAAATTTCCTCATGGACGGCGTCCTTCCGAGCCGGCGGAGGAGGGGAGGCGGCGTTCGAGGGCGCGAGCCGCGTCATTGGAGGGATCGAGGGCGAGGGCGGCGCGGATTTCCTGGCGCGCCTGCTCGGCGCGGCCCTGGGCGAGGTAGAGCTCGGCCAGGCGCAGCCTGGCGCCGACGGTTTCCTGGCTCCAGAGAGAGGCTTTCAACTCCGCGATGGCTTCCTCGGTGCGGCCGCGGCGCTGGTAGACATCGGCGAGGAGGAAGTGGGCGCGGTGGGAAGCGGGGTCGAGCAAGATGGCCTCGACCAACTCGCTCTGGGCCTCATCGAGCGCGCCGCGGGCGAGAAAATCCTCGGAGCGTTGCAGGTGGACAGCGACGTGTCCGGCCCGGGCAGAAGCGGAATCAGACGAGGGGGCGAGAGGGCGCAGGCTACGGGGAGAGAATTGCAGGCTGAGGCGGTCGAGGTCGAGGGGGTCGCGCTCCGGGTCGAGCACAACCAAATCCTCGCCCCCTTCCTGGCGGAGCCGCTGGGCGTCGGCGGCGCGGCCCAGACGCTCATAGGCCACAAGCAACAGGGCGCGGGCCTGATTATCGCCCGGATGGATTTCCACCAAGCCTTCGAGCGGCGGAACGGCCTGGTGCCACTGGGAGGCGCGAAAGTGGAGCAGGCCGAGGTTGAAGAGGGCCTCAACCAGCGCAGGGTCGGTTTCGAGCGCGCGCTGAAAGTAGCCGACGGCGGAGGCATCACCGCGCCGCGAGGCAAAGATCCCCAGGTTGTTCCACAGGGGCGCGGCCGGAAGACGGTCAGCCAGCGGCGCCAAGGTTTCCGCCGCCCGGGCGTAGTCCGCGAGGTAGAACTGGCAAAGCGAGAGAAAGAAGCGGCCCTCGGAAGACAAGGCGTCTTCGGCCGGCACGCGCGCCAACCAGCGGGCGGCAGTGGAGTAGTCCATATCTTCGAAGTAGAGCAGGCCCAGGCGGAAGATGGGCGCGGCGAAGTCCGGCTCCAGCCGATTGGCCTGGAGGAAGTAGCGGCGTTGCTGCTGACGGTTCAGCGCCAGCAGCCCGCGCACATAGCTTTCGAAGGCACTGGCGCGAAGGGGAGGAGAACGGGCGAGGAAAGCGTCGCGGCTCAGGGGAAAGGCGGGGTCCAATTGACGCAAGAGACGCCAAGCCAGCTCACCCTGGAGATCGAGCAAGCGCTCGAGCGGACCGGACTGCTCCAGGGAGGGCGAGAGGGAGAGTTTGCGCACCTGGAGAAGCTCGGCCTGAGCACGGAGGTCCGGCCCTTGCACTTCAAAGCGGCCGGTGACCAACCAATCGGCACCGGCCTCTTCTCCGAGCCGGAGCAGGCTGGCGCGGGTGAGGGGGGCCCCGGGCGGGAGTCCGAGGCGCTCCAGAGCGGCCAGACGCTCTTCGCGGGGAATGACCTGGTAGCCGTTGCCGGGCAGGCGGGTGTTGAGAGCTTCGGAAAAACTCTCGCCGAGCCAGTCGTACTCGGCGGCCCGAGAGGTGTTGTCAAACGGTACGACCAGAAGGGTTTCGGCTAAGAGGGGAACGCCCGGGATGAGAACGGCAACGACCAAGAAAACGAACGAGACCCGTCGCCGTACTGGTGCACGGAGCGGCATGCTGACAATCATTATAGCAGATGCTCAACAGGGCATTTCTCGAGGGCTGCTTCAATCGCCACGCTCAAGAGGGATGAACCGCAGAGACGCCGAGAACGCAGAGCGAGACGCGGGGGGGAGAACCCTCAGCGGGGCAAGGGGGTGGGCGGGTTACTGAAGAGGGCCTGAAAGCGCCGGTCCTCGCGGACGAGGTCGAAGGCGGAGTCGGCGAGCGCCTCTTCCATGGGGAAGCCGTTCTCGAGGCAACTGCGGAGGAAGAAGAGCGACCGCTCGACGTTGCCGATCGTGGCGAAGCCTTTGGCGAGGAGGAAGTGAAAACGGGCGCGGTCCTCGGTGGAATAGTCCTGCATCAGAATGCCGAAGAGGTTGCGCTGCTGGAAGATGTCGGGGTTGAGGAGGAGGGCGAGGCGGAACTGGTGGAGGGCATTGTCGAACTGCTTGCGGGCGAAGAGGGCGGCGCCGAGGTTGCCGTGGATGGCGGCCTGGGTGGGGCCGTGGCGAAGGGCGCGCTCGTAGTAGCGAATGGCGCGCTTGTAATCCTTGCGGGCGTAGTAGACCGAACCCAGATTGTTCCAGGCCTGGGCATAGTCGGGGTCGGCCCGGGTGGCGCGAGTGTAGAACTTCTTCGCTGTGGAGAGATTGGAGAGCTGGTGATGGGCAATGCCGAGCTTGTTGAGAAGAACGGCATTGGAGGGGGCGAGGCGCAGGGCTTCACTGTAGAGGTCAACCGCCTCCCAGTAGTTCTTGCGGATCATGTTCAGGTCGGCCCGGAGCTCGAGTTGGCGCACCTGCTCGCTGCGGGGCAAGACAGTCAGGAGGGGGGCTTCCTGCGCGGGGAGGAGGAAGGCCGCACCGGTGAGCAAAAGAATGAGCGCAAGCCAGAGGCGACGCATACCGCGGAAAGTTTACTCCCGGGGCGGCTCTGGTTTCACGTTTTTCTTCTTCTTGGGGACACGCTTGTAGACGCGCGCGGGGACGGAGCGGATGGCGGTAGCGGCGCGACGCAGCATGCCGGGGCCCTCGGGGGTTTGCCGGTCATCCACCTCGACCTCGACTTCCTCGTACTCGTCCTCCTCAACGACAGGCGCCGGTTTTGAAGCGGGTTGAGACTGGTCGGTGGCGCTGCGGGCGTCGCGACCGATGCCGATGGCCCGCAGGAAGGTGCTCGTCACTCGGCGGAAACCGGAGGGACGATGTCTAGGGCAGAGCTCATGCGGCTCAGTGCCGATGAGAAACTTCTCCGTGCGTACCACGGGGCATTCCGGGACAGCGACGGCCAGGGTCTCCGGGTCGATGGGGACGGAGACGATGCCTTCCGGCGGAATGAACTCTTCCAGGTTGCGGTAGGCGGGCAAAGCTATGGCGCGCTTCATGAAGGCGGTCCAAACCGGCAAGGCGGCGGAGGCGCCGGGGAGGCCGAGGTCGCGGGCGTCGTCGAAACCCACCCAGACGGCGGTGAGGAGGT
>Ga0209640_10006418_pt1 | contig 10301 bp, 10 predicted proteins | sample RifCSP10_1_FD_184018 | JGI IMG/M metagenome (GOLD analysis project Ga0209640, IMG submission 184018) | Soil microbial communities from Rifle, Colorado - Rifle CSP2_sed 10_1 (SPAdes) (version 2) | ecosystem: Environmental > Terrestrial > Deep subsurface > Rock core/Sediment | place: Rifle... | reverse complement strand
GGGGGGGATTCTCACCCAATTTTCTTGACAAACTCGTATCCCCATGCTATTATATTGAACGCTACGCAATCGATTGCGCAACCGTTTGCGGAAAATTATAAAAGAGGCTGCGTGATGTCAAACATGCGCCAGGTTGCCGAGAGAGCCGGTGTCTCTCCGACCACCGTTTCGCACGTCATCAACAATACCCGCCACGTTTCCGAAGATACCCGGCTTCGAGTTATGGAAGCGATGGTCGAATTGGGCTACCAGCCCAACATCCTCGCTCGTTCCCTGCGCCGCGGTGAAACCCATACGATTGGCTTAATCCTGCCGGACAGCGCCAACCCTTTTTTCGCCGAAATTGGCCGCAAAATCGAGGAAGCCGCCTATCAAAAAAATTACAGTGTTATTCTTTGCAACACCGAGGGCGAGACCGAAAAAGAGCGCTGGTACGTCGACGTGTTAGGTAAAAAACAGGTCGATGGCATCATTTTTGTCGGCACCGGCGACCAGGCCGACTCCCTGCAAATCCTGTTTAACCGCGATATTCCCGTCGTGCTGGTCGACCGGGACCTGCCCAACCTGGAGGTCGACGCTGTTCTCACCGATAACCTGCAGGGCGGCTTTCTGGCCACCACCCATCTGATCGAGCTGGGTCACCAGCGCATCGGCTGCATTATGGGTCCCTCCAATCTCACCCCCAGCGCCCAGCGTGTCACCGGCTACCGGGATGCCCTGCACGCGGCCGGTCTTGTTGTGGATGAAAGCTTGATCCGGCGCGGCGATTTTCATCCCAGGGCCGGTCATGCGGCAGCTTTGTCCCTGTTCGACCATCCGGATTCGCCGACAGCCCTGTTCGTGTGCAACGATATGATGGCGATCGGCGTTCTGGCAGCCGCCGCCGAAGTCGAATGCCGGGTGCCTGAAGATCTGGCGGTGGTTGGCTTCGATGATATTGAACTGGCCTCCTACACGATCCCTCCGCTGACCACCATCGCCCAGCCAAAGAGGGAGATCGGGCGTCGGGCTGTACAGCTGTTGGTGGAAAGGATCACGGACAAAAGTCGCCAGGTGCAGCGAGTGCTGCTGCCGACCGCCCTCATTGTTCGGCAATCCACGAGAGGCTCATCATGATTGGCGGAATCGTTGTCGTCGGCAGTCTAAACATGGACCTGGTGGTCCGCGCTCCCCGCCATCCCCACGTCGGAGAAACCATTATCGGAAGCGATTTTGGCACCTATCCTGGTGGCAAGGGAGCCAACCAGGCGGTAGCAGCCGCCCGGATGGGAGGTGCGGTAAAAATGGTGGGACGTGTCGGGCACGATGATTTCGGCCAGGCCCTGCTGCGCAACGTAAGCGACAACGGCGTAGATACCACCTTTATTCTGCGTGACCCGCACGCCGCTACCGGCGTTGCCCTCATCACCGTGGACGATGCTGGCCAGAACACGATTGTGGTCGCTTCGGGCGCTAATGCCCGCCTCACGCCGGAAGATGTTGCCCGCGCGGAGAGCGTTTTCGAAGGCGCTTCCGTTCTTATGCTGCAGTTAGAAACCCCTCTTCTCGCAATATCGCGAGCCATCGAGATCGCCCAGCACCATGGGCTCAGGGTGGTCCTCAACCCCGCTCCCGCCCAAAAGATAGACGCCGGGCTGCTCGCCGCCGTGGATTATTTGATCCCCAACCAGACTGAGCTTGCCCTGCTCGCCGGCGTCCAGCCGCTGGAAGAGGCGGTTGCCGTGCTCCAGGGCTGGGGTGTGCCCAACCTTATAGTCACTTTGGGTGAGCAGGGCGTGCTCATCGCCCAGGGCGAGCGCCAGACCCACCTGCCTGCCCACCCTGTCGAAGTGGTCGATACCACCGCGGCCGGCGATGCTTTCGTCGGAGCATTTGCCGTCGCCCTGACGCAAGGTCTTTCAACTCAGGAATCAGCCGCCTGGGGCAACGCTGCTGGCGCCCTGGCAGTGACCCGTCCGGGAGCGCAGCCATCGCTTCCTAATAGAGCTGAGCTGGATGAGTTTTTAACGAGGTTGGAATGAAAAAGACACCACTGCTCAACGCCGCCCTTTCCCAGCTGGTCGCCAGCCTGGGCCATAAGGACATGTTGGTCATCGGGGACGCCGGATTGCCCGTCCCACCGCAAATCCGCTGCATCGACCTGGCCCTCACCCGTGGCATCCCCGGTTTTGTCGACACGCTGCGCGTCGTGATGGAGGAAATGCAGGTAGAGAGCGCCTTTGTCGCCGCGGAAACCGCCCACAAAAGCCCGCACATATTGGCGCAGATCAATGAGCTACTCCCGGTGACAGCCGTACAGACGATCTCACATGAAGAGTTGAAAGAAAAGACCCGCCAGGCGCGTGCCGTAATTCGGACCGGCGAATTCACGCCCTATGCCAATATTATCCTGGTTGCCGGCGTTGTTTTCTAGCTGGCAATTAAGATGATTAAGAAGCTGATGAGTATCTCCACTTTGACCTCGCAATTCGACCGCCGTGCATTTCTATCACGCTTCGGCCTGTTGTTTTCATTTGCCCTGTTGGTGTTGGCGCTGTCCTTGCTTTCCGACCGATTCCTTGCCCCTTCCAACCTGATCAATGTACTCCGCCAGGCGGCGATAAACGGGATTGTCTCTGTTGGCATGACCTTTGTGATCCTGACAGGCGGCATCGACCTGTCCGTAGGGTCGATCCTTGCGCTCGCGGTAGTGGTTGGCGCCGACTTGATGAAGCAGGGCCTGGCCGTACCCCTGGCGGTCCTTGCCGCTCTGGCGCTTGGCGCCGGCTTGGGAGCCATCAACGGCTTGATCATCACCAGGGGGCGCATTCCGCCCTTTATTGCCACCCTGGGAATGTTCACGGTGGCGCGCGGCCTGGCCCTGATGTACACCCAGGGGCAGCCGGTGACGGGATTGCCGGGAAGCTTTCGCTTTATTGGAACCGGTACAGCCTGGACCATTCCCATGCCCATAATTGTCGCCGCACTCACCTATGCGCTTGGAATTTTCGTCCTGAACAATACTCGCCTGGGACAGTATGTCTATGTGTTGGGAGATAATCCAACGGCTGCTCGTCTGGCTGGCGTTCCCAACAACCGCATAACCACGCTGGTCTATGCAATATCCGGTCTATGTTCCGCACTGGCTGGACTGATCTTAATCGCTCGCCTTGATTCCGCTCAGCCCGTGATTGGGCTGGGCTATGAGTTCAACGCTATCGCCGCGGTTGTCGTCGGGGGGACCAGTTTTGCCGGCGGAGAAGGTACTTTGGGTGGCACGCTCCTGGGTGCCCTGCTGATCGAAACCCTCAACAATGGCATGAATCTGCTGAATGTATCCCCGCTTTGGGAGCAGGTTGTCAAAGGCGTGGTGATTGCTCTGGCGCTGCTGCTCTACAAAGTGATCAACCGCTAATTGCTACTTATAGGAGAAGGAGGTTTGAACAAAACTAAGATCTGTTGCGTCGTAAAGATTCCAAAAAATTGATGACTATCCTATTCAAATTGTAGTGGAGGAGTATATCCTATGAAACGCCACATGTTTTTCCTAAATTTCTTGCTCATCGGGATTCTGTTGCTCAGTGCCTGCGCTCAGGCGACGCCGACCCAGGAACCGGAAGCGCCGCCGGAGGCCACCGAGCCTCCTGCCGGTGAAATCACCCTGGGTCTGGTGCTTTCGACGCTGAACAATCCCTTCTTCGTGACGCTGCGTGACGGTGCGCAGGAAGCGGCCGATGCCGCCGGCGCCAACCTGATCGTGGTTGACGCTCAGGATGATTCGGCCAGGATGCTCTCCGGGATCGAAGATCTGATCAGCCGGGGGGTGAGTGCGCTGCTGATCAACCCGACCGACTCGGATGCGGTGGTGCCGGCCATCCAGCAGGCCAATGAAGCCGGGATACCGGTCTTCACGGTGGACCGCGGCGCCAGCGGTGGGGAGATCGTCAGCCACATTGCTTCGGACAACGTAGCGGGCGGCCGGATGGCGGGCGAATTCCTGTGCCAGGCCTTAGGCGGCGCGGGTAGTGTGGTCGAACTGCAGGGCATTGCCGGGTCGTCGGCAGCCCGCGACCGCGGCCAGGGCTTCAACGAGTACATGTCGGCGGAGTGTACTGGGGTGACGATTGTCGCCCAGCAGACGGCCAACTTCAACCGTGACGAAGGTCTGACGGTGTTCGAGAACATCTTGCAGGCGCAGCCGGAGATCGCCGGGGTGTTCGCTCACAATGATGAGATGATCCTGGGCGCCATCCAGGCTGCTGAAGCGGCCGGGCGGGCGGACGAGATCGTCTTCGTCGGCTTCGACGCCATCGATGACGCCGTGCAGGCCGTCGAGGCTGGTAGCCTGGCCGCTACCGTAGCCCAGCAGCCCGCCCTCATGGGTCAGCTGGGCGTTGAGACCGCCGTTATGTATCTGAGCGGTGAGAGCGTGGAGAGCAATATCCCTGTAGATCTCTCCCTGGTGACAGAGTAATTCGTCAGAGTGAACACCTCTTGGGACGGTGGGCAAACCTGCCGTCCCAAGAGATCCTTGCCGAAGAACTTATAATCGCTTCATGGAACTTTTTACTCATGGTAGCCAAGCGGATCTAAATGTCTGAGCCTACCCCGCGCCTGGAAATCGAACACGTTAGCAAAGCCTTCCCAGGAGTGCAGGCGGTTGATGATGTCAGCCTTGCCGCCTTCCCGGCAGAGATTCTCGGGCTGGTTGGTGAAAATGGGGCCGGAAAGACGACCCTGATGAATATCCTGACCGGTGCTGTCCAGCCGGACAGTGGTCGCATACTGTTGGACGGCCAACCTGTGAGCATCGATTCTCCCAGCCAGGCTCTGGAGCTCGGGGTAACCATCATTCACCAGGAGCTGGCGCTGATTCCTCAGCTAACCGTGGGGCAGAATATTTATCTGGGTCGCGAGCCGCGCACCCGTTGGCGGGCATTTGTGGACTGGACAACTCTCTACCGGAGTGCTCGAGAGGAGCTCGACCGGTTGGGTTTAGCCATTCCGGTGCATGCCGTTGCCGGTGATTTACCGCTTGCCCAGCAGCAGTTGGTGGAAATCGCCAAAGCGCTCTCCTACCAGGCCCGGCTCATCGTGCTGGATGAACCTACCAGTGCTCTGACCGAACGGGAAACCGAAATCCTGTTTGGCTTGATGCGCTCTTTGAGGGCTAAGGGGGTGACATTGATCTATATTTCTCACCGCCTCGAAGAGGTTTTTACCATCACCGATCGAATTTCCGTGATGCGCGATGGTCAGTTGGTCGGTGTCGCGCCAACGGCCGGCCTCACTACCGAGCAGGTGGTGAAAATGATGGTTGGGCGTGAGCTCCGGGAATTTTATCCGCGAACGGGAGAAGATGGCGGCGAAGTGCTCTTGCGCGCCCGGGGATTGCGCCGCGGGAAGCGTCTGAACGGCGTCGATCTTGACCTTCACCGCGGCGAGATTCTGGGTGTGGCGGGTTTGGTGGGGTCGGGGCGCACGGATCTGGCCAGGGCATTGTTTGGCGCCGATTCGCTGGAAGAAGGCGAAATCTGGCTGGATGGCCGAAAAGTTGCCATAAACGCACCCCGGGATGCCATCCGCTCAGGAATTGGTTTTGTCCCCGAAGACCGCAAGTCCCAGGGGATTTTTCTCGGGCAGAGTCTGCGCGCCAACGTTTCTGTATCATCTCTGGACAGGTTTTCAAAATTGGGGATCCTCAACCACCGGGGGATCGCTCGTCTGGCCAAAAAGATGGTTGAGAATCTGGATTTGCATACCACGGGTATAGACCAGCGCGCTGGCAACCTGTCGGGCGGTAACCAGCAGAAGACGGTCATTGCTCGCTGGCTGTCCATAAATCCTCGGGTGCTGATCCTCGACGAGCCCACCCGGGGCGTGGATGTGGGTGCCAAGGCCGAGATCTATGCCTTAATGAGCGATTTAGCCAGGCAAGGTGTGGGAATCCTGATGATTTCTTCTGAGCTGCCCGAGGTATTAGGTGTGAGCGATCGAATTCTGGTGATGCGGGAGGGCAGAATCGTCGCCGAGTTTGATCGTGAACGAGCCAGCCAGGATGCTATTATGAAAGCGGCTACCGGGCAGGACAATATTGAGCGTTCGCCTGAAGCGACGTCGGTTTGAGCATTTAAGGGTTGATTATTCTAATGAGCTCGATTGGGCTATTTTCGCTGAGAAATCTGCTTGAATTCTTCCGCCGGGGAAGTGTCTTTTTTATTCTTTTGATAATTGTAGCGCTGTTATCGCTGCTCTCAGAGCGATTCCTGACCATAAATAACATCTTGACGGTAGCCCTGCAAACTTCCATCATCGCTCTCGCCGGTATTGGCATGACTTTTACCATTATTACCGGGGGTATCGACCTGTCGGTGGGATCGGTGGCGGCGCTGTGCGGTGCATTGGCGGCCGGTTTGGCGGTTCGCAACCAGATTGGCACTTACCCGGCCATCGCCGTAGCTCTCCTGGCGGGAGCGTTCGTGGGTGCGATTAACGGGGCGCTGATCGTGTGGGGGCGCATCCCTCCTTTTGTGGCTACCCTGGCGATGTTGGCGGCCGCCCGCGGTCTCACGCTGGTCTATACCCAGGGAAGACCAATTGCTGGACTGGATGAACGCTTTGTCTTTTGGGGTACCGGGGAGCTCCTCGGTATTCCCATACCGGTGATCGTTCTTGTGGTCGTCGCCATCCTGGCGTATTTATTGCTGAGCAAGACGGCCTTTGGCTTGCACGTTTATGCAGTAGGTGGCGGCGAGGAGACCGCCCGGTTAGCGGGGATTAAGATCAATCGGGTCAAGCTGGGCGTTTACGTAATCAGCGGGCTGTGCGCCGGCCTGGCCGGAGTGATCTTAACTGCGCGCTTGTGGTCGGCCCAGCCCAACAGTGGCGTGCTCCTGGAGCTGGATGCCATTGCCGCAGCTGTCCTGGGGGGCACGAGCCTGGCAGGTGGCACCGGCGGCATTGGCGGCACCATCGCCGGCGCCTTCATTATCGGCGCGCTTTCCAATGGCCTTAATCTGCTCGAGATCCCTTCCTACAACCAGCAGGTGGTAAAAGGTTTGGTCTTCATCAGCGCCGTACTGCTGGACTATTTCCTCAAACGCCGCTGGAAAAAAACCATCCCAATCGGGACCGGGTAAGAAGCAGGACCACTCTTCACAACTCGTTCTCTCCTCCCCAAGCATTACGAAATACGAATTACGCAATAGGCCTTTTGCAATGCAAGTCCCACGTGAAACTTTTCTCACTCAAAACTGCCTCAGCACCTGCCTCGGCGACCACAAAATCCCTCCGACCACCTGCCAGTAGTTCTCCAGAACTTCCACCTCCGCCAGCCACTTCACCCAAAACCAACCCCGTCTGTCCGGCACCACTGCCCTTAGCGGGAAGCCGTGGCTGGGCGCCAACACCTCGCCGCTGACGTGAGTCGCCAGCAGGATCTTGCGCGCCTCGCCCAGCGGGTAAGAATGGTTGTAACCGGTGACCGAGACCAGCTTCACTCCCGCCGCATTCTCCTTCATGCCGGCTTCTTGCAGCAAGTCCGTCAATTGGACTCCCGCCCAATCCTGCAGGCTGTACCATCCGCTGGTGCAGTCGATTACCTGGGTCGTTGTTTCGCGTCTTCTCGCCAGGATGTCTCCATAGGTCAAGGTGATGGGTTTCTCCACCGCCCCGGTCACTGCCAGCCGCCACTGCTCGGCGTCCAGATCTACGGTTGCCTCGCCAGTAAGTGGGAAGTCGTTGCCCGTGAAGAGCCCGAAGCCGCGTGACCCGGTGAAGCGCCGCGGGCTTTCCTGAGTAGCCTGCGCCTGCGCCAGCCGGGTTGTCAGCCAGCCGCCCGCTACGCCGGCCACAGCGATCCCGATTAACTTTAGAAAATCGCGCCGTGATACGAAGTCCTCTTTCCTTGGATTTGGCCAGCGCCGCCAGGCGTGAAGGGCCAGAAAGGGGATCAGCGCCAGACCCAGAATCCAGTGCCAGGCTACGATGGTCTGTAAGAACAGGCTCTGGTACGGCCCGATCCGCCACATCCACATCACGCCCAGGATGATCACCAGCGCGACCAGGTGGGCGAACACCAGGGAGATCCAAAGTACCGCGCTGCGGTCGAAGTTCTTCTCCATGCCGCGCTGTAGAGAGCGGTAGATTGTGATCCCCTTCCAGGGCAGCAGGACGATCAGGCTGAATCCGGTCATGCGGTGCAGGTCGAAGACCCACGGCTGCCACGTGCCGTATAGCATGACTATGCCCGATATCCCCAGGATGACCAGCAGCGCCAGCAGAAGAGTGTTGACGAAGCGGTCCATTCGGGTGAGTTCACCAACCGCCATGCCTACACCTCGTCTTCATGGGTCTCCTCTGTACCATATACTCCGATCAAATACCTAAAAACCAGCCTTCCGCCAAAGTAGCCTCCCGCCAGCAGCAGGGCCGCAGCCAGGGCAGACAGCGCCAGGCCGGAGAAAACGATTGGATCCTGGCGCTCGTCCAGCCTGCCGATAAGATTGAATGTCGAAAGAAAGATGGCCAGATCGTTCAGCAGGAAATGCAGCCAGCCGGCTGGATGTGCCCGCGCGCGCGCGATGGTCAGAAAATCGATCAGTCCGGTGACGAGGGCGATGCCGCCAGTCAGCCACCCGCTCAAGATCAACCAGAAAGAAAATTCCGCCCAGTGCGATTCCCCCGTGCGCCAGAACAGCAGGTCGCTGACCAGCGCCGCGCTCAACAATGCGATAGGGAAGTCCACGATCGCTGGATGAATGGGGTGTTTGCGTACAGCCACTGTGCTTACGCTTCCTCGGTTTTTCATGTCTCAACGCTCGCAACGTCAGATGAAAAACAGTTCACTGCGCAGTGGGGGCAATAACAACAATGAGACGAGAAAGTAGAGCGCGATTGTCAACCCTTCCAGCAGAGATGAACGTTCTTCCTTAAATAAAAGAAAAAGGCTGAGTGGAACAAAGGAATACCTGGGCTCTATTAGCCAGATAGGCAATAAGCTGAGCGCGGTGAACGGGTACAGCCAGTAGAAATTTCTCTGGCGCAGCCGGCTAACGCCCAACGAAAGCAGCGACCAGGCAACAGGCAGAAAAAAGGCGCTTTTCAAAACAACTGAGGAAGTGACCGTGATGAGCAATTGATTGCGCAGGAAATAATCGGGGTGCGTGTGGTTGTAAGGGTGGGTGCTTTGAAAGGTCAATAAATACAGCAGATAAGCCACCAGGCCTGCAGGCATGACCCAGAGCTTCTCCCGGGCGAGACGGACGATATCCGGCATGTTAGCGAGGTTTAGAGGCAGAAATAGAAATGCAAACAGGAAGAGCAGGTAGAAGATATTGCCGGTATGCAGGCTCTCCAGCGGCTGCATGTCGTGGTCGGTGAGAGCGATGCCCTGGTTGACCACCAGAAAAACCATGAACAGGCCCAGGCCGAGCCAGTAGAACCAGGTCTGCTTGAGCGACTGCGGAAAGGCGCGCCAATTGAATCCATAGTTGCGGTAATAGATGTAAATTAGCAGGAAAACGAACCAGGCGATATTATTAGTGCGCACGAGCATGCTCAGGAGAGCTACGACCCCCGAGAGGGTATATCGTTCCCACAAAACAAGGTAAAAAGCCAGCAGCACCAACATCATCGCCAGGACATCGGTGTATAGAAGGGGGAAAAAGGGAAAAAAGAGGGGGAAGAAAGCGTATTGAAACGTTTTGAGCAGAGACGGGCGCGAGTAAACCTTCCAGGTCAGCAGGTAAAACACAATCACCGAGGCAAAGGAGATCCAGGTGGTTACAAATCGCGCCGAATAGATGCCTGTCTTTTGAAAAATGATCAACACAAGGGCGATGAGGGCATGGTAGCCTGGCAAGACGTTCAAGCCCGGCTTTATGCCGAGTTCCCGGTTGAGAAAAATGACGATCTGCTTCCAATTCGCCCCTTCATCGACCAGTTCTGGAGCGCTGCTCATGAAGAAAAACTCAGCCAGCAAGACCAAGAGGAGAAAGAACAGGGCCAGTAGATGCCAGGTCTTCCAACTGGTTTTATATGAGGAGAGAACAGCTCTTTCCGGGATGAAATGGCGAAGCATAACGCCCCCATTTTAATGCATTTCCGGCGAAAGTCCCCGATTCCGGCAGCCAAATCGTATAACCAGCCGATTGGGCGATTAGCTCAAAGGCGGCCCCTGGTGGACGAAGTCTGCCCCCCTTATCAGGCGGGGCCAGGGGTTCTGCTCCCCCCTTATCAAGGGGGCTGGGGGGGATTCCTAAGCGGTGCCACGTCTGCTCCCCCTTACCAAGGGGGGCTGGGGGGATTCCTGAGCGGTGCCA
>Ga0209640_10006417_pt1 | contig 10301 bp, 9 predicted proteins | sample RifCSP10_1_FD_184018 | JGI IMG/M metagenome (GOLD analysis project Ga0209640, IMG submission 184018) | Soil microbial communities from Rifle, Colorado - Rifle CSP2_sed 10_1 (SPAdes) (version 2) | ecosystem: Environmental > Terrestrial > Deep subsurface > Rock core/Sediment | place: Rifle... | reverse complement strand
GTGCGCGGTGACATCAGCGTCGACAAATCCCCATCGGCGAAGCCTCGTCGCGTCAGTGTCGCCAGCGCGATCATCGCGCTGACCTGCGCGCGCCCCTCCGGGTTGCGATACTCAGGGCACCTCGCAAGGACGATGTCCACTTCGCGATCGTGCTCGAGGTAGTTGAGCGTGACCACGATGTTCCAGCGATCCATCTGCCCCTGATTGAGCGGCTGCGAGCCGTGGTACAGTCCGCTGGCGTCGCCGAGCCCCACGGTGTTGGCAGTGGCGAAGAGCCGGAATGCGGGATGGGGTTCGATGACGCGGCTCTGATCGAGCAGCGTCAGTCGTCCTTCGACCTCGAGCACGCGCTGGATCACGAACATCACGTCGGCGCGGCCGGCGTCATACTCGTCGAAGACGAGCGCGCATGGGCGCTGGAGTGCCCAGGTGAGGATGCCCGGTTGAAACTCCGTGACCTGCTTGCCGTCCCGCACGACGATGGCGTCCTTGCCGATGAGGTCCATGCGGCTGACGTGACCGTCCAGATTGACGCGCACGCAGGGCCAGTTCAACCGGGCGGAGACCTGTTCGACGTGGCTCGACTTGCCGGTGCCGTGGCGCCCCTGCACCAGCACACGGCGGTTGTGCACGAAGCCGGCGAGCAGCGCCAGCGTGGTGCCACGGTCGAAGACGTAATCCGGGTCGATCGGCGGCACGTGCTCTTCCGCGGTCGAGAAGGCAGGCACCTGGAGGTCGGTGTCGATCTTGAACAGCTCGCGGGCCGAAAGGATGGTGTCCGGCAGGCTTGGCGGCGCGGTCGTGCCAGATGCGGTGGGATACGCGGGGGTCGTACTCATGCGACGAATCGATTATCCCAGAAGACCCCTTGATGGCGCTCACGCCCGGTGCAGCTCCTCGCACCTCGGGGAATCGTGCGCGCCGGGTTCGAAGATTTCCGCAGTGCGCGAAGCCTCGGGAGGCGGCGCACCCTGGCTGGCGCCCGACTGGGAGGTGCCCGCTTGGACCGCTCGTTGCACGTCCTGAACGTGCGGCTTGTGAGATGACGAGTGAAGACACCGTTGGCTTCTTGCGACGCGCTGACGCTTACCCGGACGGCCCGCGCGCAGTCGTCGCCATCGAGACCCACATGTCGTGGGTCTTTCTCACTGGCACGTACGCCTACAAGCTGAAGAAGCCGATTCGCTTCAACAGCGTCGACCTCGGCACGGCGGAACGTCGGCGCCGGAACTGCGAAGATGAGGTACGGCTCAATCGCCGGCTCGCCAGTGACGTGTATCTCGGTCTCGTCGCGCTGGCGCAGACGCCGGACGGGACCCTGGTCCTGGGCGGGCCAGGTGAACCAGTGGACTGGCTGGTCCAGATGCGGCAGTTGCCCGCCGGCGACATGCTGGACGTGGTGATCGCCGCTGGGCGTGCGAGGTCCGAGGAGGCCTCCATCCGCGCGGCCGCCCGGCACCTGGCCGATTTCTATGCAGCCGCGCGCCCCGAGGCACTCACCGGTCCAGAGCACCGCAGGCGCATGGCCGACGGCGTCCGTCGAGATGTGAGCGAGCTGTGCAGCGGGCGCTACGGATTGCCGGCTCGAGCCGTGGAGGCGCTCGGCCGCTCCCTGCTTGCGTTCATCGAGGAGTCTGCCGGGGTCTTCGACTCGCGTGTGCACGCCGGCCGGATCGTCGATGGGCATGGCGACTTGCGACCAGAGCACATCTGCCTGCACCCCAGGCCCGTGATCATCGACTGCCTCGAGTTCGACAAGGACCTTCGTGTGCTCGATCCGGTCGACGAGCTGGCCTTCCTCGCGCTCGAGTGCGAGCGTCTGGGCGACGCTCGAGTGGGGCAGTGGTTTCTGGAGGTTTACAGTGAGGTGACGAAGGATCAGCCCCCAGCCTCATTGCTGCGCTTCTACCGAGTCTATCGAGCGCTCAGGCGCGCCAGGATTGCCGCCGCGCACCTGGACGATCCGACTGTGCGCGATCACGCGAAGTTCGCCGCGAGGGCGAGGTGTTATCTGGAGATGGTCGAGCCGGTCCCTGCATCCGCGATCGCCTAGTTGGCTCTCGGCCCAGAGCCCAGAGTCCAGAGCCCAGAGCCCAGAGCCCTCTCACAGCTCCAGCAGATCCGTGAGCGAGCCGTTCTCGTGCAGGCGTCGGACCGCTTCGGCCAGCAGGCTGGCGCTGTCGAGGAGCCAGAGCTTCTGCGCAACGAGCGTTGGATCCAGCGCGGACGGCGGAATGTGATCGAGGACGACGATCCAGTCGATCGGCGCGGCCGCTAGAGTCCCGGATGCCTCCGGTGTGAAGGCGCCGTGGGCGGCCACCGCGACGACCTCGAGTGCGCCGGCATCGCGGCAGGCGGCCGCAGCGCGTGCCAGCGTTGTTCCGGTGCTGATCATGTCGTCGACCAGCAGCACGGTCCGGCCCTTGATGTCGCCGACAATGGTGTGACCGCTGACCACATCGCGGCTTCTTCGCTTGTGGATGAAGCCGCTCGACGCCTCTCGGCCCGTGCGGCGGCTGAGCGCGTCGCGGTAGAGATCTGCACGCTTGATCCCCCCAAGGTCGGGCGACACGACGGCGAGGTCCTTGTCGGCGAACCGGGTCGCAAGAAACGCGGCAAAGACCCGCCGGGCATCCAGGTGTTCCGTTCGACAGCGAAACGCGTTCTGAAACGCGGCCAGGTTGTGTACTTCGATGGTGACGAGGCAGTCCACGCCCACAGCCTCGAAGAGCGAGGCCACGTAGCGCGTGATGATCGGGTCGCGGCTCTGGGTCCGCCGATCCTTGCGTGAATAGCAGAGGAACGGGACGACGGCGGTTACGCGGTGTGCGCCGGCGTCGCGCAGCGCACCGAGAAAGAAGAGGAGTCGACAGAGTCGGTCGTTGACGCTCTCTGCGGCGTCACCGTGCAGCGACTGGACCACGTACACGTCGCTGCCACGGACGCTTTCGAGAGGCCGGCTCTTGTGCTGTCCCCATTCGAACTCGCGCTCCTCGTGTGCGCCGAGGCGGACGCCCAGGTTCGTAGCGACCCGCTCGGCGAGCGCCTGACCTGAGTGAAGCGAGAAGAGCGACAGCGGTGCCGCCACGACTCGCTATTATCGGGCACCTGCTGGATGGCTGGGGGTGCTTTTGAGCATAATGTGGGGCTGCATCGCGGGTCGCGACAGGAGGATCGACATGAGAACGTGGGTCATGGCACCGGCACTCACAGGTTTGCTCGCGTCCACGGCATTCGCCCAGGACGCAAAGACGGTTCTCGGCAACGCCGCAAAGGCGATGGGCGTCGAGAACCTCAACTCCATCCACTACTACGGCACGGCGGCCAACGGCAATCTGGGGCAGAACAACAACGCCAACCAGCCGTGGCCCATGGCGCCGCTCAACGATTACGTCCGGGCGATTGATTTCACGCAGCCGGCCTCGCGCGCCACGTGGGCGACGTTTGCCGTCCCCGTGACCGGCGGGCGGGCAGCGCTGGCCCAGGGCACGCCCCAGACGCAGCAGCTCATCACGCCGCAGAATGAGGCGTGGGCGCAGCAGCTCGAGATCTGGACGACTCCGTGGGGCTTTCTGAAAGGCGCGATGGCGAACAACGCGACCGTGCGACGGCAGACCGTCAACGGCAGGCGTTATGAGGAAGTCACGTGGAACGCGCCAGTGAAGTCGCCTGGCGGTCAGCCGTACCGGCTGGTGGGCCTCATCAACGACCGGAACCTCGTCGAGCGGGTCCAGACCTGGCTCGAGAACCCCGTGTTCGGCGACATGCTCGTCGAGACCGAGTACACCCAGTATCGCGACAGCAACGGCCTGATGTTCCCCGCGCAGATCGTGCAGAAGCGCGGCGGCTGGCCGACCTTCACGGCGTACGTGCTGGGCGCCCATGCGAATCCAGCCAACCTCCAGGCGTTGATGACCCCTCCGCCGCCGCCCGCAGGGCGTGGCGGTGGGCCGGGCGCCGGCCGGGCGGGTGGTCCGGGCGGGGCTCCTGCGCCGACCTCGGAGAAGCTGGCGGACGGCGTCTTCCGGATCAATGGCGCCTACAACGGGCTGGCCGTCGAGTTCGCGGACCACGTCCTGCTGTTCGAGCCTGGCCCGCAGAACGAGGCGCGTGCCCAGGCGATCATCGCCGAGACGAAGCGGCTGTTCCCGAACAAGCCGATCCGCTACGGCGTCATCTCGCACCACCACTTCGATCACACGGGGGGCCTTCCGGCCGTCGTCGCCGAGGGCATCACGATCGTCACGCCCGAGGTGAACCGCGCGTTTCTGATGAGCGCGCTGTCGGCCCCGCGCACGCTGGCGCCGGACTCGCTGGCGAAGTCGGGCAAGAAGCCGGTGATCGAGGGCTTCAAAGGCGACAGGCGCGTTTTCCAGGACGGAACGCGCACGTTCGAGGTGCACGTGATCAAGGGGCTGCCGCACGCCGACGGGCTCGTGGTCGGCTACCTGCCGAAGGAGAAGATCCTGGTCTACGCGGACATGTTCAACCTGCCGCCGGCGGACGCGCCCGTGCCGGACCCGCCGGTCGTGGGCACGAGGGTCTTCGCGGACAACCTGGATCGCCTGAAGCTCGACGTCGAGCGGATCATGTCGGTGCACAACCTGAATCCCGATCGACTGACCTCGGTGGCCGACATCAGGGCGTCGCTCGGGAGGAAGTAGCGACACGACAACTCCCAACTCCCAACGTCCCAACTCCCAAGGGCCCAACCCTCCAGGGTTGGGCCTTGCTTAGCCCTTTTCGTGACCCTCGTGGTCTTCGTGGCTACTTGGTCTTCGTGCCCGTCGTGGCCACGCGCAGTCGCCGCAGCGTGTCGAGATTCCTCTTGTCGTAGCGGTCGACGGCAATCCGTGCCGCCTTCTCGGCCGCATTGGCCTTCTCGGTTTCGATCAGGATCGCGAGATCGTCGAAGCGCGGGTCGTTGAGGAGGCGCCGGAAGGGCTCGAGTCCCACGAACCCCTTGCCGATGTGCGCGTGTCGATCGACGCGGCTGCCGCACGGCCGTTTCGAGTCGTTGCCGTGAAAGACCTTCAGGCGATCGAACCCGACGAGGCGATCGAACGCCTCGAAGGTGTCGGTGTAGCCGCGTGCGCTGGCGATGTCGTACCCCGATGCGAGCAGGTGGCACGTGTCGAGGCACGCGCCGACTCGCGGCGAGCCGTCGACGCCGGCGAGGATGGCCGCCAGGTGCTCGAACCGGTATCCCACGGTCCGCCCCTGTCCCGCCGTATGCTCCAGCAGGACCATGGTCTTCTGGCGGGGTCGCGACTCGAACGCCGAGCGGACCGCCTCGGCAATCAGCCGCAGCGCTTCGTCTTCCGTGCCCGCCGTGCACGTTCCCGGGTGAATGACCACACCGAGGAGCCCGAGGGAGTCGGCCCGATCGAGCTCGTCGACGAAAGCGGCGATCGATTGATCGCGCAGTCGGGGAGCGGTGGTGGCGAGGTTGATCAGGTAGCTCGCGTGCGAGACGGCCGGCGTCAGGCCCGTTTCGTCCAGTCGCCTGCGAAACGTCCGGGCGTCCGCCGGGTCAATCGGTTTGCCGCGCCACTGGTTGGCGTTCTTGCAGAAGATCTGGATGGCCTCGCAGCCGTGAACGGCTGCGCGCTCCACGGCCTTCGAGACGCCGCCGGCGACCGACATGTGCGCGCCTATGCGCATGAGTCAGATGAGATTACCTCGGGAGCGTTTCGCAAGGCGGCCCCTGAATGACCGCCATGCTCGGCGACAGCGCGCGCCAGGGATCCGCGCAGTTCGATTTCTGGTTTTCGAGGAGCATAGGAAGACACGCCTGCCGGGATAGCGAAGGCTGTTCCGGCAGGCGGGTCGCTTCGATGACGTGCCCCGACGCACGAGTACGGGCGGAAGCAAGCAGGGGGAAGGGCGCGCGCCGTCAGAAGGCCCCGGGGGTTATTTGTTGCCGACCCACCGATATGCTTGCTCGAGAATGCACTCGACGGAGTCTCGAGCCGTCGTCTCCATTCTCTTGTGGGTAGCACTTCGCTCTTTATTGAGACGAGGCTTATCGATGCTCCTCGCGATGACTCGCACGCGCTCCCCATGCAGGCGGTCACCCTGGTCGTGCTGTGTCGTCACGAAGTTCGCTCGATCTTGGTCAAAGGCCAGGTTCGATCTTGAGGCAAATTTGTGGTATTTTTTGCTTCGAAACGCCAGTGGCCAAACGCTCACAATCAGCTGAAAAAGCGATACTTGACCGTATCAGAGGACACGGAAGGGGGTGGGTGTTCACGCCGCGCCACTTCCTGGACCTGGCCAGCCGCCCCGCCATCACCTCGGCGCTGAGGCGCCAGACCGACGCCGGCACCATCCGGCAGCTCGCCCGTGGCCTGTACGACTACCCGAAGCTGCACCAGGCGCTTGGTCCGCTGGCACCAACGCCGGAGGCCCTCGCCAAGGCCATGGTCGGGCGTGATCGAGTCCGGCTCCAGCCGTCTGGTGCCTATGCGGCCAACCTGCTCGGCTTGTCGGCGCAGGTGCCGGCGAAGGTGGTGTTCCTCACCGACGGTCCGAGCCGTGTGGTCCAAGTCGGCCGGATGACGCTGGAAGTGCGGCGTACGACGCCACGCAACATGGCAGCGGCAGGGCGACCGTCCGGGCTCGTCATCCAGGCATTGCGTCACCTCGGCCCGGAGCACATCACACCTGCGCGGATCGCCCAACTCCGCCGGGCGTTGCCAGTTGACGATCGACGCGCGCTGCTCAAGGACCTCACGCTGGCACCGACCTGGATGCACCGGACTCTGAAGGAGCTCGCTGCGCCATGACGCTGGCGTTCCTCGGCCTTTCGCCGGATGAGCGCAGGCTCTACATCGATGAAGCGGCGGCACGTCGGGGCCTATCGCCTGTCATCCTCGAAAAGGACTTCTGGGTCTGCTGGCTCCTCGGTGTGGTCTTCGAGTCCTCGTTCCGAGACGCGATCGTGTTCAAGGGTGGGACGTCGCTCTCGAAAGTGTTCGGAGTCATCAACCGGTTCTCGGAGGACATCGATCTCTCGCTGGCTCCGGCGTTCCTGGGCCTCGACGAGCCGGCCGCTAGCATCACGCTGAGCAAGGGCCAAGCGAGCAAATGGATGCAGCGCGCCGAAGCGGCGTGCACGGTTGTCGTCCGTGACAAGCTGGCCCCCGAGATCGCCGCGGCAATCGGCGCCCGTCTCGGCGAGGACGACGGCCCGTGGCTGACATTCGAGGTCGACGCCAGCTCGCATTCGCCGGTCCTGCTATTTCACTACCCGACGACGCAACCTCCGGCGCTGGAGTACTTGAAGCGGTCGGTCAAGCTCGAGTTCGGCTCGCTGACCGATCAGCGGCCGACGGGCAGCCACGCTGTTCGCCCTTGGATTGCCGACGTGCTTCCAGACGCGTTCGCCGACTGGCACTGTCATGTCGTCGCGCTCGACTTGCACCGCGCGTTCTGGGAGAAGGCCACCATCCTGCATGCCGAGCACCACCGGCCGGCCGACAAGCCGACGCCGGATCGATTCGCTCGCCACTACTCGGATACCGCCGCCCTTGCTCTTCATGCCGACGCCGCCGGCGCCATTGCTCGATCGGACCTGCGCGACCATGTCGTCCGCTGGAAGAGCCGCTTCTTCGGGAGCGCGTGGGCTCGCTACGACCTGGCGCTGCCGCCGACCTTCAAGCTGCTGCCCCCGCCAGAGCGCGAAGAGGTACTGCGGCGAGACTATCGGGCCATGCGCGACATGTACTTGTCGGAACGGCAGCCCTTCGAGCGCATCCTGTCGACCTTGGCCGACGTCGAGCGTCGAATCAACGAATCGCTTGGCGAGTCCGACGATTCGGGCGCAGCATCTCGCCAGGGATCGGGTGTGCTCGGCGGTCGCAAGCGGAAGGGGAGAGGCTGAGTCTTCGACATGCCGGCGACCGCATCCCTCCCCCAGACGCTGACGCCGTACCACGCGAAGTACTACGCGTACGAACTGACACGCCGCTGCCCACCGGACAGCGATGATCGACTGGCGAGCGCTCTTGTTGACGCGCAGGTGGATCTGAACCCGCACCAGATCGACGCAGCGTTGTTCTCCTTCAAGTCTCCACTGTCTCGAGGCGTCCTGCTGGCCGAACGAGGTTGGCCTCGGGAAAACGATCGAAGCGGCCCTAGGAGTTGTCGCCCTCGTCGAAGATCTCCCGCAGCAGGCCCGAGCCCTTCTTGAGAACGTGGGTGACCTTGCCGGCCACCCGAAAGTCGCCTCCAACCACGATCTGCCGGTGCGTCTTGTCCTTCGACTCCGGCTTCAGGATCAAGTAGCCTGGCGCGGTCACCAGCCGCTTCACGGTCGCCTCGCCGTCGACCATGCCGACGATGATGTCGCCGGTCTTTGCCACTGGCTGCTGGCGCACCAGAATGAGATCGCCGTCGTCGATGCTGCCGCCCTGAACGGCGGCCTTATTCATCGACGTTCCGCGGACATGGAGCAGGAAGAACTTGTCCGACGCTGGGCTGGCCAGCGCCTTCGGCAGCGAATCCAGCCCTCAATGTTCTCTTCGGCCATCATGAGCGCGCCCGCCGGCACGCGGCCGACTATAGGAACCGCGCGGGTCTGAGCTCCTTCGGAGCGTGGCTTGAGGAGCTTCACGCCGGGGGCACCCGGACGCCGCTCAATAGCGCCGTCCTCCTCCAGTAGCTGGAGGTAGCGGAACACCGTCCGCGTGGAGGCAACGCCCAACTCCCGACGCAGTTCTTCAACCGAGGGCTGCTGGTCGTGTTTCGCCGTCCAGCGCTGGAGGGCGACGAGCACCTTTTCCTTGGTAAGAAGCGGCCTTCGTCCCATACATGCCATCCTACGACAAAACCTATGCCAGTTCGGTGTTTTAATTTCAGACTGGTGTGTCTGCGGAAGGACGCGGCACGAAGCGCGTCGAGGCGATCATCGCGAACAAGCGGGACGCGAAAGTGCTGACATTCCGAGCACGTGCCCTTTCGTGATCTGATCACGTCGCGCCTGCGGGCTTCTCGAACTGGACGCCACGGCCGGAGAGTTCTCGGCGGAGGGCTTCCCGTGCAAGCTGCCTGACTTCTACTTCAGCGGCGGCGATCTCCGCATCATCGATCTTTCGCGCATGCGCGAGATCATTCCTGGCCCTGAGCAACCGGCCGATAGCACGGTCGTCAACCTCCATGCCGAGGGCCTTGAAATACGCACCGAGCCGCTGTCTCAACGGCGCTTGCAAGATGACGTGCTTTAAGGCGGTCAGGCGCTCTTGAAACTCTGGATGTTCCGACCGAACGTACGCGTCCAGGACATCGAACATCTTCTCCCGTTCGGGCCTTCCTGCGTCTTCGATCACGCGTTGGCCGGTCAAGTAGTCGAGGATCAGGAACGTCTCGAGAAATCGCAATTCGATGTTGCGATGCCAGAGCGACCGCTGCAACAGTGTTAGCGGCAAGTGCAGCGTTCCGTCGCTGAGGCGGCTCAGGTCAAGGAGCCCATTGTCGGCCAGTTCACCGTCTCGCGCCCGCGCGGCTGCGTTGAGGCGGAAGGGAATGAAGTTGTCCGCCTCGATTCGGGTTGTGAGCCGAAACGTGTTGTTCTCGATATCCACGAAGCCCACGATCGGATGCACTCCGAGTGGCTCCCAGACAATCGGGTACTGGTAGAGCGCGTACAAGCCGATCGCCTGTTCAAGCCATGTTGCCGCTTCGGCTTGAAGCCGGTGAACGAGCGCCGCCGGCCCGTCACCGGAATCACCTTGGGACTGCTGTTCGAATACCTGCGGAAAGGACGAAGCGACAGGCTGAACGACGCTGATCTCGATCATTGCCACCACGTCGTTTTCGCCCGCAACGATCTTCCGCGGCCTGCTCGACATCTTCAGGCCGGCGCCCGACGGTCCGATGCTCGGGCATTGGAATACGGGGTACTCCTGTTCCCCGTGCTCAAACCAGAACAGAAACTCAGGCGTCAGCTCGTAGTCCACAGGCCCGCGACCGATCAGCACGCGAACACGGAAAGAGCCTGTAGGCTGGATGCTCACCGCCTTTGCCTTCTCCAAGGCGAAAGGCTCGACGCTCTCGGAAGCGACGTGCGCGCGAAACCAGCCCTGCTGCCGAACGACCAATCCCACCGAAGTGTGCGCCATAATTGATCCGTCGAATGCCGAAGATCTGCGACAGCCGCCTCGACTCGATGGTGCACTTTCTGACCGACCATCGCAAACATTCCGATGTCTCGCTTGACGGGCACTCGGCTCGGCGTGTCGCCGACCTGTCACGTATGGTCCTTGCTCGGCGCAGGGTTTATCTCGACACGCGCTATTGGA
>Ga0209640_10006415_pt1 | contig 10302 bp, 10 predicted proteins | sample RifCSP10_1_FD_184018 | JGI IMG/M metagenome (GOLD analysis project Ga0209640, IMG submission 184018) | Soil microbial communities from Rifle, Colorado - Rifle CSP2_sed 10_1 (SPAdes) (version 2) | ecosystem: Environmental > Terrestrial > Deep subsurface > Rock core/Sediment | place: Rifle... | reverse complement strand
TTAACAGAATCGTCAACGAGGCTAAAGGCGGCAAACACTCCATGGACGTCATTGCAGCACGCCCTGAATTCATCACACCGCTAAAGAACGCTGGCCTGCTGGCTAAGTACGACTCCCCTGAAAGACGCTACTATCCGGATAATCTGAAGGACAAAGAGGGCTACTGGACGGCGTACTTCCTTAACCTAAATACGCCGGGGTATAACACGAGACTCGTTTCCGGCAATGAACTTCCGCGCACCTATGAGGAGATGCTCCACCCGCGCTGGAAGGGCAAGCTGTCGATGGACACCGAGGATTTCGAGTGGTTTCGCACACTGCTAAAACTAAAAGGCAAGGAAAAGGGAATGAAATTTTTTCATGCCCTCAAGGAGCAAGAGCCGATTTTCCGAAGAGGCCATGCGCTTCAGGTCCAACTCATGGCGGCGGGAGAGTTCCCGCTGGTGGTGAATCTCTATGCGCACCGAATCGAAACCTACAAACAGGATCATGCTCCAGTAGAGTGGTATCCGATCGAGCCTGTGGCGACGCTGATTTTTGTCGTGATGGTCTCGGGCAAGGCGCCCCACCCCGCAAGCGGGAGGCTTTTGACGGACTATATCCTATCGCGAGATGGGCAGGAATTCATCCGTAAGAGCCACCGCGTTCCAGCCCGCGACGGTATCGATCCCGATCCGCCCCGGCTCAAGAAAGGCTTGAAATGGTACGTGGCGGACCCGGAGGAAGGCGGAGATTACGCGGAAACAGTTTCCCTTTACCGCAAAACGTTCGGACTAAGATAAGTGAGGTTTAACGATGGTATTGCTAATCAACAATCAAGACGTGGAACGTTTACTGAGAATCAAAGACGTGATGCGGGTGCTGGACGAGGCTTATCTCGATCTCGATAAGGGTCTTACCGCCAATCGTCCGCGCACCTTTACCTTTTCACCCACCGACAATGGCCGCTTCGTCGCTAACACGCATGAGGGCCTGATTCGCAACAAGGGAGTCTACGATATCCGCATCGTTACCCATAGCCGCCCCGATCCGGCGCTTAATCCTTCCCAGGTGAATTATTTTCACGGTGCGCTCAATTGCTCGCTTGACATGCTCTATGACATCAACAGCGGGAATTTGCTGGCGATCATTCACGACGGGTATCTTCAGAAGATGCGGGTTCAGGCCACCAATGCCATCGCCGCGCGCTATATGGCGAAAAAAAATGCTCGCAGCATGGCACTTCTCGGCTCAGGCTGGCAGGCGACCGCCGCCATCGAGGCCATGCGCTTTGTTCGTCCAATTCAAAAGGTCAATGTCTTCAGCCGCAACGCCGAGAATCGAAAAAAATTCGTTCAGCAGATGCGCTCGGTCTACAAGGACGTGGACATACAGGACTTCGACAATGCGGAGCAGGCCGTGCGCGGCACCGATATGGTTGTTGCCGCCACGAATTCCAAGGTTCCGGTCTGCAAAGGAGAGTGGATCGAGACAGGGATGCATTTAACCGGCGTGTTGCCAAACGAATTTGACCTACAATGCTACGAGAAGGCCAATTACATCGTTATCTTCAATCGCCTCCACGGACGTGACTACACGCTGAGACGCGGCCCAGAGGAAGAGCCGCTGGATATTCCGCCGCACGCCGAGCTGCTCGAGGGCGCGCCGGAAATCGCTGACTTAGTCTCGGAGAAAGTGCCGGGCAGAAAGAACGACGATCAAATTACCATCTTCGCGAACGGGGGGCATGGTTGGGGACACGATGGCGGACCCGGCTACGGTATCCAGTTCACGGCGATGGCCAAGCTGGTTTACGGCTTAGCCAAGGAGCGAGGCGTCGGCCGTCAGCTCCCGCTGGAGTGGTTCCAACAGGACGTGAATTCATGAGATTGGAGAACATACAACCCTAACGAGACAGAGGTCAGGCGATGTTGATCCTTAATTCCGCCCACGTGAAATCAGTTCTGACGATGAAAGACTGCATGGAGGCTCTCGAGGATGCTTACAGGGAAAACGCCCTCGGCCGGACGGTCAATCACAGAAGAACGCACCTCCATATGACGGTCTCCAAGGCCGATCGACTTTACCGTTTTAAGACGATGCCGGGGGGTATTGAGAAGTTGGGGCTTCTCGCCATACGACTCAACTCCGACATGATGACTTGGCCGGTGCTCGACGGCAAGCGGCGCCAGGTAAAAGTCGCTGCGGCGCCTGGCAAGCGATTCGTTGGCCAAATCCTGCTTTACAACGCCGACGATATGCGACTGGTGGCATTATTGTCGGAAGGCGTGATTCAGCTCTACCGCGTCGGCGGAACGGGTGGCATCAGCAGTAAATACATGGCGCGTAAAGATGCCAGCGTGGTGGGGCTATTCGGCTCCGGCCAACAGGCACGGACGCAAGTGCTGGCCCACTGCCACGCGCGCAACATCAAACTCGTCAAAGTATTCAGCCCGAACCCGGATCATCGGCGGCGTTTCGCCGAGCAGATGACGGAAGAGGCGAACGTCGAGATCAAGCCCGTAAATAGTCCGGAAGAATGCACCAAAGGTGCGGATATTCTCGCCGTGGCTACAGACTCCCGCGAACCGGTGCTCAAGGCGGAATGGCTGGAGCCGGGAATGCACGTGACCGGCGTCGGCAATGAGCTCGACACCGAAGGCCGAAAAAAAGTTCATATCTATGCTCAACGGGACCGCCGCATTCACGGGTTCGAGAACTGTTGGACCGACGGCGCGAAAGAACGAATGGCGCAGATCTGGCCGGGCTATGAGCGCGTCTACGGAAGGGAGATTAGGGAAGGATTGGCGGATTTTCCCGAGATCGGTGAAGTTATTCTCGGCAAGGTTTCTGGGCGCGCGAGCGATGAACAGATCACCTATTTTCACACGGATGTCGGGTTGGGCATCGAATTTGCTGCGGTGGGAGCGCGAGTCATGGGTTTGGCGAAGGAGCGAGGATTGGGAATGGAGATTCCCGACGACTGGTTCAGCCAAATCGAACACACCTAGTCAAAGTAACGGAGGAAGCATGCCTTTAGTTCTCAGCAATGAAGATGTCGAGAAGGTCCTCGACATCCGCCAATGCATGGAGGTATTGGAGCACTCATTCAAGGACTACGCCGACGGCACAGCCGTAAACCGTCCGCGCTCTCATACCTACACTCCTATCGATGAAGAAAACTTTTACGTGTTCAAATCAATGGACGGTGCCGTGCCGCGTTATGGCGTCCACGCGCTTCGCCTGACGTCCGAAATCATCCGTGAATACCGAGCCGGCGAAACCATGCGGTCGGAAAAAATTGCTTCTATGCCCGACGGCAAGTGGCTTGGATTGATTCTACTCTTTTCGACAAAGAATGGTGAAATTTTGGCCATGATAAAAGACGGCTACCTGCAGCGGATGCGCGTTGGTGCAACCAGCGGCCTCGCGGCTAAATATCTGTCGCGCAGAGATTCGCGGGTGGTCGGCCTGTTCGGCAGCGGCTGGCAGGCGGGCGCCCAGCTTCTGGCTCTCTCCGCGGTGAGGGATCTTAAACTTGTCAAGGTTTACAGCCCGACGCACGCCAATTTGGAAAAGTTCGTTACGCAAATGAAACGGCAAATCTCGGTGGAAATTAGAGCCGAGACCAATCCGCGCTCTGTGGTCGACGGGTCCGACATCATAGTTGGCGCAACCAATTCCTTGGAGCCGGTTTTCGACGGTTCATGGCTCACGCCGGGCATGCATGTAAATTCAGTCCAAGGCGGAGAGCTGGATGCGCGCACGCTCGAAAGAGCAGACCTGGTAATTATCCGGGCGAGAGAACCTGGAACGTACTGGTTTCCGCGCGGCCACGAACCTAAAGGTTCGAATCGCGAAAGCCGCTTCGCCGGTGTAAAGATGGAAGACAAGACGTTCGAACTTGGCGAGGTGATGCTCGGTAAAGCACCGACCCGTAGCAATGATCGGCAGATCACTTTCTTCGGCGGCGGCGGTACTACCGGCAGCAACGGTTTGGGAATCCAGTTTGCGGCCGTGGCGGCGCGAACTTACGAGCTGGCCAAGACAAAAGGATTGGGCCGGGAAGTTCCCCTCGACTGGTTCACGCAGGATGTTCATCCATAGAAAACGTGGGGAGGTAAAGACTCACAGTGTCTGTGAGTTGCTGGGCTTTGGAACATACATAAGCGTGAACGCATTGAGCGTCCAGTTGCGAAAGGAGCAGCCAAATGGCAGGTACGAGAAAACCTGAATACGGGTCAGATTTGATAGTAGACCTTATGGGCCAGTACGGATTCAAGTACGCTGCGATTAACCCCGGCTCGAGCTTCCGAGCTCTGCATGACTCCATCGTGAACTACGGGGGAAACGAGGACCCAAAGATCGTGCTCGCCTGCCACGAAGAGATTGCGGTTGCGATTGCCCATGGCTATGCACGCGCTTCAGGAGAGCCGGGGCTTGCTATTTGTCACGACGTGGTTGGACTCCAGCATGCCTCGATGGCGATTTACAACGCCTGGATTGATCGAGCTCCTATAATTGTGTTGGGCGCTACAGGTCCGTCAGACCCTACGGGCGACGATCCTTATCCGCGCCTTGCGCCGGTTCACACGGCTCATCTCCAGGGGCAGTTGGTGCGCGACTACGTAAAATGGGACTATCAGCCGGCATCCTTGCCCGGTGTGGTTGAATCCTTCGCCCGCGCTCACAAAATCGCGCTCACAGAGCCCATGGGACCGGTCTATCTTTGTTATGACGCAAAGCTGCAGGAAGATAGGATCCAGGAGATGCCGAATTTGGCGTTGGGCGGAAATCATCTTCCTTCGATTTCTCCTTCCGGCGACCCCGAGAAGTTAGAGGAGGTTGTCCGCCGCCTTCTCGGTGCAAAAAATCCGGTCATCATCGCCGGCATGGTGGGCAGGAAAACCAGGGCATGGAGATCGCTCGTCTCTTTTGCCGAGACACTGGGCGTTCCGGTGATCGATCAGGGAGTGCGTTTTAATATGCCGACGACTCATCCGCTCTCGGTAGCCGGAGCCGAAAAAGAGATTCTGGGTGAAGCGGACGTGGTGCTAGCCCTTGACGTCATCGACCTCTATTGGGCGATTCACCGCCTCGGGGAAAAACACGAACGGTTGCTTAATCCCAACGCAAGCCTGATTCAAATCGGCATGGAAGACTTCACCGTGAGGAGCTGGGGTGAAGCCCGAAGGCTAGTGGCCACCGATTTTTCTCTCGTTGCAGATACGGCCGTTGCCTTGCCCGAGATAACAAAAATGGCCATCCGGTTTTTAACCGCAGATGAATCGAGCCGCAGACGGATCGAGGAACGAGTGCAGCAAACCCAGCGGCGCCATGAGGAAACTCGCTCCCAATGGCAAAAGGAGGCGGAACGCCAGTGGGATATGCAACCTGTATCGTTGCCGCGGCTTATCATGGAGCTTCAGGACTTGCTCAAACCTCATGCCTGGTCCTTGGTGAATACTGGAACAGGAACGTCCGTTTGGGCGAAGCGGTTATTGGACCTCAAAGAACCGGAGCAATTCTGCGCCGGCAATCCCGGTGGCGGCCTCGGACACGGCATTGGGGCTTCCATCGGCGCCGCGTTAGCGGAGTCGCTGTCGAACCGTATTTGCGTAAACCTCCAATCCGACGGAGATCTCCTTTACACACTGAGCGGGCTTTGGACCGCGTCGCACCTTAAGATTCCACTCCTTATCGTGATGACCAATAACCGCTCTTATTACAACGACGAGGAGCACGCTGAGCACCTGGCTATCCGGCGGAACCGACCGGTCGAGAACAAGACGATAGGCTTCCGTATCGAGCCGCCACAGGTAGATTTCGCCAAAATCGCGGAGGGATTCGGCATTTATGCTGAAGGGCCAGTTGAAAACCCGAAAGAGCTGCGAGGGGCTTTGGAGCGCGCACTCACAATTGTTCGCGAAAAGCGTTTACCCGCGCTCGTGGATGTGATCACACGACCGAGGTGAAGCCGGTACACAGTTGGCGCGGAGTCAAGTGGCATTGCGTTTTTATACCTACGGGGTCCCCCTACCCCAACGAGCCGCGGCCTATGTGAAGACGGTTTTGGAAGATCCTTTCGTGACGGGCTTACAAGGTCTGCCCGTTATTTTTTCCGGGCCTGCGCTAAACGCCAGGCGGTATACCACGAAATGAAGTCCGCACGGCCGCGACTGCGCATCATCTCACTGCTAAAGCGTTCCAGCCAAAACGACAGCGGCCTGAGGTTCTCCAAATAGTAAGGCTTAAACTCGGACCAGCGGCGCGCATGCTCTTCCGACCGGAAGAGGTTCATGTTCGCTCACCTGTAGGCGCGGCCCGGCCCCTGCACGCCAATGGGCGTGATGGAGTACCCCACGATGGTTTGAGGCTCGACCGTCAGCACCTCCTCATCGCGCATCACGATCACCATGGGCTCGCCGCAGTCCAAGCATGGCGCGTCCATCCGCACCGTCTTTCCCGGAAAGAGCCAGCGCACCGCCAGCGCTTCGAACCCTCACTGGGCGAACCATTTCGGCTCTCCATCTATGGTAATGCGATATTGGTTGGGCAGGTTGTTAAACGGCGCAACCGAAACGATTTGGTCGGTCTCGGGATGGAGAAAGAATGAATACCCTGTGGCCTCGAGATCGCGAAAGATCTGGCGCGCTTCTTCTACCGAGATTCCGAGCGCGACCGCGGTCTCCGTGTAATGCGGCGCGCGGCCGGTCTCGATGAAGCTCCGCATGATATGGTGGAAAGCCTTGTCGAGCGTTGCGGGATCAGCCATAGTCCGTTTTTCCTCCGTCCTAAAATTATTCAGACGCTTCCGATAAAGTCTGCCGAAGTGGCGAGCGTCGCTAAATGATCCATGATATGGAGTGAAGCCCGGTGGGCCTCGTCGGAAAAAGCGGCGCAACAATCCTCCAGAACGATCACACGATAGTCGGCGTCGGCCGCATGGCGCGCCGCCGCCTCCACGACGAATTCAGTGGCCACGCCCATCAACACGACCGTGTCGATGTCCCGGCTCCGCAGCATGCTATCGAGAGCGGTGCCGAAGAAAGGGTTCATGCGCGGCTTGCGGATCACGGGCTCGTCGCCGACGGGTTTGACCTCGTCGACGATTTCCAACAGTTCCGCCACGTCCACGCCCGGGGCCGACAAGATCGGGATCCTGATTTTCTGTAAAAATCTATTCTTTGGTGAAAAAAACGCCGGCTGATAATCGATGGCCGCGTGGATGATCAGGACTCCGGCCTTGCGCGCCGCTTCCAGAACACTCTTAGCCGCCTGCCCCACATTGCGCTCCCGGAACATGGAGCTTCTTCTCACGGGGGCTTTTTGAATGTCCATGGAGAGGACCGCTGTCTTGGCGCGGTCGAGATTCAGATTTGCCATATGACTTCCTTCCTCCTCATCTTTATGCCAGCTGGTTCATCTTCTTTCTATTACGAGTCTTAGAAAGCGCTGTGCCGATTGGCAACCTATGGGTCTCCTGCTCATGTGGTTGAGACCGAACATGTAGAGCATAACGCGAGGGGCTCGACGCAAAGAGCGGGGCGGCATTGACCCGACGTTTGAACTTGTTCAACGGCTACCCAATTCTCTTAATGCCTCCCTCAAATAACTCTGATCAATGTACTTTGCCGGACTGGGCAATGGCCCCTTCAACTGTCCCTGCTCGCCGTAGATTTGTATGAGGGTCTTAAATCCCTCCACATTGACATCCGCGTCCGGGTACCAGAGGCGATTCGCCGTGTAGTGTTCCCATCCCTTGCGGGCGTGCGCCGGCTTGAGCTTCATTTCCTTGGTCAAAAAGTCGATCGCCGGCTCCTTGTTTTCGTACACCCAGCGCATCGCCAAAACCATGCCCTTCACGAAACGGACCAGCAGCGGCCGGTTGGCTTCCGCCCACGAGCGTTTCACCGTCATGCCGGTGAGTTGATAGTTCGGCAGCACGTCTCGATACCATCCGATCACATTAAATCCTGCTTCCTCGGCAGCAAAGTTAAGCGGGACGGCAAGCGGCGCGGCGGCGATTTGCCCGCTGGATAGAGCCGCGAAGAGGTCGGCGGTTCCGCCCACGTTGACCAGCTTGTAATCGCGCGGATATTCAAGCCCCTTGGATTTAAGCACCTGCTTTAATGGGAAAGTGATACCTGAGGTTAGGCTCTGGCCGCCGATCGTCGTTCCGCGCAGAGACTCGTAGCTTTTATAATTTTTCCCGCCCATGATCGCGTGTGACAGGCCGTTAATGACGCCCACCACCATCACCAGATCGAGTCCGCGTTCCGTCACCTCGATGATCGCATCGGGGCTGGCGCCGCCCACGTAAACCGAGCCGGCCACCAGCGCCTGAACCGACGGCGGCGTACCGCGCAGGAGAATGACCGGCGCATCCAGACCTTGCTGGTCGAAGAAACCCTGCTTCCAGGCGACCCAAAGAGGTCCGTAACCCAAGGTCTTACTGGAAGCGCCCACTGGAAACTTCACTCTCTCCTGGGACCGACAGGGAGAAGAGATAAACACTAACAGCAAGAGAACCATGTTCGCAGAAATCGTCAGTAGCGGTTTTCTCATGGCACACCCTTCCTTGCAGAGATGCGATTAAGCGCGAGCGTTTTTGCTGTTTGCCGCCAAAATGAAGCGTTCTAAGGTTACGCCGCGAAGCATAGTGAAACAGCAAAACAGATGTCAAGCTATTATTTCGCAGATGTTCTCGATGACCTTGACACAGACAGAGGCCGCGTGGTATCCGCCAACTTAAGCATGCGGACGGATGGCAGACGGGCCCCCCTGGGGCAAGGAGCAAAAACATGGCAAACGTTAGCGGTAAATCCGCCATCGTTGGACTCGGCGAGACCGTGGTCGGGAAACGGCCGGAGGCCAGCACCAACTCTCTTCACTTGGAGGCCATCAGAAACTGCCTTGAGGATGCCGGAATCAAAGCGTCTCAGGTCGACGGCTTTTTAACCAACCAGCCCCTCAATGACGCGCACCGAAGCTACGCCGTGCGCCTCGCGCATATGGCAGGGATCGACCCTACTTATGCGACCGATCTGGCGCTTGGCGGCGCAACACCGGTTGCGTTGGTCCAGCATGCCGTCATGGCAATCAACGCGGGCATGGCAAACACAGTCATGTGCGTCCACGCTCGAAAGCGCTCCACTCCCGACCCCTCGCCCGGCTACGCGATCCGGACTGGGGATGAGCATTGGGAGCAACCCTGGGGACACTTCTCGGCCGTGGCAACTCATGCCTTTGCGGCGCAGCGTCACATGTATGAATACGGCACGCGAAGCGAGGACCTGGCAGAGATCGCCGTAGCCACACGCAAGCACGCTTGCCTCAATAAGAACGCCACGATGCGAAAGCCGATGACCGTCTCGGATCACCAACAGTCACGCATGATCGCCGAGCCGCTGCGCTTACTTGATTGTTCCTTGGAATCGGATGGTGGCGGGGCTGTATTGGTGACGAGCGCTGAACGCGCTCGAGATTTTCCCAAGCCTCCGGTCGTGATCTTGGGAATGGGCCAACACCACCCACATTTCAGTCTCATGGATGCGCCCAGTCTCACGACCCTGGGCGGCAAGAAGTCCTCGGAAACGGCCTATCGGATGGCCGGGCTGTCACCCAAAGAGATGGACTTTGCCGAAATCTATGATTGCTTTACGATCACGACGCTGATTACTCTGGAAGATTATGGCTTCTGCGCCAAGGGAGAAGGTAAAGACTTTGTCAAAAGAGGCCGCATCGAGATCGGCGGCGAATTGCCGGTCAATACTCATGGCGGCCTGTTGTCGCAAGCTCATCTCGAAGGAATGCTTCATGTCACTGAGGCCGTTAAGCAGCTTCGCGGCAATGAGGTCGAGGCTGAACGTCAGGTCCCCAACGCCGCATTGGGTATTGTCAGCGGCCATGGCGGCAATCTGTGCATGCACTCTACTCTAATTTTGGGGGCGGTATGAGCGAGACGCAAGACAAAAGAGGCCGGCCTGCTGCGAAGGATCGACCGTTTCTGGATGAACTTGAAGCCAAGCCATTCTGGGCTAACCTGAAAGAACATAAATTCACCTCCCAGCGTTGCTCGGCGTGCGGGAAATTTTTTGGTTTCCCGCCTCAGTTTCTCTGCCCTCATTGCCTAGCGTCGGAGTACGAGTGGATACCTCTTAGCGGTAAAGGCAAGGTCTATTCTTTCGTAACGTACCATCGAGCGTGGCACCCGGCCTATCAAGACAAAGTTCCCTACAACGTCTCTCTCATCGAAACGGATGAGGGAGTGCGAATGATGAGCAACGTGGTTGACTGCCCTTCCGAAGCGGTCAAGATAGG
>Ga0209640_10006414_pt1 | contig 10302 bp, 6 predicted proteins | sample RifCSP10_1_FD_184018 | JGI IMG/M metagenome (GOLD analysis project Ga0209640, IMG submission 184018) | Soil microbial communities from Rifle, Colorado - Rifle CSP2_sed 10_1 (SPAdes) (version 2) | ecosystem: Environmental > Terrestrial > Deep subsurface > Rock core/Sediment | place: Rifle... | reverse complement strand
GCCACCAATGAGCACGGTGTAACAAAGATGGGGTTTAGAGTCGATGCACGCTCTCATGGTTTAGCCGAAATCTTGGTGGATGTAGAATTTGACGACCTGCAGGCTGAGACAGGCAGCTCTTTCCGCATCTGGTGGTAAGGCAGATGAAGGGGGCTGGGATCACCAAACTGGATATTACTTACTTTAGTGAACCGGATGGTTTACCCTTGATTTTAGCTAAAAGCCGCTGATAATTCTCTTTGTGGAGCGGTTCCAAAGCCAGGATGCTCTCAACTACCTGAGCTGCTCCGTTGCGATCACCAGCCTTCAATAATCTCTCCCCCACGCTATCTAAATGGCGAATGGCCTCCTCAACTCTGCCCATCTGGCCGTATAACCCGGCCAGATATTGTTGAATCGAGGTTTGTCCTGGATTTTCCGCCACCAGATTTTCCAGAAAGGCCAGCGCCTCTTCTGTTCTACCCTTTTCCTGTAAATCAGTAATATAGGCCTCTAGTGCTACCATGGCCTGATGACCTTGACCCAGGCGGAAATTCAACTCGACCAATCCTGCTTGAGCTTTCTGGTCGTCAGGCCGGAATTTACAAATCTGTTCGTAGATTTGCAGCGCCTGTCGCCAATCCAGGCTTTGCAGGTCGATATCCGCGATCTGGTGCAGAATCGGCACTTTGAAGGCGCTCTCAACACCCGATTTCTGCGCCAGGCGAAGCGCCTCTAGATAAGTTTCGCGCGCCCGGTTCAGATCGGCTAAATTGTAGTAAACCTCCGCCAAAGCAATGTATTCCTTGATTGCATCTTCCGTTTTCCCCCTTGCCAGGAGCTGGTCGATCAATCTTTTTCGCGCCCTCAAGTCCATTGGCGCCAAACGAATAACGCGCCGCAGCAGTTCAACCGCGCGCGTCGGTTCACCTCGAGCACTGTAAGTTTGAGCAACCATAGAATACTTGCTGATGGCTTCAGACAAATGATCCTGTTGGAGAAGCAAATCACCGATATAAACGTGGAGAGGCAAATACGTTGGGGCATGTTGAAGGGCATAAAAGGCCTCTTCCATTGCCGACCGGATATAGCCCGACCTGGCCAGTTTATGAATCATGGATATTGACTCAATAACCCGGCTACTGCGCGCCTCAGTGAGCATCTCTCCCAGTGGCTTGGGCGGGCCACCGTCGATCTCTCCGGGGAGATCCTCACGTGCTTGAGCCAGATAGTTTCGCCAGCCTGGACGCAACAGGAGACCTTCGATATTGTCGCATAATTTTTCTTTCGTTGCCGGGTCTTGCTGGCGAGATTCGGCTTCAATCAAGGGCTCATAGATCTGCAGTAAATCGTCAACATGTTCCTGAGCCACCACGGAGGCGTCGGCCAATTTTAAGGCCTCCAGATAATGGATGGTCGCTTCCTGCAGACGACCCATCTTGCGCAAGATGCGTCCCATCAGGAGCCTTGCTCCGAGGGCAAAATCATCATGATTGACGGCTTGCTGCAGGAAACGCTGCGCGCTCTCCAGGCGTTCTCCTTCCGCCCTCAATAAACCAAGATCGAAGAAAGCGGCAGGGTGTTCCAGGCCCGCTTCAGTAGCCCGTTCCAATTCTTCGGCTGCTTGCTCCTTTTCACTGCGGGTCTGCAAGTCGACAGCCTGGCTCACGTGGAGCATAATTTTTGTCTGGTCCGCCTGTTTCGAAAATAGCACTTCAGGGGCACCCCGGATCATTGATTGAAGGCCTCTGCTGGCAGCAGGTGCTCTTCCTGGGGCATCATCCGCTCCCTCAAAAATTATTCCAGCCAGGACTGCCAACGCTTTCTGCCGTGCTTCTGCGATCGGATCCAGCTCCTGACCCGCAACCTCCTGCGATACTTCAGAACTCTGCAATGGACGTATGTGCCCTGCATTAGCCGCCTCAGCGCTAATTTTTGACCGGGAAAGTCTGGGAAGCGGTTTGGCCTCACGCAATATCATAAGAGCGTGCTGCGCTTCCTTGCTATCTGGTAGGATCTGCAGTGCACGGTTAACAGATTGGATGGCTTTCTCCAGATCACCAGCCTGCTGCAGCAGGCTGGCCAGCGCTAAATACTCCGCCACAGCCTGCTCCTTAAGACCCATTTTTTCATAAATTAGAGCCAGTCGCGTATGTGCAGGGATATAACCGGGTCTCACGCGAGTTATTCGAGTTAAATTTTCAATTGCTTTATCTGGATCATGCCGTTTCAGATACAAATCAGCCGCGCGCTGTGATACGGCCGGTATATATTCGAAGTCACCGATAAGTTCAAATAGCTCGGCGACCTTTTGTAGTGGGAGAGGATCAGCCGGAGAAGCCTTCGCTGCCTGTTGATAAACTTTTAGTGCTTCGCGGTGCTCTCCCAATTCGTACAACGCAAGACCCAAATTAATGAGCGCTTTAGGATGATCATGAATCACCTTCAAGGCCTGGCGGTAGTATTCGGCAGCTCGACTCCAATCCTGATCCCAGGCCGCCGAATGCCCTATATTCATGGCTTGTTGAAACGCTTCCTCGCGTCCGGTCATAAACCACTCCCCAGCCGTCAGAAATCTGGCCCTAAAATGTCATTCAGATAGGTTCCATCTCATACCAGTTCGGGCCACAGCGCGCCTCTGTTTTCAACGGGACGTCCAGTGAATAGGCCTTCTGCATCACTTCCCGAACCAACGAGGCAGTTTTTTGCAACTCTTCAATTGGACATTCGAGCACAAGCTCGTCATGCACCTGGAGTAGCATTTTTGCCGACAACCCTGCCGCCCGAAGCGTTTGCGGAACCCGCAGCATGGCGACTTTCATTATATCAGCGGCAGTACCCTGTATCGGAGCATTGATTGCCTCACGCTCCTCCCGCATGCGGATATTCCGGTTGCTTTGTGTTTTTAAGCCGGGGAAATAACGCCGCCGGCCCAAGAGCGTCTCAACATAACCCTGCTCTGCCGCCTGGCGGCGCATACCATCGAGATAGCGTTTGACTCCCGGAAACTGTTGAAAGTAAGCATCAACAAAGTCCTCAGCTTCGGCGAGAGTAAGACCCGTATATTGCGTAAGACCGTATGGACTCATCCCATAAATCAATCCAAAATTGATCCCTTTAGCATTCCGGCGCTGTTCCCGATCCACAGATTCAATCGGGACGCCGTAAATGGCCGCCGCCGTGGCAGCATGAATATCATTCCCGGCGCGGAAAGCATCCAACATCGCCTTATCCTGGGCCATATGCGCCACGATTCGAAGCTCCACCTGAGAATAATCGACGGAGAGCAACTGATAGCCAGCATCGGCGACAAACGCACGGCGTACCTGGCGCCCAACTTCCGTCCGAATTGGAATGTTCTGCAAGTTAGGATCCGAGGAAGCTATCCGTCCGGTTACGGATCCAGTTTGATTATAAGAAGTGTGTACCCGGCCGGTCTTAGGGTTGACCTCCACGGGGAGGGCATCTACATAGGTGGATTTGAGCTTGGCCAGCTCACGATACTCAAGCACCCAATCAATCACGGGATGCATCCCTTTGAGTGCTTCCAGGACTTCGGCGGCCGTGGAATAAAAGCCAGAAGCCGTCCGCCGTGTCCGATCAGGCGGCTTAAGCCCCAATTGGCCAAACAAGGCTTCGGAAAGTTGTTGCGGGGAATTCAGATTAAACGTGGCGCCACAGGCATCGAATATCTGCCTCTCAATTTCCATCAGGCGCTTATCCAATATCCGCGACATTTCCCTGAGGTGGTCGCTATCCAGCGCGATACCCGCCGCCTCCATATCCGCCAGAACCGAGACGAGCGGCATTTCGACTTCCTCAAACAAACGGATTGCCTGGCGCTCCTCCAGCTCCTCCTGGAGCTGAGGCATCAAGCGCAAGATGATTTCGGCATCATCTGCAGCATATGCAGCGGCAGCCGGGATTGGCACCTCGGCCATGCTGATCTGGGATTTACCCTTGCCAATCAGTTCCTCAATTTCGGTCATTTTTACGCCCAATCGCACCCAGGCCAGGTTTTTCAGGCCAAGGTTGCGGCTGGTTGGATTGATCAGCCACTCGGCGATCATCGTATCAAATGCGAGACCAGCCATGCACAGTCCATGGCGCGCCAGGACAACAAAGTCGTACTTCAGATTGTGACCGGCTTTTGGAATACTTGGGTTCGTTAGCGGATCACGCAGCGCTTCTCTTACGGTCTGCCAGGGCAATTGATCATCGGAATTGCCCGAATGACCGACGGGAATGTAATACGAACGTCCTTCCTGGATCGAGAGCGATATCCCCACGAGTTCGGCTAACATCTGGTCCGTGGAAGTTGTCTCCGTATCGACAGCAATCACTCGGGCGCCTTTCAACCTGGAAACCAGTTCGTCGAGGATTTGAGGAGTATTTACAATATGAACGTGAATCTGGCCCTCGACCCGGGGGATCTCGCTGGTCTTTTCCGCTGTGGCGAAAAGCGATAACTGGCGGTTATCTTTAGAAAGGCTCTTCCCATAAATTTCCGTCAAATTTGTCAGCCGGCTGAACAGCGAGCGAAATTCCAGCTCTCTGAATTGACCTTCCACCTTTTTTGGATCAAATCGGTCAGACCGAGCTTTTTCCAAATCTAAAGGCACGTCAAGATCCGTAACGATCCTGGAAAGGGTTTGGCTCAGGTATGCATCCTGGCGGCCTTCTTCCAGCTTCTTGCGCAATCCAGGGGTCAGGTCATCCAAATGGGCAAATATTTCGTCCAGCGTCCCATATTGCTGGATTAACGAAGCCGCGGTTTTATCGCCAATTCCGGCTACACCCGGGATATTGTCAGATTTATCTCCCACAAGTGCTTTGAAATCCACAAACTGGTCGGGGCGCACGCCATAATCTTCGACAACATCTTCAGGGAGATAATCCTTGGATTCTGCAAGCGACCGGCCTCCCGGCAAGCTGACGATGATGCGGTTATCGACGAGCTGCAGAAGATCTCGATCTCCAGTGATAATCTTGACCCCTAAACCTGCCCGCTCTACTAATTGCTTGGCTACACTTCCCAGGACATCATCAGCCTCATAACCTTCCATCTCTAAACGAGGAATGTTAAAGGCATCAAGGAGATCTCTCACCCGGGCAATTTGGATGGAGAGATCATCGGGCATTTTCTCCCGGGTGGCTTTATACTCTGGATAAATATCATCGCGAAAGGTTTTTCCAGTATCAAAGACCACCACCAGGTAATCTGGGCGCTCTTGCTCCAGGATGCGCAATAAAACGCTGGCAAAGCCGTATACGCCAGCGGTCGGTTCACCCGAACTTGTCATCCAGCGACTTGCGCCGCTTCCGCCCGCCGTCAGGGCATAATACGTGCGATAAGCCAGCGCATGTCCATCTATTAAATACAATGTTGGCGGCATGTTATTTGGGCCCTATTACCTGTTAAATGATACAAGAGTGTATCACGGGCTGGCGGCGCCTGCAAGTCTCCACCACCTGCAACACTGACAGCCCTGCAAGAGACTGTTGACAATACCAATTGATCATGATATTTTTCACACTAGTATGGTCAAGCTGCTGCGGGTATGCAATCATTTCCTGATAATCCTCATTCTCCTCAGCCTGACCGGGGGGAGAAAAGCACCCGCCTATGCCCAGGAAGAAGAGCCCAGAGAACGCCAGACCACCATCGTTGTTTCTACCACCGAATACGAATGGTGGCTTGTCCGCTGGGCAGGCAACCACGTGATTTGTCAAATCTTTTTGGATCACGAAGGTCTGCCGGGTGGAGAGGAAATCTTTGACCAATGCGGAAGCGAAATTTTTGAAGAGTGGGAGGGGACAGAGCCCTGTAAGGAGGTAGACGAAAAGCGCCGCGATCTCGGCGAATGTGAAGGAGTATACCTTCTTTTTATCGGTACCCAGTCGGGCGAGCGGGAGGTCGTGGTGGATCTGCCGCCGCCAACCGTCTTTGTCAACCTGGCCGGATGCGAGTTGGAACCGCCGGCGAACATTTGCGAGCAGCTGCCCGTCCTCGTTCTAACGGCAGAAGAGCCCCTTCCCAACGAACAGATCACAGACATCCAGGCAGTCATCGACGGAAGGACTGTCACCTGCGAAGGGGCTACTTGCGAGATTCCCCTCCAGCCGACCCCTTTCCAGGGTGTGGCCATAGAATTTTGGGCAAACTCCAGCTTCGGGGATTCGAGCGAGCACTTCACTGCGCGGGTAAGAGTTCTCGACACGGGCGTATCCCGAGATCGGGTACGCCGAGGCTGGTTCGTCGATGTGTTGAGTTCGCAATGGCTGGGACCACAGGTTGAGAGCTGTGCCAAAATCTGGGATGCATTCCCTCCCATTGGCGATCCACCCCTCTGGCTCTCGACGCCAGCCACCGAAGAACTGTTGGCTACCGGCAGACCGTACCATTATCTGGCGGGAAGGCTAATTGCCAACGGCTTGGTGAGCGCGGGAGATTGTCCCGGAGCCGGTCTGCTGCCCAATGGCTATGCCAACGCCTGTGGCCTCGACGAAGCCAGACCCATGGTCGATCTTTGGCAAAATCAATTTGACCCGCGGATATTTCAGGTCGCGCAAGAAACGGGCATACCGGCCCAACTATTGAAAAGCCTGTTCGCGCAGGAAAGCCAGTTTTGGCCGGGGGTCTTTCGCGTGGCACGTGAATTCGGCTTAGGCCAAATGACCGATCAAGGCGCAGATACAGTATTGCTGTGGAATCAATCGTTCTTTAATCAATTCTGCCCTCTGGTGCTGGATGGAAGCGTTTGCGAGCGCGGTTATTTGAGGTTGCAGGAACCAGAACGCGCCATTCTGCGCGGCGCGCTGGCAGTAGATGTCAACGCCGATTGTGCAGAGTGCCCCAGTGGGATCGATTTATCGGAAGCCGAATTCAGTATTATGGTTTTTGCGCAAACTCTGTTAGCAAACTGCTCCCAGGTGAGCCGGACCGTATTTAACGCCACCGAGAATTCACCTGGACGCGTATCAACCTACGAAGATTTATGGTTATTTACGGTGGCAAACTATCATGCCGGACCAGGTTGCCTGGCGTTCGCAATTCACACCACGCAGCAACGAAGAGAGGCACTGGATTGGGAACATGTATCTACCCACTTCACGGCTGCATGCCAGGGGGCAGTAAACTACGTCGAACTGGTCGCTAAATAGGGCTACTGCAGGCCACGGGTCAATTCCAAGAATTCTTGCCACTCTTCTTCAAAAAAGTGCAGCGTAACGTTATTGAGCTCGAGATGGTAAGTGGTTTCTCCATCCGGTTCCTCAGCGCGCCAGGCCAGGTAATTATCCGTCTCGGCAATCGTTTCGGTCTCGACGTTTGGATCTTCATTAGTCATATTTCTTTACTCCTTACTCCGTTTTAGGGCGGAGGCAGAACAAACCACGGACTTACAAATCCACCCTGGTAGCGCACCTCGAAGTGCAGATGGGGACCAGTAGATCGACCGGTGCTGCCGGATAGACCGATATACTGTCCTTGAGAAACGCTGGCGCCACAGCCTGCTCCGACCGAGTTCATGTGGGCATACAGAGTTTGATAGCCGTTGCCATGGTCGATCATCACCATGTTACCATAGCCGCCAAAAGCTGGACCAGCAAAAACAACCACGCCGCTATCCGCAGCATAGATCGCGGCCCCTTCTCCGGCGGCGATATCGATTGCCAGATGACCCGACCAGTAGTCGTTTCCGGAAAGATAATGATTGGCAGCCGGCCACACAAAAGTGCCAGTGCCGTAGGCGCCTTCATAACTACCAGAACAGGCTCCAGCACCGTACAAAGATGTCGATACGCCTGCTCTACCGCGCGGAATTGTGGGAACGATCCACTGGCGAAACTCCCGGTGACCGCCTGGTACCATCACAAACTGACCGGCTTCGAGCTCAGGTTCAGTCAGATCGAGTTGGTTGCCCGGCCAATTGAGGATATCTTCCGACTCGGCCTCAAAACGAGCCGCAACACCTTCGAGCGTATCGCCTTCCTGCCATTCATATAAGACACCGTCTACAGGCGGGATTTTCAATTGCATATCCAAAGAAAGGAAATCAGGATTATCGTTCAGCAAATCATAATTTGCCCAGAGCACCGTCTCGGGTTTAATGTTAAAGGCTTGAGCGATACCAAATATCGAGTCCCCGGTCGTAACGTTATAGTCTTTGACTTCCTGGCGTGGTCGGTTTGGGATTATGGTGTGAAGGGAAGCGCGCCGGAACACAGATACGACCGGCGCGACTTCTATGATGGAGGGTAAGGATACGGAAAGGCTATTTGATTCGCCGGGCGTAGCCAGGGATGATTGAGCGGCTGCCAATGCCTGGCCCGGAAAAGTGGAGGGCGCCTGCCAACTTCGCCAACCCAAGTAGGCGGCGAAGGCCAGTGCAGCGATGGCAAGACACCAGGATCCCCAATATTGCCAGCGCTCCCCCCGAGAAGGCGCTGGTGCGGGGCTTTCACTCACAATTCAGCCTCGTGGAGAGTCTCCAGGAATTCTAAATTGTTTTCAGTGCGGCTTAGCCGCCGCAGGATCGCTTCCGTCGCAGTAGCGGCATCCATACCAGCGCCGTGCGGCGGTGCAGTGATCAGTTGATCGAACATGCGGCGCATTAGCCAGACGCGCGGCGTAATGTCCGGCCCGAGCAGCAGTTCCTCACGGCGAGTTGAGGAGCGCTCTATATCAATGGCAGGAAAGATGCGGCGCTCTTGCAGCTTGCGCGAAAGATGCAGCTCCATGTTGCCGGTGCCTTTGAATTCCTCATAGACCACATCGTCCATGCGAGAGCCGGTGTCAATCAGGCAGGTGGCAATAATTGTCAGGGACCCCCCTTCTTCGATGTTGCGGGCCGCACCAAAGAAACGTTTGGGAGGATATAAAGCGGAGGGATCAATACCACCAGATAACGTCCGGCCAGATGGTGTTACCACCAGGTTATAGGCTCGAGCCAGGCGCGTGATCGAATCCATTAAGATGACGACATCTCGACCCACCTCGACCAGACGCTTGGCCCGCTCCAAAGCCATCTCGGCCACACGTACATGCGAGGTAACCGGCTCATCAAACGTGGAGGCGATCACTTCAGCGTCTACTGAACGGTCCATATCGGTAACCTCTTCAGGACGCTCACCGATCAAGGCGACCATCAAATGGATATCTGGATTTTTTGTTGAAATTGAATTGGCCAGCTCTTTGAGTATCGTCGTCTTACCCGCTTTCGGTGGTGAAACGATCAGGCCTCGCTGCCCGCGGCCAATCGGGGTAACTAAATTGATTAACCGAGTGGCCAGTGTATGGCGATCAGTCTCAAGGTCAAAGCGTTCATCCGGAAATATCGGGGTTAACGATTCAAAGACCGGTCGCCGTTTCGCCTCATCGGGAGGCAACCCGTTGACGCTTTCAACCTTGAGCAGGCCATAATGACGCTCGGAATCTCGGGGCGGGCGAACGTGACCGATAACAAGATCGCCATTCCTAAGGTTGTAACGCCGAATTTGTGACTGGGAAACATAGACGTCATAAGGTCCTGGCTGATAATGACCAGAACGCAAAAATCCGATACCCTCGCTCATAATCTCAAGGATACCGCCGCGCAGTTCCAGGCCCTCGCGTTCCGCCTCTGCCTGCTTGATGCGCATAATAAGGTCTTCTTTCTTCAGTCGATTGGCATTTTCGACGTTCAGTTCACGGGCCATTTGCCGCAATGTTGATAGGGATGCACTTTCTAATTCAGCAACTCTCATAATTGGAAACTCTTTTTCTAAACCTTTTTGAAATTAATTGGATTACGATGATTGATAGGAAAATCGCCAGTTACCTGCAAGTGCGCGTGGAGCTGGTCTCTTACGCTGGCAATACAATTTGGATCAATCGGCAAAAATAAGGATAAGCGCGCTGGGGGGAGCAATTAGCTGGTATGGAATGGTTCGGGGGTAAGGTATGGACGCAAAATGGGGAGGATCACCCGTATTATAGCATGCAAAACCTCAAGCTGCAAGTCCAATACCTTTTCAAGACCTAAAAAAATGTAAATTCCACAAATCTTAATAAAAATGCAACTCCAGCTTAACCTCTCCCCACTTTACTTGTAGATTTTGTAAGTTTATAATATTATTATCTCAATGATTTGGGCAAAGTCGGGTTGCAGCCAGCAAACCCGAATTTGCAACGGGGAGTAGCCTTTGCGGGCGGTTAAAGGAGGTGTTCTGAGAAGATTTACCACAGTTTGCCGAATCCGGACCCATGCCTCATTTTACCAGGAATTCTCAAGGAGTCTCAACATGAAGAAAACTTCCGCTCTTATTGCCATTGCCGCGTTG
>Ga0209640_10006412_pt1 | contig 10303 bp, 12 predicted proteins | sample RifCSP10_1_FD_184018 | JGI IMG/M metagenome (GOLD analysis project Ga0209640, IMG submission 184018) | Soil microbial communities from Rifle, Colorado - Rifle CSP2_sed 10_1 (SPAdes) (version 2) | ecosystem: Environmental > Terrestrial > Deep subsurface > Rock core/Sediment | place: Rifle... | reverse complement strand
CAGCCAATCGGAGGTAAAAGAGATCACCAGAAAGTCGCACGCGGCTTTGGCAACGGCGTCAGAAAGTTTGCCGCCCCCGTCCTCGGCCAGGTCAAAATAGTCGAGCGCTTTGGATAAATAAAGGTAAGAGTTGGCGTCGAAGCGCTGGACAAAGTTCCCGCTGCGGTATTTTAGATAACTCTCCACTTCGAAATCGTGGGAAAAATCGTACCCGAGCTTTTCTTTGCCGATGAGCTTTCGCCCGAACTTCTCTTCCATCGACGCCTCGCTCATGTAGGTGATATGCCCGATCATTCGCGCCAAGGCGAGCCCGCGCGCGGGGATGGATTTTCCGTAGTAATCGCCAGCTTGCCAATCGGGATCCGACATGATCGCCTGGCGGGCGACTTCGTGCAACGCTATTTGTTGCGCCGTGTGGCGGTAATTGGTCGCGATCGCGATCGTCGATTGCAGTGAATCCGGATAGTCGATCGCCCATTTTAAGGCCAAGAGCGCACCCATCGAGCCGCCGGTCGCGCACAATAATCTTTTAATGCCTAATGAATCAATCAAATGTTTTTGCGCCGCGACCATATCAGGAAGCGTCACCACCGGAAAACTTAGGCCGTAAGGTTTGCCTGTTTTGGAATTGACCGAAGAAGGCCCAGTGGATCCCTTGCAGCCACCGATGACGTTTGAACAGATGACAAAATATTTATCGGTATCATACGCCTTGCCGGGGCCGATCATCGCGTCCCACCAACCTGGTTTATCAGCTCCCTTATGCAAGCCAGCAGCGTGAGCGTCACCGGTTAGCGCGTGGAACACCAGGATGGCATTCGATTTATCTTTATTAAGCGTGCCGTAGGTTTCGTAGGCCAGCGTCACGGGCCCCAGCTTCTCTCCGCTTTTCAAGCGCAGTTCATGAGGCGGCTCGCCAAAGGTAAAATATTTTGTCTCAATTATGCCTAATGTATCTTGCGGCATTTGGTTAACCTTAACGGAATTAGAGGTTTACGGATGATTTAATTGATGGAAAATATTATCATACACGGGATTATGTGTCAATTGGCATGAACTGTAGGGGCAACCCTTGCGGTTGCCCATTAATCGGGCAGGGGCAAGCCCTGCCCCTACATATTTTTATTATTAATTTTACGATGATTGCGTATACGTGAACATCGCCTCAATAGACTTCAAGGCCTTTTGGCGGGTCTTCTCTTCGATCACCACACGGTCGCGTTTGGTAGGAGTTTTAAGTACCCGCAAGATGTCTTCCAGGGTGTTGGATTTCATGTAGCGGCAAAGCGTGCAGCTTCCGACCAGTTGTTTGTTAGGGAATTCCACTTGCAGCCGGGACGATAGGCCGCATTCAGTGAGCATCAGGAATTGCTTGGATTCGGTCTCTCTCATGTAATTAAGCATCTGGGACGTTGAGCCGACAAAGTCAGAGTTGGCGATTACCTGCGGATTGCACTCCGGGTGGCTAACGATCTTGGCATTGGGGTATTCGGTACGGATACGAAAGATCTGTTCGGCATTGTATTCTTCGTGCACGTAACAGGTCCCTGAGTAATATTCGAGGGTCTTTTTAACCCCGCGGCGTTTCATTTCATCAACAAGGTTCTGCCCCATCATCTTATCCGGCAGGAAGTAGATCTTATCGTTGGGGATTCTCTCCACAATGTTATAGACATTCGAGGAGGTAACGCAGACGTCGCATTCAGCCTTTACTTTGGCGGTCGTATTGATGTAGCAGACAAAGGTATAACCGGGGAATTGTTTGCGCAGCCGGCGCACATCTGCATCCGTGATGGAATCGGCAAGCGTGCAGCCGTCCAAAAGACCGGGAATGAGCACTTCCTTTTCCGGGCTTAAGATCTTTGCCGTGTCCCCCATGAACCGCACAGCCGCGAAAACGATTATTTTGGCATCGGAATTTTTGGCGTTCTTGCTGAGTTCATAAGAGTCACCCACAAAATCGGCAACGCCGTAGGTGATCTCAGGCGCCACGTAGGAATGGGCCAGGACGATCGCATGTTTTTCTTCTTTGAGCTGGCGAATCTCGTTAATGACCGGCACGAACTCTTCGCATTTTTTGAGCGAATAGTGGCATACACTTCCTCCCACCTTAACATTCTTAAGAATGCTGTAGAGCTCTTGAGCGCTGATCGTTTTGGTTGTCGTTAACATATCGGTTCGCCTTTTAACGCGTGTGGTGTCGCATGGTTAATTTTAGCACGAAGCCAGTCCCCTTGTCGATAGTTGCCTTTGGGGAGGATGACGATCTTATTGCTGTCGGTCCGGCCCACCATATGATCGGGTATTTTATCAGCGGACGTCGGATCCTCAAGTAAAAGTTTTTCTATTTTTCCGATGTACGCTTTATTTTTCTTGAAAGTGATCTCTCTTTGGATGTCATTCAAGCGCATGATGCGCGCTTTCTTCTTTTCTTCACTGACGTCATCCGCGAACTTTTTGGAGGCGGCGGTTTGCTTGCGCTGCGAATACTTGAAGGTAAAGGCCGAATCGAATTCGACTCTCTTCAGGGCCTTGATCGTGTCTTCGAACTCCGCATCCGTTTCGCTGCAAAAGCCGACGATGATATCCGTTGATAAAGCAACACCCGGGATAAGTTCCCTGGTTTTATCAACGAGCGCCAAGAATTCTTCTTTGGTGTAGGAGCGGTTCATCAATTCCAGGATGCGGTTGTTGCCGGCCTGAAGCGGCAGGTGAACATGTTTGCACAGCTTAGGATTAGTGGCGATCGTCTTGAGCAGATTCTCAGGGAAATCTTTCGGGTGCGGTGAGGTAAAGCGCACGCGCTCGATCCCCTTCACTTCAGCCACCTTCTCTAATAAATAGGCGAAATCGCGGGCTTCGTAGCGGTAAGAATTCACGTTCTGCCCCAAAAGTGTTACTTGTTTAAACCCTTCATCGGCAAGCTTCTTTACTTCTTCCACCACATTTTCTGGGGAACGGCTGCGCTCGCGCCCGCGTGTATAAGGAACGACACAAAATGTGCAGAAATTATTGCACCCGCGGCTTACGGCTATCCACGCGTTGACACCCTTCCCGCGTTGAGGATAAATATCGCTGTATGTTTCAAATTCGGATAACGTGAGATCATATGGTTTTGTCGAACGGGCGGGTGTAAAACCCGCCCCTACGTTGGTAGGGGCAACCCTTGCGGTTGCCCACGCATCGGCCGCGTAACATTCGGCAATTAATTGGGGTAATCGTTTATACGAATCCGGCCCAGCGATAAAATCGATCTCCAGACTCTCGTTTTCCAACAATTCCGAGCGCAGGTTCGTGGCCATGCAACCTAGGATGCCGATAATGGGGCGATGCTTTCCGATGGACGATGGATGATGGACGATGGACGTCCCTCGTCCCTCGTCCTTCGTCCTTCGTTTATGCAAGATCTCATGAATGCGGCCAAAGACCTTGCGGTGCGCGTGCTCCCTAATGGCGCAAGTATTGAGCATCACGATATCGGCCGTCAATTCATCATTGGTGAACGAATAATCGGCTTTGGTCAGAATCGCCTTGACCAATTCCGTGTCATATTCATTCATCTGACAGCCGTAGGTTTCAATAAATATCTTTTTTTGTGTAACGGTATGAATCATATTATGTTCCCAATATTTTAATGTCATCCCCTATATCGTATTCGTTCATCTGCTGTGAATTGTGAGATGAATGAGTACGATTTATTTAAAATCAGACATTACAGTCGTACACCTACAGCCCATCGCGCATGTACACTTGCAGTATGGAAGTTCTGGCAAATATTCTAATTGATATTTTTTACCACTAATTTTTTGACATTCAGAGCAAGTATTTTCGTCATTGACTCCAAGTATTTCGATTGTTTTAATTCCTGCTTCCCGAAAATTTTTCATGTTTCGTAGATGTATTGCATAAAAGAGGAGCATTCGACAAGTAGCATCGCTATCTAGATGAATTCCTGTTTCAAGAGTATTTTGCAACCACTCCTTTGAGTTGTTTGTTCCCCATAAATGCATCATTCCAGCAGCAAAACGAAGCGGTTTGAGATGATTTTCATCCATGCCTTCTAGAATTTTGGGCGTCGCTTCAAAAATTGTTTTTAGCGATTCGACATCGGATGCGATATCGTAATTGCGCCAATCGATGCCCAATCCTCTTGAGAATACTTGTTTTGCTTCATATTGGGCTACAATGCTAGCAGCACTTGAGTACTCTTTATTCTCAAGTAAATTGGTAACCTTATGCATTACAATTTCTCTTTTCGTTTTTTCTTCGTTTAGGTAATTTTCCGCGAGTTGCTTTCCTTTCTCAGTGCAGCGGTAAAGATTAAGTCCCTTTGTAACTGCTCGCATTTTATTTAAATCATTTTCGATAAGTCGTTGAATAAGGGCATCTTTGCGACCAGTAATTTTTAGCCTTTGCTCCTTGAGCAGTAGCACAAGTTCTGATACCTTGAATTTATAATTGATTAATTCATGCAAATCTGCCGGTTCGAGCATCCCATCATTGATAAATTGTTGGATTGCCTTTGTTGGCTCTCCTTTAAGTGCAACTTCCCAATAATCTGCCTTATTATATCTTTCCGGGGAGTCGCCGTTACAAAACTTGCTTAATAAAAGCAGATGTGCAGGTGATTCTTGCCAGCTTTTTAGCAACTTGCTATACATGGCGATATCATAAGATTTTGTCGAATTTATTGTTCTTGAAATTTGTAAAAAACGCTTTTTACTATGATCAGTTTGGGGGCTTCGTTTATTGTTGTCAAATCTGGATTAAATAAAGCAAGATTATACCCATTTGAATCAAGTGAACTTGCGTATTTTATCCCATCAAATCCTGCGGCTTTAAATGTTTCTGCTAAATATTGTGTTGGTATATAGTTCATATTATCATTCGGCTGGAATGGAATTGAAAATGAATAACTAATAAATTCTTTCCATGTAAATTCAGCTCCAGGACTGTTAATTTTGGCTTGTTGTGGATTAAAAGGTTCTCCCATATTTTCGGTGGTTACATTAACGACTTTAAGATCACGCTGGAGGGTTACTACAGCGATGGAGACAGCGGCACCGACCCAGGGACGTACTTCGGCAACAGCAGTGTATTCACTTGAACCTAAATATAGGTAAGGAATACCTTCTGGGTTTAATCTCCCAGCATTAGCCTTATTGGGCAGCGGAGCTGACATTTCACTTTTGGGCAATGCTTTATTATCTATAAAGGATTGCTCAGGATTTATTCTTGCTCTGAAAAAATGTTGATTGGTAGTTATTCGGGTCGTACGATTGGACTGGGCAAATTTAACCAAGCCATTGACAAATTTCTGTGCAGTTCCCTCTAAGACAAACCTATTGCGATTCTTAAGCCCTAAATAGAGTTGCTGAAATGCTTGAATATCTGGAAGGGGAAAATGAATTGTAGCGGTAGCATTTTTCTGGCTATTTAATTGCTCACCCATTGCTACCTCCCTTTTTCTCAAACTTGTTATTATCGGATTTTAACCAAATAACTAATGCTCTCGCAATTCTCTCCATTGCCATCCTATAACGCATCCATCTCCCAGCTGTATGTTTCCACAAAGACAGTCTTTTTCAAGATGCACCCTATTCCCTTGGTTTCGAGGCGTCCGCGGCGACTTTTTTGGCGGAATCGATGATCGACTTGTAGCTTGAGGTATCTATCCCTGCGTCTTTCATCATGGTCCCATCGGGCGCGTTCTGCCGGCTTGTTCTGGTCATGGCCCAATAGATAAACCCGATGATGGCCAATACCAACAATAGAGAGATCAATAACGAGCCTTGCCTGTTTAATTTTTGTTTCATAAAAATACTGGGCAGTGTTTTATTTATGAGCCAATTATACAGGTTTCAGGCGGGATAAGCAAGGCGGGGTTATTTGATCACAAAGTAGGGCGCTGTCCCCAAATTCCCATCTCCCCCCTAACCGCATTTTTTTAGGATAGCCTTTTTCTCAAACATCCGGGCCACATTGACCAACAACAGCATCGCCGGCACTTCGATCAGCGGGCCGATGACGGTAGCAAACGCCTGCATGGAATGGATACCGAAGATGGCGACCGCCACCGCAATGGCCAGCTCAAAGTCGTTGCTCGCGGCGGTAAATGAAACAGCGGTGGACTGGGCATGATTTGAGTGAAGCTTTCCGGAAATCCAATACGTCACAAACCACATCACGATAAAATAAATTGTCAGCGGCACGGCTATACGGAGCACATCAAGCGGTAACCGGACAATGGTCTCCCCTTTCAGCGAGAACATGACAAAAATGGTGAACAACAGCGCCACCAGCGTGATCGGACTGATCTTTGGAATATAAATTTTTTCAAACCATTCCCGCCCCCTCATCTTGATAAGCGTAAACCGGCTCATTACACCCGCAAAGAACGGAATACCCAGATAGATCAAGACCGTCTTGGCCGACTCCTACATCGATACCTGGATATTCACATCTTTAACCAAACCAAAGAAATTCAATGCAAAAGTGATGAAAACATAAATATAGACCGCGTAAAAAAGCACCTGAAAGACCGCGTTAAATGCCACCAGACCGGCGGCCAACTCACGGTCGCCATCGGACAAGTCGTTCCAGACAACTACCATGGCGATACACCGCGCGAGGCCGACCAGAATAACGCCGATCATATACTCCGGATAATTATGCAAAAAAATCACCGCCAGAACAAACATCACAATCGGCCCGACCACCCAGTTCTGCAAAAAAGATAACCCCAAAAGCTTCTTGTTACGAAAGACCTTCCCGATCTCTTCGTATTTTACCTTCGCCAATGGTGGGTACATCATGAGGATCAAGCCTATCGCGATAGGGATATTGGTTGTCCCGGATTGAAATTTATTCCAAAACCCAGCGATCCCCGGCGAAAAATAGCCGACGCCCACACCGATCGCCATGGCGAGAAGAATCCAGAGTGTTAAGAATCTGTCCAAAAATGATAATTTCTTTGCAATAGAATCGGTCATGTTCATCTCCTTCCCGTGATTTTGCAACATCCTCCTTCAATCCGTATCGCCTTAATATTGACCAGGGCGTCGGGTTGAAGGGGACGGGTCACTCTCAGGGGACACCCCAGGGGACACCCCTCATATTCTTAGATATTCTGGCCTGTCCCTTTTCGGTGTCCTGTCCCCTTCTATTCTATTTCTACTTTTTAAATGAAACCCATACTTAAAGCTATGCCTAAAAGGATCAGCATCGTTCCCACCGCTATCTTCATTGCCCGTAATGTCACTGTTTTCAATATCATTTTTCCCAAAAAAGCCCCAATGAAAGCAGAAATCGTAGCTGCTAGTACCAATCCGCCCAAATCAGTTACTATCGTCGAATAAACGGAATAAAGGCCTATACCATAAACAATCAATCTTCCAAAATCTACCATCACCGCTAAGACGACATTCGTCCCGATGAATTCTTCCTTTTTGAGTCCTGCTTTGATGAGAAACATCGAACGAAATGCCCCCTGATTGCCGGACAAACCGCCGAAAAACCCGGAAACCATTCCCCCAATAGCCATATACTTCTGATCTATAGAAATTTTGGCAAAGGCCGGTATGAATTCAAGGCACGAAAAAAATACAATGAGCAACCCGATCACAAGTTTGACAATGGTGACCTCATGGACATGCCCGCTAAACCGGTAGGATGCCACCACCGGAACCGAAGAAACATATGTCAACAAAAACGCTCCCAATAAAGCGGCAAAAACAGCAGGAATACCAAACCGGACAACAATGCTTTTATTTGCCGACCGTCCGATAAGAAACAGCTTAAATAAATTATTCGCCAGGTGAACAACGGCTGTCGCTCCAACGGCAATGGGGACAGGAAAGAATATCGCTAACACCGGCATAAGGATTGTTCCCAGGCCGAATCCGGAAAAAAACGTTAAACCGGATGCAACAAGCGCCGTCAGACAAACAACGAAATATTCCATAATTATCTTCCTTATTTGGTCAAAACGATTCCGTAATGATATGGCTTTAAATCAAATTGTTCTGAATGAATAAATCCTGCCTTCTCCGCCCATACAATGCACTGTTCCGGCTTTGGCCTGATATTCATGGAAGGGCCTCTTGGAGTGGACGGGTCATAATTCCAGTGGATGATACCAAGCTTTCCCTGCGGTCTGAGAATCCGGTAAGCTTCTTTGAGCAAAGTTTCAGGATGCTCAACATGAAGAATATTAAAGAGCATGGCATAGTCAACGCTTTGATCTTTCAACCCCGTGCCTTCTGTCACAAAATCGTGGAGAATTGTTTCCACGTTCCGTAAACCAGTTTTTCCCGCCGCCATTTGCGTTTCACGAACCATGTCAGCTTCAATGTCAATCGCATATACAGTGCCTTTCACGGTTCTTGCCGCAGGAATGGTAAAAGTGCCGTAACCGCATCCAAACTCTGCAGCATTCTCAACATGCCTGTCCAGCTTCATGGTTTTCAGAATTTTTTCAGGATTGAAGAATCCCTCCCACATCTCCTTCTGCGGCATCCCGCTTTCTCTTCCTTTCATTTTTTCTCCTGAACACACTGACGAAGGAATCCACGTTAATAAACTTGACCTCAATTATCGACTTAGCAATTGGGAATCTTCCCTTCCGGGCACTGATGAACCTCGACCGTCACGTGCGCCAGGCCCAGGTCGGACGGCAGTAATTTTTTATAGTATTCCGGCAGTTCGGGATGATGCGTAACAATCGAGATGATGGCACTGTAAATATCCGGGCCTATCGCCCAGAGGTGCAGGTCGGCAACCCGGTTATCACCGGCATTTTCGATGCCTTCCCTGATCTTTGTTATGATTTCATTCGACGCCTGTTTATCCAGCAAGATCGCGCTGGTGACGCGCAAAAGCCCCAAAGACCAACGGCAGACCAGGATCGCCCCCACGATACCCATCATGGGATCCATCCAGACGAGGCCAAAATATTTTGCCGCCAAAAGAGCGATAATCGCCAGAACGGACGTGAGCGCGTCAGCCAAAACATGATAATACGCGGATCTTAAATTGTGGTCATGGCGATAGTCGGCATGCTCATGTTCGTGATGCTCATCGCGTTCATGTCCGTGATGATGCTCATCTTCGTCTCCCAGAATAAAGACCGAAGCGCCGTTGACCACCAGTCCGATAATGGCGACGAAAATAGCTTGATTGAAGGCGATGGCAACGGGATTAATAATGCGTTCGATGCTTCCCCACACCATCATCAGCGCAAAAACGGCAAGCAAAACCGCTCCGGTAAATCCTCCCAGGGCATTGACCTTTCCGGTCCCAAAGCTGAAGCGTGTATCATGGGCATGGCGCCGGGCATAAACGTAGGCAAAAAGATTGATGAAAAGGGCCGTTGTATGGGAAGCCATGTGCAGGCCATCGGCGAGTAGGGCCATGGATCCAAAAATAAGGCCCGCCACAATTTCAACGACCATCATCGTGCCGGTCACGGCAATAACAATAGACGTGCGGCGCTCGCCTGAACGTCTATGTTCCTGGCCGAAGGTGTGAGCATGCTGCCATAAATGAAGATTTTCGTGATGCATAGTTTCTAGAAAAAGATAATTTTATTATAACTTGATATTTACCAATGCCTTGGCTATCCTCTCCATTGTCATCCTATAACGCATCCATCTCCCATCCGTAAACTTCCAGGTAAACTTTTTTTGATGTAACCGCTGTATCCATATGCGCCTAGATTAATTTTGACGGTTAAAATTAGTTGACATAAAACTGTATGAAACCGTTGAACGATTATGACATTAAGTATAGTAAATCGGTCGGAGAAAATAAAGTTGAATTAAAAATCACCGGGTTTGATAAAATTTTGCCACTTTTTCAACTCTTTAATGTCTAAAACTGTAAAAACGGGATAATTCCTATAATCTAGTCGTGGTTTTATCCATCCCCTTTTTATCCAATAATACAATGTTTGCCGATGAACACCCAGCTCTTTTGCCGCTTGCGTCAAATTGTGTATTTCTGTTGGTCGTTGACGCATTCTTGAGATGTTTTTTGGCTTATTCGGTGATCCTCAAGTGTGACCCCCATATCGGATTTGGCCATTTTTATGCCTGTCCATTCAGACTCATCTTGCGGAAGAAAAGACTCTTAGTTGAAGCAAGGAGAATTTGGCGTTATAATCTAACCAAAGCTCCTAAACACCTGTACCGGTAAATATGAAAGCATATCGATTTTTATCATTAGTTTTCCTGGCTATTTTTAGCACGGGAGTATTATTTTATCATTTCCGGCAATCTCAATCCGATCTCCCACGGCATAAGAT
>Ga0209640_10006411_pt1 | contig 10304 bp, 10 predicted proteins | sample RifCSP10_1_FD_184018 | JGI IMG/M metagenome (GOLD analysis project Ga0209640, IMG submission 184018) | Soil microbial communities from Rifle, Colorado - Rifle CSP2_sed 10_1 (SPAdes) (version 2) | ecosystem: Environmental > Terrestrial > Deep subsurface > Rock core/Sediment | place: Rifle... | reverse complement strand
ACAGCTCTGCCTTGCCGCTCGCCGCGGCATACCCCGCCTTGCGGGCGGCGGCCAACGAGTTCTCGCGCCCCCACACCAACACCCGCATGCCGAAACTCGCTCCGGTGGCGGCGACCAGCGTGCCGATCCTGCCCAGGCCGAAGACGCCCAGCGTCTTGCCGTACAGGCTGCCGCTGAACGAGGTTCGCCAGGCGCCGCGCTTCATCAACGCGACTTCCTCGGGGATGCGCCGCAGGCTCGCCAGTATCAGCGCCCAGGTGTGCTCGGAAACGGTGTGGGACGAGGCCTGCGTGCCCGCCGCGATGGCAATACCACGCTCGGTGCAGGCGGCGACATCGATGTGACGGGTGCTGCGTCCCGTCTGGCTGATGAGTTTCAGTCCAGGCAGTTTCTCGAGCAGCGCCCGGGTGTACACAGTGCGCTCGCGAATGGGAACGATGATCTCGGCGTCGGCGAGGTGCGCGGCGAGCGCGGCAAAGGGCGGCGCGGCATCCTTGAAAATGCGCACGTCGTGTGCCGCCAGCCGCGAGTAACAGTCGAGCCGCGACACCAGGCCGTGGTAGTCGTCGGGAATGGCGATGATCATGATCGCGCGAGTGTAGCAGACTGCTACCGCGCGTCCGGGGCGTCAGCGACAGAGGTAGGGTGCGCATTGCGCACCGTGGTGGGCAGTGCCCACCCTTCTACGATTTACGCACCACGAAACACGAACCACGAGCCACGAGCGGGCGCAGTGCGCATTGCGCCCCGTGGCGGGCAATGCCCGCCCCATGAATCTGCGGTCACACCTCGGTACGCATCAACGGCAGCTCGAAGTGCCCCCCATGTTACCGCCGACGGTTGTGCCGGCAGCCGCTCCTACTGCAGCCGCAGCGGTCCTGCCGTTCCCGCCTCCGACCTGGGCGCCCAGCAATCCGCCTGCCAATCCGCCGATGAGGTGTCCCAGGTTGAGCGAAGGCTGGCACGGGTCGGCCATGCGTCCCGCAACGTAGGCGCCGGATGCCGCGCCGGCAGCGGATGCGGCGACCCTGCCGTTTCCTCTGCCGACCTGCGCGCCCAGCAAGCCGCCCGCGACGGCGCCGGCAGCTTGCGGCAGGTACGATCCGATGCCCGGGGACGGAGCAGGGGCATTGGTCGAACGGCTCGCGGGATACGAGTCGTACCCTCGATAATTGCGGTCGTCGTAGCCGCTGTTGCGGTAATACGGATCGCCGCCGTAGCCACGGTCGTATTGGCCGCTCGAATATGGGGCTTGTGTCGCGCATCCGGACGCAAAGGCGGTCGCGGCAAGTGCGAGTATCAGTGCACCTCGGTTCATGTCAGCATCCTCCTTCGCCTGTTGCCGTCCCCGCGGCATCGAACGACACTCGCGCACGGTGAGGCCAGCATAGTCGCGGCAGCTCCCACCAGGAGTAACAAATCGGCGCAATGTGTTACCAGATGTTGCCGCTACCTCGCGCGAGGCGCGTGGTCACGAAAGCATCCGCGCCCGCGGAGTGGGACGATGTGTCAGAATCACGCCTTACATTTCGCAACACTTCTTCCAGGGGGAGTCATGGAGCTGGGATTGAAAGGGAAGGTCGCTGCGGTGACCGGCGGCAGCGAGGGCATCGGGCGGGCGACGGTTCTGCGCCTCGCGCAGGAAGGCGCGAAAGTGGCGCTATGCGCGCGGCGGGCGGAGATACTCAACGCATTTGTCGCCGACCTGAAGAAGGCCGGCCACGATGTGCTGGGCGTCGTCGCGGACGCCGCCAGCGCCGGTGAGGCCGAGCGCTTCATCGCGGAGACCGTCAGACATTTCGGGCGCGTCGATATCGTGGTCAACAACGCAGGCGGCACCGGGCAGTCGCCGTTTACCAAGGTCGACGATCCCGCGTGGCAGCAAGATCTCGAGATCAAGGTGTTTGCACACATCCGCACCGCGCGCGCGGCGATTCCGCACATGAAAAAGCAGGGCGGCGGCCGCATCATCAACTTGAGCATGGTGGGCGCGAAGCAGCCCTTTGCGGGATCGTTTCCCACCACGGTGAGCCGCGCCGCGGGGCTTGCTCTGGTGAAGGCGCTCTCGAAAGAGTACGCGCCCGACAATATCCTCGTCAATGCGGTTGCCGTCGGCAAGATCAAGTCGAAGCAGCAGGAGCGCCGCGCCGCGCGTGAGGGCGTGAGCGTCGCGGAGCATTACGCGAAGACCGGTAAGACCGTGCCGCTCGGCCGCATGGGCGAATCCGAGGAGGTCGCCAACGTCATCGCCTTCCTCGCCTCCGGCGCGGCGAGCTACGTCACCGGGGTCTGCCTCAACGTCGATGGAGGATTGTCCGGCGTGCTGTAGCGCCGGGCAGGAGGGCCCCTCCCAGTGGAACCCGGCGAGGAGCGGCGTTTCGAACGCTTGAGCCCGTTCGAGTTGAAGGACATGCTGGTGCGGCTCGCGGCGCGGCGCAGCGAGCGCATGATGCTCAACGCCGGCCGCGGCAATCCCAACTGGCTGGCGCTCGCGCCGCGGCATGGCTTCACGCAGTTGCTCAGGTTTGCGCTGGAGGAGTCCGGGCGCGTCACGCTTGCACCCGGGATGGGCGGACTGGTGCGCGGCGACCTGACGCAGCGATTCGCGGACTTCTCTGCGCGCAACGAGAAAGAGGCCGGAATCGACTTTCTCTGCCGCGGCCTCGATTACGCCGTCAGCGAACTCGATCTCGAGCGCAGCCGCTTGCTCCGGGAGTTGGTGGAGGCGGCGCTCGGCTGCCGCTATCCCTGGCCCGACCGGATGCTGCAGGGGTGCGAGCGCATCGTCCACGCACTGCTGGAACGGGAGTTGTTCGGGAATGATGCAGCGGCCGGCAGATTCGATCTCTTCGCCGTCGAAGGCGCGACCGCGGGCATCACCTATATCTTCAACAGCCTGGCCGAAGCGCGGCTGCTCAACAAGGGCGACCGGATCGCGCTCGGCGTTCCGATCTTTTCGCCGTACCTCGAAGTGCCGCGGTTGAACGATTACGAGCTGACCGAGATCGAGGTGAGCCAGGATGAAAGGCGCGGCTGGCAATACCCGGCGGCCGAACTCGAGAAGCTCCGCGATCCGTCGATCCGCGCCTTCTTCGTGGTCAATCCATCGAACCCCACCTCGGTGCGGATCGACGACGAGTCGCTGGAACGCATTGCGCGCCTCGTCCGCGACGAACGGCCCGATCTCGTCATCATCACCGACGATGTGTATGCAGCCTTCGCCCGCGGTTTCCGCTCACTTGCCGCGGTCGCACCGCGCAACACCATCCTGGTGTATTCGTTCTCGAAGTACTGGGGAACCACGGGCTGGCGGCTGGGCGTGGTCGGCATGCACGAGGACAGCGCGCTTGACCGGCGCCTGCGCGAGATGCCCGAGGCAGTGCGCGAGGCGCACCGCCGGCGCTATGGCAGCATCGCGCTCGATCCCGCGTCGCTCAAGCTCATCGACCGCATGGTGGCGGACAGCCGCGCGGTTGGACTCAACCACACGGCGGGGCTGTCAACGCCGCAGCAGGCGCAGATGGCGCTGTTCGCGTTGCACGGACTGCTGGACAGCGACCACGCCTACCGCGACACCGCGCGCGGCGTCGTGAAGCGGCGCTTCGAGGCGCTCTACGCGGCGGCCGGCCTCGCGGTGCCCGACGACGGCCACGAAGTCTATTACTACGCGACGCTCGACATGCCGGCGCTCGCGCGCGAGCGCTACGGGGAGGCGTTCGCGCGATGGCTCATCGATACCTTCGAACCGATCGATTTCGTCGTGCGCCTCGCCGAGGAAAAATCCATCGTGCTGCTGGACGGCGGCGGGTTCGATGCGCCGAAGATGTCGGTGCGCGTGTCGCTCGCCAATCTTATGGAGGCGGACTACGCGCGCATCGGCAGCGAAATCAGCCGGCTGCTCGCCGACTATCACGGGCGCTGGCGCGCCGCCTCACGTGCCGTGACGCCGACCCCTCCCTGACGCTCAGAATTTCTCGACGTACGGCCGCAGGTCGAGCTCCTGGGTCCACGCGCTCGGCGGCTGCAGGTGCAGTTGGTAGTAGCTCTCGGCGATGGCGTCGGGCGAAAGCACGGCGTCGATGCCGCGCTCGGCGACGCTGCGGCCGGGACGCTCGCTTTCGATCTGGCCGTCGATGATCACGTGCGCGACGTGGATGCCGCGCGGCTGAAATTCGCGCGCCATGCTCTGGGCGAGCGCCCGCAAGCCGAATTTGCTCACGGCGATAATGTGAAACTGGGCGCCGCCGCGCAACGCGGCGGTCGCGCCGGTGAAGATAAGCGTGCCGCGGTGCCGCTCGCCGTCACCGCCCGCGAGCATCTGCCGCACGGCCTCCCGCCCCACGAGAAAGCCCCCAAGACATGCGTTGCGCCAGCCTTGCTCAAACTCCGCGGCGCTGGTTTCAAGCAAGGATTTGCGTGCGAAGCCGCCGGCATTGTGAACGACGAGCCGGGGCGGCCCAAGATCGCGCGCGACCGACTCGAACAGATCCGCGACTGCCCGTTCGTTTGCGGCATCGCAGGCGTAGGGCCGCGCAGCCGGGCCCACCTTCTGCACCACGGCCTCGAGCGCCGCGCGGTCGCGCCGCGCGACCGCAACCGTCATGCCCGCGCGCGCGAAGCGCCGCGCAAGCGCCGTGCCCAGGCCGGGACCTGCGCCGACGACTACCGCTACTTCCGGGGTGTTCACGCTCCGTGCTCCCTGTGGCTAACGGCTTTTCCAGGGTAAACGATTTGGGTGAAGCGAGGCGCAAGTGTGCCCGCGATCGGGCGATCCCGCAACCGCCGTCATATGCGGCACAGGATCTCGGCCCCGCGCGCGAGCGTGTCCTCGGACTTGGCGAAACAGAAGCGCAACACCCGGTGGGCGGGCGGTTCGCGGTAGAAAACCGACACCGGGATCGAGGCGACGCCGCGCTCGCGGGTGAGGCGGATCGCGAGATCTGAGTCCTTCTCGTCGCTGATTCTGTCGTAACACAGGTTCTGGAAAAACGTGCCGCGCGAGGGCAGCGGCTGGAAGCGCGAAGCCCTGACGCCCTCCAGAAAAAAGTCGCGCTTCTTCTGATAGAACGCGGCGAGCGTGAGGTACGCGTCGCGGTCCTGCATGTACTCGGCGAGCGCGTACTGCACCGGCGAGTTGGTGACGAAGGCGTTGAACTGGTGCACTTTGCGGAATTCCGCCATCAACTCGCGCGGCGCCAGCACGTAGCCCGTCTTCCAGCCGGTCACGTGATAGGTCTTGCCGAAGGAGGACACGACGAAGCTGCGCTCGGCAAGCCCGGGAAAGGACGCGACGCTTTGATGGCGGTGGCCGTCGAACACGATGTGTTCGTAGACCTCGTCGCTCACCACCACGATGCCGGTCGCGCGCAGGACGTTTTCCAGCATCCGCAGATCTTCGCCGGAGAACACCGTCGCCGTCGGGTTGTTGGGCGTGTTGATCACGATCATCCTCGTCTTTGGCGTGATCGCGCGCTGCACGGCCTCCCAGTCGATGCTGTAGTCGGGGTAGCGCAATTGCACGTACACCGGACACCCGCCGGCGACTTCGACCGCCGGCGCATAACTGTCGTAGGCGGGTTCGAACAGGATCACCTCGTCACCGGGGTGCACCAGGGTGGCGATGGCGGTGAAAATTCCGTAAGTTGCCCCCGGCACGACCGTCACTTCGTGTTCGGGATCATAGGTCGCCCCATACAACGCCTGCACCTTGTCCGTGATCGCCTCGCGCAATGGCATGATGCCCGCCATCGGCGGATACTGATTGACGCCCGCGTTCACGTACTTGGTGAAAAGCGCGCGCAGTTCCGGCGCGCAATCGAAATCGGGAAAGCCCTGCGACAGGTTGATGGCGTTGTGCTCGGCGGCAAGCCGCGACATCACCGTGAAGATCGTCGTGCCGACGCGAGGCAGCTTGGAGGCGATCGGATGGACGAAGGCGGGCATGGCGTAAGACCGTGGTCGCGAGCAGCTATTCTATCGCCCCAAGAGCGTAGGGTGCGCATCGCGCACCGTGGTGGGCAATACCCACCCGATCGATGATCCACAGCGTAGGTTGGCGGTGAGCGATGCGAACCCCAACATCCCGTGTGTACGGTGATCGTTGGGATGCCCCCCGCCTTCGCGGGCGCTGACGACGCGCTTATCCCAACCTACGAAACCGGTCACTGGTCACCGGTCACGCAGTCGAGGCAGGGTGCACATCGCGCACCGTGGTGGGCGCTGCCCACGCTACGTTGTCTGTCTATTGTGCGGTAGTCTGCGCGCCGCGGCGTTCCGCGAGGCGAGTGAAATCGTCGATGTAATTTTGCAGTCGCCGCGTCAAGGTGGCGCGTTGGTGCGGCATGAGCATGCGGTCCACCGCGACGAGAAAGGCGATGCGGTTCTCCCACGCTTCGGGCTGCAGCCGTTGGTACTGCGGCGCGCGGCCCTTCTCCCAGTCAATGAGCCAGTCGCGCAACCGCGCCGGGAACTCGGCTGGATTGGCGCGCTGCTCCAGCAGGGCGAGAAATTCACGCTGCCGGCGGCGGCGGTCTTCATGGCGCAGGGGTTGAATCGAAGGCGCGGCCGTGACGAGTGCGGCAATGCGTTCCTCCTGCTCGGGCGTGAGGCTCCCGACCCAGTCCGTGACCTGGTCGAGCGCGCGTTTCACGCGCGCCCGCTGCCGTTCCTGCGGCGTGCCGTCGAGCTTGTGATCGCGGATGAACTTGCGGTTGTCCTTGTCCCATTGGCGCTTGAGCGCCTCGATCTGCTGCGGGGTGATCGTGAGCAGGAGCGTCGCGGCATCGTCGGCGCCGTGGCGCGCGAGCGTGCGGTAGCGCGCCCTGACCCCTTCCGCCACCCAGACCACGTCCTCCCGGGCGAGACCTTTTTCCACGCGGCCCCTGATATCGCGCAGAAACGCGGCGTAGTCGGGCAATTGCTCGTAGCGGTGCCACTCGTGCAGGCGCGCAAAGCGCTTGTGAAACTCGTCCTTCTGCTGATGATCGAGATCGAAGTAGTCGTCGGCCATCCACGCCGCAATGTGATCGAGCTGCCCGTAGCCGAGCCGCAGCAGGCTGCATCCCTGAAGCGTGGCGAGCGCCAGCAGGATCGCCAGCAGCAAGCTGGTGTGGAACCGCATACTACTCAAGAGTTGTCCCGGCTCGCCACGCTTTACCGGCAACATGTAAGAAAAAGAAGCGTCATAGGCGTTCCAGGTGTTCCACCATGCGCTGCCGCTGCGCCGCATCGGGCAGCCGGCCAAATCCGGCCTGCATATTGTCTTTCAGATGCGCGAGCCGGCCCGTACCCGGGATGACGCAGGTTACCGCGGGATGGCCCAGGATCCACTTCAGGAAAAATTGCGCCCAGCTTGCACAGTCGAACTCCGCCGCCCACGGCGGCAGCGGTTTCCCTTTGACTCTCCCGAAAAGGCCCGCGTGCGAGAACGGCCGGTTGACGATGACCGCGGTGCCGGATTCGGCGCACGCGGAGAGCAGCCTCGAATCGGCTTCGCGCTCGGCCATCGAGTAGTTGAGCTGGACGAAATCGTAATCGCGGGTGCGCACCAGGCGCTCGAGCTCCCGGTACGCGCCTTCGTGGTAATGCGTGATGCCGAGGTAGCGGATTCGCCCCGCGGCTTTCCACTCGCGGAGCGTGCCGGTGTGAGTCGCGACGTCTAGCAGGTTGTGCACCTGCATGAGATCGAGCCGTTCGGTGCGCAGGAGTCTCAACGACCGTTCCATTTGCCGGATGCCGGCCTCGCGGCCACTGGTCCACACCTTGGTGGCAAGGAACAGCGCTTTGTGCAGCTTGAGCTCCGCGGCGAGATCGCCGACGACGCGCTCGGCTTCACCGTACATCGGGGACGAATCGACCGCGCTTCCGCCGAGCGCGACCAGCCCGCGCAGCACCGCCTTCAATTCGGCGCGCGCCGCGTCGTTCGGGCCCACGTCGAACGTCCGCCAAGTGCCGATTCCCATCACCGGGAGCGGCTCGCCGCTGCGGGGAATCGGGCGCTTCAGCAGCCCTGTCACGGGGGCCGCCGCCTGCGCCATGCGCGAGAGTCCGGCCGCGCCGGCGGCAAGCAGTGCGAGCGCACGGCGTCGTGTCGGAGAATGCAAGTCATTGCGGGCCATTCAGGGCATCGGTGCTATCATCATATGGTGCCCGGCGCAAGACCGGGCGCATGCCAACCCAGGAGAACACAACAATGATATACGAGCTTCGCGTCTACCATGCAATGCCCGGCAAACTCGCGGCCCTCGTGGACCGCTTCCGCAAGCACACGGTCCAGATCTGGAAGCGGCACGACATCCGCCCGCTCGGTTTCTGGAACGTGGACATCGGCGAGAACACCAACGATCTTGTCTACATGCTCCAGTGGGACGATCTCGCGCACCGCGAGCGCGCCTCTGCTGCGTTCCAGGCCGACAAGGAGTGGGCCGCCGCGCGCGAAAAAAGTGAAGAAGCGGGCCCGCTCGTTTTTGGCATCACCCGCACGCTGCTCCGGCCGACTGATTTTTCCGCGTTGAAGTAGGACGCACCCCGAATCGCGCAGCGCCATGGCTTCCGCCTCGCCGCTCGTCACGGAAGGGCTGGTCGCGTTCGTCAAACGCGCGTGTTCCACGTGCACCATGATCGAGAAGCAGATGCAGGCGGTCGCCCGCCGCGTGCCGGCGTTCCGGGTGGTGTCGCAGGACGATCCGCGGTTCCCCGCTGCGATCGACGGCGTCGTGGATGACCGCGAACTCGATCACTCCTGGCGCAACGCTATCGAGTTCACGCCCACCTTGATCCGGTTCGAGGCGGGGCGCGAGGTCGAGCGCGTGGTGGGCTGGGACCGCGATGCCTGGCGACGCTTGACCGGCATCGCCGAACTGGGCGAGGGGCTGCGGCCGTTGCAGCCGGGGTGAGGCTCGCGCACGCTCGAGCCCGGGGTGGCCGAGAAACTGGAAGCGCGGTTTAGCGGCAAGACGCTGCCCGCCGCACGCAAGGCGGGCGGATAAGCCGTGGGTTGATCTGTTGAATGCCGTTACCTTCGATTTCACGCGCGCACCGTTCCGGCTTAACGACCGTGCAAGCCCGCAGCAGGTGGCGCGCGAGATCGTTGCCTGCTACGAGGCGGCAGCGAGCTTTCCCGACGAGGCGACGCAGTGCTGGCGCGCCGCGATGCAGGCGGCCGGGATCGAGGATGCACACCCGCTGCTGCAGGCGGGCGGGCGGATCGCGCGCGATATTGACGCCGGCATCGGTGCGGGGGACGGCAACCCGTATCACAACCGGCAGCATTTCTGCGAGGTGCTCCTCGCCGCGCTCTACCTGTTGCTCGCGGCGCCGCTGACGCAGGCCGAGCGGGTACAGTTGCTGGTCGCGGCGCTCGCGCACGACTTCCATCACGACGGGAAGGGCTTCGGGGACGCGACGTTCCGGCTCGAGCGCGTCGCTGTGGAGGCGATGCTGCCCTACCTCGCTGCCTCCGGGGTGCCGCAGGACGAGTGTACGCGGATCTCCGCCATGATATTGGCGACGGAAATTTCAACGGGCATGCCCTTCGCGCGGCGGTGCTACCTGCATTTCTTCGAGGGCGGCGCGCAACCCGATGCCGCGGGCATAGGTGAACCGCTTGCGATGCTGGCGCGCGACGCGAGTCTCGCGCGGCAGGCGGTGCTGCTCACGGAGGCCGACGTTCTGCCCTCGGTAGGCCTCACTCCCGGCTACAGCGAACTCAGCCAGGCGAACCTGTCCAGCGAGTGGGGGAAACCGCTTTCCGACGCGGACAATCTCAACTTCCTGGAGCGCGTATTCGGCGACTTCACGGTTAATCGCTTTTTTTCGCCCAACGTGAGCGCGTTGAAAGAAGCGATACGGATTCAGGCGGGCAAGCGGGTGAGTTAGAACGGCCGCGGCGCGGAGAATTTATTTTCCCGGCCGGGCATAACGCGAACACCTTCACATCGCATGCGATATTGTCGAACCGTCTTGGCGGCGCGCTTTGCGTGGATTGCCGCGCCTCCTGTGCCGGCCACCCGGGATGAAATCCGCCTTTGAAGATTGCGATACTGGAAGGATTTCGCCAGTCTTCCGCCCGACGAAATCCTTAAATGGGAAATTGTGACAGGAGTGGAAGCCGACTCAGCACGTCGAAATCATGTCTCCCTCGGGCGCGGGCGGAGGATCCGACAACGTCGTGCGCGCGATCGCGATGTCAGTGCTGCATCGTGAACAGAGAACGGGAAACAGTGAACAGTGAACGGTGAACGGTGAGCAGTGAACAGGGAAAAGCGAAAAGCGAGATCGAAGGAACCCGGAGGTGGAGTTTGACG
>Ga0209640_10006410_pt1 | contig 10306 bp, 8 predicted proteins | sample RifCSP10_1_FD_184018 | JGI IMG/M metagenome (GOLD analysis project Ga0209640, IMG submission 184018) | Soil microbial communities from Rifle, Colorado - Rifle CSP2_sed 10_1 (SPAdes) (version 2) | ecosystem: Environmental > Terrestrial > Deep subsurface > Rock core/Sediment | place: Rifle... | reverse complement strand
GGGGGAGGCGCCGTGGGACGGCACGACGATGGGAGAACTGCAGGTGCGCGGGCCGTGGATCGCCGCAGGCTACTATCGGCTCGATGCCGAAGCCGACAAATGGACCCAAGACGGCTGGTTTCGCACCGGCGACGTGGTGACGATAGACAGTGAAGGCTACGTCAAGATCACCGACCGCACCAAGGATGTGATCAAGTCGGGCGGGGAATGGATCAGCTCGCTCGATCTCGAGAACGCGCTGGCTGGCCACCCGGCGGTGCAGGAAGCGGCGGTGATCGCGGTTCCCCATCCGAAGTGGGACGAGCGCCCGCTCGCGGTGATCGTGCTGAAACCCGGCGCCACGGCGGGCGAACAGGAACTGCGCGATTATCTGGCGCCGAAGTTCGCGAAGTTCTGGCTGCCCGATGCGTTCGCGTTCGTAGCCGAAATCCCGCGCACCTCGACCGGCAAGCAGTTGAAGGCTAAACTACGCGAACAGTTCAATGATTGGAAATGGACATGACCGATAAAATCCAGATCGATATTGTTTCCGACGTGGTTTGACCGTGGTGCTACATCGGCAAGCGCCGCCTCGCGACGGCACTCGAGCTCTACCGCGAGCGCGCTCCCGATGCAGAAGAGCCGGCCGTGCGCTGGCTGCCATTCCAGTTGAATCCCGATCTGCCCGAGAACGGCATATCACGCACCGAGTATTTTCAGCGCAAGTTCGGCTCGCCCACCCATAGCTATGCGCGGGTCGCCGCAGTGGGCGAGTCGGTCGGCATCCCCTTCGCGTTCGACAAGATCCGGATCCAACCGAATACCATCAATGCGCACCGGCTGCTGCACTATGCCGACCAGCAGGGGCGGCAGGACGAGGTCTCCGAAGTACTGTTCCGTGCCTATTTCATCGAGGGTGCGAATATCACGGACATTGGCGTGCTCGCCGACATTGGCGCCCGCGCCGGCCTGGAGCGCAGTGCGCTTGCCGATTATCTCGCGAGTGATGCCGATCGCGAGTTGGTGCAATCCGCGGACATCGAGGCACGCAGTGGCGGCATCAATGGTGTGCCGTACTTCATATTCAACAACAAGGTCGGCGTGTCGGGCGCACAGGAGGCGGAAACCCTGCTGCAGGCCATGCTGCAGGCGGCGGGCGAAGATGGCGACGCATAGCGCGGGCGGCGCGATGAATCCGCGCCCTACAGTGATGGCATTAACCTACGGATGTAGGGCGTGGATTTATCGCGCCGTCGGGGGTGGTTGCATCGGTTGTTCGGCGCGTTCGGCGCGCTAAAGCTGCGCCCTACAGCCGCGCCCTACGATACCAATCACGAATCACCAATCACCGATTTTTTCTCACGCGGCCTTGACCGAAGGCAGTCCGGCGAGCGCCATGGCGAGTTCGGCTTCGTCGTATTGGATGTCCTGGAGCTTGCCGCCGAAATAATCGATGTACGCCTGCATGTCGAAGTGGCCGTGGCCGCACAGGTTAAAGAGGATCGTGCGCGACTTGCCTTCGCGCTTGCACTGCAGCGCTTCGTCGATCGCGCCGCGCACCGCATGGTTTGCTTCCGGCGCGGGCAGGATGCCTTCGGCGCGCGCGAACTGCACGCCGGCCTCGAAGCAACTGATCTGATGATAGGCGCGTGCTTCGATCAGCCCGAGTTCCTTGATATGGCTCACCATCGGCGCCATGCCGTGATAGCGCAGCCCCCCTGCGTGGAATCCGGGCGGAGTGAACGTCGAGCCCAGCGTGTGCATCTTGGCAAGCGGCGTCAGATGCGCGGTGTCGCCGAAATCGTACGCGTACTGGCCGCGCGTGAGCGAGGGACACGCCGCGGGCTCGATCGCGACGATGCGCACTTTCCTGCCGCCGCGCAACTGGCTGCCCAGAAACGGGAACACGATGCCCGCGAAGTTGGAGCCGCCGCCGGTACAGCCCACGATTACGTCGGGATAATCGCCGGCCATTTCCATTTGCGCCATCGCTTCCTGGCCGACCACCGTCTGGTGCAGCAGCACGTGATTGAGCACCGAGCCCAGCGCGTACTTGGTGTCGTCGCGCTGCGCCGCGACCTCGACCGCCTCTGAAATCGCGATGCCGAGGCTGCCCGGGTGATTCGCATTTTTGGCGAGAATCGCGCGTCCCGACTGGGTTTCATTCGAAGGCGAGGGGATGCAACGCGCGCCGTAGGTTTCCATCAGCGCGCGGCGGTACGGCTTCTGGTCGTAGGAGACGCGCACCATGAATACCTGCACTTCGATCCCGAACAGCGCGCCGGCGAACGCGAGCGCCGAGCCCCATTGGCCGGCGCCGGTTTCGGTCGCGAGTTTCTTCACGCCAGCCTGCTGGTTGTAGAACGCCTGCGCGACCGCGGTGTTCGGCTTGTGGCTGCCGGCGGGCGAGACACCTTCATACTTGTAGTAGATCTTCGCCGGGGTATCGAGCGCTTTTTCGAGCCGGCGCGCGCGATAGAGCGGCGATGGCCGCCATTGCCGGTAGACATCGCGCACCGGTTCTGGAATCTCGATCTCGCGTTCGGTCGAGACTTCCTGCATGATCAGCGCCATCGGGAACAGCGGCGCGAGATCGCCGGGGCCGAGCGGCTGTTGCGTGCCGGGATGCAGCACCGGCGGCAGCGGTTTCGGCAGATCGGCTGCGAGGTTGTACCAGACTTTCGGGATGCGCGATTCGTCCAGCATGTACTTGATTGAGTCGGACATTGCTCATTCTCCCTGGTGTTGTGCGCCGGCTGGCGGTAAGTCGCTCAGAGTAGAAGACCTGCCAAGCGGGGTCCCTGATATATATCAAGTTTTCACCGCTTTACTCCGCCAGCAGAAAATCGCGCACGATCGCGATCTGGTCCTGCGCCATCAACATCGGTGCGTGGCCGACGCCGGCAAACTCGACCACCCGGGGGTGCGGGCCGCGGCTGCGCATCTGCTCCGCGGTTTCCCTGAGCAGCAGGTCCGATTGCGCGCCGCGCAGCACCAGCGTCGGACAGGCGATGGCGTCCCAGCACTGCCACAAATCGATATCCTGCTGCGGACTTTTGCGCAACGGCAGCGCGATGTCGGGGTCATAACCCATGCCCCAGCTGCCGTCCTCGTATTGCCGGGCGCCATGCAGCGTCAGGTGATGCCATTGCGCAGCGGTCAGCGGTCCGAAGGGCGCCGAGATCTGGCGCACATACGTTGCAAGTTCCTCGAAAGTCTGGAAGCGCGGGCTGTCGCCAACGTAAGTGGCGATACGCTCGAGCGCTGCCTTGGGAACCAGCGCGCCGATGTCGTTCACCACCAGCTTGCGGATCGGCGAGTTCGGGCACGCGGCGAGCAGCATGCCGAGCATGCCGCCCATCGAGGTGCCGACCCAATAGATCGGACGCGAGCCGTAGCGCCGGCCCAGAAAGTTGGAGAGCCTGCCGAGCCAGTGGGTCGCGACCGGCCACACGGTGACGCGTGCGAGCAGCGCGGTGATATCGCGCATGTACTGCGGGTAGCCGTAATCGTCCTTGCGGGTGAGCCAATCACTTTTGCCGCGACCGGCGATGTCGGGGCACACCACGCGGCATTCGCCGGCGAGCGCCTGCGCGAGAAAATCGAAGTCGCGGCAGTTGCGCGTGAGACCGTGAACACAGACCACCACGCGCGGACTCGCCGGATCGCCCCAATCGGTGTAGTGCAGCTTGTGAAAGCCGTTGGTATTGAGGCACAGAACGTGGTCGGTCCGCATGTCAGTATTGGGGGATCAGAGTAACGGGTTGTCGTGGCCGGTGGCAACACCGGCATCGGCTATCAGCGATGCCTGGGTCCCGAGGTACGACACAACGCCGAGCTCGTGCGCCAGTTCCAGCGCCGAGTGCAGGTCTTTTCTCATGTTGGGGGGCGCGGTGCCGGGCGGGGCCGGCTTGAGCATGTTTTTCCAGCGCGGGCCCAGGTCGTCCCAGACCTGCAGAACGCCGCTGTTGGCCAGGCCGTCCTTGATGACCTGTTTGAGCATCGCCGGCTCGACGCCGCCGGCCACGCCCAACGACAGGCCTTCGAGCAGCGCGATCACGTTCACGCTCATGATGAGCTGGTGCGCAAGTTTCGCTACCTGGCCGGCGCCGATATCCCCCACGCGCAGGATATTGTTCGCAAACGCGCGAAATACCGGCCGGGCGCGCTCGAGCGCATCCGGCGCGCCGCCTATCATTAATACCAGCTTGCCCTCGTAGGCGGCGAGGTAGCCCCCGGTGATCGGCATGTCGAGCGTGGTGCAGCCTTTCGCGGCGAGCGCCGTGGCGATCCTTTGCACGGGCGCCGGCCCAAGCGTGCTGCCGGTGGCGAAAATGGTTCCCGGCTTGATCGCCCGGATGATGCCATTCGCGCCGAACACGACGTCGTCGGTCTGCGCGCGATCCAGGACGAGGCTGATGACGATGTCGCTGCGGCTCGCGACATCCGCGGACGAGGCGCATGCGGTTGCGCCGGCACCTTTCAACTCGGCCACCGGTTCATCACGCACGTCGTACACGGCGACGCCGAATCCCGCCTTGACCAGGCGCTCGGCAATCGGTTTGCCGATAATGCCCAGCCCGATCACACCTACGCTGTATGTCATTGCAGCTCCTTCACAGTTTGATCCATATCATATTAGCGCCACGAATCGGCATCATGATTCCACAGTCTTATATCATGCGCTACACTCCCTCGGTAAGAGCAGCATTCCGGGTCACGGCAAGAACCTGTTACGTCCATGGAGGGCGCGCCTGAAATGATCGAGAACTCGACACCGATACTGGTCGGCTGCGGCGATATCACGGATCTGACCACGCCGTTCGAACAGGGGCGCTCGCCGTACGAGCTGATTGCGCAGGCAGGTCAACTCGCGCTTGCGGATGCGGGCGCGACCGGTCTTGCGGGAGCCATCGATACGGTTGCGATGCTGCGGTCCTACACCGATACATCGCACCGGTTCGCAACTCGACTCGGCACTTCCAGGAACCCGCCGAAGAGCATCGCGCGGCGTCTGGGAATCGAGGCTGGCCGCTACATCTACACCTGGAACGGCGGCAACATGCCGCAATATCTCGTGAACCTGTTCGCCGAGGCGATCGCGCGCGGCGAGATGCGTGCCGCACTGGTGGTCGGCGGCGAGGCATTGCGGACGCAGTACGGCGTGGAACACTCCAACCTCGAGGTCTCGTGGAGCGAGGACCCGGGTGGCGAGCCGGAATTGATCGGGGATCGCCGCCGCGGCTGGAACGATCACGAGGATCGTCACAATATGCGCGCAGCGATCACATTTTATCCGTTGTTCGAGAACGCGATCCGTGGCGCACGCGGCCGGTCGATCGCCGAGCACATGATTTGCATCGGCAAGCTGATGGCGCATTTTGCGCAGGTTGCCGCAGAAAATCCGCGGGCAACGCGGCGCGCCGGCTATTCGGCCGAGCGCCTGATAACGATCGACGCGGAGAACCGGTGGATCGGCTTTCCGTATCCCCGGTTCATGGTTGCCAATGCGTATATCGATCAGGCCGCGGCGTTCATCGTCACCTCCGTCGGGGCCGCACGCGAGCTGGGAATACCCGAGGCAAAATGGGTCTATCTTCATGGGTGCGCGGACGGACACGATCATTGGTACGTGTCCGAGCGGATCAATTTCCATTCTTCGCCTGCGATGCGCGCAGCTTCGCGCCAGGCCCTCGACATGGCCGGCAAGAACATCGCCGACCTGCGCGTCTTTGATATCTACAGCTGCTTCTCGTCGGCGGTCGAAATCGCGTGCCAGGAACTGGGCATTCCCGAGGACGATCCGCGGGGCCTCACCGTAACGGGCGGGCTACCGTATTTCGGGGGTCCCGGCAACAGCTATGTGGTCCACTCGATTTGCGAAATGACGCGCCGGCTACGCGCCAACCCCGGCGTATTCGGTCTGGTCACCGCGAACGGGAACTGGGTCACCAAGCATTCCTACGGTGTGTATTCAACGACACCGTTCCAGGGGCCCTGGAGGCGCGAGAGCCCGGAGGTGCTGCAGGCGCAACTCGACGCGCTGCCCAAACCGCCGTTTACGGAACAGCCATCAGGGGCCGCTACGGTTGAGAGTTACACCGTCATGCACGGCAGGAAGGGCCCGGAGTTTGGCGTCATCATCGGGCGGCTGAACGCAACCGGCGAGCGCTTCATCGCCAATACGCCCAGCGCGCGCGCTGTCCTGCAAGACCTCCAGGATCGCGACAGCCTCGGTCGTCCCGGGACCGTGCAGCATCGCGACGGCCTGAATACTTTCATTCCCGCATGACGCGCAGTGAGTCGGGGCAGCTTGCGTTAGCGGAATTCTGATTGCGCGAAACCATGCCCGTTGATCTGCAGATCGCGCTGAACCCGAAATCCATCGCCATCGTCGGTGCGTCGGAAAATCCCAACAGGATCGGCGGGCGGCCGCTTTCGTTTCTCGCGCGCTTCGGATTCAAAGGGCGCGTCTACCCGATCAATCCTAAACGCACCGAAACGCAGGGCTTTCGCACTTACCCGACGCTGGCGGCGGTGCCCGAGCCGCCGGATGTCGCGGTGATCGCCATCGCGGGCGAGGCCGCGGTCGAGGCGCTCGACGAATGCGGCGCCGCCGGAGTGAAGATCGCAATCGTGATTACCGCGGGCTTTGGCGAAAGCGATCCGGTCCACGGCAAAGAGAGAGAGCGTGAGATGACGCGGCGCGCGCACGCGCACGGCATGCGCATCATCGGCCCGAACACGCAAGGGTTGGCGAACTTCGGCACCGGCGCCATCGCGAGTTTCTCCACGATGTTCGTCGAAGTGGAGCCCGCTGACGGCCCGGTCGGCATCGTCAGCCAAAGCGGTGCGATGAGCGTCGTGCCGTACGGGCTGCTGAGGCAGCGCGGCATCGGCATTCGTCATGCGCACGCCACCGGCAACGACTGCGACGTTACCGCGTGCGAACTCGCGTGCGCTGTCGTCCAGGATCCCGATCTCAAGCTGCTCCTGCTCTATCTGGAAGGCCTGCCGGACCCGCACCATCTTGCCGAGGCCGCCCGCATTGCGCGTGCGCGGGAGCTGCCGATCATCGTGCTGAAAAGCGGGCGCACGGCGGCAGGGCAGATGGCGGCGCGCTCTCACACGGGGGCGCTCGCCAGCGAGGACCGCGTGGTCGATGCGTTCCTCGAGCATCACGGCATCCTGCGCGCCCGCGACATGGCCGAGCTGGTGGCGGGGGTGGAGCTTTATCTCAAGGGCTGGCGGCCAACGGGGAAGCGGCTGGTCGCGGTGAGCAGTTCGGGCGCAACCTGCGTCATGGCTGCCGATGCCGCGTCGATGGTTGGGATGCCATTGGCGCATTTGCAGGCGAGCACGACGGCAGAGCTCGCGCGGATCCTTCCCGGTTTCGCGACCACGACGAATCCCGTGGACCTGACCGGTGCCTTGCTCACGAACAGCCAATTGTTCGGAGAGGCGCTGCGGATGCTGTCGCGCGATCCATCCGCGGATGCCTTTCTGATCGGCTTTCCCGTGATAGGGACCGGTTATGACATCGATCTGTTTGCACGGGATGCGGCGGCATGCGCGCGCGAGACCTGTAAGCCGGTGGTCGTCGCGGCGCCACAGCCCAGTGTCGCCGCGCGCTTCCACGCGCAAGGTCTGCCGGTCTTTGCCATCGAGACGCAGGCTGTGGAGGCGCTTGACCGGTTCATGCTGCATCGGGATCTCATCGCACGCGCCAGACAACGGCAAGGCGAGGCGCCGGATGCAAACGTGCAGACGACGCAGGTAAACGCAGACAGCCCCGCGCGCATGCTCAACGAGGCAGCAAGCCTGGCCCTCATGGCGCGCGCCGGCGTGAGCGTGGTTCCGCATCGATTGTGCCGCTCCGTGGACGACGCGCTGGCCGCGTTGCAGAACCTCGGCGGCCCAGTGGCAGTCAAAGGGTGCTCGTCGCAGGTCGCACATAAGTCGGAGCTCGGCATCGTGCGCCTGAATGTGGGCGATCGCGAGGCTCTGCGCACGGCGTTCGCGGAAATACAGGCCGGGCTCGAGGCGCGCGGGGCGGTATTCGACGGGGTCATCGTCGCACGCATGGCGAGCGGCGCGCGCGAGATGATGATCGGTGCGCATCGCGACGCGGTATTCGGCCCCGTCATCGTCATCGGCGATGGCGGCAGGTATGTCGAGGCCATGCCGGACGTGAAGTTGCTCATTCCGCCGGTTTCAAAGGAGGATGTGCTCCACGCATTGTCGAAATTGCGCATCGCGCCGCTATTGAAGGGAGTGCGCGGCGAGCCGCCTCTCGCCGTCGCTGTGTTCGCGGAGGCAGTGCTTGGCATCTCGCAATTGATGATGGAACCGCTGCATGGCATCATCAGTATCGACATCAACCCCGTAATGCTCGATGCCCGGGGATGCGTGGCAGTAGATGCGGTAGTGTTTCAGGCCGAACAAAGTTGAAGCATGCAGAGCAGGAATAGTGACGCTACTCCGCCGGTTGCGGTTGTGACCGGAGCGTCCCGTGGCATCGGCCGCGAGTTGGCTTTGGGGCTGCTCGATGCCGGCACTCACGTGCTTGCGGTCGGCCGCGATGTGATTGCGCTCGAGGAGTTGCGCCGTGCGGTGTCGAGCGCGCGGGCACGACTCGTGTGCGTCGCCGCGGATGTCGCGACCGAGACCGGTCGTTCCCACATCGAGGCGAGCGTCACGGCGCAGTTTGGCTATCTCACGTGCCTCGTCAACAACGCGGCAATCGGGATGGGGTCACTGCGTCGCGATTACCACGATCGTCCCGTGACTCACGCGGAACTCAACGATGAAATTCTGGACCGGTTTCTCAACACCAACGCCCGCGCGCCGATCGTGCTTGCCATTCGCCTGCTGCCGCTGTTTCGCCTGGGGTGGGGGCGCATCATCAACATCGGCACGAGTTTCAATTCCATGCACCGCCTGGGGTTCATCCCCTACGGCATGTCGAAGGCCGCGTTCGAGTCGGCTTGCGCGATTCTGGCGGCGGAACTGGAGGGCAGCGGCATTACGCTGAACGTCATCAACCCGGGCGGACCGGTCAACACCCCGATGGTGGCGCGCAGCGATCAGCGGCAGCAGGACCTGCTGCTTCCTCCCGGGATAATGGTGAAGCCGGTATGCTGGCTTGCGTCGCGCGCGGCGGACGGCGTCAACGGCCGCAGAATTACCGCGACGCAGTGGAACGAGGCGGCACCGGAAGCGGCAATGACCGCGATTGGATGGCCGCAACTCGCGGCTGATTCAACATGGCAGCCGCCCCAATGAGCAGGCAAGTTTATCAATAAGGAGACGGCCATGGAAAACACGGAAAAACGCGTTGCAGTGATCCGCAACATCGTCGAGGTGCCCTGGCAACAATTCCCCGGCCATTTTGGCGGAGCGCTCTCGAAGGCGCTGGTGTGTCCGGAAAACGCGCGCTCGCGCCTCATCGACTATCGTATCTCCTGCTACCAGCCGATGGCGTACGTGGCGCCGCACACGCACCGGATTCAGGAGCAGGTCTACCATGTCCTCGAAGGCGAGGGACTGATGGAGATCGACGGCAAGCGCACCGTGGTCCGCAAGCACGATGTAATCTATATCCCGGCGGGTGCCGAGCACGCGCTCTACAACTCGGGGCTTACGGACTTTACTTTCATCGTTGCCACCACTCCGGCCAGCGACGACTGAAACTCGGCCAGCCCAAAGCGTCAACTTCTGCGCGCTGTCATGAGTTTCGGTGTAGGGTGCGCTTGCGCACCGATTGCCGGATGGTGCGCAAGCGACCCGATCATCAATTGCAATTCCCCGTGGCTTGCCGTAAAACTCCCGCCCGATTGACGGAAGCTACTCGGCCTTGATGTTCGTTTCGCGTGCGACGCGCCGCCATTTTTCAATTTCGGCGGCAAGCACACGCTCGAACGCGCTGCCCGCCATGGGCGACGGCACAGCGCCGTCGGCCGCGAGGCGCTGCGCGGACTCGGGTTGGTTGAGAACGGCGGCGATCTCGGTGCCGAGTTTCGCGATGAGCGCCGGCGCTACGCCCGCCGGCGCGAGCACGCCCCACCAGGTGTTGATTTCGTAACCGGGCGCGCCCGATTCCGCGATGGTCGGCACTTCCGGCAGCAGCGGTGAGCGCTTGGCGCTGCTCACGCCGAGCGCTTTGAGCCTGCCCGCGCGCACCTGGCTGAGCGTAATCGCCGCCGTGCCGAACATGACCTGCACCTGTCCGCCGATCAAGTCCGTCAGCGCCTGCGCGCCGCCTTTGTACGGCACGTTGACCAGTTGCACGCCCGCAATGCGCGCGAACAGGCCGCCTGCGAAATGG
>Ga0209640_10006409_pt1 | contig 10306 bp, 13 predicted proteins | sample RifCSP10_1_FD_184018 | JGI IMG/M metagenome (GOLD analysis project Ga0209640, IMG submission 184018) | Soil microbial communities from Rifle, Colorado - Rifle CSP2_sed 10_1 (SPAdes) (version 2) | ecosystem: Environmental > Terrestrial > Deep subsurface > Rock core/Sediment | place: Rifle... | reverse complement strand
AAACCAAAAAAATCAAGCCACGTATAAAATAATGTCAAATCCGCTTCCAGTTAAGTGCGCGCGTTGCGTGTAACCAGACTGCGCCGCAGAAACGCAATTCCCTTTAACGCCACAGCCTGATAGAAATAATTGATGGGTAAACGCGATCGCGCGGAAAAATTCTGGGGCATCACCCTGCTCGCGGCCGCGATCTTGATGGTCACCATGGGGGCACGGCAGTCGCTGGGGCTGTTTGTTTCGCCGCTCAATCCCACCACCGGACTCGGTTACCCCATGAGCGGCGGCCGATCGACGACGATTTTTACCCGCGGACTTTCGTTAATGTATGCGCCAGCGAACTTTCCACTATAACCGGGGAATTACCGTCGCTGTCAACAACAAGTGTACCGAATCCGGCGCGCGGATTTATTTCCGGCTTAACCGAAACAACCCGTTTATTCCCTCGTCGCTGGTGAAATAAAGCACGCCATCGGGACCGACAGCCACCCCGACGGGCCGGGCCCAGCGATCGCCGTTTTCGTTTTGAAATCCGGTGACCAGATCATCGACGCGTTCCGCCTTGCCGTCGTGAAACCGCACGATGACGATCTTGGGCGGGCGTCGTGTCGCCTTGCTGCCCAGGTAGCCGCCGGTGGGTTTAGTCGCCCAGGAACCGCGCAATGCCACAATCGCACCGAATTCGAGCGACTTATCCATAGCGCCTTGTGGCACAAAAACCACCGCCATGGGTGCGTTGCGCGCTGGGAAGGTGGCAACCGGCATCACCACATCCGACATCGATCGTGGCGGCTGACTCAAAATGCAGTGGTCACGAATTATCTTCTCTCCATTGAACTGATACCAAGGCATGCCGTGAAACGTACCGGGAGCGATGCGGCTGAAATATTCGGGTGGATGTTCATAACCCAGATGATCGGGGCCGTTATTGCTCGCATACATCACGCCTGTCTGGGGATGCCAGGAAAAACCCACGGGATTTCGAAACCCGGTGCCGAAAGGTTCCAAATAAGATTTACCGCCCGCTTCGCGTAAAACGTAAACCCCGCCCCGCCGATCCTCGAAGGGATAGCGATCGTCAAGGTATTGATCACTGCAGTTGCCTTGAATACCGAGGCTCACGTACACCCGGCCGTCGGGACCGACTCCCACGGTGCGACTGCTGTGGCCCGAACCGCCGGGAAGGGGGGCCAGCAAAGTAATCGATATCGGTGCCAGCTGCTTCTGACCCGGTCGGTAGGGCGCGCGATACAGTCCGTGGTTGCGGGCGATAAGAATCTCCCCACCCCGGAAAGCGACGCTGTGCGGATAGTCGTCGAGTTCGACCAGCACCGCAGGATCGGTGTAGGGACGGGACAGGCGATAGACTTTTCCGCTCTTGGATCCAATAACGAGATCACCGTTTTCCGCAAACGCCATCAACCGGGGCCGGTCAAGCTTGTTAGTCAGCAGCTCCAGACGATAGCCCTTCGGCACTTGTGCAATAAGGCGCTCGCTGCCTGCGCTAATCGTCTGTTCTTCAAAGGATAACCGGGGCGTGTCGGCCTTGATTCCTGATGCCGGAACAACAATGAAAAACAATATTACGAATTGTCGAAATACTCGGCCCAAACCGGTCGTTCTGGCCGCCATCAACTTTGGCCGGTCAGGAACAAGGCGGTTTGGCTGATGCCCGGGAAGAATACACAGTGGATGAAATAAGCGTTTTATCATAGAGATAATATTCATGGTACCTGTATTCCGTTGACGGATAAATGAGGGCCCCCAAGTAAAACTGCACGCGGAAATTTACCTCGTCGCTGTGTATGATATTACCGGTTGAATTTGCCGTTAGACCGTCTTCCGACCACCGGGTATCGATGGTTCAATAACCACACGGTGTTCGAGAAATGAACAATATCCAAAACATCCAAATTACCGGAGGATACCCCGATGGCAACCAGGAAGAAAACCAAGACAAAAGCAAAGGCAAAGAAAAAAACCACCGTTCGCAAGGCCGCCGGCAAAAAGGCGAGCCGCAAAACCACGCGCGCCAAAGTAACGGCAAAGAAAAAAACCGCGTCGAAATCCGGCAAAACAATGCCGCGCGCGACGACCGTCCCCATGGCGACCTACACGATGCCGGACACGGAGGAACGGGTCGGGATCGTCACCCATTATTTTACGCATCTCTCGGTGGCGATTGTCCAGCTCGATTCCGGCATGTTGCGGGAGGGCGACGTGGTGCATATCAAGGGACACACGAGCGACTTCAAACAGCGCATCGAATCAATGGAAGTCGAGCACGTCCATGTCAGCGAGGTGCTTGCAGGTCAATCATTCGGTTTACGGGTGAAAGAGCACGCCCGCGAGCACGATGTCGTTTACAAGGTATTACGCTAGGCGGAAAGTTTTTTGATTAACCGTCCGCTGGGTCATTCCTCGGGCCAACGATCTTCGCGATGCTGGCTGATGGAAATTCATGAAATTTCTGGGGCCACCCGATAAAAATCGTCGTACGCCGTTTATAAGAGTCAGCACACGGCCGCCAACCGTCCCAGGCAACCGGTCCAGCCTTGCCGATGATGTTGAGATGATTCTTCGCTGGCGAGTCCCTCATGGATTAATGTCAGCTTCGTCTGTCCACCATCGCGCTTGAAAAAAATGGTGACGGTTGACCGATTTAGTTTTTCCGCATTTTCCCATTCCCAGGTGAACGACAGCTTGTTGGGGCGATCGACTGTTTGATAGGTCCCCACCACGGTGTGTACTTTCCCGTCGGGTTCAGTCATGGAAATGCGGTATCGCCCGCCCTTGCGAAAATCCAGCGCGTGCACTTCCGTCTTGAACGTATCGGATGGCGCGAACCATTTGGTCAGCGATTCGGGGGTAACCCAGGCATCAAATACCTTTTCAATATCGGCATTCAGTGTCCGGTTTAATGTAAGCGAAGTATCGACGGCGGTATCCATGACATCCTCCTATACGGTTTTAACCAAGTATTTCTCAAGGCGATCCAGACTGCGTTGCCAGAATTTCTCGTAATCCGAGAACCAGGCATGCGCCGATTTCAGGGCTTTGCCGTTCAGACGGCAGCGTCGCATGCGCCCGTCTTTGATTCGTCTGACCAGGCCCGCTTCTTCCAAAACATTCAAATGTTTTGTGACAGCAGGTAATGACATGGCGAAGGGTTCGGCCAGTTCGCCCACAAGCGCCTCCCCCTGCGCCAGTCGGGCCAGGATGGCGCGGCGGGTTGGATCCGATAAGGCCGCAAACGTTGAATCCAGTGATGTGGATTTTAAGTTAACCATTTGGTTAAATATTATCCGGTCTTGTAACGAAAGACAAGGGGGTGAAAAAACGCTAAGGCCCGTCGGACCGGAGCAGACTGCTGCACGTCACCCGGCCCCGGTAACCAACCATGCATCAGTCTTTGGCGAGCCGATCGCGAATTTCCTTGACGACATTTTCCCGATCCGTCTTATAACGCCGGATAAATGCCATGGGTGCGCCGGTTTGGGGATCGTGCTTCGCACCCCAGACCGCCAATTCCAGCATCACGGGAATCAGATCCAGGCCTTTATCGGTCAGGCGATAAACATTCCTGGCTCGGGTTTGCGGGTCAGCCGACTTTCGGATAATCCCGGCGTTTTCAAGCTTCGCCAACCGGTCGGCGAGGATGTTGGTGGCGATGGCCTCATCCGAATTGAGAAATTCGCCGTAGCGGCGCTTGCCGCCGAACATCAGGTCACGGACCACCAGCAGGGTCCATTTGTCGCCGAAAAAATCCAGCGCATAGCTGATCGGGCAGGCGGAACGGCGGGTAGGTTTGGTCCTGGACATAAGCCGTTTATAGGGGGTTTCTTGCATACTTGCAAATTACAAGTTACGGCCTTATCCTTTACTTGCTTTTTGCAAGTAGTCGTCCTTAATTTAACGATCAGGAGACAATCATGGAAAACATAGTCGTGTGGTTCGATATGCCGGTCAAGAATTTAAAGCGTGCGGCCGAATTTTACCGCAAGGTGCTGGGCGTGGAACTGCAAAAGATGGAACAACCGGCGCCGATGGCATTTTTCCCTTTCGGGCCTGGTATTGCTTCGGGTGCACTTGTGGAGTCACGAGAGGTAAGCCCAAGCAACCAGGGGACAACTGTATATCTGAACGGGAGCAAGGATCTGGCCGGCCCGCTTGGCAAGGTCGAAGCAGCGGGTGGGAAAGTGCTGCAAAAGAAAACCGCCATCGGCGAACACGGCTTCATCGCCTATTTCGAAGACACCGAGGGCAACCGCGTCGGCCTCCACAGTATGAATTAAAGGTCATTAACCATGAACGCAAAGAAATTCACTCTGGCGACACTGGGCTATGTGGTCGTGACCTTTGCCCTGGCGTTTCCTTGGCACCTGATCTGGTTCAAAGACAGTTACCACAGCCTGGGTGTTTACACCCGCGAAAATCCGATTTTCGCCTTTGGTATCGGTTCCATGGTGCTGCAGGGACTGATTCTCGCCTACCTTTATCCGTTCTTTTATAAGGGTACGCACCCCATCCTCACCGGGATACGCTTCGGTCTGCTGATGGGGGGATTCCTGTGGAGCGTATCGGTGCTGGCCTTTGCCGCCAAAACCGACGTAAACTCGCTTGCGACTTTTTTTACTTTAAGTACCCTTTTCCATTTGATTCAGTTCGTCGCCGCCGGCGCCCTGATCGGTTGGATATTCAGAACAAAAATAAGTGCCGAATAACGGCATTCGGTGTCACCTGCTGCCGTGCTTGGACACTGCTACGAAGAATTGAAATACATTAAAGGAGGCTTAGCCGATGACTCCATCCATGTATCACGCGTCGATTCCGGTATTTATCCGCATGATGGGTAACTTGGCCGAAGTGCTGAAAAAAGGCGCCACCCACGCAACGTCCAGGAAAATTGATCCAACGGTGCTGATCAACAGCCGACTGTTTCCCGACATGCTTCCGCTCGCGCGACAGGTGCAGATAGCCTCGGATACCGCCAAGGGGTGCGCGGCGCGGCTGGCAGGGCAGGAACCGCCCAAGTTCGAAGACAACGAATCAACCTTCCCGGAGCTGTTGGCCCGCACCGATAAAACGGTGGCTTTTCTCAAGACCTTCAAACCCGGCCAGATTGACGGAACGGAGGATAAAACGATTCATCTGAAAATTGGCGGGGAAAGTTTGACCTTCAAGGGGATGCCGTATCTGCTTAATTTCGTACTACCCAATTTTTATTTTCACGTCACCACGGCCTACGACATTCTCAGACATAATGGCGTCGAGCTGGGAAAAAAGGATTATCTGGGAAAATTTTAGTCCCGCCCGGTTATAACGATTGCTGCCAAGCAGCAGACGAGCCGCCACCTGCGCGCCGGCACATCAACTGGCGAAATGTTCAGGGCTTAACGAATTTCAGTACAAACCGGTCGGTGACCATGTCGCTCGCCTCCCGAAACGGCACTTCACGCGAATCACCGGGATCGCGTAAAAAATCGCCCTCCGCATTGAGCTTGAATCCCGCTGCTTCCACTTCTTGCCTCAATGTCGCTTCCTCGATGCGATGAAGGGATTTCGACACGCTGATCCCGGCACCGGCTTTCGCGGAATGATCGACGATGACCAGTTGTCCGCCCGGCTTCAGCAAATCGAAAAACCGGCGGTTCATTTTCGTGCGGTCGACCGGTAAATAGGTGATGTCGTGATAAATCAGTATCACGGTGATCAGATCCAGGTTTTTCGCTTCCGGCGGCGCCGGGTCATCGAACGGACGGATCACTGACACCACGTTTTTCACCGCCGCATTCTTAAATCGCTCGTCAAATTCAGTCCGTGGTTTGGTGTTCTGCGCATACACCACGCCCTTTGGCCCGACCGCGCGCGCCAGCAGTTCCGCGGTATATCCCCGGCCGGCACCGATTTCAAGCACTTTCATGCCGGGTTTGACACCGGCGAATGCCAGCAACTGTTCAGGACGGCGGCGCTTGTCCAGTTCACGATCGGCCCCCGACCGGTCGGGACTCGTTACGATGGTGTGGTAATCGGGCGGTGCAGCACTCGCCGCGGGGGGAATGACTGCGCCGGAGAACAAGGCGGCGACCAGCAAGCCAGTGCTTGCCCAATGCCGGGGATGGAAATATTTATTCACTGTCTTTCTCCTGGTAATCACGTGTTCCAAAAAAAGTTAAAGCGGCGGTTCAATCTCAGCGTAATAATAAATAAATTATGTCACTACCCTTAGCCAAACATCTCAAAAATGACGTTTCCAACAATGGTTTGAACTTATTCCTAGATTATCTTTTCATCAGTATTGTGTGCCCACATGTTCACAAACGCCGTCGTGGCCAGCTTAATCTTCTCAAATTAATCACCTTGCTCATATTCGACAGCGAAACGGGGCCCGAAAAAACTGAATAACAAGCAATCCGTTGGTAATATTAGAGTCTATTCGGCGCCATCGCTTGAAAATTACAATCAGCTGGGCTTTGCCCGATCCCGGGAAACAGTTAGACATGTCACGGAAGCTCTGATTTAATAATCGAGCATCGCTGAAACGCGGAGAATATCGAGAAAATACCAGGGAAAATCTTGGCAAAACCCGTGACGGAACAGGGATGCGCCAATACCGCCTGGCTGGAGACCAAGACGTGCGCCACGACGGTAACAATAAAGGTTCCGGAATTAATCCAGAACACCATTACAAGAAATCAGTAAAATTATGATTGGACTGACCCCCTGATTGCAGCGAGCAGGTTGATTCCGATTCAACGGAAGGGGTGGAACAAGCATCGCCTTCCGCAAGTCGCTCAGCCCCAACACTAGATAAGAGGTGTGAGCATACCTGCCCAGCGAGGCTCAATCAATAATGAACGCAGTTATAAAAGCGTTGAAGCAAAAACAAAATAGCTATACACGTGAAGAACTGCTCTCTTGCGGGCGGGGAGAGCTTTTCGGCGCGGACAACGCCCAGTTGCCGCTGCCGCCCATGCTGATGTTCGATCGCATCACCTCCATTACCGAAACCGGCGGGGCGTATGACAAAGGCGAGATGATTGCCGAGCTGGACATCAAACCGGATTTGTGGTTTTTCCACTGCCACTTTCAGGGCGACCCCGTCATGCCGGGCTGCCTGGGGCTGGATGCCATGTGGCAGTTGGTGGGATTTTATCTCGGGTGGATGGGCGGACCGGGCAAAGGCCGCGCATTGGGCGCCGGCGAAGTGAAGTTTACCGGTCAGGTGACGCCCGAAAACAAGCTGGTGATCTACCGCATCGATATCAAGCGCTTGATCATGCGCAAGCTCGTTATGGGTATCGCCGATGCGGTGATGGAAGTAGATGGGAGAAAAATTTATTCCGCGTCGGATTTGCGCGTGGGCCTGTTTACATCTACCGAGAATTTCTGAGGGAAGGAACCTTGAAACGAGTTGTAGTGACCGGCCTGGGTATCGTTTCCAGCATCGGCAAAAACAAACAAGAAGTGTTGGCATCGCTCAAGCAAGGTCGCTCCGGCATTACCTTCAGCCGGGAGTACGCCGATCTGGGGTTCCGGAGTCACGTTCACGGCGCGGTAACAATCGACATAGAAAAATTGATCGACCGCAAGCTGCGACGTTTCATGGGCGATGCCGCCGCTTACAATTACCTGGCCATGGCTCAGGCCATCAAGGACGCCGGGTTGAGTGAAGCGCAGATTTCCAATCCGCGCATCGGATTGATTACCGGCTCAGGGGGAGCGTCGACAGCGAACACCGTCGAGGCGGCCGACACGCTGCGCTCCAAGGGCCTGCGCAAGGTAGGGCCGTTCATGGTACCCCGCACCATGGGGAGCACCACCTCGGCATGCCTGGCAACGGCTTTCAAGATTAAGGGCGTGGGGTATTCCATCAGTTCGGCCTGCGCCACCAGCGCGCACTGCATCGGCAACGCCGGCGAGCTGATCCAGATGGGCAAGCAGGACATGATATTTGCCGGCGGCGGTGAAGAGCTACATTGGTCCATGACGGTGATGTTCGACGCCATGGGAGCGCTTTCTTCCAAATACAACGGCACACCGGACAAGGCGTCGCGCGCCTACGATGTGGACCGTGACGGCTTCGTGATTTCCGGGGGCGGTGGCGTGGTGGTGCTCGAAGAGCTGGAACACGCCCGCAAACGCGGCGCCAGAATCTACGCCGAACTGGTGGGCTATGGCGCGACTTCGGATGGATACGATATGGTGCAGCCTTCCGGCGAGGGAGCCGTGCGCTGCATGCAGCTGGCCCTGTCCACCGCGGATGGGCCCGTGGATTACATCAACGCTCACGGTACCAGCACGCCACTCGGCGACACCCGCGAACTGGAGGCCATACGCGAGGTGTTCGGCAGCAAGATACCTACTATCAGCTCTACCAAGTCGCTCACCGGGCACGCGCTCGGTGCGGCGGGTGTGAATGAAGTCATTTATTCTCTGCTGATGATGGAAGCGGATTTTATTTGCGAGTCGGTCAATATCGAAAATATCGATCCCGCCGCGGCCAACATGCCGATTGCCCGTAAACGCATCGACCAGGCCGGGATCACGGCCGTCATGTCCAACAGCTTCGGTTTCGGCGGCACCAACGCCTGCCTGGTATTCAAGCGCTTCAGCGGGTAACTCCGCTGCCAAACGGGACCAGCATCCGTGCGAGAGGATCTTTTCAATCCCCTCCAGCCTCCCTATCGATTCTTTCTTCTCGCGCAGATTATTTAGAGCGCGGGCTTCAATACGATTTCGACCCGACGGTTCCGCGCCTTGTTCTCTTCCGTATCGTTGGCCGCTACCGGGTGGTACTTCGAAAAACCCAGGGATTCGAGACGGGTCGGATCGATCTGGTGCTTGGTCTCGAAATACCGCGCCACGCTCGCGGCACGCGCGGCGGACAACTCCCAGTTGGAGGGATACTTCGCCTTGAGCTTCTCGCTGATCGGCGTGTCGTCCGTGTGCCCCTCGACGCGGATGACGTCGGCGCCGTCCTTGATGGCCTCCGCCAATTTGTCGAGCGCCGTCATTCCCTGGGGAAGAATATCGGCACTGCCGGAGCGAAACACGATCTTGTCGAGCATGCGGACCGACAATTGGCCGCGGAGTTGTTCGATCTCCACGTTCTTGTCCGCGAGTTCCTGGCTCAGCCGCGCGCGCAGATCATTCTCCTGTTTTTGCAGCGCCTCCAGCTTGCGCTGGTTGGCCTCCGCCGCCTGGCGGAACACGCCGAGTTCCTGGTTCGCCGACATCAGCTTCGCGTCGGTTTCCGCGCGGGCGGCCGCGCACGCGGCCAAATCGTTTTTGGCGCGCGTCTCGCACGCCGCAAGCTCTTGCTGCTTGGCGTCGAGTTCGGATTGCTTCTCCTCGAACGTCGAAGTCGACACACAACCGGCGAGAAACACGCAGGACACCAGCCCAATACGCATTAACTGTTTCATGATCATCTCCCTTTTGCAGGTAATCTGAATGGTTGCTGCAAGTTAAAAAAATTCCGGACCCCTTTGCTTCCGTGCGGGTCAAGGGAAAAATACTAAAGGACGTGTGTCGTGAAGATCAATTTGGAAAGGATGGACGGACGATTTCAGGTGTGCGAGCGGAGCTTGGAAAACATCCGACAGGAGTCCACAAAGAAAAAACTGAGAATTCCTTCCGATTTGCTTCGCCGTCAGCGGTATCGGGTGGACACTCTCGGGATAATAGGTCGCCGGCCACGCCGGTTCAGCGCCGGCGACTGAGCCGCATACGCTTGATTTTGTTTTCGCCCAGCGGTTGGAAAATCTTCACGCGCAGGCTTTCATTCCATTCGGCGGCAAAATCCCGTTGCAGGCTGAGGTTGATCGCAGCGGTAACGATCATTGCCATCAGCGCCCCCAGGCTTGCCAGCGCCATGTCCTTGTGAGCGTCCCAGACGTCGCCCTGCGTCCCAAGATATTCCATGCCGAGATCGCCACCAAAGAATTCGGCCGCGCCCCATTCGAACAGCTCGAAGAGCATGGAACTGGACATGGTGATGTCGAGTGGCAGGAAATAGCCCCAGAAACCGCGCACGCTGGCGATGCGGATGAACACCTCCCGAACCGGGTAGGCCAGCAACAGCCCGTAGGAAAAATGAATCGCGCGATCAAAATGATTGCGCTCGAAGCCGAGCGCATCGTTCAGGCTGAAACCGAAGAGAAAGATGAAGCTTTCGTCATACGGCACCCTGGCGTAGGTGTAGTGCGCGCCAATTTCATGCAGCAGGAGAAATACGAATATCAGGGTGTAGGAAATATTCGACAGAGGAAAGTAACGATAGGTTAGGCCCAGCACCAGCACGAAT
>Ga0209640_10006408_pt1 | contig 10306 bp, 11 predicted proteins | sample RifCSP10_1_FD_184018 | JGI IMG/M metagenome (GOLD analysis project Ga0209640, IMG submission 184018) | Soil microbial communities from Rifle, Colorado - Rifle CSP2_sed 10_1 (SPAdes) (version 2) | ecosystem: Environmental > Terrestrial > Deep subsurface > Rock core/Sediment | place: Rifle... | reverse complement strand
CATGGCGCTCGGCCGTCTCGGTCGGACGCACGCGCATCCTGCGCCGCCTGCGAACCGTTGCGTTAGGTCCGGTGCCAGCCAGGGAGAAGCCCATGCCCATCCGTGAGTGGATTTTCACATTGCGCCAGGACATCGCGTACGCGCTCCGCCAGCGCCGCCGGAGCCCCGGCCTCGCGATCATGGCGATTCTCACGCTGGCCCTGGGAATCGGACTCACGACTGCCGTGTTTGCCGTCGTCGACGGTGTGCTGCTCCGACCGCTTCCGTTCCCCGAGCCGGATCGCCTGATCGCGAGCGGGCACGCGCCTACTTAGAAAAGGCCATCACGGATTGCGATAGCATGCATCTCCGTCCGGAGCTGGCCCTCACGCATCTCGGCCTGGCTGAGCTACTGCTGGAGCATCCTTCCCCAGGGGAAGGACGCGACGCGGCGATCGAGCACCTGGACTTCGCGATTGCGGAGTTTCGCGAGATGAAGATGCAGCCGGCGCTGGAGCGTGCGCTGCGCCACCCGGGGGCTGCTGAAGGCGTAGACTCTCCGGCTCAGACCCTGACGGCGTGATAGGTGGGCGTGCGCCACTCGGCGAAGCGCTTGTCGACACCGCGAACGATGTCGAGGTAGGCCCGCTGGAGGCGCTGCGTGATCGGCCCCACCTTGCCGTCGCCGAGGGGGAAGCGGTCGATTGAGACGATCGGTGTGATCTCGTAGCCGCTGCCGCAGAGGAACGCCTCGTCAGCCACGTACAGCTCGGTGCGGTCGATCTCCCGCTCGACGACGCCCATGCCAAACAGCTCCGGGCAAATCGCTTCTATGAGTGTGGTGCGGGTGATGCTCTCCAGGATGTCGGCGGTGATCGGCGGCGTCACCAGCCTGCCCTTCCTGACCATGAAGAAGGTCGCGCCGCTACCCTCGGCGACATGCCCCTCCTTGTTGAGGAAGATCGGCTGGTCGTAGCCGTCGGCGTTCGCCTGCAGCGTTGCGAGGCGCCCGTTCTGGTAGTTGGCGCCGGATTTGAGCCGGATCGGAATCGCGTTGTCGGAGGTCCGGGCCCAGGAGCTTACGCAGCAGCGCAGCCCGGCGCCCTCCTCGATGCGGGGCCGCCGCCGCGGGTTGATGTAGAGGCCCGTCGGCGAGACCGCGTCGAGACCGCTCCCGGTGACGTACGCGACCATGTGCATATGCACGTCTTCTCGGATCTCGTTTCCGGAGAGGACCTCCCGAACGGCCTCGTAGAGGTCGTCGTCAGTGTAGGGAATCGTGAATCGCATCATCTTCATCGACTCCCGGAAGCGAGTGAAGTGCTCGGCCAGTCGGAAGCAGTAAAGCTCCTCGTCGTCGGCGTTCCAGTAGGCGCGCAGGCCCTCGAAGACGTTGGTCGCGTAGAAGACCGCTGCGCTGTTCACGGGCAGCACCGCTTCGGCCTGCGACACGAGTTTGCCGTTCATCCAGATCCTGAGCTCTTGCATGGGGAATGGCTCCTTAAGCGTCGATGCAGCAAAGATACAAGAACCAGCGTCGCGGGGACACCTCGTCGAGACGAAACCTCGTTCTCAACGCCCCCGGCGGCGTAGCCGGCTTGCGTCCATCCGGTGGACACCGCAAGGTCAGCCTGCTACATTCCCGACCGAATCGGCGAGCCGTCGCGAACAGCTGCTCGCCGGACGTAACAGGAGGGCGCGATGCTGCAGAGCCAGTGGACGGACACGGGAATCGCGCTGCGCGAGGTTGAGCCGGGGCCCCTGGCACCAGACCACGTACGGCTGCGCATCTCGGCCTGCGGTATCTGCGGCTCCGACCTGCATCGCTACAAGGAGCCCGGCACGACGCTAGGCCGCGAGGTTACGCCCGGCCATGAGTTCGTCGGTACGATCATGGACGCCGGCGGCGCCAACCTACCGGACGCCCTCTACGGAGTCGACCCATGGCAGGCCTGCGGTAAGTGCGATTACTGCCTGCGAGGCCTCTCCGAAGACTGTCGCTCAGGCCTCCTGGTCGGCGTCCACATCGCGGGTGGCTTCGCGGAGTCCATCGACGTGCCGGTGCGCAACATCCACGCGCAGGACCCCTCGCTCTCGCCTCTCGAAGCATCGCTGAACGAGCCGTTCGCGGTCTGCGTCCGCACGATTCACCTCGCCGAGCTGAAGCTGGACAGCCGTGTGCTGATCATCGGCGGCGGCACCCTGGGCCTGATCTGTGGTGCACTCGCCCGGGATTCCGCCGGGCGCGTCGCGATGACGGCCCGCTACCCACACCAGGCCGAAGCCGCGCGCAGGATCGGCATCGAGCCGGTCAACGAGGCGGACACCGCCGCATTCGCCCGCGAGTTCGAACCCGACGTCGTCATCGAGTCGGTTGGCGGCACGGCCAACACGATCGAGCAGGCGATGAACGCTGCGAGGGTCGGCGGACTGATCATCGTTCAGGGCCTGTTCTCGAAGCCCTCTTCAATCGACGCCAGCCTGTTCATTTTCAAGGAGCTGCGCATGGCCGGATCCAAGATCTACGGCCAGAGCTTCCACGGACCCGAGTTCGGCGTGGCGACGCAGATATTGCCGCGTCATCGTGACACGATCAAGGTGCTGGAGACGCACCAGTTCCCGCTCAGCCAAATCGAGGCTGCCTTCGCCGCCGCGGCCGACAAGGCCGGGAGCCCGATCAAAGTCACGGTGCTCGCAAACTAGTCGTAGGTCAGAGCTCCACGGCCCAGCAGCGTCTTCTGCACGATGTCGTCGAACAGGCTCTCGACATCGGTGAAGTGGACGCGGCGCCCAACTACCGGCTTGACGAGTCCCCGCGCCATGATCTCTAGCGTTTCGATGAACTCCGACCGCGTCGAGTGCCGCGAACCTGTGATCACGTACTCGCCGCCGATCAGACTCGAACCGTTGAACGTCACTTCGCCCTGGCCGGCGCCGATGATCACCGCCCGGCCGCCGGTGGCCAGGCTCTCGATTGCTGCCTGGAAGGTCCCGCTGTAACCGGCGTAGTCGACCGCCGCGTCCACACCTCTACCATCGGTCAGTCTGCGCGCCTCGGCAGCCACGCCGGCCACCTCCGTGACATTGATCGTCTCGTCGGCGCCCCACTGCCGGGCCAGCGCCAGTTTCTCGTCCGAGACGTCGGCTGCGATTACGCGCGCCCCGAACAGCTTCGCGACCTGCACGCCGTGGATGCCGACGCCGCCGCCGGCTCCAATTAGAAGCACGTTGTCGTGGGGGTTGATCCGGGCACGCTCGCGCATGCAGTGCCAGTTGGTGTTGACGGCGTCGGCCGCGATCGCCGCGGCTTCGTAGTCGAGGCCGTCGGGGATCGGCAGGAAGTTCTCCGCAGGCAGGCACACGTAGTCTGCGAAGCCGCCATCGCGGTGGACGCCGACGTAGCCGCTATGGTGCTCGCAAAGCGTCTCGCGGCCGCCCCGGCACCAGCGGCAGTGCCCGCAGGTCAGGTAGAAGTAGACCGTACAGCGGTCGCCGGCCTTGACGTTGGTTACGCCGTCTCCGACCGCCACGATATCGCCGCCCAGCTCGTGACCCATGATCCGCGGCGCCGTGCCACCGGAGCGGCCGGAGCGCATGTTGAGCAGCGTGAGCCCGACGCCGGCAGCCCGAACCTGCATCATGGCCTCGCCGGGCCGCGGGCTCGGGTCCGGCCGTTCTTCAAGCTGGGACGCATCTCCCCAGCGCGGGACCACCATTGCTCTCATGTGTTCTTCCCTCTCGCAGCGGTCAAGGACAGTGGAACGCTGATGTTACGCCACAACGGCGAGCCGAGATCAAGCAAGCATGACTATGAATCGGCTGCTAGAATCGCGCCATTCCAGCGGGAGGTGGACATGCCCCGAGTTGCGCTCGATTTGAACAAGCAGGAAGACCGGGGGAAAGTGAAGGCTGTCTGGCGCCGCGCCCTCGGCCTTGTGCCGGGACAGCCGAACCAGGGCCTCATTGCGGAGGGCGACAATAGCCCGGCTCGATTGGCCGATTACGATGACTCGGGCTGGGAGACCTGCGACAACATCCGCGAGTTCGTCTCCAAGGGCTTCACATTCGGCTGGTGGCGCATCGCGGTTGAGCTGCCGGACGCCATCGACGGCATGCCCATCTCGGGCTCAACCGTGGTCTTCGAGGCGAACATCGACGACTACGGCGAGATCTGGGTGGACGGCGAGATCGATCTCGTAAACGGCACCGTGGCCGGCTTCAACCGGCAGCAGCTGGTCGTAGTAAGCACGAGCGCCGTCGTGGGCGCCAGGCACGTCATCGCCTGTCTCGCCGCGAACGGGCCGCTGGCCCGCCCCGGTGGCGGCATCTTCATGCGCTACGCAACCCTGGCCTTCGAAACCAGGGGCTAACCCGAAAGCGGCGCCGAGCATTCAGCAGGAGGAGAGCCCAGATGCCAAGAGTCGAACCGGTTTCCGACAAGTCTCAGGTCGCCCCCGAGTTCCAGCATGTCGTCGATGGCGTGCTCCAGGTGTTCGGAGCCTTGCGCGGGCCGCACAGCGTCTTGTTGCTGAGTCCGCCGGCAGACGAGCGCGTGCTCGCGTTGGGCAACTACTTTCGCAATAACTCCGTCGTCAAGTCGCCGGACAAAGAGCTGGCGATCATCACGGCCGCTCGCGAGAAGGACTGCCTCTACGTCTGGGCCGCCCAGGTGGGCGCCGGTCGCCGCGCCGGCCTTCGCGAAGAAGCAATCGCAGTAGTAAAAGAACGGCGCGATGCATCGCAGCTCTTGCCCGACGAAGCAGCGATCGTCACATACGTCCGGCAGCTCTTCCGCGAGAACCGGGTTGAGCAGCAGGCCTTCGACGCGCTCAAGGAACGCTACGGCGTGCCATGGCTGGTGGAGATGACCGCGGTTGTTGGCTATTACGGCATGCTGGCCGGCGTCGTAAATGCTTTCGAAGTCGCTCCACCGGCTGATGGAGACCGCCTGCCGGTGTAGGCCTAGACGCGGCGTCTTGACGTGCCGGTCCGGCCTTGCCCTTCCGATAGCTTCGTCGATTAAAATCGCGGTCGAATGGACAGTTCAGGGCGACACTACCTGATCGAGCGCTACAAGAACGCCGTATCTGCCGTGCTTGTATCGATCGACCACGTCGCGGAGGACGAATTAGACATGCGACCGACCGCGCATGGCTGGTCAGTACGCCAGGTCGTCCACCATCTCGCCGGCTCTGAGCTGCACGAAGCGATCCGTCTTCGGCGCATGCTGGCCGAGAACCGGCCCGTGCTTGTGCCATGGGATGGCGCCCACGACGCCGAACGCCTGCACTACGACCGGCCAGTCGGCGTCGATCTTGACGCCTTCAAGGCGGCCGCCCTCTCCAACATCGAGCTGCTGCAGGTGCTCACGGACGAGCAGTGGCGGCGCGAAGGTAATCAGCAGAAGCCCTGGTCGCTCACGGTGGAGAGCTGGTTAGAGGAAAACGTTACGCACGTCCACGACCACCTGATGCAGATCCTGAACGCGCCATCGGGCGGCCGCGTGATCGCGGACCCGGACTGACTAAGCTGCAGGCGCAGATTTCTAGCCGCCGGCGACTTCCCCGACGGCGACCTGTTCGTTGAACGAAGCGAAGACGTCGGCCTTCGCGCGTTGCGGCTTGCCCGTGCCTGTCGTGTGGATAACCTTCAGCACGATCGGCGTCAGGATGGTCGTGACCAGCGTCATGAGGATCGACGCCGAGAACACGGTTTCACCGACGGCGCCGGCCGCCAGGCCTGCCGACGCGATTACGAGCGCGACTTCACCTCTCGACATCATGCCAACGCCGATCAGAAGGGAGCCCTTGTGGGGCGTGCGCGTGAGCCGGGCCGCCCCATAACAGCCGATGACCTTGGCGGCGATCGCGACACCGAGCAACGCCAGGACAAGCAAGGGCGCCTCACGCAGGCTGCCGAAGTTCGCCTGCATCCCGATGCCGACGAAGAACAAAGGCACGAAGAAGCCGTAGGCGACCCAGTTCAGCCCGTGCGACACGCTGTGTACGAGCTGCGTGCGCGAGACCAGCAGGCCGGCCATGTAGGCGCCGGTCACGGCCGCGACGCCGCCCAGCTCTTCGGCTCCCCAGGCGTAGACCAGCGCGCCTGCGATCACGATTGAAAGCTGCGCCTCCGTCGAAAAGTGAGACTCCATGCGCTGGGAGATCGGACCGCTGAGGAAGTAGCCCAGGACCAGCGCAACCGGCAGAAACACTGCCATCTGGCCGATCGAAACCAACGGGTCGCCGCCGCCTGTTGATGCGAAGACGAAGGACAGGACGATGACGCCCATAACGTCGTCGATCACGGCTGCGGCCAGGATCGTCGACCCCTCGCGGCTCTGCAGCAGGCCAAGCTCACGCAGCGTCTGGGCGGAGATGCTCACGCTGGTGGCCGTGAGGATCGCCGCCAGGAATAACGTCTCCGTCGTGCTCAGACCGAAAGCGAGGCCGATGCCGACGCCTCCAACGAACGGCAGAACGACGCCACCCACCGCAACAGCAAACGCCGGTAGCGAAACCTGGCGCATCGTCGTCATGTCGGTCTCGAGGCCTGCCAAGAACATGAGCATGATCACGCCGATCTCGGAGAAGATGCGCAGCGTCTCGCTCTCAGAGACGAAACCCAGCACAGCGGGCCCGATGACCAGCCCCACGCAGATCTTGCCAACGGCTGTAGGCATACCGAATCGCTGGCCGGCGGCACTCGCCAGCTTGCCCGCGACGAGGATCAGAGCGAGGACGAGCAGGATGTCGGAGTTGCCTTCCATTCAGTCCTCTGGAAAAGCAAAAACGGCCCCAGCCATCAAGACTTGGGGCCGTGAAGCCACGGGTTGGCTACTTCTCTTTCTTGAGCATGGACGGCAGGACCACGAAAAGCCCGATCATCGCTGCAAACGCGCCAATCGCCACAAACTCCATGAACAATCCTCCTTCGAAGTCCTCGATTACAAGCTAGCCTCGCCGCGTTACGTTCATGTTTCCGGTTGGTTGCGCCAGGTTAATTCCAAGTTACGCAGCCACCGCTACTGTTGGTGAATTAGAGTGCGAGGACGGCCCCCGCCCGGGGGGGAAGCCGTCCTCGCATGATGCGGCGAGCGGCAGAAGAGCAGTCTGCCCGCTTGCCTGGTCCGTTACGTACCGGCGGCCACGGGCATGTCCTCTGGGTAGGCAACCTGGGTATGCTCCGTGAGGTCGACGCCGGCCATCTCGTCCTCCGCTGAGACACGCAGGCCTATGGTCATCTTGATCCCACCGAAGATGATTGCAGAAGTGGTCGCGGTCCAGGCCACAACGGCAACCATGCTGATAATCTGCGAGACGATCTGATCGCTGTTGCCGTCGATCAGGCCGGAGACCCCCAGGTACGTACCGTCGGCGAAGATACCGACTGCCAGCACGCCCCAGAGGCCGCAGAACATGTGACACGGGACGGCCCACACCGGATCGTCCAGCTTGACGATGTTCTCCAGGAAGCGGGATCCATAGACGACGATCGGGCCGGCAGCGGCGCCGATAACGACCGCCGACCACGACTCGACGAAGGCGCAAGGAGCTGTAATCGCCACAAGGCCGCCGACGATGCCCGAGCAGGTTGCGGCGATGTCGACCTTACCCGTCTCGATGAAGCGGATGTAATACGCCGCGAGTCCACCGGTAATGCCTGCCAGGAACGTGTTGACCGCGATTACCGAGATACGCAGGTCCGTGGCAGCCAGCGTGCTGCCGGGGTTGAATCCGAACCAGCCCAGGAACAAGATCAGCATACCGAGCACGACCAGCGTCATGCTGTGGCCGGGTATGAAGCGCGGCTTGCCGTCAGGGCCGAACTTGCCCATGCGCGGCCCCAGCATGAGGCCGCCGACCAGCGCAGCGGTGCCGCCGACCGTGTGCACGACGCCGGAACCGGCGAAGTCCCAGGCGGGCGTAGCCATAGAAGCGAGCCAGCCGCCGCCCCAGACCCAGTGTCCGTAGACGGGATAGATGATTGCGCTGATTAAGAAGCTGTACGCCATGTACGAGTTGATCTTGGTTCGCTCCGCCATCGTTCCGGAGACGATTGTCGCGGCGGTGGCGGCAAACACCATCTGGAAGAACCACAGCTCGAATGTGCCAGCATCGTAGGCGTCGCCGGACAGGAACCAGCCGGACGACCCGAAGATGTCGTTACCATCGACAAGGCCCGAACGAAGCTCGGAGCCGCCGAACATGATCGCGAAGCCGAAGGCCCAGAAGGCCATGCCGCACATCAGGAAGTCCATGACGTTCTTGGTCAGAACGTTGGCTACTGACTTCGAACGCACCGAGCCTGCTTCCAACAAGGCGAATCCGGCCTGCATGAAGAAGACCAGGAACGCCGCGATCAGCGTCCAGGCGAAGTTGACCGCCAGGTTGGGGTCGTCCTCGATCAACGTGGTGCCCGAGGGGTCGCCGTCGGCCCAGGCGATGCCGTTGGTGATCGCCATGCCTACGAGGATTGCGCAGACGCCCATCAACGTCATGCGCAATGCTCTGATGCCAGCTAACTTCTCCAGCACTCTGACGATGGAGCTCTTACTCTCTACAGTGTCCATCTATGCTTGGTTCCTTCCTTCCTCTCCTGCTATGCCTGTGCGGGGCGAACTTGGGATGCGATGAAGCCGTAGCCGCGCCCGCGGACGGTCTCCACCCTGTATGGCCACGAGGCGGTGAGCTTGGCGCGCAGGCGGCAGATCGCCACGCTGAGCCGGCGGCGTTCCTTCTGGCCTATCGAGCTCCAGAGCGCCTGGCAGAGCGCGTCGTAGTTGACGATGCGGTCCACCTCGCGGCACAGCAGCCTCAGCAACTCGAACTCGTAGAACGTGAGGTCTACTGCCTTGTCTCTGACCAAGACGCCGAAGGTGCGCAGATTGACGCGTACATTGCCGAAAACCAGCTCATCGTCCGGAGTCGCGTCTGACCGCACCACGCCGCTTTGCCTCCTCCCCCTGGATACTGGGAGGCTAGGAGCGTCGTGTTACGCGACGATTACTGAGATGTTTCCTGCAGGTGAAGAGCGTGTTACGCGGATGTGACAGGCCGGTTACCGCCGTCGATCCGCACTCACGTGACTCGAAAAAGGCCGAATGGCTGTAGTGCGCGCGGCGTTTCACGTCTAGATTCGAGTCAAGGTGCTTTGTTTGGCGCCCGGCGAGACGCAACCGTGGAGGACTTGAAATGCTATTGAAAGAAGACAACGAGCTAGTCACGAATACGGACCCGGGAACGCCGATGGGCGAGGTCTTCCGGCGTTTTTGGCTGCCGGTCGCGCTCTCGGAAGAGTTGCCCGGCCCGGATTGCATCCCCGTCAAGCTGAAGATCATGAACGAAGACCTGATCGCCTTCCGCGACTCTGAGGGTCGCGTTGGCCTCGTCGACGCGTTCTGCCCGCATCGTGGCGCGCCGATGTTTTTCGCCCGCAACGAGGAGTGTGGACTACGCTGCGTCTACCACGGCTGGAAGTTCGACATCGACGGCACCTGCACCGACTTGCCTAACACGCCCGAAGGCGACTCCTACATGCACAAGGTGCGGATCACCGCCTACCCCTGCCGGGAGGCGGCCGGCATCGTGTTCGCTTACATGGGGCCAAGGGACAAGCAGCCTCCATTCCCGGACTTCGACTTCAACAAAGTGCCGGCGAGCAACATCTACGTCACCAAGTTCCAACTAGAATGCAACTGGCTTCAGGCAACCGAGGGCGACTTCGACCCGAGCCACGTCCCCTTCCTGCACAGCACTCTGGACAACAACGCCAGCAACCCGCAGTTCCAGTTCCAGAACGCCCCCAACCCTCTGACCGGGACCGGCCCGCGCAACGTACTGACCGGGCCTGTTTCAGAGGACGAGCCCTTCCCGTTCGCCGTGGGCAACCGGCGCTTCCGCAAGGACGACCGGCGTGGCAAGGACACCCTTGAAGACATCGATGGCGCCATGTACGCCATCTCGAGGGTGACGCGGCCGGACGGCAAGGAGCAGGCCAACGTCATCCTGCGCTTCCTCATGCCGATCTACTGTCCGCCTGGCATCGTGCGTCCCAACCACTTTGCCGGTAACTTCCGCGTGCCAATCGACAACGAGAGCATGATGTTCTTCCGCCTGCGCTGGGCCCGTGAGCCGATGACCAGCGACGACCTCGTCTACTACAAGCAGGGCGGCTATGCGTACCCGGAGATGATTCCCGGGACCTGGAAGACCAGGGCCAACGTCTTTAACGACTACGAAGTCGACCGCCTGGGGCAGAAGAACCACCTCTACTCCGGGATCAAGACGTTCCCGCTGCAGGACATCGCCATGATGGAGAACCAGTG
>Ga0209640_10006407_pt1 | contig 10309 bp, 8 predicted proteins | sample RifCSP10_1_FD_184018 | JGI IMG/M metagenome (GOLD analysis project Ga0209640, IMG submission 184018) | Soil microbial communities from Rifle, Colorado - Rifle CSP2_sed 10_1 (SPAdes) (version 2) | ecosystem: Environmental > Terrestrial > Deep subsurface > Rock core/Sediment | place: Rifle... | reverse complement strand
TCCCCTGGTCGATGGCAACGCGGCGCTGGCGCCCGGTGCGCCGTTGCTCCATCCAGGCGGCAACCTGCTGTCGACCTCGACTGTTCGCCGCGGCGACGTGGATGCGGCGCTGGCGACCGCCGCGCACGTCGCCTCGGACACCTTCACGACTCAGCGCATCGAGCACGCCTTCCTGGAGCCGGAGGCGGCGCTCGTCATCCCGGCGTCCGCGAACGGGGACGGCCCGCGGCTCCAGGTCTTCTCCCAGGGGCAGGGGGCGTGGGAAGACCGGCGGCAGCTTGCCGCGTTTCTCGCCCTGCCCGAGGCGTCCATCCGCGTCACCCAGGTTCCCACCGGCGGCGCGTTCGGCGGGAAGGAGGACCTCTCGGTCCAGGCCCAGGCGTCGCTCCTCGCCGTGGTGAGCGCCCGCCCGGTGCTGCTGGCACTGTCCCGACCCGAAAGCCTGCGCTTGCACCCCAAGCGCCACCCGATGACGCTGGCCTACACCGTCGGCTGCGATGCCGAGGGCCGGCTGCTGGCCGTCCGGGCGCGGATCATCGGCGACACCGGCGCCTACGCCAGCGTGGGAGCCAAGGTCCTCGAGCGCGCGGCGGGCCATGCCTGTGGGGCGTATCGCGTCCCGAACGTCGACGTGGAGGCGTGCGCGGTCTCCACCAACAACCCGCCGGCGGGGGCGATGCGCGGCTTCGGCGTGCCGCAGGTCACCTTCGCGCTGGAGGGGCTGCTCGACGTCCTCGCCGAGCGCGTCGGGATCGACGGCTGGGAGATCAGATGGCGCAACGCGGTAGCCGTCGGCGATCGGTTCGGGACCGGGCAGCGGATGACGTCCGGCGTCGGTCTCCAGCGGACGCTGCTCGCCGTCCGCGACGCCTATCGATCGGCGCGCTTCGCCGGCATCGCCTGCGGCGCGAAGAACACCGGCATCGGCAACGGGATGGTCGAGCGCGGGCGGGCGATCCTGCGACCCGAGGCCGACGGGACGCTGACGCTCTTCCACTCCTGGACCGAGATGGGCCAGGGGATCCACACCGCGATGGCGCAGATCGCCGCCGAGGAGCTGCGCATCCCGGTCGAGCGGGTCCGGGTCGTGGTCGACACCGAGCGCGAGCTCGACACCGGCGAGACGACCGCGTCGCGTGCCACCGTGCTGGGCGGCCAGGCCGTGCTCGACGCCGCCCGGCGCTTGAACCTCGCGCGCGACGGCCGCGAGATGGCCGAGCTGGCCGGGCTCGAGTTCGCCGGCGAATTCGTCGTCGACTGGACGACCGAGCTGCGCGAGGGCGACGCCGAGCCGAGGACGCACCTTGCCTACAGCTGGGCCACCCAGGTCGTCATCCTCGACGACGAGGGGCGCCTCGCCAGCGTCGTCGCCGCCCAGGACGTCGGTCGCGCCATCAACCCGCTGGCGGTCGAGGGCCAGATCGAGGGCGGCGTCCACATGGGGCTGGGATACGCGCTCTCGGAAGACTACGTGGTCGAGGGCGGCGTGCCGGTGGCCGATACGCTCAAGTCCCTCAACATCATCCCCGCCGCCGGCATGCCGCCGGTCGAGTGCATCCTCATCGAGGAGCCGCAGGCCGAGGGCCCGTACGGCGCCAAGGGCGCGGGCGAGGCGGTGCTGGTCCCGACCGCCGCCGCCGTGGCGAGCGCGCTGTACGCCTACGACGGCGTTCGCCGCACACGGCTGCCGATGGTCGATTCGGCGGCCGCGCGGGCCGCCGTCCCTCGCCTCGTCCGACGCGGGCATATCGACCCGCGGCCCGTGGGAACGCCCCGATGAGCCTGCTGCTCGCCGGCGCGACCGTCGTCCACTCGCTGCACCCGATCTCGGTGACCCACGGCGACGTCGAAGTGTCGGGCGGCCGGGTGACGGCCCTCGGCCGCAGCGCCGATCCGGCTGCCGGCCACGAGCGCATCGACTGCAGCGGGTGCCTGATCGTGCCGGGCAGCGTCTGCGCTCACACGCACGCATACGCGGCGCTGGCGCGCGGGATGCCCTACAACCTGCCGCCGCCGACCTCGTTCCTGGAGATCCTGCAGCGCGTCTGGTGGCGCCTCGACCGGGCCCTCGACCTGGCCTCGATCCGCGCCTCCGGCCTCGTCGCGGCGCGCGAGGCGCTGCTGGCCGGCACGACCACCCTGGTCGACCATCACGCGTCCCCGAACGCGATCCCCGGCTCGCTCGACGTGCTGGCCGAGGCGTTCGAGGGCGTCGGCATTCGGTCGATCCTGTCCTACGAGGTGACCGACCGCGACGGCCCCGAGCGCGCCTCCGCGGGGATCGACGAGAACCGGGGCTTCCTGCGGCGCGTCGCCGACGGCCGCTGGCCGCTGGCGCGCGGCATGGTCGGTGCGCACGCGTCGTTCACCCTCACCGACGACACCCTGGCAGCCTGCGCCGCCCTGGCGCGCGACGCTCGCGCCGGCATCCACATCCACCTCGCCGAGGACCGGGCCGACGAGGCCGATGCCGAGGCTCGCTGCGGCGTGCGGGCCACGCAGCGGCTGGCGAGCGCCGGCGCGTTGAACGACACGTCGCTGGTCGCGCACGCGGTGCACGTCGATCGCGCCGAGGCCGACCTCCTCCGGACGTCCGGTGTCACCATCGCCCACAACCCGCGCTCGAACATGAACAACGGCGTCGGACTGGCGCCGGTCGGGTGGATGGGATCGCGACTGGCGCTCGGGACGGACGGCATCGGCGCCGACATGTTCGAGGAGGCCCGCACGGCGCACCTCCGCCTGCGCGACGGCGGGTTCGAAGCGCCCGACGGGTGGCCGCTGGCAGCGCTGGCCGAGGGGAGTGCCTTGGCCGGGCGCGCCTTCGGCGAGCCTGCCCTCGGACGGATCGAGATCGGTGCCCCGGCCGACCTGGCGGTCCTCGACTACGCGGCGCCGACGCCGGTGCTGGCGACGACGCTGGCCTCGCACTGGATCTTCGGCCTATCCGCGGCAGCGGTGCGGGACGTGCTGGTGGGCGGCGAGGTCGTGGTACGCAACCGGCGCCTGACGCGCATCCACGATGCGGATCTGGTGCTCGAAGCGCAGGAGGAGACCCGTCGCCTGTGGGAGCGGCTGGAACGGATCGGTCCACACACGTTCAGCCCGGCCGGCTTGCTGGCAACCGCCGGAGGTGGGTGATGGCCGACCTCAGCGTGGAGGTCTGCGGGCTGCATTTCCGCAACCCGATCCTTCCGGCGGCCGGGCCTCCGGTGCGCGACGGGGCGGCGATGCTGGCCTGCGCCGCCGGTGGCGCGGGAGCGCTGGTGGCCAAGACCATCTCGGTGCAGCCTGCGCAGCCACCCGAGCCGAACATGGCCGAGATCCAGCACGGCATGGTCAACACCGAGCTGTGGTCCGAGCTGCCGCCGGAGCAATGGCTCGAGCATGAGTACGCCCTGGCCCGCACCGCCGGGCTGCCCCTCATCGTCAGCCTCGGCTACACCGCGGAGGAGATCGGCGAGCTCGCGCCCAGGGTGAGGCCCTTCGCCGACGGGGTGGAGCTGTCGACGCACTACATCGGCGAGGACCCCGGACCGATGGTCGACGCCGTCCGGGCCGCCAAGCGCGCGCTGGAGGTACCGGTCTTCGTGAAGCTGAGCCCGCACGGCCACGACATGGCCGGCGCCGCGCGAGTGGCCGAGGGCGCCGGCGCCGACGGCATCGCCGCCATCAACTCGTTTGGCCCGGTGCTCGCAATCGACATCGAAACCCGGATCCCGAAGCTGGGCGGCCAGAACGGCTACGGCTGGCTCTCGGGCCCGGCCATCAAGCCGCTGGCGGTGCGCTGCGTGCGGGATATCGCGCGCGCGGTCGAGATTCCAGTGATCGGCGTCGGCGGCATCTCGCGGGGGACCGATGCGGTCGAGTTCCTCATGGCCGGCGCCTCCGCGGTCCAGGTCTGCACGGCGGCGATCCTCCGCGGGCCGACGGTGTTCGGCAAGATCGCCGGTGAGCTCGACGCCTGGCTCGACGCCCACGGCCACGCATCGGTTCGCGAGGTGGTGGGGGCGGCCATCACCCGCGGCTGGCGGACGGGCGGTGCCGGGATCCCGGTGGTGGACCTCGACGCCTGCAACGGTTGCGGGGTCTGCGAGACCTCGTGCGTCTACGGCGCCATCCACGTCGTCGACGGGCGCATCGCGCTCGACGGGGAGCGTTGCTCCCGCTGCGGCCTGTGCGTGACCCGCTGTCGCCGTGACGCGTTGACCTGGCCAACCCCGGCCTGACGGGCGAAGTCGCAACGACGGTATCGCCAGCGGACCGTCAGCTTCCGAGGATCTCGATTTCCCTCCAGGCCGGGAAGAGGTCACCGAGGCTCGTCGTCACGACACGCAGCGAACCAACCTGACGCGACTGACGCGCTGTGGGCAGCATGACACGCATGGTGCGATTCCAACAGGGTGCCGATAAGGGTGCCGGCCCTGGCGCCGGGGCCGGCACTCGCTGCTCCACCGGTTCCGCCGCCAGGATCGGGAAATCGATCCGGGCGCGCGCACCTAGTCGGTGCTGCAGTCGATCGTCACCTGCCAGAGATCGACCGCGCCCTGCCCGCCGGGTCGGTCGGACATGAACATGAGGACCGATCCATCGCTCGTCAGATGAGGACGGCCTTCAAACCCCTCCGTATTGAGATCTGGTCCGAGGTTCACCGGCGAGCCGAATCCGGTTTCGGCATTCGGCCTGACCGCCATCCACAGGTCCCAGTCGCCCATGCCGCCCTCCCGAATCGACGCGAAGACGATCCTCAGGTTGTCCGCCGAAACGGTGGCCATGGCATCGTCCAACGGCCCGTTGACCGATGACCCGAGGTTCTCGACCGCTCCGAAGGGCTCAGCTGTCGCTCCTCTCGTAGCCCGCCAGAGGTCCATGCCACCCTGCCCGCCCTCTCGCGCAGAAGCGAAGTGGAGCGTCAGGCCATCGGCAGAGAGTGCTGGAAAGCCGGCGAACGGGATATTCACCGACCCGCTGAGCCGCTCAGCAGTTCCGAACGGAGCAGAGATGGCGGGACGCGTCGCCGACCAGATGCCACCATCATCTCGATCGAAGACGATCACCAGCTCGTCTCGTGACAGGCTTGGCGCCCCTTCGTTGCCCTCGCCGTTAACACCCGGTCCGAGATTCTCGGGCGATCCGAATGCCCCATCGGGTGCCGGACGCTCGGAGACCCAGATGTCGCCGCCCTGGCCACCTGATCGATCGGAGACGAAGTACAGGCGCAGGCCGTCAAAGCTCGGGGTCGGTCCACCGTCGAATCCGGGCGCGTTGAGTTCCGCCCCTAGGTTCGTGGGCACCCCGAAGGAACACAGCGCCCCCGCCACAGGTCCGGTTTCGACTGTCGACCGGGCGGTCTCTGCGGGAGCTGAAGGGAAGGCCGTCTCGTCCGGCGACTCCGTCGACGCTGGCGCGGGAGCTCCCGCGCAGGCGACCATCGCGAGACTCACCACCAGCCCCAGGCCCACACGCACGCCGCTTCGTGACCTTGGGAACCTGGCTCCATAGTCTATGCCCGTCCGGCCACGGGCTGTACCGTGAGCGATCGGACCAGCGGCCGAGCGTGGAGCATCCCTGTGATTCGCGAACACCCTCTTCATCTCCTCTCCGTCAGAGCCCAGTCGGCTGTTGGGCGACGGTAGGACGACGTGGTGCCGGCGTCGTCCGGGTGGGCTCGGCTTGTCTGCCCGGGTCAGCCCCGATTCACCCTCAGGGCTCGCCCTGAGGGTGATTGCGTGACCGCGTGCGACGATGTCGAGATGAGCCTGAGGGTCCTCATCGCCGACGATCATGCCGGGTTCAGATCGCGCGCCCGCGCACTGCTGAGGCTGGAGGGCTACGACGTGGTGGGCGAGGCGGCCGACGGGGCCTCGGCCCTCTCCGTGGCGCGTCGCCTGCGCCCTGACCTCGTGCTGCTTGACGTCCGTCTCCCGGATGTCGATGGGTTCGAGATTGCCCGCCAGCTGGCCCGGGATGACGCTCCACCCACGGTCATCCTGATCTCCAGCAGGGATGCCGCCGACTATGGCGGCCGGATCGCCGACAGCGGCGCGATCGGCTTCATCACGAAGGCCGACCTGTCGGGATCCAGCCTCGCGGCGCTCCTCGCGCCGGGGCCATGAGCTACCCGCGCCTCATCGTCCTGGCTCTGGTTGGCCTCCTGGTCGGAGCGGTGGGCGAGTGGGCGTCGGTGGTCAATGGCCAGCATGCGGTGATCGCGGGGGTCGACCTCGCGGTGGGACTCACCTACCTGACCGCTGGCCTCGTCGCCATGCGGCGGCGGCCCGGCAATCGCATCGGCATGCTCATGACGGCCTTCGCCTTGGCGTGGTTCATCGGCGCCTGGGGCAACGTGAGTGTTGCGCGTGAGTTCGGAGAAGTGCCGGTGTACGGCTTTGACCAGGTTCGGGTAGTCATCTGGTTCGACGCGCTGAACCAGGCCGTCCTGGTTCATCTGATTCTCGCCTTCCCGAGCGGACGCCTCAGCTCCCTCGCCTCCCGGCTGGTCGTAACGGCCGCGTATGCGAACGTCCTGATCCTGGGCCTTGCGCGTGCGGCCACGCTCGATTTCTTCGGTGCGGGTGCGGCGGACGCGCGCTTCCAGGGAGTACTGGGGCTGTATCCGGACTTTGAGCTGGCCAACAGCCTGCATCGTGCGTACGAGGCGGCCGGCATTGGCGTCCTGCTGGCAGTGGTTGCCATTCTGCTGCGCCGCTGGCGCGCCGCGACGCCGGCAGCCCGCCGGGCGCTGGCGCCACTCTGGCTGGCGGGCATGGCCTTCGCGGTGTCGATCACGCTGGCCGCGCCATCCATCGTTGGCGGCGCCACGCCCTCGACGACTGAGGTCGTGTGCTGCACGGGAGGCCTGGGCTATCCGGGGGATTCGTACCTGGAGGTGCCCGAGCGGGTCCGTGAGGTTCTCTTCTGGCTTGCGCGCGGCGGCCAGATCCTGGTGCCGATCGCATTCCTCTTCGGACTGCTGCGAATGCGGCTCGATCGCATGAGCGTGAGCGACTTTGTCCTGGAACTGGGGGAAGGTCCGCCGCCCGGCAGGGTGCGCGACGCGCTCGCCATAGCGCTCCGCGATCCATCCCTGGCCCTCGCCTTCTGGGCTCGCGAGACCGGGGGCTACGTAGACGCGGCTGGAAGCTCGGTCGAGCTTCCCGGACCAGAAAGCGGTAGGGCAGTCACGGTCCTTGAACGGCAGGGTCAGCCAGTTGTGGCGATCCTGCATGATCCCGCCCTCGACGAGCACAAGGAGCTGATTCGAGCCCTGGGCACTGTAGCCGCCCTCGCTTTTGAGAACGAGCAGCTGCGCGCCGAGCTGCAGGCTCAGCTGGACGAGGTCCGAGCTTCGCGCTCCCGGATCATCGAGGCCGGCGACGCTGAGCGGAGGAAGGTCGAGCGTGACTTGCACGACGGAGCGCAGCAGCGGCTTGTCACGTTGACCCTCGCGCTCCAAATGGCAAGAGGTGAACTGGCTGAAGACGTCGATCCCCGGCTCGCGACCGCGCTGCAGGAGGCGACCGACGAGCTCCGCCTGGCGCTGACTGAGCTGCGCGAGCTTGCGCGCGGAATCCATCCCGCCATCCTGACTGAAGATGGGCTCGGTCCCGCGCTTGCCTCCCTGGCCGCACGCTGCGTAGTCCCGGCCACCGTGCAGTCCGCGCCGCAGCGCCGCTTCTCACCGACCGTGGAGGCGACCGCCTACTTCGTGGTCTCGGAGGCGCTCACGAATGTCGGCAAGCATGCGCGCGCCTCGCGAGTAGACATCAGCGTCGGCGTGCATGACGGGCGGATGATCGTCGAAGTAGCGGACGATGGGGTGGGAGGTGCCAGGCCTGAGCGCGGGACCGGCCTCCGCGGCATTGCGGACCGGGTGGCCGCTCTGGGTGGGCGACTCGAGTGCTCGAGCCCGCCTGAGCAAGGAACGAGGGTGGTGGCGCAGATCCCATGCGCGTAGTGCTCGCTGAGGATTCGGTTCTGTTTCGCGAGGGTCTCGCTCGCCTCCTGCAGGGGGCTGGCTTCGACGTCGTCGGACAGGTAGGCGATGCGGAACGGCTGTTGGCCCTGGTGCGCACGTCGCGCCCTGATGTCGCGGTCGTGGACATCAGGATGCCGCCTGCCCACACAAACGAAGGGCTCGTGGCGGCGCGGACGATCCGTCAAGAAGCGCCGGGTGTGGGTGTTCTCATTCTGTCCCAGTACGTCGAGGCTGAGCATGCAATGAGGCTGATCGCGGACGGAGCGGACGGTCTTGGGTACGTGCTCAAGGACCGTGTCTCAAACCTGGCGCAGTTCGCCGAATTCGTTCGGCAGGTTGGAGAGGGCGGCTCTGTGATTGACCCGGCGGTCGTTTCACTTATGCTCAGCCGGAGCCGGACCCGCGGACCCCTCGACGACCTCACTGCGCGCGAGCATGACGTCCTCGCCCTGATGGCCGAGGGACGTTCCAACCAGGCGATCGGCGAACGACTGTTCCTCAGCCCGAAGACGGTCGAAACGCACGTCGGGAGCATCTTCAGCAAGCTCGGCCTGCTGCCCGCGCCGGACGACCACCGCCGTGTGCTCGCTGTGCTGACCTACATTCGGAGCTGATTATGGATAGCCGACCAGGGGCGACCCGGTTGGTGCTGGGTTCTTTTGCCGCACTGGTAGCGCCCTCCGCCGCCTGGGACCGCTCGCCAGCCCCGTCAACCCTAAGAGTCGGCCCCGCAGATCTGGCACGCCGCGAAGCAGCATGACTCTGGGCAATTCGCTAGTGGTCGCCCGTTCGCGTGGGTGATGTCGCCGATAGAAGGATGCCGACGGAGCCCGTTGCGACTCTATTTGAGCACGAATCGGCGGTGTAGATGAGACTTGGTACCGCATACCGGATTCGAACCGGTGATCTCCGCCTTGAGAGGGCGGTGTCCTAGGCCTCTAGACGAATGCGGCACGGGTCGGCGGCAGGACGGGCAGGAGTATAGCAATCGCCCTAGGGGCACCAACCGGGGCGAGCTATCGCGCGGCGGCTCCCGCAAGCGCGGTGACCATCACGTGGCGGCGCTCCTCCAGCCAGCCGAGGACCGAGCCGGCGACCTGTGGCCAGGTATCCGAGCCCATCACCAGGCCGAAGTGCGACGCCGACGGGAAGTATTCGTAGGTGGCGCCAAGCAGGTCCGCGGTGCGGCGCGCCTCCGACGGGTGGATCACGTCATCCAGACCTGCCCCGATCACCAGCGTCGGCACCGAAATCCGCTGCGCCTCGACCGGGACCCCCAGCATCCGCTCGCGCCGGGCACTGCCCGACTCCCGGGCGCCGGCCAACATCTCCTGCATCTTCTCCAGCTCGTCGTCGCCCATGTCCGGCATCCACTCGCGCAGCCGATCCCACGGCTGGATCCAGCCCCACCAGGCGGCGTCGTAGACGTCGGGGACGAGCTTCAGCTCGTGCTCCACCGGGCGCCTCGGCAGTGCGGCGGCGGGCGGCGAGGGGGCAAGCAGCACGAGCCCCAGGACCCGGTTGTGCTCCGCGTACAGCAAGGCCGCCAATGCGCCGATGCCCCAGCCGATGACCACCGGCGGGCGACCCAGCTGACGGACGGCGACCCCGATGTCGGAGGCGTAGTCGCGCATCCGGGTCTCGCCCAGGTCGGCCAGGTCGGAGGTGTAGTGCCCGCGCAGGTTCATTGCGTGGGCCTCCCAGCCGCGCTCCGCGAAGTAGGCGCCGAAGCTCGACCACAGCCACGACCCTGTCAGGGCGCCGTGCACGAGCAGCAGCGGAGGCTTGCGGCTCCGCCGCTCCGGCTGTTGGGTCTCGACGTAGATCCCCTCGGGGTCGATGTAGACCTCGTCGCGCTTGATCGCCTGGACCACGCTACTCGTCGCCCTCCAGCGAGTTGAAGACCATGCCGGTCAGGAGCTTCGGATGGAAGTAGGTCGACTTCTCGGGCATCACCTCGCCGGCGTTGGCCACGGCGGCCAGCTCCGCGAGCCGGGTGGGACGGACCAGGATGGCGGCCTTCGCCTCGCCGCGCGTCACCGCGGCGATCGCATCGGGCACGCTCCTAGTGTAGGCGAGGTGCGCCCCCGCGGCGATCCTCCCCTCATCGATGCCGAGCCGGTCGCGGAGGATGGCCGCGTGCAGAACCGCCAGGTCGAGCCCCCGCACCGCGGGGCTCGTCGGCTCGCGTCGCATCCGCTCGGCCACGGCGGCCGCATCCCCGGCGAGCAGGTATCCCGCATCCCCGGGCAGGACCAGCCCGAAGACCGGCCCACCCGCAGTCTCCCGCTCAGCCATCCGAGCCGGCAGGTCGGCGGGCGCGATCGGCTC
>Ga0209640_10006406_pt1 | contig 10310 bp, 10 predicted proteins | sample RifCSP10_1_FD_184018 | JGI IMG/M metagenome (GOLD analysis project Ga0209640, IMG submission 184018) | Soil microbial communities from Rifle, Colorado - Rifle CSP2_sed 10_1 (SPAdes) (version 2) | ecosystem: Environmental > Terrestrial > Deep subsurface > Rock core/Sediment | place: Rifle... | reverse complement strand
TCGGCTTGAGCCGCCTCGTGAGCAAGAGCTTGGCAACACTCGGACAGCTCCGCGTGAGCGCTTACAACTCGGTGCGGCGCTACCCGGATGCAGCAGCGCCCGATATCGATGCCGTTGCACGGCAGCTAGCAGTGCGTTACGTCGTCGTCGGCACCGCGGAAACCGGCGGCGGACGGCTGCGTATCGACGCAACGCTCACCGACGCTGGGACCGGCCGCCATCTGTGGACTGCCCGCTATGACCGGGCGGTCGAAGAGCTTTTCGCCCTCCGGGCAGAAATTGCAGAGGAGATCGCTGCGGCGCTCGGGATCGCACTGACGCCGGACGAGCGCCGGCAGTTCGCCAAGGCACCCACGCGCAGCGTCGACGCCTACCAGGCCATGCTGCGGGGTCTCATCAGCTACGGGCGGCGGCTGCGCAAGGCAAACGAGGAGGCGCGCCGGGACTTCGAGCGTGCAATCGAACTCGATCCCGGCTTCGCCCACGCAATCGGGCTGCTCGCCATGACGTATCTCGTCGAGTTTTCCCGCGACTGGAGTGACAATCCGGCCGAGTCGCTCGCGCGCGCCGAGCAGTTGGCGACGCATGCGGTTGGGCTCAACGATGGCGATGCTTTCCCGCATTTGGCAGTGGGCATGGTGCGCCGCGCGCAGCGCCGGCACGCGGAAGCGCTCGCCGCGGCGGCTCGCGCGCTCGAGCTCGAACCCAACTACGCCAACGCAATCGTGATGATGGCGTCGACGCTGTGCTACGCCGGCAAGACCGAAAACACCATCGAACTCATTCAGAAAGCGGCGCGGCTCAATCCCCGCTACCCGATCAATTATCCCGTTCCGATCGGGCAGTGTTATTTCGCGATGGGCCGCTATGCCGAAGCCATCGCGGCCCTGGAACAGGCGCTTGACAGAAATGCGTTGTTCCGCCGCGGCCTTCTCTTGCTCGCCGCGAGTTACGCCCAGGTGGGGCGGCTCGATGATGCGCGACGGACCGTGACGGAGCTGGAAGCGGAAGGCAGGCGGCTCTCACTGCGCCGCATCGAGCCCACCATCCTGTTCGCGCGTCGTGAAGATCGCGCGCGCGTGATCGAGGGGCTCCGCCTCGCGGGCGTGCCGGATTGATTCTTCCGCGTCTCGTGGTCAATTTGGTAGGCCGGCAATCCTTTGCCGGCATCGTCTCCTGGCGGCATGGGAATGCCGCCCTACAAGTGCGCCGGCATTCGCGGCAAGGGATTGCCGCGCTACGACGTGGGTTCGCGCTTGAGCAGGAAGTTCTGGATCGCTTCCTGCACCACTTCGCCGCGCTGATTGAACACGCGCAATTCGCGCTTCATCACGCCGCGGTCCGGGCGCGAGGTCTCGCGCTTCTCCAGCACCTTGATCTTCGCGTGGATGGTGTCGCCGGCCTTCACCGGGCCCGTGAACTTGAGGTTCTCGAAGCCGAGGAACGCGATCAATGTGTCGTCGTAGAGATGGAGCTGGAACAGCAGCCCGGCGGTGATGGCGTAGACCAGCGGCCCGTGTGCGATGCGCGTGCCGAAAATCGTGGTCTTGCAGTACTCCTCGTTGACGTGCAGCGGGTTGTAGTCGCCGGAGAGCCCCGCGAACATCACGATATCGGCCTCGGTGACCGTGCGCGCCGGACTTTCGAACTCGGCGCCGATTTCCCATTCTTCCCAGTACATGCCTCTCATGTTTCCTCTCGCCTGATCGTAGTTGTCACCTCAAAATCCTCCCTCACCCTCAATCCCTCTCCCGAAGGGCTAACGATTACCCTCAGGAATGACTGGACACAATGTTTGTCATGCTGTACTGTGTTGTCATGGTCGGCATTGGCGGACGTACATTTTCGCACGAGATCTTGGAGCGGATCAGCGCAGAGGTGCAGGCGCAGCCCGAGATCTCGCGGCGCCAACTCTCGTTGCGTGTTTGCGAGTGGATGAATTGGCGCAACGCCGCGGGGCGGGCGCAGGAGATGAGCTGCCGCAAGAGCCTGTTGGCATTGCACCGGCGCGGGGTGATCGAGTTGCCTGCGCTCAAGCAGCGCTACGCGTTCCAGGACACGAGGGCGCTGGTGGCGTGTCCGCCGGTGGCGCAGGTCTCGTGCACGCTCACCGAGCTGGGCGAGGTGGTGCTGATCCGCGTGAGTTCGAACGAGTTGTCCAGACTGTGGCGGGGCCTGCTCGATGCGCATCACTACTTGAAGAGCGGACCCCTGTGTGGGGCGCAACTGCGTTACCTGGTGCGAAGCGAGCGTTACGGCTGGCTCGGGGGCTTGAGCTACAGTGCGTGCGCGCTGCGCGTTGCGTGCCGCGATGAGTGGATCGGCTGGACGCCAGACGCGCGCGAGCACAACCACGCCTTGGTGGTGAATAACAGCCGCTTCCTGATCGCCCCCACGGTGCGGGTGAAGTGCCTGGCCTCCTGGGTGTTGGCGCGTGCGCAGGCGCGCTTGGCCGAGGACTGGGAGGCGGCGTACCGCTATCATCCGGTGCTGCTGGAGACCTATGTGGAACGGGGCCGCTTTGCGGGCACGTGCTACCGTGCGGCGAACTGGCAGCATGTGGGAAACACGCGCGGGCGCGGGCGCCAAGGTAACGGGGCGAGCATCAAGGACGTGTATGTCCTGCCGGTGTCGGGGGATTGGCAGCAGCGCTTGTGCCGCGAAGCCGACGGTGTAGTGCGCGTGCGCGCCCCGCGCGTAGGGCGTGCGCCCCGCGATTGGATCGAAGCTGAACTGGGAGGAGCAGACATGGGCGATGCGCGATTGACAGCACGCTTGCTGGAGATGACCGGGAGGTTCTACGCCAAGCCCACGGCGAACATTCCGCAGGCCTGCGGTTCGGCGATGGCGGCCAAGGCGGCGTACCGCTTTCTGGATAATGAGAAGATCCAATGGCAAGCGATTCTGGAACCGCACTATGCGGCCACCGAGGCGCGCGTGCGCGATGAGCCCGTGGTGCTGGTGGCGCAAGACACCACGACGCTTAACTACAGCACCCACCCGCATACCCAGGGCCTGGGCCCGATCGGCACCCAGAGCGAGCAGGTGCGCGGGTTGATGGTGCACGATACGATGGCCTTCAGCGCGCAGGGCGTCCCGCTGGGGCTGTTGAACTTGCAGTGCTGGGCGCGTGAGGGGATCGGCTCGCGCGCTGCGCGTCACAGCTTGCCCATCGAGGAGAAGGAGAGCTTCAAATGGATTGAGAGCTATCAAGCGGTGTCGGCGGTGCAAGCGCGCGCGCGCAACACCCAGATGGTGGTGATGGCCGACCGCGAAGCCGACCTCCACGAAGTGTTCGCCGCGCAGGCCAACACGCCCCACGGTGCGCAGCTGTTGATCCGTGCCGAGCGCTCGCGCAACCGCCAAGTCATAGGCGAGGACGAGACCCACGCCTCGCTGTGGTGCACGCTCACGCAACAACCGGTCATCGGCACCCGCGAGATTCTGATCCCACCCAGCGAGCAACGCGCGGCACGCCAGGCCACTTTGGAGGTACGCAGCGCCTCGGTCACCTTGAAGCCCCCGCAGCGCAGCCCCCATCTTGCGCCGGTGGCGGTGTGGGCGGTGTGGGCGCAAGAGGTCAACCCGCCGGCCGAGGTCGAAGCACTCGAATGGATGTTGCTCACCACCGTGGCGGTTAAGCACCAGCAGGACGCCTTCGAGCGCCTGAACTGGTATGCGCGCCGCTGGGGCATCGAGGTCTATCACCGCATCCTCAAGAGCGGTTGCCGGGTCGAGGCGCGCCAGTTGGAGCAAGCGCATCGCTTGCTCAACTGCCTGGCGATCGATCTGGTTGTGGCCTGGCGCATTTATCATCTGACCGCGCTCGGGGAGCAAACCCCGGAGGTGCCTTGCACGATCTATTTCACCGATTCGGAATGGAAAGCCTTGTGCACCTTCGTGAGCCGGACCCAGACCCCGCCTGCCTTGCCCCCGAGCTTGAATGAAGCGGTGCGCTTGCTGGGCCAGCTCGGCGGACACCTTGGACGCACCGGCGATGGGCACCCCGGCACCGAGGTACTCTGGCGCGGCATGACACGCCTCGCCGATATCGGATCTGCCTACGAGCTCTACCATAGCGCTCCCACCACGTAGAAACTAGCAAACCGTAACCACGCAACCCCGCCCAGAAATCACGAGCCCCCTTGTGCTCCAAAAAGATGTGGGTAAAGATCAGCCCTCCGGGAGAGGGATTCAGGGTGAGGGAAGATTCTTGCGATGAGTTCGCCATATCCCGCTCATCTCGTCCGCGAGCACCGCCTTGCCGGCGGCAGAACGGTCACGATCCGTCCGATCCGCCACGACGACGATGCGCGCGAGCGCGACTTTCTCGATCACCTGTCGCAGGAAACCTGGTATCGCCGGTTCCACAAGTTCGTGAGCGCGCCCTCGGACAAGCTGGTCCACTTCCTCACCGACATCGACTACGACGAGCACATGGCGCTGGTGTGCGTGGCGCCGCATGACGGGACGGAGGAAGTGGTGGGCGAGGCGCGCTATGTCGTGATCCCGCACAGCAGGAACTGCGACCTCGGCATCATGATCGCGGATGACTGGCACAAGTCCGGCATCGCCGGGCTGCTCATGGAGGCGCTGATCCGGGTCGCGCGCGAACGCGGGCTCGAACAGATGGAAGGACTCGTGCTCACCAGCAACACCACCATGCTGCGCTTCGCGCGGGCGCTCGGCTTCCAGGTGCGTCCGATGGCTGACGACCTGACCACCAAGCTCATCGTAAAGAAGCTGTAGTGCAATGAAAGTGCTCGCGCCGCTTGCGGCATGCGCCAGGCGACTGGTCGCGAATGCCCTGCAACACGGGAACTACAGCAGACCGGAGATCAAGCCCACGGCTACGACGAACAGTAGCGCAGCCACGACGCCCTGGATTCCTCTCATGGTGGCCTTGGGAAGATAGCGGTTTCCCAGGGACGCTCCTGCAAAGGCTGCAATGACTGCTGCCGTCAACAGTCCATAGTCGAACTCCGCTTCGTGGTCCACGATCAGGCGTGAGTAGACGCTCAGCCGCGATACGTCGATCAGGAACGCGATGGCGGCACCGGTCGCCACGTAGCCCTCCTTCGACAGCCCCGCCTTGATGAGGAACGCCGCCCTGAGGGCGCCCTGCATGCCGGCCAGTCCACCAAAAAAACCGCTGAGCAAACCGCCAACGGGAAGATACCGCGCCGGGAACGAGAGGTTACGAAGCGACGGTAGGAGTTCGCCGCAGGCGAAAAAGAGCAGGAGCAGACCCACGATAAGCTTCGCCGGTAATATTTCCGTGGTGCGTCCGAAGAGCGAATAACTCAGCAAGGGTTGCGCCCCGGCAATCCAGAGCAGGCTCCATGCGCCCGCCAGCGCGCCCACGATCGCCGGCGCCCCGAACCGCACGACGACGGCGCGGTCGATGTGACGCCACAAGAGAAACAGCTTGAACAGCCCATTCAGGAAGTGGACGACGGCTGTAAGCGCCACGGCTCTTTCCACGGCGAAAAAGACGGCGAATGCAGGGAGCAGCAGCGTTCCCAGGCCGAAGCCGGAGAAGAACGTCAGCCCCGACGCAATCAGCGCAACGGAGCATATGATCAGGTAGCTCATGTAGCGGAATCCAGCGCGCCGTCAGGCACAAAGCCGCCCTAAGAGACCGCCTTGACCACAGCGCCCCCTGCGGCCGTCAGCACGACCACGAGCCACGGCGGTACCTTCCAGAACATGAGCAGCACGAAACCGGCAAGCGCGAGCCCGAAATCGGCGGTGGAGCGGATCGCGTTCGTCCACACCGGGTCATATAGAAAAGCGAGAAGCATGCCCACGACCGCCGCGTTGACTCCGACCAGTGCCGACCGCATGGGGCGAAAACGCCGCAGAGCATCCCAGAACGGCAGCGGCCCGATCACCAGCAGGAATGAGGATGCGAAGATGCCCACCAGACAAATGAGGGCGCCAATCCAGCCGTTGGGTGGCACCGCCGAGACGGTACCGAGATAGGCCGCAAAGGTGAACAGCGGGCCAGGGACCGCCTGCGCCGCGCCGTAGCCGGCGAAAAAGACTTCATTGGATACCCACCCCGGAGGCCCCACCTCCGCTTGCAACAGCGGCAGCACGACGTTCCCGCCGCCGAAAACCAGTGATCCGGAACGGTAAAAACTGTCAAGCAGCGCAAGCGTCTGCGAGGAAGGCAATGCCACCCGGAGAGCAGGCAATGCGACCAGCAGCCCGAAAAACAGAGCCAGCGCCGTGACGCCAGCCGTACGGCTTACGTTCGCGCCGATCGCGACGTGTTCGCCGTCCACTTTCGCCTTGAGCAGCAGCCAGCCCGCGAGGCCACCCGCGACGATGGCCCCGACGAAGCCCAACGGCGTGGGCCAGATCATGACGACGATCGCGGCCAGTGCGGCCAGCGTGACGCGCGGCGCATCGGGCGTCAGGTTGCGGGCCATGCCCCAGACCGCCTGCGCCACCACTGGCACCGCGACGACCAGGAGGCCGTGCAGCCAAGCGAGATCGATTCGGTTGCCCAGGGCGATGATGCCGAGTCCGAACAGTATGAGGGCCAGCGCGGAAGGAGCCGTAAAGGCGAGCCATGCGGCAACCGCGCCGGGCAGGCCAGCCTGGGACAAACCAAGGCCGATGCCGACCTTGCTGCTCGCCGGCCCCGGCGTGAACTGGCAGAGGGCCACCAGATCGGCGTAGGCCTGGTCGGTGATCCACTTGCGTCTATTGACGAACTCCTCGCGAAAATAGCCCAGGTGAGCGATGGGTCCGCCAAACGAGGTGAATCCAAGCTTCAGGAATACCTTGAATACGGTGAGCGCCGACTCCCGCTTGTTCGCGCTGGCTGGTGACGGCATTTCAGGCTGCGGCATTACGGGCCCCCCTGTTGAATCGGGTCGCACCTCTCTACAATCAATACCTTCGGAAACGCGCGGGTTGTTACGAACCACGCCGCGAGCGCCCGAGCTTGCCTCGTTCAAGGATTGATTGTATCGTATCACGATAACGATGGACAATACAATCATCCGGGATGTATTCGTCGCGTTCATGCGCGTGCACCTGTTGCACCATGCCGCCAAGGCGCCGATCTTCGGGCTGGAAATGATCGAGGAACTGCGGCGCCACGGATACACGCTCAGCCCGGGAACGCTCTACCCGATTCTCCATGGTCTGGAGAGCGGCGGGCTGGTTCGATCACGGACGGAAGTCGTCAACGGCAAAATGCGCAAGTACTACAGCGCGACGGCGAAAGGGCGCCGCGCGCTGGCCGAGGCCAGGCAGAAAATAGGGGAGCTGGTCAGCGAAGTCCTGGAAGAATAAGGGTGCCTAACGTGATGAACCGCGTGGTTCGTCGTGTTGGGCGCTCCAAAGCAGCAGGTTCGTTCTTCGGTCAACAACCATTTCAAAGGAGACGCACATGGAGCATCCGCCGGAATTCCTGGCGCTCGTCGGTGAGGTAAGGAAGAGGATCAAGGAGCTGTCGCCGGAGGACGTCAGGGCGCTGGTAAAGGGTGGCGCGGTGGTGATCGACGTGAGGGACAAGGAGGAATTTGCCGGCGGGCATATCCCCGGCGCGGTCAACGTCAGCCGCGGGACGCTCGAGATGCGGGTAGGCGAAGTCGTTCCCGACAAGAACGCGCAAGTCGTGTGCTATTGCGCGGGAGGCAACCGCGGCGCGCTGGCAACGGACACCCTGGTCAAGATGGGCTACCGGAACGCCGTATCCATCGCGGGGGGATTACGGGCGTACGAGGCCTCGGACAAGAATCGCTGAGGCACGCGGGCGCACACAGGAGACGGCCCGCTTCACGCAACCCGCTGAAATCCATGGGATCCGCCGGGAATTGAGCCAGTGGCTCGGCGCCACGCTTGGCGTTGGCGCACGGCCGCGTGCTGACTTGACATCGCCTATCCTTTCGATAATACTGGAAACATGAAATTGGAAACCGCCGCCGAACGTCTCGCCGCATTGGGACAGGAAACCCGTCTTTCGATCTTTCGCCTGCTGGTGCAGACCGGGGCCGAGGGCATGAGCGCGGGCGCGATCGGCGAGAAGCTGGCCATCCCCGCGCCGACGCTTTCGTTTCATCTCTCCCACCTGAGCCGGGTCGGTCTCATCCGCGGGCGGCAGGAGAGCCGCTTCATCTATTACGCTGCCGATTACGCCGCGATGGACGATCTGCTCGCCTACCTCACCGCGAATTGCTGCCAGGGCGGGCAATGCCTGCCGAAGACGGCAGTGGTCGCCCTGCCGAAAAAGCGCAGCGCTGCCAAGGTTTCCGCGTGAGCACACACGCCGACACCGCGCCCGGCAAGCCATCCACGTCGCAGATGAGCGTCTTCGAGCGCTACCTGACCGTCTGGGTGTTCCTGTGCATCGTGACCGGGATTGCCCTCGGCCAGACCCTGCCGGCGCTGTTCCAGTTCTTCGGCCGGCTCGAAATCGCACGCGTAAACATTCCCGTGGGGCTCCTCATCTGGGTGATGATCATCCCGATGCTGGTGAGGATAGACTTCGGCGCCCTGCATCAGGTCCGCAGCCACTGGAAAGGAATCGGCGTCACGCTCTTCGTCAACTGGGCGGTGAAGCCATTCTCGATGGCGCTCCTCGCGTGGATCTTCGTGCGACAGGTGTTCGCGCCGTATCTCCCCGCCGGCGAGCTCGACAGTTACGTCGCGGGCCTGATTCTGCTCGCGGCGGCGCCCTGCACCGCCATGGTGTTCGTATGGAGCCGGCTCACCGGCGGCGACCCCTACTTCACGCTCTCGCAGGTGGCGCTGAACGACGCGATCATGATCTTCGCCTTCGCGCCCATCGTGGGACTGCTGCTCGGCATCTCGTCGATCACGGTGCCGTGGGATACGCTCTTCACGTCCGTGGTGCTCTACATCGTCGTCCCGGTCATCATCGCGCAGGCGTGGCGCAAATCGCTGCTCGCGAAGGGCGAGGCGCATCTGCAAGCGGCGCTGGCGCGGATCGGCCCGTTCTCCATCGCCGCCCTGCTGGTGACGCTCGTCCTGCTCTTTGCCTTCCAGGGCGAGGCAATACTCCGGCAGCCATTGGTCATCGCGATGCTGGCGGTGCCGATCACGATACAGGTGTTCTTCAATTCGGCGCTTGCCTACTGGCTCAACCGTGCGGTGGGCGAGAAGCACAGCATCGCCTGCCCCTCGGCGCTGATCGGCGCCTCCAACTTCTTCGAACTTGCCGTGGCGGCGGCGATCAGTCTCTTCGGATTCCAGTCCGGAGCGGCACTCGCCACCGTGGTGGGCGTGCTGATCGAAGTGCCGGTGATGCTGGCGGTGGTGAAGATCGTCAATTCCACGCGCGGGTGGTACGCCCGCGGCATTTGAGAAGGAGATTGAACATGAGTACGGAAACCATCCAGGAAGCCGTCAAGGAGAAGTACGGGCAGGCGGCACTGCAGGCCCAGAAAGCGAAGTCTTCCTGCTGCGGCCCAGCCGGCACGTGCGATCCGATCACCTCCAACCTCTACAGCGCGCAGGAGAGCGGCGCCGTGCCGGAACCCGCCCTGCGGGCCTCGCTCGGCTGCGGCAACCCCACCGCGCTCGCCGAGCTTAAGCCAGGCGAGACCGTGCTGGACCTCGGCTCCGGCGGCGGCATCGACGTGCTGCTTTCCGCGCAGCGCGTGGCGCCGGGCGGTAAAGCCTATGGCCTCGACATGACCGATGAAATGCTGGCGCTCGCGCGCGAGAATCAGAAAAAGGCCGGCGCCGGAAACGCGGAGTTTCTCAAGGGCGAGATCGAAAACATCCCGCTTCCGGACAATTCCGTGGACGTCATCATCTCCAACTGCGTGATCAACCTCTCGGCCGACAAGGATCGCGTGCTGCGCGAGGCATTCCGGGTGCTGAAGCCCGGCGGCCGGTTCGCGGTATCGGATGTCGTCGTCAGAGGCGAAGTGCCGGCCGAGATCAGGAAAAACGTCGAACTGTGGATCGGCTGCATCGCGGGCGCGCTGCGCGATGTCGATTACCGGGAGAAATTGGCCGCTGCCGGTTTCGAGAGCATCGACATCGAGCCGACCCGCATCTACGACATCGAGGATGCGCGGCAGTTTCTCGCGGCGCAAGGCATCGACGTGGAGACGATCGCCCCCCAGGTGGCGGGCAAGTTCATGAGCGCCTTCGTGCGCGCCCGCAAGCCTGCCGCGAAAACGTGCTGCGCCCCGACCTGCTGCGCGGCGTGATCATGGCGCAGGACGTTCGCACCTACAACGTGCTGTTCCTGTGCACGCACAATTCCGCGCGCAGCATCATGGCCGAGGCGATACTCGGCAACCTGGCGCTCAGCCAGG